>JADMIO010972890.1_pt1 | contig 12814 bp, 7 predicted proteins | sample 8958161 | NCBI WGS metagenome assembly JADMIO01 (sample SAMN16585339, study PRJNA669376) | soil metagenome | isolation source: Crop rotation soil | place: USA: Cullars Rotation, Alabama | collected 2011 | reverse complement strand
GGCGCGGGCGGTGCTGCCGGTGTACCTCGCGTTCGCGCTCGGCTTCATCGCGTTCCACCTGCTGATGTCGCGCGCCACCTGGTACTTCACGTTCCTGACGCCGCCGGTCTGGATCGCGGCGGCGATCGGCGCCGGTGAGCTCACGGGGCGCCTCGCGCGCACCGGGCTCGCGCCGGCGGTGCAGCGGCTCGCGCGCGGCGCGACGCACGTCGGGCTCGCGCTGTTCCTGACGTCCGCCGAGCTGTCGGACTCGTGCGCGCTGTACCGCTGGCACCGCGCCCACCCGCACGACGAGCTGCCGGACTCGCTGCCGACCCGCCGCGAGGTGCTCGCCGTCCTCGCCGCGCACGACGGGCCGCGGCGGATCCTGATGGGCGGCAACCGGCCGTGGGAGCTCGCGCCCTCGCTCGCGATGCGCACGATCCCGATGGTCGAGTCGGTCGGCGCGCTCGCCGAGCTGCGCCGGGCCGGCGTCGCGATCGATCTGCTCTACATCCCGGCGGACCTCACGTTCGCGGGCGACGGCGTGCGGCCCGCCGGCTGGGTCGCGTGGTACCAGCTCGCCGTGGCGCGCCCGGCCGCGTTCGACGAGTACCGCCTCCTCCACGAGCTCAGCGACGGGGCCGTCGCGTACGAGCGCACGCCCGGCATCGCCGCCGCGCCGTTCTGTCCCGCGGCCGTCGACGTCGATCTGCGCCGACCGCACGCGACGATGCACCTCGATGCGGCGTTCCGCTTCGTCGAGGGCAACGGGCGCGAGCTGTGGTCGTGGCTGCAGGGCCGCGCCGGCGACGTGACGGTCTTCGTCTGCGCGCGCGGCGCCGGGCGCCGGCTCACGGTGAGGATGATCGCCCTCGGTACGGTGCGCGTGCTGCTCGACGGCGCGGAGGTCGCGGTCATCGCGCCGAGCGACGGCGCGTGGATCGAGCGGGCGATCGACGTCGACGGCGCCGGGCCCGCCGATGGCATGAGCACGATCCGCTTCGAGGTCGATCGCACCAACGAGCACGGCCTGTCGCTGGCCTTCGGCGGCGCCCGCCTCGAGTCGCGCTGAGCTGTCCGCGGCGACGGAGGAGAGCGGCGCTCATTCGCCGGCGGCCCAGGTGATGCCCTGGGCGAGCAGGCGGAGGAAGTCGGGCTCGGCGTACGACTCCGGCGTGTGGCCCATCGACGTGTAGAACATGCGGCCGCCCAGGTGGTCGTCGGTCCACGCCACCGGGTGGAAGCCGGTGCGCTGGTCGGCGGGGAGGTCGGCCGCCGTCGCCTCGTCGAGGGCGAGGATGACGTCGACGGTCGCGTCGAGCTCTTCGGGCTGCTCGTGGAACGAGTACCACTCGTCGGTGCGGCGCCACGGCGCCGGCAGGCCGGCGACGATCGGGCTGGCGTCCTCGATGGTGACGTCGCCGGCGATCAGCACCGGCGGGTGAGTGCGGAAGCGCGCGCCGATCAGCTCGACGAAGAACGGCCAGTCGTACTCGGTGGCGCTCGCCGAGTGGATGCCGACCACGCCGCCGCCGGCCCGCACCCACGGCTCGAACGCCGCGCGGCCGGGGTCGTCGAGGACGTTGCCGCTGGTGACCGCGAACACGACGACGTCGGTGGCGGCGAGGCGATCGGCGTCGAACACGGCCGGGTCCGACGACGCGACGACCGAGAAGCCCTCGGACGCGCACAGGTCGACGAGCGCCGCCCGCGCGACCGGCATCGACGGGTGCATCCACAGGGTCTCGCGCGAGAAGACCAGCACGCGCGGGCCGCCGCGGCCGGCGCACTCGGCGTCGATCACGGCCTCGCGCGGCTCGCTCGGCGAGCCGGAGCACGCGACCACGGTCGCGAGGGCGCACACGACGGGGGCGCGCATCCCCGAAAGGTACCGCTACAGGCGCGCGACGGCGAGGAGCTCGCCCGTCGAGAACGGCAGCGGGAACGAGCGCACCGCCGCCGGCGTGAGCCGGGTCACGGCCCGCGCGACCCGGGTCAGCGCCGGGTGGGGATAGATCTCGAACTGGTGGCCGATGTAGTCGAGGGTCAACGACTTCCACAGCGTGTGGAAGCCGACCGACGAGAAGCCGACGTCCTCGAGCAGCCGGGCCAGGTTCTTCTGGTTGAAGTAGAAGAGGTGCTCGACCTTGTAGTGGGTCCAGCCGGTGCGGAGCAGGCGGCGCGACGGTGAGCCGGCGTCGGGCGTGGTGATGGCCAGGAGCCCGCCGGGGCGCAGGAGCTTGCGGGCCTGCTCGAGCGTGCCGCGCGGATCGCGCACGTGCTCGAGGTAGTCGCACATGGTGACGACGCCGAACTCGCCGGGCCCGGCGTCGGGGAAGCGCGCCTCGCCCAGCTCGCCGCAGTGGACGCGGCCGGCGCCGAACTTCTCCGCGATCGCCTTCGCGCCAAACTCCGACAGCTCGACACCGTAGGGCACGTAGCCGAGGTCGCGCGCGACGTCCATGAGGAAGCCGGTCGCCGCCCCGCAGTCGAGCAGCTTGGTGCCGGCGGCGGGCGCCGGCAGCTTGCCCAGGACGTAGCGGAAGGTGCCGCGCTTGAGGTTGGCGACCGTGAGCTCGTCGTCGTGCAGGCCCCATGCGTCGTAGTAGTGGGCGCCGTAGATCTTGCCGAGCGTCTCGTCGGTGGGCTGGGGCGAGATGCGCTCGAGCCCGCAGATCGTGCAGCGGACGAAGTGGTGATCCGCCTTGTCGAACATGGGGCGGAAGTCACTCGATGCACAGACCTCGCACGCGGACATGTGCCGGGTGTGTGCCATCGCCCGGCGGAGCGGTCAAGCACGCGGCCGGGCCGATGTGACCCGCCGTCAGGGATCGACGAGGGCGGCGACGGTCGCCACGTGGACCGCGCCTGCGGCCGCGCCGTCGACGGTGAAGACGAGGATGTCGGGCGCGCCGCCCGCGACGTCGAGGCGCCGCGCGCGGTCCAGGGCCGCCGCCGGCAGCGCCAGCGTCGTGACGTCCTGCCAGCCGCCGGTCAGCGCCGCGCGGCCGAGGTCGACGCCGTCGAGCGCGAGGCCGACGCGGGCGCCCGGCGGGCCGGCGATGCGGATCCGGATCGCGGCGCGCTCGTCGGGGAGCACGTGGAGCTGGACCGCGGCCCGCATCGTGGTGCGGCCGGTGTCGACGTCGACGAGGCCGTGCATCGTGAAGCGGACATCGTACTCGCGGTGCCCGACGATCGCCGACGCGGCGACGCCGTCGGGGCCGGGCGCGGCCGCGGCGAACCCGTGCAGCTTGGCGCGGACCGCGTCGGGCGCGCCGAGGTCGACGGTGGTCGCGTCGCTGCCGGGCGTGATCGCCCACGCGCGATCCCCGGCGAACGGATCGATGCGGTAGACGCGGAACATGCCGTTGTCGAGCTCGAGCTCGCCGCGGCGGCGGACCGCCTCCATCAACTCCTGGTTCGCCGCCACGATCAGCGGCAGCCAGCGCCGCCGGTTGACCCACGGGAAGCCGATCCACTCCCAGCGCCGCCGCGTCGCGCGGTGGCCGAGCAGGAGCTTGTCGAACGCCGCCCGCGGCGCGTCCGCGTACTCGACGAAGCGGATCGGCGCTGCGCCGTAGGTCGCGAACAGGTCGCGCAGGCGGGCGTCGAGCTCGTCGCCCGAGCCGTACGGCACGACGATCAGGTGGCGGTTCCAGTAGTAGCGGACCGGGCCGTCGACGAGCAGGTTGCTGAGGACGAAGCGGCGCTGGTCGACGCGGGCCAGGTGCGCGCCGACCTCGCGCAGGTCGCGCTCCTCGACGAGCGCGCGGGGGAAGCGGGCGATCTCGCGGAGCTGCCAGCCGACCAGCACGGCGAGGAGCGCGAGCCCGGCCGCGCGCACGACCGGCCGCGCGTGGCGGCGCAAGAGCACGATGACCGTCGCGAAGCCGACGGCGTGGAACGGCAGCATCTGCAAGACGGGGTGGTACTGCTCGACGACGAGCTGGGTGAAGACGATGCAGAACGGGAGCCCGCCGGCGAGGAACGCGAGCGGGGCGAGCGGCAGCGGCGCGCGCCCGTCGCGGCGCCAGCGCTGCAAGGTCCAGATCGCGACGCCGAAGAGGACGACGTAGAGCGGCGTGAAGAAGCGGATCGCGCGGCCGAGGACGACCGGCACGATCCCGATGATGTAGCTCGACGAGTAGCGGTGGGTGGAGCGCTCCTCGAACTGGAAGAAGACGTCGCGCGCCATCTGCGCCGGGCCGACCGCCCACGCGATCAGCGTCAGCTTGATGACGGCCGCGAGGACGAGGCCGCCGGCGACCGCGGCGAGGATCGGCCAGCTCGCGCGGTCGCGCACGCGGCCGCCGGTGAGCCAGATCGTCATCGCCGTCATGATCGGCAGGTAGAAGACGAAGTCGTACGACGCGAGCGCGCACAGGGTGGCGGCGACCGCGGTGGTGACGAGCTGGTGGCGGCGGTGCTCGGCGAGCCAGGCGGCGGCGCGATCGAGCGCGAGGTACCCCGCCGCCATGTACAGCGGCACGTGGTGGACCGTGTCCGCGTACTCGAGCCAGATGAGGTTCGTGGCGACGAGGACCACGGCGTAGTCGGCGACGCCGGGGCCGGTGATCCGGCGCGTGAACCGCCAGAAGAGGAAGAGGCCGGCGAGGCTGCAGGCGGCGGCGAGCCAGCGGAACTGCGCGATGGAGTCGAAGCCGAACAGCGCGCGCTGCGCGCCGTTGACGAGGTCGGGCAGCGGCGGGTAGTGCGTGTAGCGCAGCGAGTCGGCGTCGAGCACGGGCGTCATCGCGGTGCGGAGGAAGCCCTCGTCGGCGAAGTAGCGGCCCGACGTCATGGCGTTGCCGTCGGACATCGGGTCGCCCCAGTTCATCCGCACCGGGTCGCCGTGGGTCGCGAGGAGGAAGATCGCGGCGAAGGCGAAGCCGACGAGCGCGACGACCCCACGGCGCTCGAGCCATGACAGCTCGACGGCGGACGAGGTGGGGGCCGACATGCAGCGGGCGCACGGTAGCACTTCGGGCTCTCGACTTGCCGCCCGGTCGCGGGCTGGAGTAGCGTGCGGCCGATGCCGGTGACGAGCGGGCGCCCCGGAGCCTGGGTGGTCCGCGCGGTCGCGCTGGGCGGTCCGCTCCTCGGCGGCGCGGTCGGGCTGGCGTTGCCCGGCGACGCGATCGTCGGCGGCGTCGCGTGGCTCGCGTTCCTGCTCGGCAGCTTCGCCGGCTGGGGTGGGCTCGCCGCGCGGCTCGCGCGCGCCGGCGACGCGGACCTCGGGCTGCGGATGGCCTGGGGCGCGGCGGCGTACCTCGCGGTCGCCGGCTACCTGCTCGCGATGGGGGTGCTCACCGCGCCGGTGCAGCTCGCGCTGTTGATCGTCGGCGCGGGGGTGCACGTGGCGCTCGGCCTGCGCGCCGCGGCCCGCGGCGAGGCAGAGGGGCGGCCGGCGGCGCCGGCTCTCGGCGGATGGCCGCTCGCGCTCGTCGGCCTGCTCGCGGCGATCGTCGCCGTCGACGTCGTGATGGCGATCGTGAAGGTGCGGTCCAACGTCTACGACGACGAGATCGCGTACCGCGCGTTCATCGAGCGGCTGCTGCAGGTCGGTGACCTCGACGAGCCGTTCAGCTGGCGGCGGATCTCGACCTACGGCGGCCACACGATCCTCGCGGCGGCCGGCGTGGTGCGCGGCGGCGCCGAGAACCTGCACCTCGTCGACGCCGCGCTGTTCAGGCTGATCGCGCTAGGGCTGGTCGTCGGGCTCGCCGCCGAGCGCGGCGCCGACCGCGTGATCACCGCGACGCTCCTGCTCGTGCTCGCGCTGCTCCCCGACAGCTCGATCAACCTCAGCAGCCACTGGACCGGCGCGGCGATGTTCCTCGCGCTCTACCGGACCGCGGCGCGCGCCGGGCGTACGGACGGTCCGCGCGCGTGGGCGCTGGTCGGCGTGCTCGCGTCGGCGTCGGCGACGCTGCGGCAGAACCACGTGCTCATCGCCGGCCTCGTCGCGATCGCCGCGCTCGCGTTCCTCGGGCGCGGCCGCCGCCCGCGCGCGGCCGCGATGATCGCGCTCGGCGGGCTCGTGGTGATCGCGCCGTACGCGATCGCGTCGTGGCGGACGTGCGGCACGCCGATGTACCCGCTGCTCGGCGGCGGGGCCAACCCGCACATCATCCAGGCGGGCGAGGCGCGCACCTGGTGGCACGAGCTGCACCTCCTGGTCCGCATGCTCGTCGAGCCGGCGCCGCTCTGGGTGCTCTTGCCGCTCCTGCCGGCGGTGCTCTCGATCCGCGACCGGCGCGCCGGTCGGCCGCTCACCGCGCTCGCGATCGCGACGCTGCTCGGCGTGGTCGCGCAGGTCCACGGCTTCACGATCTCCGATCCGTCGAACCTGTGGCGCTACTCGTTCGGCTTCGTGACGGCGTGGATCGTCGCGGCGACGATCGAGCTCGGCGCCGCGGGCGACGAGCGCGCGGGCGGTGAGGTCAGCGCGCCGCCGATGGCGCGGCTGATCGCCGTGATCGCGCTCCTGATCCAGCTCGCCGTCACCGGGCCCGGCATGGTGCGGACGTACGCGCCGCTCGGGCGCGATCTGGCGGCGGCGCGCACCGGCGACGGCGCGCTGCGGAGCCTCGTCGCGGCGCGCTACCGCCGCATGCAGGCGGCAGCGCCCGCGGGCGTGCGGCTCGCGGTCGCCGTCGACGAGCCCTACCTGCTCGACTACCGCCGGCAGCGGGTCGTGAACATCGACACGCCGGCGTACGTGAGCGAGGGCGCGGCGTGGCCGTCGTTCGCCGGCGCCGAGGCGCTGGCCACGTACCTCCAGGGCCACGGCGTCCGCTACCTGGCCTTCGTGCGCGGCGATCGCTCGCGCTACGCGTACCGCCGCCAGTTCTGGGTGCTGCGCGCGTTCTTCGAGGGCGAGCTCCTGCGGGTCACCGCCGCGTACACCGTGGACTTCATCGACTCGGCCCACGAGCTGGCGCGGACCCGCGCGGTGCTGTTCGAGGAGGAGGGGCTCGTGCTCGTCGATCTCGGGACGCGCAACGAAGGCGAGCCGGCGGCGGACGCCGCGCCGCTCACCCGCGAGGCGTTCGTGCGCGGGCTGGCCGAGCGCGAGGGCCTGATCGCGGCGTGGGGGCTCATGTCGCGCGCCGACCTGCAGTTCGAGGACGGGCTCACCGCGATGGCGTGCGTCGATGCCGAGGGGCGCCAGCGCGTGGTCGAGCTCGGCGTCGACTGCATGACCGGCGCCGGCACGCCGGTGCGCTGGATGAGCGAGCGCGGGCACCTGCGGGTCCACGGGCGTGGCCGCCACCGGCTCGTCGTCGAGGGGCGCGTCGAGGTCGCGGAGATCTTCACGCGCCCGCAGCTGTCGGTGATCGTCGGCGGGACGGTGAGGTGGTCGCAGGCGGTGGCCGCCGACGGCACGTTCGCGCCGGAGGTGGAGCTCGACGCGGACGGGTGGCACGACGTCTACCTGTCGCTGTCGTCGATCGGCGATCCGTGGCGCGCGTCGTCGAAGCTGGGGCTCGCGCGCCTCGTGCGCGTGCGCTGGGAGCCGGTCGCGCCGTGAGCCCGGCCGCGCGCCGCTTGCTCGCGGCCGTGGTGCCGGCCCTGGCGCTCGGGTGGCTCTGGTTCGCGCGCCCGTCGCCGTTGGTCGCGGTGCTGGCGGCGACGGTGGCGCTGGCCGGGGCCGCCCACGGCTGGGGCCGGGTCGTCGGCCGCTGGCTCGAGGACGATCGGGCGCCGGTGGTCGTCGCCATCGGGTGGGGCGCCGGCGCGGCGCTGCTGGCGGCCGCGGCGCTGGCGAGGACGTCGATCCCCGGGCCCGGCGCGCGCGACGCGGCGATCGTGATCGGCTTGTTGCTCGGGCTGGTGTGGGCGGCGGGCGCGCCGGCGGACGAGGCACCGGCGGGTGGCGAGGGCTGGACCGCGCGCGCGCTCGCGCTCGTGCTCGCGACGCTCGCGATCGCCGCCGCCGTCGGCGCGAGCGGAGCGCCGTCACCGTCGACGCCGGACGCGGCGCCTGCGCTCGCGGCCCTCGCGGCCGACGTCGGGCGCGCGGCGGCGATCGTCGTGCAGCCCGCGATCGTCGAGGACGGCTGGGGCTTCGCGCTGGTCCTCGCGCTGGCGCTGACCGTGCTCGCGCGCAGGGCAGAGCTGGCTCGCGTGCTGGTCGTGCTGCTGCTGGTGACGCCCGCGCTCGCGGCGGCGGGCGGTGTGCGGTGGACCGCGGCTGCCTGCACGCTCGCGATGGTGGCCACGGCGACGCGCGCCGCGCGACGGCGGCGGAGCTGGCCCGTGCTCGCCGGCCTCGCGCTCGCGATCGCGGCCGGCGCGCCGCCCGACGTCGTCGCGAGCGCGCTCGGCGTGGGGGTCGGCCTCGCGGCCTGGGCCTGCGGGCGGGCGCTCGCCGACGACGAGGGCGTCGCCGCCGCCGCGGTCGGTCGGCTCCGCCCGCGCGCGGTGATCGCGGTCGTCGCGGCGCTCCTGGCGGTCTTCGCGGTCGCCGGTGCGCGCGTGCCCGTCGGCCGGCGCGCGCCGTCGCTGCAGGGTCGCCTCGAGCGCGACCTCGACGCCGCGGCCGCGCTCGTCCACGCGCGGCGGATCAGCGCGCGCGCAGATCGATGACGTCGAGCTCGGCGGCCGCGCGCCGGCGCTCGACGCCGACGAAGCGGGTCAGCGGATCGACGCAGTCGCGGCCGTTGAACAGCCAGCACATCAGGTGCCGCGAGGTGCCCCCGGCGCGCGGCGCGACCGCGGTGGAGACGATCAGGTAGTCGAGCTCGAGGCGGGGCAAGCGCAGCGCGAGCCGGCGGCAGTCCGCGCCCGGGCGGGCGAGCTTGTGGAACGCGCGCGGGATGCCCTTCACGCAGGCGGCGGTCGCGGGCGTCCGGAGATCGAAGATCGCGTGGCCGCGGTAGTCGACGAGGTCGGGGCGATCGACCCACAGGCCGACGCGGGTCCCTCGCGGCACGCCGGCGAGGACGTCGCGGTACGCGGCAGCCTCGCGCTCGTCGGGCGTCGGCGCGCCGGCCGCGAGCTTGCGGGCGCCCTCCATCAGCTTGCCGACGCGGTGGTCCCATGGCAGCGCCGGCCGGCCGGTAGGCTGGCGCAGGATCGCGAAGGCGAGGACGAGTCCCACCGCGGCCGCCGCCGCCCGCGGCGACGCGACGAGGTCGTCGGTCGCGGACGCGAGCAGCGGCGCGATCATCAGGAGCACGAGCGCCAGGCTCAGCGGCTGCACGGTCAGCCACACCATGCGGGCCGGGGCCAGCGGACCGGCGCACGCGATGGCCGCGCACGTCGCGGCGATGGTGACGACGAGCGCGCGATCGTCGTGGCCCCGGAGCGCCACGTGGGCCAGCGCGTACGCGATCGCCGCGATGACGCCGCACAGGGCCAGCCGTCCGGCGGCGCCGGGCCGCAGCACGGCGACGACACCCGGGGCCGCGGGCTCGCCGGCCGAGGCCATCACCGCCGACAGCAGGTAGCCGCCGAGGACGGCCGCGATCACCAGGGCGGCGAGCGCCACGGCCCGACGGCGCTGCTCGCGCTCGGTGTCGAGGACGGCGACGACCGTGATCACGGCGAGCGCGCCGAGCGCGCCGTGTCGCAGCGTGGCGGCGGCCGCGGCGAGCAGGATCGGCGCGACCGCGTCGCGGGCGGCGCTCGACGGCCGCCGGGCCAGCGTCTGGTGCAGCGCGGCGAGCAGCGCGATCAACGTGGTGCGCGGGGCCAGGTCGGCGCCGTACTCCGCGAAGCCCGCGACCATGGCGACGATCGCGAACAGCGCGAGGGCGCGGACCGGGCCCCGCCCGATGCCGCGGAACGCGAGCGCGACGAAGAGCGCGAGCCCCAGGCCGCGATCGATCGCGTGGCACATGCGCCAGTCGCCGAGGCCGCCGGCCAGCGCGTGCAGGACGGCGTTGCCGCCCAGGCCGTGGGTGCGGGGCAGCGCGAACGGATCGCCGAGCTCGCCGCTCGTCGCCAGCCTGCCCAGCGGACCCAGCAGGTGCGCCTCGCCGTCGGAGAACGCGCCCTGCCACCAGCCGGCGTAGCCGAGCAGGTGGATCAGCACCGCCACGATCGCGACCGCGGGCACGACGAGCGCGAGCCCGAGCCGCGGACGTCGCGGGGCGCGGAGCTCCCTCCCACCGCACCACACCGCGCCGATCGCGGTCGCCGCCGACAGCACGATGCGCTGGACCTGGAGATCGAAGACGCCGGCGGCGCTCAGCCAGCCGCCGAGCGCGAGGTAGCCGGCCAGGCCCCACGCGATCGCGAGCGCGACGGGCGCGTCGTCGTCGCCGATCAGGCTCCCGATGGCGCGCCCGAGGCCGTGCAGCGCCGCCGCGATCGCGAGCGACACCGCGAGCACCGCCACCATCGGCGACGCCGGCGGCAGCCACCAGAACGCCGCCGGCGCGAGCGCGGCGATCGCGATCAGCGCGCGGGTCAGGGCGCCGGCTCCCACCGCACGCCCTCGACGCGCGCGACGCGCAGGCTGTCGGCGTCGCGCCAGGGCTCGCCGACGGACGACAGCGTGACGTAGACGTCCGACCAGCCGCCGCCCAGCCAGCCGGCGGGCACCGTGGCGTCGATCGCGAGCGCGCCGTCCTCGCCGACGACGGCCGAGTACAGCTCGCGCCCGTCGAAGGTGACGGTGACCCGCGGGCGGGTGAACACGGTCTCGAGCTCGACCGCGCCCCAGATCGCCAGGCGCATCGCCGCGCCGCCGCGCGCGCGCAGGCGGAGGTGCGCGGTGGGCCCGAGCCAGCGCACCGGGATCTTGCGGACGGTGGGGTGGGGCGGCACCGACTCGCTCCACCGCGGGCTGGGCGTGGGATCGATCATCGTCGCGTACGACCAGCCGTCCTCGAAGACGAGGTCCGAGCGCGGCATCACGTACCAGACCTCGGGCACGCCCTCGCGCACGGTGAGCTCGCGGATGAAGCGCTCGCGGGCCGCGGTCTCCTCGTTGACCGGCGCCTCGCTGCCGCACGCGGCGGCGAGCGCGGCGAGCACGATCGCGACGGCGCGGCTCACGGCGCCCCCGGCGTGCCGAGGTCGAGCATGACCAGGCCGTCCTCGTCGAACAGCACGCGGTAGCGCGTCGACAGCTCGTCGAAGTTGTCGAGGGTGTCGACCACGTACGCGCCCATGATCCGCCAGATCTCGGTGTCGAACATGAGGCGCGCGACCCAGAACTTCCGGCGGAAGAAGTAGCGCGACTGATCGCCGCGCACGAACGCGAGGTAGCGGATGTCGAGGCCGCGGAAGTAGGCGGCGACCGGCTCGGCGCCGCGGAAGTACGGCATGCCGGGCGCGAGGCTGGCGTAGCCGGGGATGTCGAGATTGAACACGTGGTTGCGCGCGTAGTCGAGGTGGGCCGGCTCGTCGAGGAGCACGGCGAGGCGGGTGCCCGCCGGCGCCGACCCCTGCAGCCGGCGGTACAGGAGCGGCGTCACGAGCTCGCGCGCGGGATGGTGGTGGGTGCGCGCGGCGGCGGCGACGTCGGCGCCGATCCGCGCGTAGCGGCGCGCCGCGCTCTTGCCGGTGGTGACGATCTGCACGAGCACACAGGCGATGATCCAGAACCGCCCGATCGCGGGCAGCGCGACCGCGGGCGCGGTCCCGGGCGGATCGCCGCCGGCGCGCGAGCTCTCGAGCGCGAGCAGCGCCGTCAACGCGGCGACGAAGCCGAACGCGTAGCGCCACAAGGTCGGCGCGTCGGACAGGGTGAACGTGTGGACGAGGAGCAGGAAGCCGACGATGCTGGCGAGGGTGAGCGCGGTCAGCGGCCGGCCGCGGCGGCGGTCGCGCACGAGCAAGAGGATCGGGATGAGCGGCACCGCGACCTCGATCGGATCGGGCTGCAGCACGACGTCGAGGAAGAACTGCAGCTCCTGCCACCCGGTCCACACCGTCGGCGTCATCTGGATGCTCGGGTTGAAGGTGCCGAGCATGAACGGATAGAGGAACGTGTGGTTGGAGCGCCACGAGGCCAGGAGCCACGGCAGGAGGCCGATCGCGCCGCCCACCACCGCGCCCAGCCACGCCGCGCGGTCGCGGCGCAGCGACGGCCACAGCGGCCGCTCGAGGCGGAGGAGCAGGCACAGCCCGACGAAGCCGAGGGCCACCGGCAGGTAGTTCTGGCGAAGGCTGCAGGTCGCGCCGGCGACCAGGCCGGCCAGCGCGAACGTGGTGCGGGGTGACGCCTCGACGTGGGCGATCGTGCGGTAGAGCGCGAGGAACATCGCGGCGCCCGACCAGTAGCTGCCCGTGTTGATCGATCCCTCGGGCAGGAGCAGCAGCATCAGCACGACCAGCGCGCCGACGAGGCGATCGAGGCCCTGACGGCGGATCATGCCGACCAGCAGGAGCACCGTGATCAGCTGGAAGAGGCCGCGATCGACGAGGTAGAGGTTGCCGAGCGTGCCGCGGGCCGCCGCCAGCGCCGACAGCACGGTCTGGCCGCCGAACGCGGCGATGCGGCGGAAGCTGAACGGCTCGTCGAGGTCGCCGATGTCGAGCAGCCGCTTGACGAACGGCGTGTACGCGACGTCGTCGTCGTAGACGTTGCCGCGCAGCTGGGCGACCGCGCCGACGACGTTGACGAGCACGAGCGCGGCGAGCGCGGCGTAGAGGAGCGCGACGTGCGGATCGCCCGCGAGGCCGCGGGCCTCGTCGCGGAGCGCGAGCAGGGACGGGCGCGGCACGGTGAGCTCGCGCCACGCGTGGCCGGCGACGCCGATCACGAGCAGCGCGTCGAGGCCGCGGCGGTCGCAGACGCCGAGGCTGACGAGGACGCCGGCGACCGCGAGCAGCGCGGCGGCGCCCCAGGCCATGCGCAGGCCGACATCGA
>JADMIO010634696.1_pt1 | contig 12815 bp, 11 predicted proteins | sample 8958161 | NCBI WGS metagenome assembly JADMIO01 (sample SAMN16585339, study PRJNA669376) | soil metagenome | isolation source: Crop rotation soil | place: USA: Cullars Rotation, Alabama | collected 2011 | reverse complement strand
CGCGCGAGCCACTCGCGGTCGTAGCGCACGTCGGCGACCCCGGCAAGCGACGCGATGCGACGAACGAGTGAATCGGCCCGCCCGTCGCGTTCGGCCTCGGGACGCACGCGCACCTCGACCGAGGCGGGAAACGGATTGTCGTCGAAGCCGCTCGTCAGCGATGCGAGCTCGGCGAACTCGCGGCGGAAGCGCGTCAGCGCCTGCGCCTTCGAGACGAACTCGCGTCCCGCGACCACTCCGCTCTGATCGAGCTGCGCTTCGATCGCGCCCCGCTGCTCCGACGTCGCATCGTCGCGAAGGTAGACCGAGAATTCGGATGCCGAGGTCCACTGGGTCATCAACTGCTCGGCGTTCCAGGTCACCAGCAGAAGCGAGCCGAGAACGATGATGGCGAGTGCGATCGCCACAATGGCCAGCGTGCTCGCGCCGCGCGTCCGCATCAGGCTCGCCCAGCCCTGTCGCAGCGCGTAGTCGAGCGCTCTCACGCCACCTCCACGATGCGCCCCTGATCGAGCGTGATCGTGCGACGCCCGACCAGTCGGATCAGTTCGCGGTCGTGCGTCGCGACGACGACGGTGGTGCCGCCAGCGTTGACTTCACGCAGCAGATTCATGATCTCGAGCGAGAGATCCGGATCGAGGTTGCCGGTCGGTTCGTCGGCGAGGAGCAGTACGGGATCGTTGACGAGGGCGCGGGCGATGGCGATGCGTTGCTGTTCGCCGCCGGAGAGGTCCGCCGGGTACGCGCTCATTCGATGCTGCAGCCCGACCCATTTCAGGACCTGGAAGGCGCGGCGCCGGCGCTGCGCCTCGGGCACGCCGAGCACCTCGGGAACGAAGGACACGTTCTCGAGCACCGTGCGGCCCTGGATCAATTTGAAATCCTGGAAGACGAATCCGAGACCACGCCGGTACTCCTGGATCTCGCGGCGCGAAAGACGCGACAGGTTGTGACCGTTGACGATGATCTCACCCTCGTTCGGACGATCCTGCATCAACAGCAAACGAAGAAACGTCGATTTGCCTGCGCCGCTCGGGCCGGTGAGGAAGACGAACTCGCCTTTGTTGACCGAGAGTGACAGATCGCGCAGCGCGTACAAGCCTCGACTGTAGACCTTCGAGAGATGGTGCGTCTCAATCACGCTGCCTGTGCACCCGGGCCAACGGCCTATTCACTTGGATTGGAGTGGGTTAAGTATAGCAAATAAATCCGCCGCGGCCCAATTATTCGCGCCGGTCGAGCTCCCGCTTGAGCAGATCGTTAGCCATTTTCGGGTTCGCTTTGCCCTTGCTGCCTTTCATCACCTGCCCGACCAGAAACCCGAACGTCTGTCCCTTGCCGGCCCGATACTGCGCTACGGCGTCCGCGTGGGCCCCGATGACCTGGCGGACGATGCCGAGCAGCGCCCCCTCGTCGCCGATCTGAGCCAGCCCTTCAGCGGCGACGATATCGTCGGCGGAGCGCCCCGATGCATACATCTTCGCGAAGACATCTTTCGCGATTGAGCTGCTGATGGTGCCCTTGTCGATGAGGCCGATGAGCCCGGCGAGCGCCTCCGGCCGGAGCGGCACCTCCTCAACCCCGGCGCTCTTCTCCTTCATCGTGCGCAGGAGCTCACCCATGATCCAGTTGCTGGCCGCTTTCGCATTGCCCGCCCCTTTGACCACCGCTTCGAAGTAGTCGGCGAGCTGCGACGACTGCGTCAGCACGCCGGCGTCGTAGTCGGGGATTCCGTACGTCGTCACGAAGCGTTTGCGCCGCGCCTCGGGCAGTTCCGGCATGGTTGACGACACCGCGGAGATTCGCGCCTCGTCGACCACCACTGGCGGGAGATCGGGCTCGGGAAAGTAGCGATAGTCGTGCGCTTCTTCCTTGCTGCGCATCGAGTGGGTGCGCCCGGTCGACGAATCGTACAGACGCGTTTCCTGGACGACGCGGCCGCCGGAGGTGACGAGATCGATCTGACGCTCGATCTCGTACTCCAGCGCCTTCTGGAGATACCGGAACGAGTTGACGTTCTTCACCTCCGCCTTCGTGCCAAACGCTTGCTGTCCCTCGGGACGGATCGACACGTTGGCGTCGCAGCGAAGGCTTCCCTCCTCCATGTTGCCGTCATTGACACCGAGCCACACGAGGATGTCGCGCAGTCGTGAGAAGAACTCGGCGGCCTCCGCCGCGGATCGCATGTCGGGCTCCGAGACGATCTCGATGAGCGGGACGCCGCTGCGGTTGTAGTCGACATACGTACGCCGATCCGAGTCGAAGAATCCCTCGTGCAGGGACTTCCCCGCGTCCTCCTCCATGTGGATCCGCGTGAGGCCGACGAACTTTGCGGCGCCGTCGACGCCGATCTCCAGTCCGCCACCGAGCGCCAGCGGACGCTCGTACTGCGAGATCTGGTAGCCCTTCGGCAGGTCCGGATAGAAGTAGTTCTTCCGCGCGAAGATCGACTCGGGCTGCACGCGGCATCCGAGCGCAAGCGCGGCTTTGATGGCGAAGTCGACCGCCTGCCTGTTGAGCACGGGAAGGGCCCCGGGAAGGCCCAGGCAGACGGGACAGACGTGCGAATTGGGAGGCGCCCCGAACTCCGTGCTGCAGCCGCAGAAGATCTTCGTGCGGGTGCGCAGCTGTGCATGGATTTCCAGGCCGATGACCGGCTCGAATCGCGTAGTAGTCGTCAATGGCGGCTCCGGGAACGCTCCGTCTCCATCCTACTGAGGAACGCCATTTCCGGGGTATAGTGTTGTCGCAGCAATAATTTAGGCCGGATGGTAAACGCCGCGGCACGCCGGCCGTATTCCATGATGAGAACACCTCCTCAACGCGTGGTTTCGTCTTCCGGACCAGCTCCGTCTGGCCCGGCGCCCGCGCTGTCGAAGGACTCGGAGCTGGCAGCAGTCATCAAGAGGCTGGTGGTGGCCGGCGACCGCGACGCGGCCCGTCACCGTTTTGCCGACCTGGTGGCCAACCAGCAGCGTCGTGCGCTCCGCATCGCGTTCCAGTATCTGCGCGATGCCCACGACGCCGACGAGGCAGTGCAGGACGCCTTCGTCAAGGTGTTCACGCACATCACGAGCTATCGCGAGGAACTGCCGTTCGAGGTGTGGTTCACGCGGATTCTCGTGAATGGATGTCTGGACATGCGTAAGTCGCGCGCGCGGCGCTTACGCTGGTCCGTGCCGATGCCGACGCCGACCGAGGGGCCGGCCCTCGAGCCCGTGGCGCCGCAGGTCAGCGCGGAGGAGCGGCTGGTCTCGAGCGAAAAGGCACGCGAGATTGCGGTCGCCGTCGATCAGCTGCCGGAAAGGCAGCGGGCGGTGTTTACCCTCTGCCACATCGGTGAGCAGAGCACGGCGGAAGTGAGCCAGGCGCTTGGCCTGAGCGAGGCGACGGTGCGCGTGCATCTGTTCCGGGCGGTGCGCAAGCTGCGCACGCTGCTGGCGCGGGAGAAGTCACACGTATGAACCAGGGACATCTGACCGACGACCGGCTCATCGAGATGTGTCTGGAGGGCGCGGTGCCTCCCGCCGATGCCCAGCACCTGATCGGCTGTCCCTCCTGCGAGGTGCGGCGGGTCGAACTGGTCACGTTGCTGGCGGACGTCAGCGAGGCGGCGACCGCGGAGGTCGACGCCGCGTTCCCTGCCGAGCGCCTCGCCCGGCAGCAGGCCCGCATCCTCCACCGCATCGAACAGGACGGCCGCCCGGGTCGCGTCATCGCATTTCCGGCAGGGCACGCCCCCGACATGCTGTCGTTGCGTACCCGTCCCACGACGCGGTGGGTCGCCGCGGCTGCCGCAGCCGGACTAATCGTCGGTCTCGCCGCCGGCCACCTGTCGCACGACTATTCGATCGACGCCCGCCATTCGCCGCTGGCGCAGAGCACTCTGGCGCAACAGGCAACGGGAACAACGATGCGCGCGGCGTCAGCCGTGATGACCGACGACGAGTTCCTGGGACAGATCGAAGCGGCCGTCGACAGCACCGGCCCGGCCGCCCTGCGTCCCATCGATGCGCTCACCCCGAGGGCATGGGAAGTTCGGTGAGTTGTCCTCTCCGCTGATCTTCCGCAAGGGGCTCGACCTCAAACACGAGGTCGCCCACGTGCTGGCCGAGAGCTATCACAGCGACCTCGTTGCCGGCATCAAAGAATCCGATTACCGCTACTGCTCGGGCCGCCTCACCATCCACCTCGCGAAGGAGTTCGGCTTCTGCTACGGAGTCGATCGCGCGGTCGATTACGCGTACCAGGCGCGACGGCGTTTCCCCACGCAGACGGTGTACCTCACCGGTGAAATCATCCACAACCCGCACGTCAACGATCAGCTGCGGGCTCAGGGCATCCGCTTTCTCACCGATCCCGGCGAGACGCTCGACCGCGTGGGACCGGACGACGTCGTCATCCTGCCCGCCTTCGGAATCACGATCGAGCTGCTGCAGCGGCTCGAAGCGCGGGGGTGCACGCTGGTCGACACGACCTGCGGATCCGTCCTCAACGTGTGGAAAAACGTGAAGCGGTATGCGGACGACGGCTTCACGTCGGTGATCCACGGCAAGTACTGGCACGAGGAAACGCAGGCGACCGCCTCGCAGGCGCGACGCTCGGGTCGCGGTCATTACATGGTCGTCCTCGACCGCACCGAGGCGGCCCGGGTGTGCGAATACATCCGGCACGGCGGCGATCGATCGTCGTTTCTCGAGACCTTCCGGCACGCCGTTTCCGATGGGTTCGACCCCGACCTGCACCTCCAGCGCATCGGGTGCGCGAACCAGACGACGATGCTGAGCTCGGAGTCGCTGGAGATTGGCGAGATGTTCCGCGCGGCGATGCGCGACCGTTATGGAGAGGTCGATCTACCGTCGCGCTTCCGCGCCTTCGACACCATCTGCAGCGCCACTCAGGATCGGCAGGACGCGGTCATCGCGTTACTCGCAGAACGTCACCTCGATCTCATGATCGTGATCGGCGGGTACAACAGCAGTAACACGTATAACCTTGCGCGGATCTGCGCAGAGAAGCTGCCGACATACCACATCGCCGATCCCGGAGCGGTGCTCTCGGGCTCGGAGATCCGTCACAAGCCGGTCGGCGGCAAGGGTGAGGTGACGTCCGCGGGATGGCTGCCCGACGGCAAGGTCGCCATCGGGCTGACTTCGGGCGCCTCTACGCCGGATAACCTGGTATCCGACGTCATCCGGCGTCTGGAAACGGTCGCAAACCTACTCTGATTCGCTGTCGGGCTCGACGGTGATGCGGAGGCGCTGGCCCACCTTGGCCTTCAGATATTTATGAAGGTCGCTGCCGGGCTTCACGACGATCATGGTCTGCTGATCAACGGCGAAATAGCCTTCTTGCGCTTCCTGATCGGTCGCGCCGAGACGGCCGGCTACCGAGAATCCCTCCTGGGCCGCCACAGCGAGCCCCATCACCAGAAACCCCAGCAGCGCCACGAGCACGACGAGCCGTCTCATACGAACCTTCTTTCGCGGGCAATTCGGGCTCGAGCGCCCCGCCCTGTCGCGGAGTGAGCGCAAGGTGCATGCCACGCTGGCGTCACGCTGAAATCCAAGCGGCGCCAAAAGTGGCATGTTACCGTATGTGTTTGCACACAGAGCAGTAAACGTCTCCGGGTGGGCCGTCGTATTGCCGAAAGTCAGCCATGAACCCGATAGCTCATCTCAGGCGCTTTGCCGCCTTCTCGTCGATCGTCCTGCTCCTGGCCGGACCGGCGTCCGCCCAGGGGTTCAAGTGGTGGAACTCCGACCAGTACCGCCGTGAACTGGGGCTCACCGCCGACCAGAGCCGTCGGCTGGAGGAGGTCTTCCAGGCGGCGCTGCCGAACCTGCGCGTCGCGAAGAAAGCGCTCGATGACGCCGAGGCCGATTTCGAGTCTCTGGTGCAGCGCGGCGACGACACGGCCGTCCTGCAGCAGGTGGATAAGGTCGAGACGTCGCGCGCCGAGCTGAACAAGGCGCGGACCAAGATGCTGCTCAAGATGCGCCGGGCGCTGACCACCGACCAGTGGGTCAAGCTCGGGGCCCTCGAGCGCGAACGTCGCGCCCACGATAGTGGCAAGGACCGCGATTCCGGCAAGGATCGCGGCGGCAAGTAATTCACTTTCATTCACGTGACCCGCACCAACATGAAGATGCCGTTTGCGTTCCGTTCCGCTGTTCTCCTGTTCACCGGGCTTGCCCTGACCTCGCCGGCCGTCGCCCAGGACAAGGCAAAGACCGAAGTCGCCCGTCTCGACGAGATCGCCCGCAATGCCGCGCAGCAGTTTGCCGCGGCCCGCGCCGACCTCGAACAGACGCGGCCGAATCCCGCGCTCGATACGACCGGCACCCGCGTCGAGCTGACGCTCGACGAGGCCGTGGCCCGCGCGCTCGAGCGGAACCTCGATATCGCGGTGGAACGGCTCAATCCGCAGACCTTCGACCTGAGCATCGCCCGGCTGCGGGCCGCGTACCGGCCGACCGCCACGTCGCAGATCGGCCAGCGCGCGGTCACCAACCCGCCGACCAGCCAGTTGAACGGCGGCACCATCGTGACCAACGACACGAGCACCTACAACGCGGGGCTCGCGCAGTCGCTGCCCTGGGGCGGCGGCTCGTTCGCGGCGCAGTTCAACAACAACAAACAGGTCACGTCGAACATCTTCGCCAACTTCAACCCGTCGTTCACCTCGAACTTCAACGCGACGATGGTGCAGCCGCTGCTGCGCGGGTTCCTCATCGATTCCAACCGTCAGCAGCTGCGGATCACGGCGATCAGCCGTGACATCTCGGAGGTGCAGCTGCGCGGCACCATCACCACCACGCTGGCAAACGTCCGCAACGCCTACTGGGAGCTGCTCTACGCCGTGCAGGCGCTGGACGTGGCGAAGGGCTCGCTGACGCTGGCGGAAAAGCTGGTCGAAGACAACAAGGCGCGGGTCGAGGTCGGGACGATGGCGCCGCTCGATGTCGTGCAGGCCGAAGCGGAAGCGGCTACGCGCCGTCAGGCGCTGGCGCAGGCCGAGGCCACCCTGCGTACGTCCGAGCTCGCGCTGAAGCGTCTGATCGTCAACGGCACCGAGGATCCGCTGTGGCGGGCCGCGCTGACGCCGATCGATCGGCCGACATTCCGCCCGGAGGCGCTCGACGTGGAGACCGCCGTGCGCAAAGCGCTCGACGCGCGCTCGGACCTGCAGGCCGCGAGGCGCACGGTCGAGAGCAACGACATCACACTGCGCTTCCTGCACAACCAGACGCTGCCCGCGGTCGATCTGAGCGCGTCCTACGGAACGCAGGGGCTGGGCGGCACGCAGTATATCCGTCAGGGCACGGGCCTTGGCAGCCAGATCATCAGCACGGTTCCCGGCGGATTCGGCGACGCGCTGCGCACGCTGACCGGCCGCGACTTCCCCACCTGGAACGTGCAGTTGAACATCAGCTATCCGCTGGGCGGGAGCGCCACCGAAGCAACCTATGCGCGCGCCCGCGTGCAGCGGAACCAGGCGGCGGCGCAGATGAAAGCGCTCGAGCTCACCGTGGCGACCGACGTGACCAACGCGGCGCTGCAGGTCGAGAACAGCCTCAAGCGCTACGAGGCGGCGACCGTCGCGCGCGAGTTGGCGGAAACGCGCCTGCAGGCCGAACAGAGCCGCTTCGAGGTCGGCCTGTCCACGAACTTCTTCGTCGTCCAGGCCCAGCGCGATCTGGCGACCGCGCAGAACTCCGAATTGCGCGCGCTGCTCGACTACCGCCGGGCGCTCGTCGACTTCGAGCGGGTGCAGGAAGCGCCCGCCGCGCGGGGCGGCAACACCGTGCAGACCATCGCGGCCGGTGGCGGCGGCGGTGCCGTTGGCAACTAGCGCGACTTCTCCTGGAGGACGGTTCGTTTTTCATCTCATGAAGAAGCTAGTCATCATCGCAGTCGTCATCATCGCCGCACTGGCCGGCGTCGCCGTTTATTCCGGAATGTTCAAGGGCGAGCCGGCACAGGCGGCGGCCGCTGGTGGCGCTGCCGGTCAGGGACAGGCACAGGGTCAGGGGCAGGGCCAGGGCCAGGGCTTTCCCGGCGGCGGGCGCGGCCGGCGCGGGGGCGGCGGCGGGGGCGGCGGCTTCGGCCGGCAGCCGATGACCGTCGAAACGACCGTTGTGCGCAAGCAGGCCATCCAGGAGCAGATCACGGTCGTCGGCAATCTGATTGGAGAAACGACGGTATCGGTCGTGCCGCGTGCGGCGGGCCGGCTGCAGGAGGTGTTCGTCCGCCTCGGCGACCGCGTCACCAAGGGTCAGCGCATTGCGAAGCTGGAAGATCAGGACATCGTCGAGCAGGTGAAGCAGGCGGAGGCCGCGCAGGAGGTGTCGATGGCGACCATCCGGCAGCGCGAAGCGGATCTCAAGCGCGCGCAGACCAACCTGGAGCGGTCGCGCAATCTGTTCGAGCGGCAACTGCTGCCGCGGCAGACACTCGACGACAACGAAGCCACATTCCAGGCGGCGGTGGCGCAGCTCGACCTCGCGCGCGCCCAGAACTCGCAATCGAAGGCGCGGCTGGAAGAACTGCGCGTGACGCTCGGCAACACGATGGTGGTATCGCCGGTCAATGGCTTCGTCGCCAAGCGCACCATCGATCCGGGCGCCGCCGTCTCGCCGAACGCACCGGTCGTCGACGTCGTCGACATCACGCGGGTGCGCCTCGTCGTCAACGTCGTGGAAAAAGACCTCAAAGAGCTCCATACCGGCGACACGGCGAAGACGGAAGTCGATGCCTTCCCCGGAGAGGTCTTCACCGGACGCATTGCACGCGTGTCACCGGTCCTCGACCCGGCGACGCGGACGGCACAGCTCGAGATCGAGATTCCCAACCCCGACTTCCGTCTGAAGCCGGGGATGTACGCGCGCGTCAACATCACGACCGAGACGAAGAAGGAATCGCTGGTCCTTCCGGCCAACGCGGTCGTCGATCTCGGTGGCCGGCGTGGCGTGTTCATTCCGCAGCCGGATAGCACGGCGGTCTTCCGGCCGGTGCAGACCGGGAGCGAACAGGGAGATACCGTCGAAATCCTCGGCGGTGTCGTCGAGGGCGACCGCGTGATCAGCACCGGCGCCGGCGCGCTGCGGGACGGCGATCGCGTGGTCCTCTCCGGCGGACGCGGCGGCCGGCGCGGCGAAGGCGGTCAGCGCGCCGGTGGCGTGCAGGGCCAGGGCGGCGAGGCGGCGGCGAGCCGCGGCGTTGGCGCCGCAGAAGGTCGTCAGAACAACGCACAGCCGCAGGGCACGCAGGGTGGCGGCAACGGCCAGTTCCGGCGCGGGGGCGAGAACCAGTTCCAGGGCGGCGAGGGCCAGCGCGGCGACGGTCAGGCACGCCGCGGTGGTGGTTTCCGGCGCGGCGGCAGTCAGAATCAGTAGCGGCTACGTTTTCTTCTTGCAGCAGCAGAGTCGACGTTTATGAGCATTCCTCGTTTAGCAATTCAGCGCCCGGTCACGATGTTCATGATCAGCGCTGTGGTCACCCTTCTCGGGGTCCTCTCGCTGACCCGGCTTCCCGTCGATCTGATGCCGGAGTTCGAGCAGCCGACGCTGACGGTGCGCGTGCAGTACACCGGGGTCGGGCCGCTCGAGATGGAAGAGCTCATCACCCGCCCGATCGAACAGGCCGTGAGCGCCGTTCCCGGTCTGACGCGGGTCAACTCGCAGTCGTCGGAAGGCAACAGCCAGGTGCAGTTGAACTTCGAATGGGGCGCCGACCTGTCGGAAGCCGCCGACGAAGTCCGCACCCGCATCGATCGCGTCCGCGGCCGTCTGCCGGAAGACGCGACGCCGCCGACCATCTTCAAGTTCGACTCGAACTCGCAGGCGATCATGCAGCTCGGCGTCGAGGGCGACTACGACCCGGTGACGCTGCGTGAGGTTGCCGAAAACGATCTCGCCCCGCGCTTCGAGCGTGTTGATGGCGTCGCCTCGGTCAACATCAACGGCGGCCTGCGCCGCCAGATCCACGTCGAGCTCTCGAAAGAGAAGATCACCGCCCTCAACCTGTCGGTCAACCAGGTCGTGCAGACGCTGCGCACCGAGAATCAGAACACGCCGCTCGGTGAGATCTATCAGGGCGACTCCTCGTTCCTCCTGCGCAGCCAGGGACAGTTCCAGAACCTCGACGACATCCGCAACCTCGTGGTCATGACGCGGCAGGGCGTGCCGGTCTACCTGCGCGACATCGCGGAGGTCAAGGACAGCACCGAGCAGCGCCGCTCCTTCATGCGCATCAACGGCAGACCGGGTGTGCAGATTCAGGTGCAGAAGCAGTCGGGCAAGAACACGGTCGCCGTGGCCGACCTCGTGGCTCAGGAAGTCGAGCGGGTGAACAAGGAAGTTCCCGGCATCCGCATGATCGTCACGCAGGACAACTCCAAGTTCATCAGAGACGCCATCGCCAACGTGCAGGAACATGCGATGGTCGGCGGCGTCCTCGTCATCCTGATCATCTTTGCCTTCCTGCGCGATTTCCGCTCGACCCTCATCGTCTGCACGTCGATTCCGGTGTCGGTCATCGGCACGTTCGCGCTGCTCTATTTCGGCGGCTTCACGCTGAATACGATGACCTTCGGCGGCCTTGCGCTGGGCATCGGCATGATCGTCGACGCGGCGATCGTGGTGCTCGAGAACACCCATCGCCACCTGCACATGGGCAAGGACCGGATGACCGCGGCGCTCGACGGCAGCGAAGAGGTGTGGTCGGCCATTCTCGCCTCGACGCTCACGCATATCGCGGTGTTCGTCCCGCTGCTCTTCCTGTCGGGAACGGCGAGCATCCTGTTCACGCAGCTCTCGTTCGTCGTCATGTTCTCGCTGGCGATGTCCCTCTTCGTCGCCGTGACCATCGTGCCGGTGTTGTGCTCGCGCTGGCTGCACACCCCCGACGAGGAAGCGCGTGCAACGGGGCTCATGGCGCGCGTATTCCGCGTCAGCGAGCGGTTCCTCGAGGGCATGGACGAGCAGTACCGCCGCGTGATTCACGTAGCGCTGAATCACCGGCCCACGGTCATCGGCGGCGCCGCGGCGCTCGTCGTCGCCGCCGTCCTGCTCTATCCGCGGGTCGGAGTGGAGCTGCTGCCGCAGACCGACGAAGGCGAGGTTCAGGTGAACGCCGAGCTCGCCGTCGGCACGCGTATCGAGCGCACCGAAGAAGCGCTGCTGAGGCTCGAAGACATGGTCCGCCAGTACGTGCCGGAGGCGGTGACCATCATGACCAATGGCGGCGGGGGCGGAAACAACAACTTCCAGGGCGGCGGCAACACCTATCGCGGCCAGGTGCGCATCATGCTCGTGCCGCGCGACAAGCGCACCCGCACGAACGAGGAGATCTCGGTCGCCCTGCGCCGCCAGCTCGCGGGCTTGCCCGGCGTCGTCGTGCGCGCGCAGCCCTCGGGCGGCAACTTCCAGCTGGCTCGCCTGCTCGGCGGCGGTGGCAATAACAACAACAGCCGCCTGACCCTCGAGATCCGCGGTCACGACCTCGACGATGCCCGCCGCATCGCGCAGGAAGCGCGGACGATGATGGAAGGAACGCCCGGTATCGCCGACGTGCAGATCGGCCGCGACGAGGGCCGTCCCGAAATGGCCATCCGCGTCGACCGCCCGAAGGCGGCGATGCTCGGCCTGACGGTGGCAGCGGTCGCGACGACGATTCAGACCAACGTCGCGGGCACGACGGCCGCGCAGTTCCGCGATCGCGGCAACGAGTACCCAGTTGTCGTCCAGCTCCGCGAGGCCGACCGCGAAGGCGTGGCGGACGTTGGCGACGTACTGCTCAGCACACCGTCGGGGCAGGTCGTGCCGGCGAGAAACGTCATGGCGGTGAACCGCGAGTCCGGTCCCGTGCAGATCCAGCGCAAGAACATGGAGCGCATCGTCACGGTGAACGCCGAACCGGAGGTTGCCCTGAGCGAGGCGGTGAAGGCGGTCCAGGACCGCCTGTCGCAGGTCAGGGTGCCGCCCGACTTCTCCGTCGGGTTCGGGTCCGAAGTCGAGGAGCAGGCGAAGTCTTTCCGCCAGCTGCAGATGGTGCTCATCCTCGCGGTGCTGCTCGTCTACGCGGTCATGGCCTCGCAGTATGAGTCGCTGCGCGATCCGTTCATCATCATGTTCTCGGTGCCCACTGCCGCCATCGGCGTCGTGCTGAGCCTCCTGCTCACGGGCACGTCGTTCAGCATGCAGGCGTATATCGGGGTGATCATGCTGGCCGGGATCGTCGTGTCCAACGCGATTCTTCTGGTCGACTACATCAACACGCTGCGCCGTCGCGACGGCATGGCGCTGCGCGAGGCCGTCGAGCTCGGCGGCCGCACCCGCCTGCGTCCGATCCTGATGACGTCGATTGCGACGATGCTCGGGCTCGTGCCGATGGCCATGGGCATCGGCGAAGGCGGCGAACTGCAGGCGCCCCTCGCTCGCGTCGTCATCGGCGGGCTGCTGGCCTCGACGATCGTGACGCTGGTGCTCGTGCCGGCCGTCTACACGGTGTTCGAGGAAGGCTGGAGAGGCCTCCTGCGCCGCGGCGCCCACGCCGCGCACTGATTCGCAACGGCGGCTGCTACAGCCCCAGGCGGTGGGCCGCAATGAACGCGCCCACGATCGCCGCAAGGGCGGCGAGGACGGCGATCAAATAGGCCACGCTCACGGCCGCCGCGCGCCAGACCGCGCCGGCGGCCGTCGTGTTGTACACCGTCCGGAACGCCAGAACCGTGTAGACCACACGATGGACGATCGTCGCGGCCTGGATGCCGACGACGAGCGGCGGTGGGCGCAGAAATGCGGCTGCCGCGG
>JADMIO011222257.1_pt1 | contig 12817 bp, 2 predicted proteins | sample 8958161 | NCBI WGS metagenome assembly JADMIO01 (sample SAMN16585339, study PRJNA669376) | soil metagenome | isolation source: Crop rotation soil | place: USA: Cullars Rotation, Alabama | collected 2011 | reverse complement strand
TGACTCGCGGCGCGATCGCGGCGTTCGAATATGCGGACAAAATGACCTTTTGCCTCCGTTGCGATCCCAAGCTTTTCCGCGGCGAGGAGACCCGAGAGTTGCTCGACGCGTATCTCGCCCGTTTGACGGACACGGCAAACCGCGCAATTCACCCCGCCGGCGCGTTGCCGAACTAGGGATGCACGGCCGCCCCGCCGTCGACGACCAATGTTTCGCCTTGGACCAGGTCGCTCAAGGGACTGGCGAGAAACAGCACGGCATCGGCGACGTCTTCGGGCATCAGCATGCGCTCGCCCATCATGGAGCGGTCTTTTCGCGACATGAAGATGGCATCGGCGTTGGGTATCTGCCGTGTCGAGTCCGTTTCGACCAACCCTGCCTTGACCACGTTCACATTCACGCCGCGATTTCCAACTTCCAAAGTCAAGTGCCGCACGAGACTCTCCAGCGCCGCCTTGGAGCTGCCAATCAGGCCATAGTAAGGCAGCGCCATGTGGGACCCGTGGCTGGAAATTGTAATCACTTTCGAGCGCCCTTCTCCCTCGCCCCGCTGCATCAGCGGAATCGCGGCCTGCACGAGATAAAGGAGCGCGAGAACATTCAGGTCATACGAAGCGTGAAAGTTTCGCTTCGTGGCCGCCAAAAGCGGACGAAATCCGCCGCTTGCCGCATTGCTCACCAGGATATCGAGGCGGCCAAAATGTTCCTTGACGGCAGCCAACATGCTCCGCACGTCATCTTCTTCGCTGACATCCGCCTTGACCACCAGCACGCGGCGGCCGAGGTCGAGGATTCGATCGGCCAGTTCCATGGCAGCCTTGCGATTCATGACGTAGTTGATCACCACGTCCGCGCCCGCTTCGGCCAAACGCAGCGCACATGCCTTGCCGATCCCCCGGGAACTGCCGGTTACCAGTGCCACTTTTCCAGTCAAGTTAATCATGGTTCGTTACCTGTAAAGTATCTCAGCGTAAAGTCAGTGGAGATGATTGCAAATTCGACGGAACGCCGACCGTTGAGGCAATCCGTGCCAGGACCGCGACTTGTTCGTCGATGATCCAGGATTGCAAATGACAATTCGCGACGAGCGACCCTCGATAACGGCAACCGCCTTGGGGAAGTATTTCAACCCGGCGAGGGTCGAATCCTTCACCCTGATTGCAAGCCTTGTAGACCGCTTCTTTGGCAGCCCAAATGGAGCTGGCCGCGTTAAAAGAAGCGTCTTGGCGGAGCCAGGCGACTTCGTCGGGCGTGAACCACAATCGAATAAAACGATCTGGCAGCACCGTCCAAGAGGTGACGTCGACGCCGACAGAGATTGTCTCGTTGGTGCAAATGGCCGCTAATACGCCCCGCTCGGTATGCGAGATCGACAGCGACCAGGCTTGCTCGGCACCTTCGCACCAGACACGCGGGCGTTGGCGATCGGGCGAGAGGATTTCGATCTGGGGCAGCGTCAAGTGCCTATTCGAATGCCCCCTCACCCTGCCCTCTCCCGCGAGGAGCGAGGGTTCTGAATCGACCGCCAACGTGGCCGCGATGAGTTGCTTCGCAGCCATCCGCCCCCATCGCCAGGCGCGCTGTCGCCCGCGATCGTGCCAGGTTGAAAGCTCCAGGCGCTCTTGTGGCCCAAGCCACGAAGAATCCTGGCGCTCGCACTCGACCTCGATTTCGTTCACAGGCAGATAGCGATGATGAACGACATCGGCTCGCGCGAGGTCACCCGCCCTGCCCCGGGCGACGACGCGATTGTCGCCGTCGGCGGGGCGCACGTGGAGTGGTTGTTGACGGATTGGCATGGTGAACATCTTCGGGAAGCAAGCTAAGCCTTGAGCATCACACACTCGTAGCCCTGGACTCGAATAATCGTCGAGCGGTCGCCGCCGAAGACCGTAAAGTCGTAAACGGCGCTGCGGGGTCGAACCGCGCGACAGCGAAAGTGGACATGGCAGATTTCGTTGTCCTTCGGCAGTCGCCCCAACCGCACCGATTCGATCGATTGCGGCAAGGCGGGAATGGGTTCGACGCAGACCCAAAGGTGAATCCCGCAGACATAAAAGGCGGCGTCGACCAGGGTCGCCGGAATCACCCAGTCGCGTCCCGCGCGCGGTCCGCCCAGGGCTGCCAGTGGCAGCGCGATCAGTTGTCCCCAACCTTGTCGTGCGTCGAACGAGAATTGCTTGACTCCCTGCAGCGTGGGACCGTGGTACATCGGGCCGGCATTTTGAAACTCAAACGGTTGCCAGGTCGTGGGAAGTTGAGGCATCGGCACGTTCAAGGGCGAACGCGCATCCGACAGCTCGACCGATCCCCGCACGTTCAGCCGGTCGGTTGCGATCACCTTGCCGGACCGGTTTTGGAAGTCGCTGACCAGTTCGCAAGCGATGACGGAGTCTGTTTCTCGCAGCGCCCGCACCCGGGCGGCCGTTTTTCGATCCGAGTGAAAACGCAATCCTTCGATAAACTTCACCTGCTGGAGTGCGACGGCCGGTTTGCCGCCGCACAAGGCCGCCGCTTCCGCCAGCGCTTCGAGCGAAATCACGGCTGGCAACAACGGCTTCTCGCGAAGTTTGTGGTCGAACAAGAAAGGATCCGACGCGGGATCAAAAGTCAGTTCCGCGACAATGCCTCGAGCCCCTTCTGTCGGGGCGATCGATTCAACCAGCGGCAAGCGGCTCAGGTCGACGCTCGGCGCACCATCTGTTTTTGCACCCGTGTCTTGGACTCGCGGCGCCGACGGATAGAACGTCCGCTCGAAAAATCCATCGGTAATCAACACTTCGCCGCACGGAAGGCCGGCCTCGACCTCGCGGCAGAAATGCTCGACGCCTTCCTTGGGCGAAATGAAGTCCATTTTCAAAACGCCCTTCGTGCCAAAGGCGCTGTCGCCCAGCATCGCCATGCCGATTTCGTCCCAGGATTGCCAGTGCATGCAGCAGGCGGCGCAATCCGGCCGCACAGCGCGATACCAGTCGATGAGTTTGGCCAGCATGTCGTTGGCCGCCGCGTAATCGGTCAGCCCGTTGCCGCCAAACCGTCCGCTGATCGAGCCGAAACCGACCCAGTACCGAACTGGATCATTTCGTGTAAGCGACATGAGCGCAACCGCGCCATCGAGCTTGCCGGCGATCGAGCGTTCGATGCGCTCGAGGCTGCGCGATTCGAACCGGCCTGAATTGCCGCAGCCCGCGCCGTGAACGATTCCGTCAATTGGACCATCCTTGCGGCGGACTTCATCAAGGATCGCCGCCAATCGATCCCAATCCGACAAGTCGCACGCGTAGTACGTGGCCTGTACGCCCGCGGCGGCGCACTTGCGTAGCGTGGCATAGATCTCATTATCCGCCTTAAAGGCTTCCCAATCGCGCTCGGGCGAGCGGCCCGCCGCCACGGCGGTGCGCACGATCTGCGACTTATATTCTCGCAGTTGCGCTTCCGTGCAGCTTCTCCACGGCGCGTCGTCTTGCGGTACCGGGCTGCGGCCGATCAAGTGCAGCTTCAGCCCGAACCGCCGGGCGAGCTCCAGCACCGACGCCGCCGTAATGCCGCGTGCTCCTCCGGTGACCACCCAGTTCCCGCCGTGGGCCAGATTCCGCCGCGGTAGCGACTCAACGGTCTCGACAATGGAGCGAATCACGGTGCGTTTGCCGCCGGACCAACCGACTTCAACACTTGGATCCTCCGCTGCTAATTCGCGCAGAATCGAATCGACAAGCGTGGCGGGCGATTCGTCGGCCGGCGCATCGACTACTTTGGCGCGCAACTCGTGCTGCGGCTTACGCGAATCTTCGATGTACAAGGATTTGAGCAGGCCGCTAAGCGCCCCTCCTTCAGGCACGGAAAGTTTTCCAGAGAGACCAAAGTCGCCGCCGAGCGCCGTCGCGGCCACGATCGTGATCGCCGAGGCGTCGGCCACTTTTCGGCGCAAACGAAACCAATGTTGCGTTACCAAAAACGGTGCCATCAGACCCAGCGCGCGTCGGCGCTGCCAGCCCAAGCGCTCGAGCAACTGGCCGTCGTCTTCGTCCCGCCCCGTCATTAGAAAGAGATATCGAGGACGCCTGGTCGTGAACACGGTTTCGAACTCTGCAATCACCGCTTCGGACGAGGTCGATACGTGCAGCATGTGGACATCAACCCCCGCGGCCGCCAGCCGGTCTCGCAGCGCGAGTGCCGCGGGATTGCTACCGAGGATACAAGCCGAACCTTCGAACTTGGGCACGGCGGGCGCGTCCGGCGGCAACGGCGCCGCGACGGCCATCAATCGATGGCGTGATGCGATGCGTTCAAACGGCAGCGGCTCCCAATTCGTGTCGAGCTCCGGCTCGGGAGCTGAAGGGGACGCATCGGCAGGCGATGGATCCGATCCGCTTTCAACCGGCTTGGGATGATGCTTCGTGCCGTAGTAACGACCGTGGTAGTCCCAGTCGGTAATCAGCACTTCCGACTGCGGCACTCCCGCGTACAGCTCGCGGACAAAATGCCGCACGCCTTCGACTTTCGGCATCAAGCAGGGGCCATCGGCCATCCGCATGGCACCGGCCGCCTCGGGACGAGCCGCCATGCCGACGTCATCCCAGGGATGCCACTGAAACGTCACGGCCCGGACGCCCGGACGCGCGCCGCGGTGCCAGTCAACCAGTTTGCACAGCAAGTCATTCGCGAGGCAGTAATCCGTTTGGCCAGTGCCCCCCATGCGGCCACTGATCGAGCCGAAGCCGATGAAGTGGCGCACGGGATCTTGTCGCGTCAGCCGCATCAAGTTCATGGCGCCATCGACTTTGGCGCCGAACGTGGCCATCACAACCTCGCGCTTCTTGCGCTCGTACTTGCAAGCCCGCTCGATTCCGGCGCCGTGAACGATGCCTTCGATCGGGCCGCTCGTTTGCCGGATTGTCTCGAGGACGCGGGCCAGCGCATCCCGGTCGGCGACGTCGCAGGTATGGTAATAGGCTTTGATGCCCGCGTCAGAAAAGGCCCGCAGCGATCGGTCGATCTCAAGATCGCGCTGCACGCGACTCCAAGCCTCGTCCATCGATTGGCCGGCGGTGCGCGCATCGCGCATGACGGTTGTCTTCAATGCCGCAAGATCGGCACTGGAAAGATTTCGCCACGCCGGGTCGATCTGGGGCAGTGCCGAGGCGCCGATCAAATGCAGCGTCAAGCCAAACCTGCGCCCGAGTTCCAACGCGCATTCGGCGGTAATGCCGCGCGCGCCTCCGGTCAAAACCCAGGTCCCGCCCCGACGGATATGGGCCTCGCGCTCGACCGGCGCCTTTTCCGGAAAGGCATACGGCAAGCGGCGATTGCCCGCGACAAAAGCCACCTCGAAGTCGATCGTCTTCGAGGCCATCTCGCGACAGATGCTCTTGGCCAACAACGCCGGCGGCTCGTCGTCGGGCGAGTCGATCGATTTGATAATCATCGTCCTCAAGTTGCGTGCGTGATAAAACTCGATGAAGATCGCCTTGGTGAGCGCTGCCAGCGCGGCCCCTTCGGGCGCGATGACTTCTCCGGAGAATCCCAAATCTCCTCCCAAGGCGGTGGCGGCAACGATCGTGCATCGATCGAGCATCTTCGCGTCGCCCGCCAACTGCACCCAACGTTGACAGAGAAAATACGGCAGGACGGCAATCCGATAGCGCCGGCGATTCCAGGCGGCGTCATCGTCCAGGCTGCCGAGCCCCTCATCACGGGCGGTCATGATGAACAAGTGCGGCAGCGGCTGCTCATTCCAAAGTTGCTCAAACGCCGCCAGCGTCGTGTCGAGGTCGTCGCTGATCGGCAGATCTCGGACAACAACACCCGCCGCCTCGAGCCGGGCACGCAGCGCGTCGGAAGCCGGATTCTTGCCCACGACGAGCGCCGCCCCGTGCCAATCGGGCATCTCCGCGGCACTGCCATCAAGCGGCGCGGCGATCGTTCTTAAGACAAAGCGGTGCGTCGCTTCTTGCAGAGAGTCGTCCAGATCGTAAGGAGCCGCGGTCGACTCCCCCGCAGGTCGAACGTGATCGTCCGGCAAGAGCAGATCGTGCAAAGCAAATTGGCAACTTGCGGCCCCGTTTTGGCTGGATTGGGTCTGATGCCGAATCCACAAGTCACCCCGTGTTGCATCGAACGCCACGCTCACGCTCGAACCATCGCCCGCTGCGCTGTCCAATAGCGAGTCTACCGTGATGCCGCCGGCGGGCATCTCGCTCAGGTTCGAGCAATCCGCCTGGATCATCGAACGATTCGAGGCCACGACACTGCACTGGTGGTCCCGTACCGAAACGGTCTGGCCGTCGCATTCGACGTAGCTCAATCGATTAGTCGGACAATGGCTGAGACAAGCGTTCCAGGCCTGGCCGCCAGCCTGACGGCGAAGCACCTCGTGGGCCGAGTCGATGTCGTGGGCTTCCGCTAACAATCGCGCCGGAATCTTCGACGGCGACCGCCCCGATTGTCCTCTCTGCCGCTCGTCCAACAGCATGCCGCCGGTCACCGCGAGCCCTTGGGCGTTCATGCCGAACAGCCCACCGACGATGCCGGCAAAGGAGACCAACACATGGGGATGACCAAAATGGGGGCAACGCGCGACAACGATGGGCTCCAGTGATTCGTGCAGCGCTGCAACCAGCGGAAGCTGTTGGCTCGCCGCGTGAATCAGCCCCTGGGCTCCGTTGTGGTTCGCGACAATCGCCGTATGCGATGAGGCGGAACCAAAATCGGCATCGATAGCAAGGTTGACCGCCAGGAGATTCTTGACGGACACCCCTACGGCATCCGCCATGCCCTGCAGCTCGTCGAGTTCGTCGGCCGAAAAGTGACGCTCCAAACCCGCTTCCGACGCACCCACCAGCGGCAGTTGGGTGTAGTCGTCTTCGGTCAGGTCGGCAAAACGTCGCAGCAGCGCTCGAATCGCGCGTCGCTTTTGCCGCCCATGCTCGAAGCCCATCTGATAGGGAGTGCCGCTGAGCCGCAACACCGCAGGATGATCGCCGGCGACGATCGCTGGCTCGGCAATTGTCGCCACGGCGACATCAGGCGTCGCCGACGTCTCGGTTCCCGGCTCGGCCGTTTCAGGTGCCGTTAACGGGCTGGGAATGAAGTTTTTTTTTAAGTCCGCGCCCTGCAGAAAGTTCAACACGTGCCGCAACGTGGGAAAATCATCGAGCGTCATATTCTCGTTGGGCTTGACGTCAAAGTATTCGGCCAGCTCGCCAAATAATTGGGCCTTCTTGATGCTGTCGATTCCCAGGTCGGCTTCCAGATCAGCATCCAGCTCCACCACTTCCGGCGGATAGCCGGTCTGCTCGACGACAAAGGTAATCAGGAATCGTTCGAGTTCTTTCGGATCGCGGCCGGATGCTGGCTCGGCAACGGCCTGCGGAATCGGTGCGGCCACCTGTGCCGCGGCCGGTGCCGCAACCGGCGCGGATACGGCGACACTGCTCGACGGGGTGGGCGCCAGGTCGACCTTCGTGGGCGCTCCGCTCAAGAAATTCAATACGTGGCGCAAGGTTGGAAAATCGTCCAGCGTCATGTTTTCGTGCGGCTGCACATCAAAATACTCCGCCAGCTCGCCAAAGAGCTGGGCCTTTTTGATGCTGTCGATTCCCAGGTCGGCCTCCAGGTCGGCGTCGAGCTCGACCACTTCCGGCGGATATCCCGTTTGCTCGACGACAAAGTTGATCAAAAATCGTTCGAGTTCCACTGGCTCCGGACCCGCGGACTGGGAAGCCGCGGCCGCGGGGGGAGTCGCGACCGGCATCGCGCCAGAATCGACCGGCGAAAGATCCGCGTCGAGCTCGACTTTCGTCGGCGCGCCGCTAAGAAAATTCAGCACGTGCCGCAGGGTCGGAAAATCATCCAGCGTCATGTTCTCATTGGGCTGGATGTCGAAATACTCCGCCAGCTCGCCAAAGAGCTGGGCCTTCTTGATGCTGTCGATCCCCAGATCAGCCTCCAAATCGGCGTCCAGCTCCACGACTTCAGGAGGATAGCCTGTTTGCTCGACGACAAAATTGATCAGAAATTTCTCCAGCTCATCCGGTGCCGGACCACCGGGCTTGATGACCGGTTTTGCCGGCATGGTTGCAGCGACCGCTGAAACAGTCTGTTCGCGAGCCGGTACCGGTGCGACCGCCGGAGCGGGTGTCGGACGAACCGCCGGGTTCGCCGCCGACACGGGCACCTTCGCCAAATTCGGCCGCTGCACGGGTTCGGGTGCGCTGGCTGGTCCTATCGCCGGTTGGGTGACCGAGCGGTGGCCATTTTCGTCGGCGACGAACGGCGCCGCCGCCGAACCATTACCCGAGGGTGGCTTTCCGACGCCCTGTGCCGCATTGCTGCGCATCCTGTCTCGCCGGCGCTCGGTGGCGTCAACGTGCACTACTTCGTGTTTTCGCGCAGGCATTGCGGGTGGCAAGACCGGAGCGGACGGCAACGCACCATCCGTCGACAGAGCGCCCACGCTTTCCAAGAGTGCCCGGACGTGGAGAAGCGGTTCGATGCCAGGCCGTTTGGGATTATCGCAAGCGATAACGCCCGCGATGCTTCGGCCTTCGAGAATGCGTCGATTTAGCCGGGTCAGTGCCTGTTGCGGACCGATCTCCACCAGCACGGCCTCGTGTTCCGTGGTGATGCGGGTAACCAGGTCGACATAACGGACCGGCGTGGTGAGCTGCGCAACGAGGTTTCCCCGAATCTCGATCGGCTCGGCGACAAACCGATTCGTCACGCTCGACAAGAGCGGCACGCGCGGAGGAAACAGCGTCAAGGACTCCAACGTGCGCTGCAGGATCGTGCCGGCGCCTTGCATCCAGGGGGTATGGAACGGGCACGGCACGGGAATTAGCTGCGATTTGTAGCCGCGCGCTTCGAGCAGCGTGACCAGTTCGCCCAAAGCATTGACCCGGCCGCCAAGAATGGTTTGATCGGGGGCGTTGTAATTGGCGATATAGGCTCGCTCGCTCAGCATGGCGAGCAACGGTTCGATCGCCTGAAGCGGCGCGGTGGTGGCCATCATGGTCCCCCGCGCCCCGGGCGTGGCTTCGATCCCGTCGCATCGCGCCCGGGCAGCGGTGATTGCCGACTCGTAATCCCATACGCGGGCGGCAGTGAGGGCGGCGAATTCACCGTAGCTGTGGCTTGAGATCAGATCCGGCTCGATGCCGATGCTCACGACCGCCGCATGCGCAATCAAATTGGCTAGTAAGACCGATATCTGGGTCACCCAAATATCGGTTCCAAGTTGGCTCGGATTGTCCCAGGCCATTTGGGCAAAGGTTTGAAAGCCTCGCTCGACGAGCAGCCCGTCAAGCCGGCTCATCGTGGCCGCGGCGGCCGGAACGTCGCGCACCAACTCGCGGAGCATGCCGGCATATTGCGAACCCTGACCCGGAAAAACAAACGCGATTTGAGGTCGGCGCGGCGACACCTGCCGGTAGAAACATCCCTGCTGATCAAGCACCGGCAAGGCGGCAGGATTCGACCAATGCTGAGTGGCGCTGCGCAACTTCTCGGCGAGTCTTTCCGCGCTTTCGGCAACGACTGCCAACCGCATGCGGTCCGTGGCCGAAAACGTAGTTGACTCGGCCGTTCGAAACGCTTCCGGCACGTTGGCCAGGACCGATTGCAGCCGGGCCTCGAGATCCTGATGCGTGGCGCCGCCGAGTCGCAGGATCCGCCACTCGGCCCTTGTGGCAGGGCGAGAACCGTCGGCGACAGCCGCGGCGCGATGCACGCCGTTTGCAGGTTGATTGGATTGCACGATCGTTGGGTCTCCTTCCGCCAGACGTTTTTTGAACACGCTTGCAGCCGCGACGGGCGCCGATGCAACTGCCGGTTTGGCAGCCATGGGTGAATTAACGGCCGTTTGAGCGGCCTTGATCGGAGCCACGGGGGCTTTCGCCTGCGGCACTTTTTCACCCCGTTCGAGCAGAATATGGTATGCCTGGCGCTTGCTCGACGAGCTCACCGCACCCCAACGTCGGCCTTCGCGCGTCGAAGGCACGACCGAGCGAGCGGTGGCTGCCCGAATGACTTTGGCATACTCGCTGAAGACCGCCAGCGGCGTCTGGAGACCGAGCACGCGAGGCATTTCGCCGTGCTCAAGCTCCAAACTAGCTTTGATCAACGAGGCCATGCCCGATGCGCCCATGGTGTGCCCAATTTGACCAGTCACGCTGCCGAGCAGCAGCGGATGGGCCCGTTCGCCGCGTCCGTAAGTCGAGAGAATCGCGCGGACATACTCCTGGTCGATTTGAGGAGACCCGCTGCCATCCATCTCCAGCAGCGCGACATCGGCCGCCTGGATGCCAGCGGCGCTGAACGCGCGTGCGATGGCCAACGAAAGCGCCTCGCCGACCGAGGCGCCATGGGCGCCGCCAATGCCATGCAGAATCGCGTGTACGCGGTCGCCATCTCGCCGTGCGTCCGAAAGGCGTTTCAGCAGCACAATGCCCACGCCTTCGCCCGGCACAACGCCGCCGGCCGCCGCATCGAACGGAGCCGCAGGGTTTTCGGACGTTGCCAGCACGCCCGACTGCGTCATGCCTTCGTACTGGGGCAAGTTCATCGAGCGCTGCCCGCCAGCGCAAATCAACAGGTCGCAATCACCGGAAAACAGCAGATCGGCTCCGACGGCCAACGCCGCGGCCGCGGAGGCATCTCCGGCGTCGATCGCCGCCGCCCCGCCCATCAGGTTCATCGTCTTCGTGATCCGCGACGCCAGGGTACTGGTGCTGAAACTTCCGCTTTCATCGATCAGGGCCGGCCAGTGTCGCAACAGCGCTTCGCCGAATTGCGACGCGATCTGCTCGGCCCGCTCGCCCGTGACGCCGCGTGCGGCCAAGAGCTGGACGAGCAAGAGTTGCAGGTGGGGCAAGCGCAGGCTGACGGCCAACTGGGTGCCAAAGTCGCCCCCCGCTTCCGTACCCACCAGCACCGCGACCCGAGTCCGGTCGAATTCTTTCTTGTCATAGCCCGCGTCGATCAGCGCTTGCTCCGCTGCTTCGAGCAGCATGAACTGCAAGGGATCGGCTTGCTCCACTTGCTTGGGAGGCACTTTGTACTTTTTCCAGTCGTAAGCAAAATCGGTGATGTAGCCCCCCAAGCGAGTCGCGGAGCGATATGGCTTGCGCGTGCCGGGTTCGTAGGCCAGGTCGGTGCGCCAGCGCCCGTCAGGAGCGGGAAGCTTCGGATCGTGGTCCGAGGTGACCAGTTCCCAGTATTTTTTCAAATTCGAAGCTCCCGGAAGAATACAACTCATGCCAATCACGGCGATCGCATCGCCAGAATCGCTGGCGTCAGATCCGGTGTTCACGTCGGGGACGGCGTATCGGGCCTTCCATGCCGCACGATGTTCCTCGGTAAACTCTTCGAGGATCACGTGCATGTTCAACCCGCCGATCCCAAAGGCATTGACGCCCGCCCTGCGCGGCGAGCCATCAAGTTGCTCGGGCCAGGGAGCGGCCTGCCGCGGGATGTAAAACGGCGCGGCGTCCCAATTGATCTTCGGATTGAGCGATTCAATGTTGATGGCCGGCGCAAACATCCGGTGCTGCATGCACAACACCGTCTTGATCACTCCGGAAATCCCCGCAGCCTCCAGCGTGTGGCCAATGTTGGCTTTGACGCTGGTTACGGGAATTTTCTTGCCGGGCGGAAGTTTGCTGGAAAGAATCTCGCCCAACGCGTTGAGTTCGGTCGCGTCGCCGAGACTGGTCGAAGTCGCGTGGGCCTCAATGTATTGCAGCGTGCTCATCTCCTGGCCGTTGCGATAGGCACGCTCCATGGCCTTAATTTGGCCTTCTTTACGCGGCGCCCACAGGCTTTTGCCGCGACCATCGCAACTAGCGCCCAACCCGGGAATAATCGCCTGGATGCGATCGCCGTCGGCCAGCGCGCGGGGGAGTGTTTTGAGAACCAGCGCGACATAGCCTTCGGAGCAGATCAGCCCATCGGCGCCGGCGTCGAACGGACGCGAACCGGTTTCGCTCATCGATTGAGCATGGGAGAACAGCACCAGCGAGCCCGCCTTGCAATCGGACGCGCCCCCCACGATCGCCATGTCGATCCGCCCGAGTTGCAGCGCCCGTGCGGCGACTTGAATCGCCTGCAGCGAGGAAGCACAGGCCGAGTTAATCGCCAAGAACGGCCCCGAGAGCCCGAAGGCTTTGGAAATCGTGCCCGCCACCATATGTATCGCCACGTCCGGCGTGTCCGGACGCCGCTGGGGAGACTGGGCGCGAACGGTCTCCACGAGCTCGTCGATCACGGCCTGCTGCTGTTGCGCGTCGAGTTGCTGGAACTCGGGCACTTCGCGCAAGAACTGAGCCGCCTCCTCGACGCAAGTGCCGTAGGTCAGATCTCCGGAGAGATCGCTTCCCTGGGCATGGCCGATATAGACGCCGGTGTTGCGCAGGGGCAAATTGAACGGATCGAGCCCGCCCTGCCGGCAGGCCGCGGCGGCAACCTCGCACATCAGCAGATGGGCGTTGTCGACCGAGGCTTCTAAAGCGGGCGGAATCGGGCAAGCCTGACGATCGAACTCGCGATTCGAAAGGATCGCGCCCAGCTTGCAGTAGGTTTTTCCGCGCTGGCCTTTCTGAGGATGGTAATACAACGCCTGATCAAGACGCTCGTGCGGCAATTCGGCCACCGCGCTACCGCCGGTCGAAACGAGCTGCCAGAATTGATCCAGATTGTCGGCGCCGGGTAAGCGGCAGGCCATGCCCACGATGGCAATCGGGATATTCGTCTTTCCAACGGGAATTTGCATGTTCGGCGATTTCTCTAGGAGGCGGACACGATCGACTTGAGAATCTTGACA
>JADMIO010634695.1_pt1 | contig 12819 bp, 12 predicted proteins | sample 8958161 | NCBI WGS metagenome assembly JADMIO01 (sample SAMN16585339, study PRJNA669376) | soil metagenome | isolation source: Crop rotation soil | place: USA: Cullars Rotation, Alabama | collected 2011 | reverse complement strand
GAGAGCGATGCGCGCCCGCACCGGGGGAACATCCTCATGTGTCATCGCCAGAAATGCAGGTACGACGGCAATGGGATTCACGCTGATGAAAAGTGCAGAGACCGTCAGGAGCATGTATTCAAGCAAGGATGCGGAGTTCATTTGACGACAAAGTTTGGATCCGACCATTCAAAGCAAACTGGACTGTAACCGCGGCCGGTAGAGGCCCACGAGGGACGTGGGAGTAAACCGGCTCCCATCGCAGCTTCTGGTGTGCCGGGGACTTTCGAATGGGGCGCGGGCTTTTTCATCCGTCTCCTCAAATCTCCCGGCTCACCCGGAACAGCATGGTGAGGTAAAACTTGTCGGTGTGGAAGCGGGACAGCGGAAGCCGCAACACGTATCCGTCGGGCAGGCCCGGCGGATAGGCGACCTCGACGGGATACTTCGCCCCGAGCGCGCCGTGGCCTTGGCATCGCCAACATTCGAAGAAGTCGACCCAGCCGTCGCCGGCGCAAGCCGGACAGGTGGCTCGCGCAGGAATGTCAACGCGCACCGAACCGCCGTCGGAGGCTTCTGCGGGAGAGAGGATCACTTGGACCGTGAGGCATCCCAGGTGTTCGACCTTGGGGGGGCTGACCGAATCGAAGTTGCCCCCCAGCCGCTCGAAAATCTCCTCGAATGATGGCGCGTGCGAGAAGAAGGATTCCGCCACCGACGTTTCGCGAAACCCGCGTGCGGCGAACGGCTCGAGCCGTATTCGTTTATGAACGAGCGGTTCCGACCACGATCTCGATGGACGACGCCGCACAAAGGCCGAGCTTTGACGGTCATAGTTGCGCCAAAGCGCCGGATCGCTCAACACGCCGTAAGCCTCCTTCGCTTCGAGGAACGGGCCGCTCTCCAGACCGGAATGATCGGGGTGCAGTTCCATCGCGCGGCGGCGGAAGGCAGCCTTGATTTCATCGAGGTCCGCGTCCGACGCGACGCCAAGAATAAGGTAGTAGTTCTTTTGCATCCTGGATTCCTCACGCGGCGTTCACAGGTCGTGCAGTGGACTGAAAGGGATACCGCGCCAGGGGAACCGAAAACCGGGCGACGGCGCGTTTCGACGAGAACCCCATGCGAGGTCGAAGTGGTGCCCCTTGGGCGACGGGTCTCGAAAGGATAGTCGCGACTCGGAGCGAGACGCCCCCCGCCCCACTTCACCAGCAAAGAAATCCGCCGCAGGATTCAACATAGGTTCTACGACGGTGTTCATGGCGTGATTGTGCGGTTTTGGTTTATCGTGTATTCGCTTTGCCCTCCAGCACGAGGAAGCGGCTGCCGCCCTGGCTCCACACGCGCAGCAAGACGCCCTCGCCCTTGATACGTTCGCTCAAGCGAATTGCTTCATCGGCGCCGTCCACCGGTTGACGGTTAATTTCTTGAATCACGTCGCCCGCGCGCAACCCCGCGGCAGCCGCGGTCGAACCGGGGTCCACATCCGTCACCAGCGCGCCCTGAATATGGCGGGGAATGCTGAACTGCCGGCGTCCGCGGGCATTCAGGTCTTCAACCGTCACGCCCTCGAACCAATCGGCGCCGGTGCCACGGCGCAATCCGCCGGACCGTCTGCCGGCCTTTGCCAAACCTTCCGCGGGGAGTTCACCGAGCTTCACTATCAGGGTGTGTTCCTTCCCGTCTCGGATGACTTTCAGCGACGCCTTGGTGTCCGGAGGCGTCTGTGACACCATTAGGCGCAAATGTCGGCTGTCAGCGACTTTCTTGCGGTTGAATTCCACGACGACATCGCCGTCCTTCAATCCAGCTTCCTCTGCGGGCGAGTCTTTCGTGACCTCCCCAATGAGCGCGCCACTGTTTTCCGGCAACTTGAACTCCTTGGCCAGCTCGGGCGTCACTGGTTGAATCATCACGCCGAGATAACCGCGCGTAACCTTGCCATCAGCGACCAGCCGTTCCCTAACATAACGGGCGAGGTTGACGGGCACCGCGAAGCTGACGCCCTGATTGCCGCCGCTGCGGCTGAGGATGGCCGTGTTGATCCCGACGAGCCGGCCCGCGGCATCGACAAGCGCGCCGCCGGAGTTGCCGGGATTGACGGAGGCATCCGTCTGGATGAAATCTTCGTAGTCCACGATACCCATTCCGGCGCGGCTTTTCGCGCTGACGATACCCATCGTGACCGTCTGGCCGACACCGAACGGGTTGCCGATGGCCAGCACCACGTCTCTCACGTCGAGGCTGTCGCTGTCCGTGGCCGTGATCGCTGGAAGATTCTTACTCTCGACCTTGATCACCGCGATGTCTGTCTGCGGATCGGTGCCGATGATTTTGGCACGGTAAGTAGTCTTGTCGTCGTTAAGAGCCACCTTGATTTCGTCCGCGCCATCCACGACGTGGTTGTTGGTGAGAACGTAGCCGTCCTCGCTTACAATGACGCCGGAGCCCAGGCTTTGCTCACGACGTTCGCGGGGGACCATCTGCTGGTCGAACTGCCCTGAGCCAAACCAGTCCCGGAAGAATGGTTCTTCGAAAAACGGGGAGCCGCGGAAATTTTCCTTAACTGTCTTGGCTGTGTAGATGTTCACCACGCTGGGCGAAACTTTTTTGATGACGGGACCGAAGGTAAAGCGGGCCTCCGCGGAAATGGGCGCATTGTCGGTTTTGAGTTTTGGAGCGGCGGCCAAGAGGCGGGTTGTTAGAGGCGGTTCCTGGAAGAACACGCCGAACGCCAAACCTAGCCCCAACCCGACTGTCAGATTCTTCTTGAGCGAAGTTTTCATAGCTTTTTCAGTCAGTCGTTCGTCCCTTGGAGCCGCCCGGCGAGGCGCCGGGCGGCAGGGACCAGTTCACATCATGGTCAGGATTTCCCTTGGGGACTATAATGGACCGGCTTCCTTCGACGTGGTGCTGGTTTGATGTGCTTGACTGGATTCGCGTTTGAACCAACCGGTCGCGTTGTTCCAAATGGCACGGATTTTATCGCCGCGTCCGGACTTTGGACGTCGCCGGAGAGTTTCTGGATCTCTTTCTCCAGCTTTCAGAGAGAATTGTTTCCTCATAACCTTTCAATCTGTTTTGTGTTCGTTGTTTTGTTTCCGAAGTCGCCGGCCGTCGCCCAAGCCGCGCCGGCAGTCTCCCCAACGGTTTCCTAGGCAATTTTTACCTCCATGGATTTCGGTTTCGCGTTTGTGTCCTTCAGCACGCGTACGAGAAGCATGCCGTCCTTGAACTCCGCATGAACTTGCTGCGGATCCGCGTCCTCGGGCAGCGAGAAGGCCCGCGTGAACGAACCGTAGGCGCGCTCGACGCGATGATAGCGTTTGCCTTTTTCTTCTTTTTCGAAGGTGCGTTCGCCGGCGATGGATAACACGCCGTCCTCAACGCGTACCTTCACGTCGTTTTTCTTCACTTGGGGCAACTCGGCCTTGATTAGGTATTCCTTATCATCTTCGGTGATATCCACCAAAGGCGCCCATTCGGCTACCGTAATATCCTCCCGCCCGTTGGCGCTCCGGGGCGTCGTCCCCCCAAAGAAGCGTGACAGGCGGTTTTGAACTTCGTCCAATTCACGGAACGGATTCCACTGAGACATTTCCCTCAACGGATTCCATCTTGTTAATGCGTTCATAATCGTTTTCCTTTCCTGCGGATGTTGGTCCAATGCCGGAAGGCCATCCCGCGTATGACCGTCCGGCAGGCTCATTGAGATTCCTCCTGGCGGCACTCACCGCGCGGAGAGGAGGGCAGGTTGAGCCTAAGGCTGCTTGCGTGTTAGCCAAACCTGCGCCCCTTGAGATCGCCGCGACCGCGGCCAGAATTTCCCTCCGCGCGCGTAACGTCGGTGCGCACGCAAGGGTTGCCCGGCTGTTAACACGCCGGTGTTCAGAACAGCGATGCGGTCCCACCGCCACTCGTATGTTTTACCCGAGTGCGCACCGGGGTTTCCAGCCGCGCAGAAACTCGGATCCGCCTCACGCTCCATTAGCGCGAGCGCCCAATGGCCGCCGACGGTTCGCTCGACCGAATCGAAGCGGTTAATGGATACGAGCAGAGCGAAGGCTGGCGCGGCTAGGTCCTCATAGGTGAAGTTTGGGAACAAGTATTTCCACTCCTGAACCGCTACACCTCCGCCGACCGTGATGACCGAACCACCCGTCAGAGGCGCCACCACAACTTCCGGAACGGGCCGGCAAGCCGCAGGGCGCACTGCCGTGAGTAGCGACACCATCGCAATGAGGATGACGTTAGCCATACCCATCACCTCGCTTTCGCGGCCCCGCGTTACCCGCCCTGTATGGCGATGGCGCGCGTCTTCGCTTGATCCGCCTTCAACACCTTCACCGTTAGCACGCCATGATGGAATTCGGCTTGAATGTGGGAAGCATCCGCCCACTCCGGCAGTACGAACGTACGGATAAATGCGCCGGAAGGCCGTTCGGTGAACACGTACTTGGCGCCTTGGGTCAGCTGCTCGGCCTGGCGCGTACCTGTAAGAGTCAGCTCACCGCCTTCAAACGTAACGCTGAGGTCAGTCTTGCGCACACCCGGCAGGTCGGCTCGGATGAGGTATTCCTCACTGGTTTCGATGACGTCGATGAGAGGGGCCCACGCGGAAGTCTGATAAGCATTGCGAACCGGCAGACAGTCCGAGAAAGAGGACAACCGGTTCTGCATCGCTTCCGTCTCTGCAAAGGGATTCCAATGTGTTAATGCAGTCATAGCAATCATTCTTTATCAGACGGAATTTGGTTCGCCTCCCCGCTGGTCTCCGTCATTGACCAGCGGAGAGGACTCGCGAGCGCGTGTTGCGCGAGTCAGCAAAATATTAGCACCCGATGTGCCATGCATTGTCACCTACTTTCCCCAAGTAGTTACCACAGTTCCGTGAGGGGTGCCAAATTTCCTCGAGAAAACAGCTGAGCAAAACTGACACAGATTGTGTCAACCATGTCCGCCCCGGGTGGTCCCCCAGGAGGGATGAACGCCTCCGCCGGCTCGAGCACAGGTAAGGAATATCGCGATGACATCACCATCCCCGTGACGGATATGCTTCCTTCGTTTTGTCACTGACGGAATTCAGCCTTCGGGGGCAGCGGAGGGGTTACGCACACGTTCCAGTACTTAAAGACTATCTGAAGCTTCTCAACCAGCTCATCAAATGTAGTTGGCTTTTGAAGGTACGAATTTGCCCCGAGCTGATAAGCCCGAATCACATCCTTTTCCGCCTGCGACGAACTCAGGACTAGTCGAGGTATAAGATTGCGTTCCGGATGCCTTTGAAGCCATTCAAGCAATTGGAAGCCGTCCATTTTAGGCATTTTGAGATCGGTAATGATCATCCTTGGCAGTTGATATTTTATTCGGTCAGAATACGGTTCTTCCCCTTGCAAATAAGCAAGCGCCTCGGCTCCATCCTTGGCCACGTGGAAAGGGGGATTGAATCCCGCTTTCCGCAATGCCCGCTGCAATATCTCCGCGTCGTCCTCACTGTCCTCAGCAATCAAAATCGGATACTCGTCGTCCACTGTCGTCACAAAAGCAATAAAGTATCCAACCCAATTTGCAACAGTCAAGCTGGGGTCAGCAACTCAATCCCCAAACCGGGGCTTCCTGCCGCGGTTTAATACCATCCCGACCCTCCGTTTGATTCTTTAAAGGTCTGCCGAAATTTTCGAGGCCGGCCCACGGGTGTCAGACCGCCCTTCGCGCGTGGTGGCGCCGGCGAATTTGCCCCCTTGTCGGTGCCCGCAAAAAACGATAATATATTTTCCCATAAAGTTCGGCGACAGCATACAGAGTCTCTTATCGCGGTTGCCATCCAAACGCAAATTGCCTCTGAAAATCAATCGCATGCCCTCCGAAAGATCGAAAAATCCGCGTTGCACCACTGGAGTGGAAGGACTCGATGATATTCTCGCTGGTGGCTTGCCCAAAAACCGCCTTTACCTCATTCAAGGATCTCCGGGCGTTGGCAAAACGACCCTTGCTCTTCAGTTCCTCCTGGAAGGGTCACGCTTGGGAGAAACGGGCCTTTACATCACGCTTTCGGAAACCAAGGACGAGTTAGAAAGCGTGGCCGAATCGCACGACTGGGATTTGTCCAAGATAAAGCTTTTTGAACTTTCCTCCATGGAGGACCAGCTCAAAGAGGAAGCCGGGAACACGTTTTTCCATCCTTCGGAGGTGGAACTTAATCGAACCACGAAAGCGATGCTGGACGAAGTTGAACGCGTAAAGCCATTGCGGGTCGTGTTTGATTCGTTATCGGAAATGCGCATGTTGGCCGATACTGCTTTGCGCTATCGCAGGCAAATTCTCCAATTTAAACAGTTTTTTGCCGGTCGGCAATGCACCGTCCTTTTCCTTGATGATCAAAGTGCGACTCAAAACGACCTCCACGTTGAAAGCATTGCTCACGGCGTGATCCTTCTCGACAGGTCATCGCCTGCTTATGGCGTTTCGCGCCGGCAGTTGAGCGTCGTCAAGATTCGGGGCTCTGAATTTGTGGAAGGAAACCATGACTTTGTTTTGCGCAAAGGCGGGATGCGGGTTTTTCCACGACTCGTCGCTGCCACCCATCATGCGAATTTCAAGCGGGATAATTTTCCCAGCGGAAATTCCGAACTGGATGCTCTGCTCGGCGGCGGTTTGGGCCGGGGCACGAGCACGATGTTTATGGGCCCGCCGGGAACCGGAAAATCGACTCTCGCCATTAAATTCGCATTGGCCGCTGCGGAGCGGGGCGAAAAAGTCCTGATGTTCGTTTTTGACGAAACCATCGGGACGCTGATCGACCGTGCTGCTAAACTCAGCATGGACATCACCTCGCACATAAAAACCGGCGTTATTTGTGTGGAGCAAATGGACCCGGCAGAAATTTCTCCCGGCGAACTCGCCCATCGCATTCGCCAGTCTGTCGTTCACCAACAGACGCGAATGGTCGTTATCGACAGCATCAACGGTTATCTCAATTCGATGCCGGTAGAGCGCTTCCTCACTCTTCAACTGCACGAACTGTTAGCTTTTCTAAACCAGCAAGGGGTTATTACGATAATGGTTCTCGCGCAGCAGGGATTGGTCGGGGCAATGCAATCGAATGTCGATCTCACTTATCTTGCGGATACGGTCGTCATTTTACGTTATTTTGAAATCAGAGGAGCTGTGAAGCAGGCCTTGTCCGTGATTAAAAAGCGCAGCGGCGATCATGAGAGGACGATCCGCGAAATAAAGGTCGGCAAAGCCGGTATCCACCTGGGCGAGCCATTGAATAATCTACACGGCGTTTTAACTGGTGTGCCGAACTTGATCGAGGACGACTCGAAAAAGGCCCGCACCAAATAGCTTCCGATGCCCAGCGATCAGAGCGAGAGTTCCGGATGCGGAGGGGCCGGCATCGGAATATATCCGCACGGGTCGCGTCCTGCCGAGGAAACGCGGGTTTTGATCCTGGCGCCCACAGGTAGTGACGCTCAAAACACTTCCGAATTTCTGATCCGGTCGGGGCTTCACCCGAAGACGTGTCCCGACATGTTGGATCTTTGTTACCACGTCGGCCAAGGGTGTGGCGCAATTTTGCTGGCTGAAGAAGCGTTGGCAAGCACCTCCGTTTCCGCGCTTCTCGATACCCTCGCGCGTCAACCCTCTTGGTCTGACGTTCCCATCGCCATCATTACCAGCGGCGGCGAGACCGGACAGACACGTCTGCGGCGCTTGAACATTTTTGGCCCGAGTGGAAACGTTATGTTACTGGAACGGCCTTTTCGGGCGGGAACATTGGTAAGTGCTTTGGCTGTCGCCTTGCGTTCCCGTGAGCGCCAATATCAAGTGCGCGACCTGCTTGCGGAACGAGAAAAAGCGGCGCAGCGGCTCGAACAAACCGTGGCCGAGCGAACCGCCGCTCTGCGTGAGACGGTGGCCGAACTGGAAGCTTTCTCTTACAGCATTACGCACGACATGCGCGGCCCGCTTCGTTCGATCGCCTCCTATTCTCAATTCCTGACCGATGATTACAGCGACAAATTGGACGACACTGGGAAGCGATTCTTGCAGCGGGTTCACAACGCAGCGGTGCGCCTAGATCGATTAATCCAGGACGTCCTGAATTATAGCCGGCTCGCGCGTGGTGATTTGGGAATTGAGACGGTGGACCTTGAAACGCTGGTGCGAAGTATCATTGCCGAATATCCCAATCTTCAGTTGCACCAAGCGGATATTGCCATCGAAAGTCCGCTAGCCGCTATTCGAGCCAATCAGGCCGCATTGACCCAGTGCATTTCAAATCTGTTGAACAACGCAGTCAAGTTCGTGCGGTCCGGCGAACAGCCAAAAGTGCGTGTCTATTCGGCCAAAAAGGACGGGTGGGTTCGCCTTTCAATCGAAGACCAGGGAATTGGCATTGAACCACGCTATCAAGACCAAATCTTCGGCGCTTTCAATCGCTTGCACAACGACAAAGCTTACGAAGGCACCGGCATTGGACTGGCCATTGTCAAACGAGCAATCAACCGCATGAATGGTAACCTCGGAGTCCTTTCAGAAGCCGGTAAGGGCAGCACTTTTTGGTTAGAACTACCTTCAGCTTGATGGATCAAACAAAAGCTATGTCACAACAGGAATTGGCCCTCCACGCGTAAGTCTTTCTCGAACGTGCTATGCAACGACAATGTTGGACTCAGCTTGCACCACGCTCGGAGCGCGAACAGCAAAGCAAATGCCCCGTTACCTAGTAGTATGATTTGGAAACCATCTCCCATGTTGTCAACCCGTCTGTGCAAAGAATTTTTGCAAATTGCAAAGAGCCGCACTGATGTTTGTAAAGGATAGCAGATTTTCTTGGTTTTTTTGCGAGTTCGCCCACAGCGGAACTCGGCGTGAGTCCTGCTTTCCTCTAGGTCCTCAGGTTTATGAAGCTGCGGTTTAAGGTCCGGACCCAGGTGGGAAACGAAGCTTCCATTTCCACCACCAAAATCGAGGTTGCCCTAGAGGGGCTCACTGTGGAAGACCAGAAGAAAATTCGCGCCCGAACACGGGGAGCGAATGTTTATCAGTTAGTTAAGGCCGCCGATGGTGAAGTTCGACGTTCGGCCATATTTCTGGTGGCGACCGGTCCCCACCTTGAGGACCTGCTGAAGGCAATAAATGAAAATGAAGCAGAATTAAATCCGAGGCACGTGTTGCATGCAGAAGCCTTGCCACTGATCAAAAAAATAAGAGGAGTAACTTCGCCTAACTGCTGAATGACTGAATGATTAGTGGGCAGGCAAAGATTACGGCTAACCCTTCTGGCCCCTGCCCGCTGCTCCATGGGACCTCAACCTTTCAACAATGATTGACCTCCATCGATGAAAATTTCCTCCCCCGTGATGTGGCTTGAAAGGTCGGAGGCCAGGAACCAGGCCAAATCCGCAATCTGACGAGGATGTGCCGGATTTCCGTGAGTTAAAGGAACCTCGCCTTGGGGAAAGACTACAGGCTGATGAATGGTTTCGAGACTCCGAGAGGTTGTCGAGTGATCGATTGACGTTGCGACTGATCCGGGGCAGATGGCGTTTACTCGGATGCGGTCCTTTGCCAGTTCAAGAGCGCTCATTTTCATGAGTGCTAACAAGGCCGCTTTAGAACATGCGTAAGCCGTCGCCCCCGAGTTGCTAAAAACCCGCGTCCCGTTGATGGAGGAAATGATCACCACGCTGCCGCCTTGTTTACGCAGCGAAGGAATCGCATATTTCAAGGTAAGAAATGCGCCGGTCAGATTCACCGCCATGGTGTGGTCCCATTCGGCCGGTTCGATTTGATCCAGTGGAGCCCAAACGCCATTAATTCCGGCATTGGCAATGACGATATCTAATCGATTCCAAACGCGGTCCACTTCCGCGAAAATATCGTTCAGCATTTTGGGTTGGGAAGCATCGCCAACATAGCTTCTGCATTCGCAGTCTTTTTCCAACAGGCGGGCGACCGTTTTTTTCAGCCCGTTGGCGTCGAGGTCCACCAAGGCCACTCTGGCGCCCGCTTCGCCGAGCAATTCCGATACCGCGGCGCCGATGCCTGAGCCGGCCCCAGTCACGACCGCGGCGCGACCTTCCAAGCTCAATTGGGCGATAAGGGCTGCGGGCATCATTCCCTTATTCCTCCCAGCTGTCTCGCCATCGCGCACTGCTTTCTTCTGGAATTCCACGCCGACGGGTGGTGCGATTTTCGCGCAAGGGCGCGGCATCAGGCCCGCTGGACAATACGACGTATTTGTAAGCGATCACATGACCACAGCTTTGGTCAAAGCAAATTTCCCCGAACCACGTATTTGAATTGATACACTCTAAACAGACCGCGTGCCGGAGGTCCCAGTTTCCTAATTCGGGCGCGTCCCCAATCACAGCCACGACCTCGCCTGGCTTCGTAGGTGCACGGTTTACTTGAACTCTCACCACCGAGCGACTTTGTAAAGGCCTGTCGACCAGGCTAAAAACCATCGCAGACTTGGCTTGAATCGAGACAGGCGCCATCGTTCCGTGCAGCACACTAATTTTTTGACCCGTGAGAAGACAAGCATACGAGCCGTCAGGAAAGTCGAGGTTATCGAATGAGACCTCCCGCGCTCCACCCTTGTTTAAAACCACCAAACATCTATTGCCGCGGTAGCGCCGCAGAAAGGCATAAAAATCTTTTTCGATCTGCTGGGTCCACTGCCCTCCCCATTGCAAGGCTTGATTTCGTCTCCGTTCGCGGGAAAGAGTTCTTACGCTTTGGAAAACAGCCGTGTTAGTATCCCATGAGCCCATCATGGGACGATTATATGGTTCTTGTCCTCCGTTAGTATCATTATGAAGGTATTGCTCCGCCCCATAATAAACACAAGGGATACCTCGGGCGGTAAGGATAAAGATGGTGGCTAGTTCCAAAGCCGCGTTATCAGGGTTTAGGGACTGCAGTCTGGGCATGTCATGATTTTCAAAAAAGGTAACCAATTCCGTAGCAGAGCGATACTTGTTGTCCTGCTCAAGAATTTCTTGGACACCCAAAAAGCTGCCCTCGTCCAGACGGCCGAAACACTCTCGTAGCGCATGACACAAACCAAAGTCGAGGATGCTCATTCCCGCTTGATTGGCAAAGGCCACTGACGTGGCGATCGCCGGATGACTATGGATCCACTCCCCAAAGATAAAGACTCCAGGTTTGTGCATCTGCATATCGGAGTTGAACTCTTGCCAAAACCATAAGGGCATATGCTTGACCGTATCTATACGCAACGCATCCACGCCCTTATCCAACCATTGCTTCATTGCCTCCTTTATGTAGCGTCTATACAAGATATTATTTTCATTGAAAGTAGCCAAACCCTTCAGCTCGCAGTTTTGGACCTGCCATTCATCCTGCCAATTAGTCACCTCCCCGTAGTGATGATACCAATGCTCCACATCATTTTCAAAATCAGCCACCAATCGCCCGTCATCAAAAAGTTTACCTTTGCCGTCGTCTGTGTTCGGGGAGCTGTGGTTGCAGACAATATCCAGGACCAACTTCATTCCGCGCTGGTGCAATTCTCCAACCAGTTCATCGAAAACGGTATTGTTCTGCGCAAAGAGAGTGGTCTCTGAATCGTTATTCACCCATCGGGAATTTATGCGTTTAAAATCGCGAGCCCAGTAACCATGTAATGGAGCTTCTTCGCCACTGATAGACTCGACTTGCTCAAACAGGGGCGTTAACCAAAGGGCCGTCACCCCTAGAGTTTGTAAATAATCCAGCTTATCCAAAATGCCTTGAAGATCTCCACCCCAGTACTTTGTCCATGCTTGGTGTGTAGGATCATTCAGATCACTGCGAACACCGGTGTTAGTCGGGACCGCGTCGAAAAGACGATCGACGACAATAAAATAAATGACCTCGGAACGAAACTCGATATCGACCACCGCAACACTTCGCTCTTCCGCCACCGCCAAGGATCTCTGGTGCGAGGAGCCATTTTCATTCCTCTGCTTAACGCTTTTCGCGTAAAAAACCGAGTTGTCCATGATATTGTTCTAGCACGCTTTTAAATCGCGCGGCCTTCGCTGCTGGCCGCATGCGTCCTGGAAAGAGGTGCTCCGATTGAGATGCTCTCGACGTCGGCCGCCAGAGTAGCTCCCGGGTTGATCTGGCACGGTAGAGTTTTAACCTCATCTTGATGCTTCCTTCGAGTCGCCCCCCTACCGCTGTAGCGCACGAAAACCAAGTTAGAATCATCTTCCTCTTCAGGAACTATTCAACTAAGACCACCACATCATCCTTCACCCCCTGAGCCCACTTGCGTTTGATGCGATGCAAACCCTTAACTTTAGCAATAGGCGGATAGGGAGTTTTGGGTGACGGCGCTTTTTTATTAACTGGTTTTTTTAGAGGCATTTCCCGCATCGCGTGCAATCTTCGGCCAGGCGCGCAGCCTGACCGAAGATGCACACTACACTCAGTAGCTTGTTGAATAATGACCTGAGCGCCGGGAAGAGCCACGCTCGTCTTCTTCGGTGGACCTTCTCCGTCCCTGTCCCGACCCCTCATAGTCGCCCCGCTGGCCTCGCGAAGACTGACCTTGGCTTTCAAACCTGCCGCGTTCATCTCTTTCACGCTCTTGGCCTTGGCCACGACCGCCGGAGCGCGAAGAGCCCCGGTCATCATCATCGTAGTCAGAGCGACTGGAACTGCGACTCTGCCCACTGGAAGATCGGCCTTCGCTTTCAAACCGGCCCCGTTCGTCCCTTTCACGATCTTGACCTTGGCCGCGACCGCCGGAGCGCGAGGAGCCCCGGTCATCGTCATCGTAATCAGAGCGACTGGAACTGCGACTCTGCCCACTGGAGG
>JADMIO012791511.1_pt1 | contig 12822 bp, 14 predicted proteins | sample 8958161 | NCBI WGS metagenome assembly JADMIO01 (sample SAMN16585339, study PRJNA669376) | soil metagenome | isolation source: Crop rotation soil | place: USA: Cullars Rotation, Alabama | collected 2011 | reverse complement strand
CTTTCCCCGGGGCTGGACGCGAAGGCGGCGGACCACCTGCGGCAGCTCCGGCTCCAGCGCCTCCTCCGCCGCCCGCGCCGATCGACCTGCGCATTCAGGGCATGGACATGACGCCGTGGCGCGGTTATCGCGTGCAGATCGAAGGCACGCTCAGCGCGCCGGGCGCCAACCGCACGATTACGGCCATGAGCGCGCGGTCGGTCTACAACTACGGCTGCGAGGCTCCCAAGTAGGTAGATCGAAGTTAGAAGTAAGAAGTTAGAAGTAAGAAGTAGCGAGTAAGGAAGCATTCGGCGCGGAACGGGCGAACATCGGTCGTCTGTTCCGCGTTTTCTTTTTTGTATGCCGATTGAAACCGTCGTTTCCCTCGCAGCCCTGGCACTGCTGGTGTACTCATCGGTGTCTTTCCCGACAAGCCTTGCCAATGGCGGCGCAATGCGTGCGGTAGTGTCGGCCTGCGCGCTGTCGACGTATGCAGCTGTGTCGGTCTGGATGCGGCGATCGGGATCGCCGGCCGTTCAACGGGCACTGAACGGAGGGCGAGGTGCCGGCCTTGCACTCGCCGCGGCCGCCGTCATCGGCCACACACTCGAGATCTTCGCGGCGCTGCCGCCGCCCTGGCCCGCGGTGCTGGGCGTGGGAATGTGGGGACTGATGTTCCTGCTCCTGGGCGCGGCCGCGGCGGCGACGTCCGCGCGCGAATCGTCCATCGCGCTCGGCGTCGCGTCAAGCATACGGGCCGTGTTCATCAGCGCATCGACCACCGTGTCCTTCGCGCTGGCGATCGGGCTGTTGTTCATGTCAACGATGGAGCGCGTGTTCCACGCGTCGGCTTCGGACGTCGTTCGCAACATGCTCGACGGTGCGATGTCGCATCTGCTGCTCGCTCCCGTCGTCGCAGTCGCCGCCGGAGCGGCGAGCGGCATTGTGTACCTGCTGGTGAAATCGGTCAGCGCGGGGACTGCGGCCGCGCTCACGGTTCTCGCCGCTTGCGTGTCCCTTGGCGGGACGGGCTCGCTCCGTTTTGCATCGACGCTGCAGCGATCCGCGCGGCCCCCGTATGTCATGGCCGGGCTGCTCTCGCTGGGCATTGGACTGACGTCGGCGGCCGCGCTGTTCGCCGTGCTCCGGCGCCGTTCGACTTCTAACTTCTAACTTCTAACTTCTAACTTCTAACTTCTGAGTTTCAGAAGAGCCGCCGCGTTTTCCCCCAGAATCATCCGCTGCTCCGCCGGGCTCAATCCAGGCGTCTGTAACACCGTATCCACCGGAGTCATGCTCGCGATTGGGAAGCCGAAGTCGGTGCCGATGACGACCTGGCTTGCGCCTGCGGCCGTGACGAGGCTGCGGAGGTTCTGCGCGCTGTAGACGAGCGAGTCGAAGTACAGCTGCGGGCCGCGGAGGTACTCGCTCGGCTTGCGCTTCATCTTCTGGCAGGGCGCCTGCAGCGTGTTGCAGTTGTCGAAGCGGCCGATATCGGCCGGCAGGAATCCTCCGCCGTGCGCGGCGACGATCTTCATGCCGGGAAACCTGTCCAGCGTGCCCTCGAACATCAGGTGCGACAGCGCAATCGTCGTGTCGAGGAGGAATCCGATGTTGTTGCCGAGGGCGCCGGCGCCGTCAAGCCGCTTCCCCGTGTCGTCGAACCCCTGCGGGTGGATCATCACGACCGACTGCAGGTCTTCGATCTTCTTCCACACCGGATCGAGCTTCGGGTTCGCGAGCTCGCCGCCGTTCACGTTCGCGCCGACGATGAAGCCGCGGAGATCGAGCTGCTTCACGGCGTAGTCGATCTGCTGAACGGCAAGATCCGGCTGCTGCAATGAGAGGTTGCCCATGCCGACGAACCGATCCTTGTGCGCGGCGACCAGCGCGGCGATCTTCTCGTTCTGCATCCTGACGATGCGTGCCGCGATATCGGGTTCGAGGAAATAGAGGAACTGGCTCGGATGGACGCTGATGACGTGGACGTCGATGCCCATCTGATCCATCAGCTGGAATCGCTTGTCCATCGTCTGCGTATCGATGGCCATCGGGCTGCGCCCCAGATTCGCCATCGCCTTGTCCGTCTGCGGAAAGTCTTTGACCAGCGGCCACGCTTCGTCGACGAACACATGCGCGTGCATGTCGATCGTGCGCACACGCTGTCCGCCGACTGCGATCTGTCTTCGTTGCAGCGCGAAGGCGTCAGCCGAGCGTGGGAGCGCGAAGGCGTTCGCCGGGCGAGCCAACGCGCACGAACAAAACGCGATGCCGGACGATTTGATGAAGCCGCGGCGGCTGAATTTCATGCCGCGGATGGTATCACTTGAACTTCTGAATCGCGCGAACGACGGTATCGGGCTGATAGAGATGGATCTCGTGGCCGCTGCCCGCAGCGACGACGAAGGTCGTGTTCGAACTGAGGAACGCAAGACGCGCCGCCATCCCGTCGCGAGTACGGTGCGCGGGATCGAACGTCAACGGATCACTGGTGATCACGAGCACCGGCAGCGCGCCGAGCGGCGGCGGCCCGCTGTCGGTTTCGTCGAATTCCCTGATGAACTCCTTCCGCCACGAGAGCATCGACAGCGGACCGTCGGGGTTCGGCGTCTTCATCCGATCGAACAGCTGGATGTCGAACTGCAGACGCGCCGCCTGCAGATCGGCAGGCAGCCGGTCAAACGGGGCCCCTTCGCGCGTCGGCGACGGCGCTGACGGCGGCGGCAGTGGAAACGCGGAGCGAATCTGCTGTTCGGAGAGATCCCAGAGCAGGCCGTTGACGCCGTTGGCCACGAGGCCGACGCGGTTGCTGCTGTTGCTGAACACCAGGCCGGCCACATCCCGCGGAAATGCGCGCTGATACGCACGAATATAGATGCCGGCGATCGACGCGCCGACGAGGGTGAATGGTCCTCGCTCCCCGGCGTTCATAAGCAGCGTGTGGATATCAGAGACCACTTGCTCGACGGTTTCTTCCGCCGGACCGCGGTCGCTCCAGCCAAGGCCGGCGCGGTCGTACGAACACACGCGCTGGGTCTTCGAGAGCGGCTCCTGCACGAGCGACCAATCGATGCCGAATGCCCCGCCGCCGGCGACGAGCACCACCGTCGGTGATCCGCGGCCGGAACACTGGATGTGCAGCTTCCGGCCGCCGACGTCGACGAGCTGTCCGGATGGGAGCGGGAACGACTGCGCGAGTCCGAGCGCCGCAACGAGTGTGATGCACATCCGCATGGCTGTTGGACGGTCGCGAGTGCGCGTCGGTTGGGTTACTTCAGCGAACGCTCCAGCTCGTCACCTCGAAACGTCGGCGATGGCCTGGATGACGACGTCCGGCCGGAACAGCTGGATCTCGTGATCCGAGTCTTCAACGACGACCTGGCGGCTCTTCGACGACAACCGGAGGAGCGCCTGCTGCGATTGCCGCTGGCGCGGATTCGAGTCGACGCCGCGCGAGAGGACGACGAGCGGCAGGTCGTGCAGCGGATGCTCCTCCCGTTCGGAGAGTTGATGCAGCGTCCTCAGCGCGGTGTGCTCGGAGTGCATGGTGTCGCGCATCGACTGGACGCTCGCGGCGTACATCGCGCGGAAGAAGCGCTGCTGGAGAGCAAGCCGCACCGGCTGCAGTTCCGGCGGAAGCTGCTGGTGCGCCGGCTGTAGCTGCAGTTGCGACGGCGGAATCACTTCCGGCGGCGGGCCCGAGGGCGGTTGCCAGGCGGCGTCGAATTCCTCGTCCGACAGCGAAGCGATGGCGACGGGCTTGCCGTTTGCCCTCATAAACAGCCCGTCCTCGTGTTCGGCGTCGACGAGCACCATGGCCTTGACGTCAGCTGGATAAAGACGCGCGAACAGTCGCGCAAACCGGCCGCCCATCGACTGCCCGACCAGCACGAACGGCGGCTTTTCGCCGAGCGTATCGAGCGCCTTTCGCAGCGAACGCACGGCGTCCTCGCCGCGCATGTCGTAGGCCGCAGGCTCGCTCCAGCCGTAGCCCGCGCGGTCGTAGGAGCACACGCGATTCGTCTTTGCGACCGTCGGCTGCACGAGCGTCCAATCGATGGCAAATGATGACGCGCCGGCTTCGAGGATCACCGTCGGACGTGCTTCGCCCGTGCAGTTCACGTGCAGACGGTATCCGCCGACGTCGACCATCTTCCCCGGCGCCGGCGGGAGTTCCTGCGCCGCAAGCGACATCGCACTGGCGGCGAGGATGACGGACGCGGTAATGATTCTCATTTCTGACGCTCCAGTTCGTCGACAAGTCGAAATCTCGTGGACTTCATTTGAGCGAACGTTCGAGCTCGTCGAGGCGGCTGTTGAAGTCCTGCCAGCGGTTCTGTTCGTTGGCGATTTCCGTCGAGAGCTGCGTCTCCTGCGTGCGGAGCTGCTGCTCGGCGTCGCGGATAATCGCGAGGTTCTGCTTCTCGCCGTTCTCGTTGGCCTCGAGCTCGGCGCGCGGGATGCCGATCTCCTGGTTCCGCGTCTTCATTTCCTCGAACCGCTGGACTCGGGTCTCGACTTCGGCGCGCTGGCGAGTTTCCGCGGCGAGGCGCACCAGCAGCTCGCTGCGCTGGTTCGACAGCACGGCCAGCCGCTGCTCCTGGAGCTGCAATCTGACGGTGAGCAGCTGCATCTGCGTGCTCGTCCGCGTCGTCTGTTTGAGGTCCGCCCTCAGCGCGCGAATCTCGTTGAGGACATCGTCGAGCGTGGCGCCGCCGCGTTGCGACTGCGCCGAGCCCACGGCCGCGACGGCTATCAGCGCGACTCCAATCATCAGGATCCGGTTGCTCATGGCTACCTCGCTCCCGACGTCACTGCCGTCAGCAGTGCCACCAGCCCCTTGTCGCCGCCGATCTTGGACGTGCCGACGACGACGGTTTCCCCCGGCGCCATCTCGAATTTCGAATCCATCAGCTTGCGCGCGCGGGCGAGACGGATGCTCTGCTGCAGCTTCGCGAGACGGCTCTTGAGCTGGACCACCGCCGGATGCTGCTCGCCGTTCTTCGCGGTCAGATCGGCAAGGTTGAACTGAAGCTGTGCGAGCTGCTTCTCCATTTCCGCGGCCTGCACCGATCGAGCGTACTCCTCGCCGGGAACGGTCGCCGCGCCGGATTCCTGAAGGTTGAACCTGACTTCAATCACCGGCGGCTTGCCGCTGGCCGGGTCGTACGGCAGCACGCCCCCGCCAGGCATGCGCATGAATTCGTCGGCGTTGACGGTGACTTCGTACTCCTGATCCTCGGCGCCCTTCATCCGCGTCATCCCGCTGCGCATCCACTGCGTGTCGAGCACGCGGTAGCTCTTGTACGGGAGGAAGTTGACCACCTCTTCCAGCGCCTTGCGCACGCCGGGCGCGGGCGGCAGGCCGTCGAGCGACGACGGCCCCTGCGCGTCACCGAGCAGCAGGATCACGCTGTAGCCGTTCTGCTTCTTCTGCGCGTATGCGGTGCCGGCGAACAGGATCGCCACCACGGCCGCGCTCACGATTGCTTTCAGATTCCGCATGGATGTTCCTCTCTTCCAGTCGTCTTCTCTTCTAGTCGTCGAGGGCCCGCTCGACGCGTTCGACGACGACGATCCGGACCGGACCGCGCCGCGGGTCGAGCTTCAGCCCCAGCTGTTCACGAACGGCGGTAAAGATGGAGTCGCCGTCCGGCTCCCAGGACAGCACGAAGTCGAAACTGCCCTGGAGACGTGTCTCGTTCGTCACGTCGCGTCCGACCACGCGCCGGAGAACCCTCGCGAGATCGTCCATGGTCGCGGCGGTTCCGCGGATTCGGCCGGTCGCCGACTGCGTGCCGCACGTATTGCCGGTCGCCGGACAGGGCACCGAGGACGCGTGCAACTGCGGACCGAGCCGGTCGCCGGCGTCGGCGCGGACGATCGCGTAGACCGGCTGCTCGTGTGTCTCGACGTGCCCGACCAGCTTGAATCGATCTTCGAGCAGCGTCCGCAGCATCGCCGTGGCCTCGTCGTCATGAACGTCTCGCGCGGCTGTCGCGGCGATGTCCCAGCTGTCCGTGTCGACCCACGCGGGCCCACCGACAACGTCGAGACGCCCTTCTCCGTAGGCGTCCTTGATCACACTCCGAAGGTTCTCGTTGACGATGACGAGCCGGCCGCCGGGCCGCAGCTGCGTGGATCCGCGCTTGCCGCCGGAGACGTTGCGTTTGACCGACGCGACTTCAAACGACGGCTTCTGCGCATGAACCGGTGCGACGAGCGCGAGCGCGGCGGCGAGCGTGAACACGCGGCGAGCGATCACAGATCCAGGTCCTGACGGAAGGTCCAGATGATCCGCGTGCCGCCGGGTGTCTCGAATTGCATCTGCCGGACGGCGGGAGCGGTCAAGACTGCGGGTGCGAGCGGCTGCGGCTCGTTCATTCGAAGACCGGCCGCCACGCCGGCCGCAAGACAGGCCGCGAGCGCGCCGGCGACGGCAAGCGGTCGCAGCCACGCCCGGCTGAGGCCGTCGCGCTCCGAGCGTCGCGCTTCGAGCAGGACGCGCTGCCGCATCGCCTGCGCGTGAAACGCGTCGAGCTCCGGCTCGCGCGCTACGGGATCGCCCTCGACGAGAAGCTTCTTGTAGTCAACAGTCATCAGTCACCAGTCCTCAGTCACGAATCGCCGTTGCAAGCTCTTTGCGACCGCGCGACAGATGCCAGCGAATCGTCACGGCGTTGACGCCCAGCAGCGTCGCGATCGCCGGAATCGTCTGGCCTTCGAGCTCGTACATCACGACGATCGCGCGCCGGCGCGGCGGCAGCTTCTCGAGCGCCCGCCACACGGTCGTCTTCGCGATCAACGCCGCCTCTTGATCGGAGGATTCGACCGGTCCCGCATGCGCCGAGCCTTCGGGATCGATCCGCTTCTTCGTCGCGGCGCGCCGCCACTCGTCGCGCCGGATGTTCACCAGCACGCGGACGAGCCACGCTTCTTCGTTGCCGGCAGGAATCGATTGATGCGCTCTCGCCGCGCGCAGGAACGTCTCCTGCACCAGATCGCGCGCCTCTTCCGATCCCGGCGTCAACCGCCGCGCAAGCCGGAACAGCCGCTGGTGATGGGCGTCGAACATGGCCGCCAGCCGGGGCGCCGGGTCCGCCCCGGAGGTCGCGTCAGCGGTAAGCGGCGCAGTCAGCACGCCAATCACAACAGGACAAACGAATGAATCGGGTGAGTTGTTAGTCTGATAATTTGGTAATTACTGACGAGCGTCACGGAGAACGCTATCGTCCAGCAGCTGTTGGAGTTGCGCGCGCGGGCGCGGTGCCCGTTTCTGCTGGACGGCGACCCATTTCTCCTCCTCGACCAGCACGTTCAGCGCGTCTTCGGGAATCCAGGCGTTGAAGCGGAAGTGATTCCACACCGCGGACGTGGTGAGAATCGGAATTTTGATGCGCTCGAACAGCAGCGGCCAGACGCTCGCCGGCTCGGTGCGAACCTTCGTCGAGCCGTCGATCATCCCGCGCACGGCGGCGACCAACGCGCGCCGCCTCACCGGATCGTTGAGAACCGCCGTCGTCGTGTTCAGGTCGAACAGCTCGCGATAGAGGCCCTGCGGTTGAAAGGTGATCGCATCGGCGCCAAGCGCGGTGACGGAGTCTTGCGCGCCGGGCTCCCAGCCGGAGACCGCGTCGACGTCGCCGCGCTTGATCGCCGCGGCCATGTCCGCGACGGCAAGCGCGACGATCGTCACGTCCGACTCGCGCAGCTTCTCACGCTCGAGCGCCTTCGCGAGGTAATACGCCGCCGAGGTGTTCAGCGGCGTGCCGATCTTCCTGCCGCGCAGATCCGCAATCGCGTGAATCCCCGACGATCGCCGCGCGACGATGCGGTACGCGCACTCGGAGACGGTCATGATGATGCGCAGATCGGGACGCGCGACGGATCGAAGGAGCGCCTGCGTTTCGGAATTCGTCGCCGCGTCGGCGCCGCCGTCGAGCAGCATCGGGATGCCGCCGCTCTCGAGCCCGATGCGGACGTCTTTCGCGTCCCGTGCGGCGAGAAACACCGGCGCAGATTCGATCGTCGTCATGTTGACGGCGATGCGAACCTGCGGAGCGGATTGTTGAAGGAAGGCCGCCGCAATCGCGGCGGCGACAACGCGCACTAGTTTGCGAGCGCCTTGCCGATGGCGTCGCGCAGTTTCGGATCTTCCGGCGTGACCTCGGACGGGAAGAACGCGACGATCCTGCCCTGCTTGTCGATCACGTACTTCGAGAAGTTCCAGGCGGGCAGCTTGCCCGACTGTCCGAGAAAGGCATAGATCGGCGATTGATCGGGCTCGCGCCTGGTCACGACCTTCTCGAACATCGGGAACGTCACGTCGTACGTCAGCTTGCAGAACGTCGCGATCTCTTCGGCCGTCCCCGGCTCCTGCTGGCCGAAGTCGTTGCTCGGGAACCCGAGCACGTTGAACGGCTTGCCCTTCATCTCGCGCTGCAGCTTCTCGAGGCCTTCGTATTGCGGCGTGAACCCGCACTTGCTGGCGACGTTGACAACGAGGCTGACCTTGCCTTTGTACTGCGACAGATTGCCGTCCTTGCCGAGCAGCGTCTTCGTCTTCAGGTCGTAGAACGATCCGGACTGCGCCGAGACGGCGACCGCCGCGGCGACGAGCACGACGAGCGAGAGCACCATTTTCATGACATCACCTTGAAGATCGCGAGCCGCTGATCCCGGATGGGATCGTTCACGACCGCGCTCTGTGTATTGAACACCATGGTCGGCCTGTCGGTGCTGTTGTATTTCGTCCAGCTCGGGAGCTTCGGCTGGTTCGGATTGCCGGTCCGCGCAAACGCGAGCCACGTGTCGCTGACCTTGTCGGCCAGCGCCATCGCCTCGGGACCGCCGCCGGTGAGGCGCTTCGCGGCCTGGACGTTGTCGAACGCGAACGGGATCTCGATCGTATGCGGCGCCTTCAGCCGGCCGCCGTCCACCGGCGTCTCCCAGCGCCAGTAATAGAGGTAGACCGGTCCCCTGCCGAGCGCCGACCGTCTGTCGGCGATTGTCATCACCGGGCCGCTGTAGCGGAAGTCGCTCGCGATGAGGAAGTAGAGATCCGACGGCGACGCGCCCGGGTTCACGCGCGCATACGCCTCGATCGTCTCCGGCGCGCCCTTGCCGAGCAAATCGGCGATCCGCTTGCGCATGTCGGCGTCGGTCAGCGTGAACAGCGCCGCCGCGGACTGCAGCGTCAGCTCCGTGCGCGTCGATCCGAGCATCAGCGGCACGTCGGCGGAAATCGCCGATGCCGTCGGATACACCGGATGCTGCGGGATCACTTTTCCATCCACGCCCGGCGAGAAGCCCATCGTCATCTGATCGACGTTCATGCGCCGCATCGTCTCGAAGTACGCGGCCATCAGCTTGTCGATGGGCGCCATCTGCAGGTCTTTCACCTGCGTCTTCGCGAGCCCCATCGTCTTCATCAGCTCCTGGGCGACGCGCGTGCCCTGATCCTTCTCGACGAGCTTCAACGTCGCGCCGCTCTCGATGATCGCGCGATGGAACAATCCCTTCGCCGACGGCATCGCGAGCAGCGTCGCGACCTTCCTGCCGCCGCCCGACTGGCCGAAGATCGTGACCGTGGCCGGATCGCCGCCGAAGCGCGTGATGTTGTCGCGCACCCACTGCAGCGCCTGGACGATGTCCATCATCCCGACATCGCTCGATGACGTGAAGTCCGGGCCGCCGGGCTCGCTGACGTTGGTGAAGCCGAGGACGTTGAGGCGGTGATTCAGCGTCACGACGACGACGTCGCCGCGGCGGGCGAGGTTGAAGCCCGCGGTGATCGGCGAGCTGCCCGAGCCGGTGGCGAAGCCGCCGCCGTGGCACCAGACCATCACCGGCCGCTTCCTGCCGTCGTTCAGCGCCGGCGTCCAGACGTTCAGCACCAGGCAGTCTTCGCTCTCGGCCGGCAGCCCTGCGCCGGCGACGGCGAGATCGTTCGCGTTGCGGCCGCGCCCGGGCTCGGTCTGCGGCGCGCTCGCGCCGTACTCGAGCGCGTCGCGAACGCCGGCCCATTTCGCCGGCGGCTGCGGCGGCATGAAGCGATTCCGTCCGGTGGTATTCGCGCCGTACGGAATGCCCTTGAAGATCTTGATCCCGTCGACGTCGACGCCCCGGACTTTGCCGGCGGCGGTCTCGGCGGTGACGTAGGTGTCCGCGCCGAACGCGCTCCGAAGGCTCAGCCCCACGGTAAGCGACGTGGCGCCGGCGGCGTGAAGGAACTCACGGCGGCTGAAGGTGATGTTCATGCGGCGGATTCTACAACCGGCGACCTGAAAAGGGTTGCCCTACGTACAATTGCCACATGGAATTCCGCCAGCTTGGTCATTCGGGCCTGAAGGTCCCGGCTTTGAGTTTCGGGACCGGCACGTTCGGCGGCAGCAACGAGTTCTTCCGCGCCTGGGGCGAGACCGACGTCAAGGAAGCGACGAGGCTCGTCGACATCTGTCTCGACGCGGGCGTCAATCTGTTCGACACGGCGGATGTCTATTCCGCCGGGATGTCCGAGCAAATTCTCGGCAAGGCGGTCGCGGGGCGGCGCGATCAGGTGCTCATCGCCACGAAGGCGTCGTTCCCGATGGGACCGGGCGTCAACGACCGCGGGAACTCGCGCCATCATCTTCTGCGCGCGTGCGAAGCGAGCCTCGCGCGGCTCGGCACCGATTACATCGACATCTATCAGATGCACGGCTTCGACTCGCTCTCGCCGGTCGAAGAGACGCTGAGCACGCTCGACACGCTCGTGAAGAGCGGGAAGGTCCGCTACATCGGCTGCTCGAATTTTTCCGGCTGGCACCTGATGAAGTCACTCGCCGCGTCGGACCGGCACGGCTGGGCGCGCTACGTCGCGCATCAGGCGTACTACTCGCTCGTCGGCCGCGACTTCGAATGGGAGTTGATGCCGCTCGGCCACGATCAGAAGGTCGGCACGATCGTGTGGAGTCCGCTCGGCTGGGGACGCCTGACCGGCAAGCTGCGGCGCGGCCAGCCGCCGCCCGCGGTCAGCCGCCTGCCGAAGACGGCGCGCATGGGGCCGCAGGTCGCCGACGATCTTCTATATAAGGTCGTCGACGCGATCGACGCGGTGGCGAAGGAGACCGGCAAGACCGTCGCGCAGATCGCGCTGAACTGGCTGATGCAGAAGCCGACGATCTCGTCGGTCATCGTCGGCGCGCGGAACGAAGAACAGTTGAAACAGAATCTCGGGGCGTTCGGGTGGGCGTTGACGAAGGACCAGGTCGCCGCGCTCGACCGAGCGAGCGAGGTGCCTGTCGCGTATCCGTACTGGCATCAGCGACAGGCGGCTCCCGATCGAATTATTTCGCCTTCTTGACCGTGACCGACATCGGCATGCCCATGATGTCGATGGTGAGCGCCACTTCCTCGGGCTTGACGACGCCCGTGTAGTTCAGGTCGAAGGACATCCCGCCGAAGTCGATCGTGACGACGAACGAAATCTTGTCGCCGTCGATCTTGCCGTTCTTGATCGGGATCTCCATGCCGTCCATGCCGGTCTGGGTCCCGGAGAGCGTCGCGCCATCGGCCTTGAAGGTGAATCCGACCGGGAACGCGCCCATCGGCGTGTCGATCGAGCCGGCCCACTTGCCGTCGACGTCGGCTGCGCGCGCCGGCGCGGCCGCGAGCGTGATTGCCAGCATCACGAAAAGCGAGAGCAGAGCCTTCCTCATTCAAATCCTCCCTATTTCTTGAACAGGTTCAGATCGATAGCTGCCGCCATCGCCTGATAGCCGGCGTCGTTCATGTGCAGGTTGTCGCCCGGATTGTATTTCATCTGGATCTTGGCCGGCGCCATCGGATCGCGCACGGCCATGTCGAAGTCAATCACGCCGTCGTAAGCCTTGCCGGTGCGGATGAACGCGTTCACCGCCTGCCGCTTGGCCTCGCCTTCCTGCGTGAAATACGCGGCGCCCTCGAACGGCGTCAGCGTCGCGCCGTAGATCTTCAGGCCCTTCTCGTGCGCGCGCTCGATCAGCTGCCGGTGCGCGGCGATGAGATCGTTCGCGCTCGGTACGGCATTGCCGCGGCCGATGCCGATGTCGTTGATGCTCTCGAGCACGATGACGTATTTGACGCCGGGCTGGACGAGGACGTCGCGATCGAACCGCGCGAGCGCGCTGACGCCCGCGCCGTCGCACAGGACGCGATTGCCCGCGATGCCGAGGTTCAGCACGCCGAGCGGAATCTTCGCCGCCGCGAGCCGCCTCGCGAATTCATCGGGCCAGCGGTTGTTGGTGTTCGGCGTCGACCGCGTGCCGTCGGTGATCGAATCGCCGAACGCGACGACGGAACCTGCGTTGCCGGAGGCTTCCACTTCGACGCGCGAGAGGAAGTACCACTGATTCACGGGCGTCGCGCCTGACAGGTCCGCCTCGCCGGCGTGGTTGCCGTCGGCGGACGAGTAGTTCTGCTGCAGCGCGCCCTGATGCACGGTCAGCGGCGACGGCGAGGCCGCCGTGTCGCCAGGCAGATAGAGATCGACGGCGAGATCGGAGGCCGCCGGGACGCTGAGGCTCACGGGATCGCTGACGACGACCGCACCCGCGGCGATCATCGTCGCCGTGTTGCCGCCGAACGTCAGCGGATGGCCGCCGGGCCTGATCGCCGCGTCCTTGTCGCGCAGCGCGACGTGCGCCGCGCCGATTTCGAGTGGAAACGTGCCGAAGGCGTTGCTGAGGACGACGCGGACGCGGTCGCCGCCGAGCGACGCGTGGACGATCTGACGCAGCGTCTGATTCCTGAAATTGGGAGGCGCAGGCGGCGCCGGCGCGGGACCGCCGCGGCCTCCGCCGGGAGGCGGCCCGAACGCGG
>JADMIO011606093.1_pt1 | contig 12823 bp, 9 predicted proteins | sample 8958161 | NCBI WGS metagenome assembly JADMIO01 (sample SAMN16585339, study PRJNA669376) | soil metagenome | isolation source: Crop rotation soil | place: USA: Cullars Rotation, Alabama | collected 2011 | reverse complement strand
AAAAGCCGTCGACGATCCTCGCCGACGGCCCGCTGCGCCGTACCCCGCCGGCGGATTCGTTGCGCATAACTCACGCCAACGCGTCCGCGGGCTGGCCGGCTCCGGTCAAACTTTCGCGGGTGCGAGTGCGCCATCGGAGGAGAGCTCCTCGTAGTCATGCAACCGGGCCACATCTACCACGAGCGAGTCACCGCCGCCGCGGAACAGGTTCTTGAAGCGCGCGTTCCAGACGATCTCGTTTGCAGTGTAGGACGACCGCGCGTGCACGGTTTGCGAAAATGTTTCGTCGATGCCGGTGAGCAGAACGAGGAATTCGGGCTGCACGCGCTCGAATTCTTCCTGTGTCATGCCGTACAGTGGACTCGATGAATCAATTGGATGGACCACGGTCCAGCTCAGCGGAAAGAACGTGACTTTCGTGCGCTCGAGGGGAAGAGCGTGAAATGTGCGCGGGCTGCCTTTGCCGCCCTCGAACATTGTCAGCACGACCTGCGCCTGCAGCTCGATCAATTCGTTCCTGCGCTCGTTGGCCAGCCGGAACTGAAACGCCGTACCATCGTGATACGGAGCAATGAGCGCGTTGTCGCTGAAGCGAATGTGTGCCTGGGGACGCGAGAAGCGCGCGAACACGAGTCCGCTCGCGATTGCGAAAATGAGAAGGCCGAGAACCGACTCGACAGTCATGATGATGTTGGCGGCCATGCCGACCGGATGAACGTGTCCGTACCCGATCGTAGCGAACGTTTCGACACTGAAGAAGAACGCGCGCATGAAGGGATTGGTCATGCCATCGGCAGGGTTGGCCTTGAGTCCCTCGGGCGCGAGCGCGACGAATGCCGTTGCAAACAGTGCGTTCGTCACCAGGTAGACGGCGACCATCAGTGCAAAAAAGAGCGGCCACGGAATCGTGAGGAGCCAGTGGTACAGGCTGAGCGAGCGCCAGAAGCCGAGGCCTTCGCGCGCGACGTTGTACGTGCCGTCGCGGTTGAGCAGGCGCATTCTGCTTTCGCGTGAGACAATGCTGCCAAAACCAAGGTCTCTGAGCTGCGGGTCGTTTCCTGGATCCAGTGGGGGCGGCGCGTTCGGGTTTCGGCTCAATGAAGTTCCTTGATTCTAAAAAAGTGTCGTCTGTTCCCAGCTCAATGCGGGGTTCACTGTTTTGAGTCCCAGCAACCGTTGCATCTCGCCGATGCTCGTGGGTGCATGTCCTGCGAACTGGTTGTTGAAGTAGCCAAAGACGTTGTCGACGGGCGCGCTCTTCAACAGCCCTGCCCAGTCTGCCATATCAGCGCTGCGATCGATCTGGACGTGCGTGAAGCGTGTCAGCGCCCGATCCTGGCCCATCCACCGGATGTAGTGAAAATCGGTTGTGGGTTGGCGCACGAGCTCGAGCATTCGCTCACGCTCGAGCCATGGACCGTCGCTCAACACGAGCGCGACGCCATGCTCCGCAATCAGATCCAGCACATCGTCTCTGATCCACGCGCGTTCGCGAAACTCAATGGCAAAGCGCATGTCGCGAGGTAGTAGCGGCAGAAAGGATTCGAGCGCTGGAAAATTGCGCTCGTCAAAGTCGGGGGCAAGCTGAATCAATACAGGGCCGAGCTTCGCGCCAAACAGGCGAGCTGCGTCGGCAAAGTCCGCGAGCAGCGCTTCCGAATCGCGCAACCGGTTCTCGTGCGTGATCTGACTCGGCAGCTTCAGTGCAAACGCGAAATCGTCCGGTGTCTTTTCGATCCAGCCTTGCACGGTACGCGCAGGCGGTGTCCCGTAAAACGTCGAGTCGACTTCTACGGTCTCGAATACGCGTGCGTAGTAATTCAGAAAAGAGGACGGCGCCGCGCCGTCCGGATACACGGACCCGGCCCAGTCCGGATAGCTCCAGCCCTGCGTGCCGAGTCGGATCCGCGGTCCGGTTGTGTTCTCAGTCTCTGGTACGTCCAGGTCCACGCATCACCAGCGTGCTTCCAGGTACAGGTTGGCGCGCCATGGTTGTGCCGGATGAATACCCTTTGCCAGGTCGATGCGGAAGATCCCGTCCAGAATCGACAGCCCTGCGCCCGCACCGAGCAGTGGCCTGCCCGGGTCACGCAGCGCGCTCCTGTCGCCGGCCCAGCCGGCATCCGCAAAGATGATTGGGCGCGCCGCACCCTGCGCAGTGCCCAGCTCGCCATTCACCATCCAGTACGTGTTGCCCACGCCTGTCCCGGCATCGAGTCCACGTATGCTGCGCGGTCCGCCGAGATAGAAGAGACGCTGTGGCGGGACGCGGTCGGTTGTGGTGCCGCCGCCAACAGTGAGCGCTGCAGCGAGTTTGTCCAGCAGGCTGCGTGACGCCGTCAGGTCGAGCGCGGCCCGTGCATAGGAGTCGCTGCGGCTGCCGAGACCATTGTCGCGCGGACGCGCGAGCGCAGCTTCGCTGCGCCCCTCGAGCAGCAGCCTGAAGCCGGCCGGATTGTAGCCAAACGTGTGCGTCACCTGGAGTCCGAGGCCGGCCGCGTCTTCCGTGAACGCGTGGATGTTGGGACGGAAATCATCGCCACCCAGGACATGCGCCAGCGAGAAGTTGGTTTCTGCATCTGCATTGCTCTGGTGTTCCGCGAACAGCCGCACGGTGAGCGGTGTGGCGCCCGCGTGCGTGCGTTGCACCTCAGCGCCCATGCTGCGGTAGTAGAAGCCATCATCGCGTCCGAACAGAAGCGCGGACAGGGAAGCGCCAAAGCCGAGCGGCGTCCCCCAATCGTTCGCGACGGCGAGGCGGCGATACACTGCGAGGGAGGTGTTGCGCGTGCCATTCTCGCGACGCACAGTAACCTCGCCGTTTGGCGAGAGGTCTGCGGCGCCTAGACGCACGAGCGCTGTCGCCGACAGGCCGGCGCCGACTTCTTCATCTGCCGCAATGCCGAGCGACAACCCTTCCACACGATTGTACCGCGTCATACCCTCGCCCAACCCATAGCGCAGGTGAATTGCGCCCGGCGCGATCGGCACCTGCGTGACTGCGCGCAGCGCCGCCATCATTTCATCGCGCTGCCTGGCACCGAACACATCTTCTGCGCTCGAGAAGATTGGCGGCAGCTCCTGCGCATGTACGAGCGCCGCCGTGTCGCACGGCACGGCGTAGTATACCGGTAGCGTATGGCTGAATTCGCGCCGTACATGAACAGTCTCTGCGCCGTTCTTGCAATCCGTGTTGCGTGCGAGCTTGAGTGAGTCACGCTCCGCGCGATGACGCGCTCTGCGTGCGCGGCGCGTCGAATCCGAAACCGCTCCATTCTGCGTGTCGGCTTCATCGCTCGAGCTGCTCGTGTCCGCGTCCGCCACCTTGAACGGGGCAACCGGCTCGCGGCCGTTTACGTCCGTGTACGTGTAGCTCTGCTCGAACTTGAGCCGCATGTGCATGAAGCTGATCTGACCGGAGCCTTCCACAGTTTCGGTAGACGGAAGCCAGAACCGGCCGTTGTGCAGTCCGTATTCCGCCGTGACGCCATCGATCGAACCCTTGATCGGGCTCATCAGCGCTTTCGTGAAAAACATTGCAGCGCCGCCGCCGCGCACATCGAACGATGCGATGGAGATTGGTGTTGCGAGCTTGTAGGCGGCGCGCACGACCTGCATGCTTTCCGCGTCGAGCCAGATGGAGCCAACGACAAGATTCCATTGCGGCAGCCGCGGACGGATCTGCAGCTCGATGAGACGAATCGTTCTGCCTTCCCCAAGCCGCAGATTCAACGAGTCACCGAGCTGGTAACGGTAGTACGCTTCGGCGCCGTTCACGAGCGGATGCACCAGATCATCCTTCTCCTGCATCTCCGCCTTTGCGATGCCCGCGCCAAGAATCAGCGGCTCGCGCCCCGGATAGTACGGAATGGCAGGCTCATCCATCGGATCGTCTGACACCTCTGCCGTACCCTGGAATGGCAAAAACTCGCGCGCGCCGATCAGGCGAATGCGCGCGCCCACACCGCGCTCCCATTGCACGCGCGCAACCTTGTCCTCGCGACTGATGAGATGATCCCGTCCAAAGTCTGATGCGCGCAGATACACCGACATGCGGTTCCGGCTGATTGCATCGTAGCGGAGAATGGAGCTGTCATGCACAAGGCGCGCAGCGCGCGCCGCACTCACCACACGCCGCGTTTGTGCGTTCGCGTACGCGTCCGCCAACAACTCAGGCGTGACGTGCCGGCGCCAGGTCGTGTCCTTGCCCGGCAAACCGATCGTAATCGACACGCCCTTCTTTCTGCTCGTGTCCTGCTGTGTGGATGGCGCTGTGGGCCTGGGCTGCTGTTGCTGCAGTGGCGACGCTGCTACGGCAATTGTCAGGATGAATGAAAGCATGGATGCCGGAAGGTCCTGAGACGTGGTGCTCGACTGCTAGAACTACGGGAGCGCGGTCCGGATTGTTCCAGGCGGGATTTTGGCGGACCAGAGTTTATTCGTTGCGTCTTGGCGGCTCCAGCTATCCTGCGGGACGGCGACACCCTGTATTTCGGCCATCCAGGGCTACAGCGGACCATGGCCTCATGTCAAACGCAGCCATGCCGCAACGAATAAACTCTGGTCCGCCAAACTGCCGCCGGTCCGTCCGCAGCCACCGGCTACGCCTTAAAACACTCGCAGATTGATGTACTTCTTGGGGTTGGCCTTGATGTCGTCGGAGAGCTGCTTGAAGCTGTTTACAGTCGCAACCAGGTTGTTGTAGAGCTGTTCGTCCTTGGACAGCTTGCCGAGTGTGCCTTCGCCTCGCTCGACGCGGTTCAGGATTGCCTGCAGCGAAGCTGTCGACCCGTTCAGTTTTTGAATCGCCTGGTCCATCTGGTTTGCCACAGCATTCAGGTGCTGCGTGGTCTGCGCGAGCTGCGGGCCGGTTGCAGCCTCGAGTCCTGCGGCGGAGCGGTTGAGCGACGCCGTCAGCGCGCGCAGCTGGTTGCGCTGCTCGGCGATCATTGTGCTCGTCGAGCTCAATACGCCGTTGAGTTGCACGGCGCTCTGATCGAACGAGTTCACGGTATGTCCAAGCGTACTCACGTTTCTGTCGCTCAACAGCTTCTGCACACTGAGCAGCACGGAGTCCGCTTTTGCAGTGACGGTACTAATGTCACCCGAGCTGCCGGCGAGGGTGCCGCCAGGTATCTCGTCGCCGTTCGCAAGCATCTCGGGCGCCCGGCCCGGCAGGATCACGGCGTTCATGCCGCCGAGCAATCCGGCCGAACGCAGCTCCACGTGCGAATCTTTCGGCAGCTGGTACTCGCCTTCGATCTCGAGTCGTACGCGCACGCCGTTTTGTTCGATCTTGAACTGCTGCACGCGACCGATGTTGACGCCGCGCATCTGCACGGGGTCACCGCGCCGCAGCCCGCCCGCATCCGGCACGAGTGTGTTCAGGATGTAGCGGCCGCGGAACAGCGCCGGGCTCGTGAGCGAGAACAGCGCCACGAGTGTCGCGACGATGCCGAGGATCACGAAGAGTCCGGCCCAGATCTGCCGGCGCGTGTCGCGTGCGGGCAGAAGTAGTGTAGGATCTTCGTCGGCGGCGGATCGATCAGTACCTTCGCTGCGATCCTGCAAAGGGCCGATTCTCTGTGTGCTCATCTGGTCTCCATCATTTCGGCTGCTGCCGTCGCCGCATCGCGATCAATGAACGCGCGCACGATCGGCAGTTCACTGCTGCGGAATTCTGTGGGCGTGCCGACGAATCGAATTTTGCCGCCCTCGAGCAAGGCAAGGCGGTCCGAGATCTCGAGTGCGCCCTCGACATCGTGCGTGACCACGATGGATGTTGCGCCGAGCTCCTTGTCGAGCCTTGCAATCAGCTGGTGCACCATTGCCGAATTCACCGGATCGAGCCCGGTCACGGGCTCGTCGTATAAAAGGATTTGCGGCTTGCCCACGAACGCGCGCGCCAAACCTACGCGCTTCCGCATTCCGCCCGACAGCTCGGCGGGCAGCTTTGTCAGAACAATGCGCGGGTCGAGGTTCACGTGCTCGAGCGCATCGGCAACGCGATTGATGATCGTGCGCCGCGGCGTTTCCTTCAGCTCACGCTCGGGAATCCCCGTCGCGACGTTGTCCAGGATCGTCATCGAGTCGAAGAGCGCTGCGTTCTGAAACACGTAGCCGACCTTGCGCCGAATGCGCCGGAGGCAGCGCGCGCCGCTGAAAAAAACGGACTCGCCATCCACGCGGACGTCCCCGCGATCCGGCACGACCAAACCAATCGTCGTCTTCAGTAATACGCTCTTGCCTGTACCCGACGGGCCCACGATCGAGAGAGTTTCGCCGTCGCGCACCGTGAGCTCGACGCCGCGCAGCACGGGCACATCGAACGTCTTCCAGATCCCGCGATACTCGACCATTCGGCGCTTTCCCCTAATTCAGGAACAAGGGTGGGAACAACGCGTCCATGATCAGCACGGCAAGGGTCATGAACATGACGGAGGAGGTGGTCGCCATGCCGACACCCTCGGCTCCGCCACGCGTGCGAAAGCCCATGTGCACGGCAATCAACGGAATCGCAAATCCAAAGGCCAGTCCTTTGCCGATCGAGTAGAGCAGGTCCCAGTTGTGCCAGTAAAGCCGCGCGCCATAAAAGAACGCTTCCCGGCCGAGGCCAACCGTCGCGCCCGCTGCGATCATTCCCGCGTACAGCCCTACGCAATCCGCGATCCCGACGAGCAGCGGCACCACGATAATGCCGGCCAGAACCCGCGGCGCCGCCAGCACGCGGATCGGATCCCGGCCGAGCGAGTTCATCGCGTCGATCTGCTCCGTCACCTTCATGGTGCCGAACTCTGCCGTGATGCGGGCGCCGACCCGGCCGATCAGGACGACAGCGGTAAGGACCGGAGCCAGCTCGAGCACGAGGCTCGATGTGACCACGCTGCCGAGCACGTACAGCGGGATGTTGCTCTTGAACTGGTAACCGCCCTGCTGGGACGTGACGACTCCCGACAGTACCGCGGTGATCAGCACGATCGGCAGGCTCTGTACGCCCATCCAGTAGACCTGCGCTGCCAGCTCCCGCATCGGCACACGGCCACGGATGACCACGCCGATGATGCGCCACAGGAGGTGCGCAATCTCGGCGGCATGCCGCAGCACTTCCTCGGCACGCTGCCCCACGCCGCGTAACAGCCGCGCAGGCGCCGATCGCTCGGCGACAATCGTATTCAAGGTTGCTCCTTCATTCGGCCGTAGACCCGAACGTTCTGTCCACCCGCGAAGTTCCGTGGCGCCGACCGGGGGCACGCCATCCGCCAGGGTTTCTCAAAATGCCACCCGCCACGAACTTGGACCAGTAGAGGTGACCCACCGGAAGCGCCCCGGTACCTGTACGGGAGTTTTTTTTCGGCCAGAGGACCTTTCCGCGGGGCGTTTGGCGGACCAATTCTTCCCCGGTGGCCGCAGGAACGTAACCATAGAGGGCCGGTATTAGTTGCCCAGAATCGGTCCGCCCGCGCCTTCGGGAGAGCTTATGATTGCAAGAGTTGTCGCAGCAGCGTCATTGCTGTTTGTTGCCCCCGCGACCGGGCAGCGCGGCCTAATCCGCACCCAGGGCCCCGAACCCGTCACGTGGGTCATCGACAAGACCCACTCCGAGCTGACGTTTTCTCTGCGACATCTCATCGGCAGAGTGAGCGGCACCTTCTCCGATTGGTCCGGAACCATCGTCGCCGACCCGAAAAATCTCAGTTCCGGCTCTGTCGATGTCTCCATCAACACAGCCAGCATCACAACAAACAACGAGAAGCGCGACAATGACCTCCGCACGAATGAAGACCTGTTCGCCGTCGCGCGTTTTCCCACGATGACGTTCAAGAGCACTCGTGTCGAGCAGAACGGCGACGCACTGAAGGTCTACGGCAACCTCACGATCCGCGATGTCTCGAAGCCCGTCGTGCTCGAGGGCAGGGTGCTCGGCGTGCTGCCGGCGTCCAGCCAGCGTCGCGCCACCATGGCTTTCGAGGCGAGCACGACAATCAATCGGCTGGACTATGGCATAAAATGGAACAAGGCAGTCGAAACGGGCGGTGTTCTTCTTGGCGACGACGTCACGATCACAATGACGATCGAGGCTGTGCAACGTCCTGCCGCAGCAACGGCGCCGACGAGTCCGGGCGCTGTGCCTGCAGCGGAGCGGCACTGACATTCGGAACTGCTGGATGCAAAAAGAGCCCGCCGATTTCGGCGGGCTCTTTCTTATTGTCACATGCAGCGCTTAATGATGCTGCCTCATCATCATGCCATCCATCATCCCCATGTCCATCGGGTCACCCATCATCATGTTCGCAGCCTTCTGGAACGATACCGTCAGCATCGGCTGGTCGCCATCCACCGGACCGTACTTGAGGCCGCCATCCAGCATGTCCGAGCGCGTGCGCGTGCCCGTGAAATGCGCCACGGTCTTGTCATCGAACGTCAGGTCCAGCTTGACTGTGTTTCCCTCCACCACACCATTCACAAGGAAGGTCCCCGTCTTGCCGGCCTCGAGCGCATAGATTCCCATCCCGCTGGCCGTCGAGCCGCTTTCCTTGAGCTGGAACGTCAACTGGCTTCCAACCACTCCCGTCGTGCGGACCCACTGGCCATCGAGCGACGTCGTCGTCATTCCCGTGGGGTCGGACTGGCAACCCGCCAGCAGCATAGCCGCCGCGACTGCAGTGATCAAACGCTTCATGGTGTGTCTCCCGCTGATTGATCGTTCGTGACCGTCCAGCATCGCATATTCCCAGACTAAGGTATAACTCCCTGAACGACTATAGTCCAGAAGGCAGATTTTTCTTGACACGACTTCAACTGCAACGTCAACTGCAACACTGGAACGGGAGCAGGAGCGGGAACGAACCGCTATGCTTTATCGTCGTTGCTATATAGCGGTTCGTTGCCGCTCCCGCTCCTGTTCCCGCCTTTGTAGTTGAAGTTGCTGTTGCAGTTGAAGTTGCAGTCGCTGCCCACCTGCCCATCCGCCCCCTCGGCGGACGAGTACGAGACAGCGCATCGCGAGCCTTTCTGGAGCAAACGACTAGATGCTTTTTGGACAACGCTCGAGCGGGCACAGACTTTTCCCGACCACGCTTTTGGCCGGAGCAGCTATTCTCCTGCCCGCGTCTCCCGCTCGAGCCCAAACGCCTATCACGCCGCGGCCGCAGGCGCCGCCGGCCCAGACCCAACTCGATTCTACCCGCCGGCTCACCGAGGCCCTGCTCCGCGACTACCCGAAATTCCGCCTGATCGGCCCGGCCAATACCTCGGGACGCGTCACTGCTCTTGCAGTTCCCGATACGCCGGGTCACAAGACAGCATTCGTGGCGTTTGCGTCGGGCGGTGTCTGGAAGACGACGAATGCCTTCACAACCTCCTCGTCCATGTCCGACGACATAGGTTTCGCCTCTATCGGGGACCTGGCCATAGCGCAGTCGGACGCCAAGGTGATCTGGGCCGGGACGGGCGAGCGTAATTCGCTGCGCTCGAACGGCTGGGGAGACGGGGTTTACAAGTCGGTGGACGGCGGCAAGACGTGGAAGAACACGGGTCTCGCCGAGACGATGGAGATCGGACGCATCGCAATTCATCCGCGCGATGCGAACATCGTCTACGTCGCTGCGCTCGGACATCTGTGGGGCGTGAACAGCTCGCGGGGCGTCTACAAGACCGTCGATGGCGGCGCGACGTGGCAAAAAGTTCTTTTTGTCGACGACACGACGGGCTTTGTCGATCTGAAAATGGATCCGTCGAATCCGGAAGTACTGTACGCAGCGGGCTGGCATCGTCTGCGGCGCGGCGGCGGCACAATGGAGGGTGCCGGTGCGGGCAGCGGGATCTGGAAGACTGTGGATGGGGGCCGCACGTGGAAAAGATTGACCGATCCGTCGCTGAAGAACGGATTGCCCGCTGAAGCGATGGGCCGCATCGGTCTTGCGATCTATCCAAAGAATCCGCGCATTGTTTACACGGTGATCCAGGTCGCGAGGAGCGCAACGGACCAGGGCATGAGTGCTCTGGGCGGTGTTTTTCGAAGCGACGACGCCGGCGCAACCTGGACGCGCACCAACGACGTGTCCGCTGTGCCCGACTATTACTACAACGAGATCTGGGTCGATCCGAACGACGATCGACACGTCTGGCTCGCCGGCATCAACGTCCTCGCCTCACGCGATGGCGGGCGCACGTTCGAGAGCATGGACCTCGGGCGTGTGCACTCGGATCATCATGCGCTCTGGATCGATCCGGATGATTCGCAGCACATGCTGCTCGGCAACGACGGCGGCCTGCACGCCACGTTCGACGGCGGCGAGAACTGGATTCACTACAGCCATCCGGTCGGCCAATTCTACCAGGTCGAAATCGACTCGACAAAAGTGCCGTATCACGTGTGTGGCGGGTTGCAGGACAACGGCGTGTGGTGCGGCCCGAGCCGGACGCGCGAGCGCGCGGGAATCACGAACTACGATTGGTATGCAGTTTACGGTGGCGACGGTTTCTACTCCGCTGTCGCTGTGGACTCTCCGCAAATCAGGTTTGCCGAATCGCAATTCGGGGATGTATCGCGCTGGAACGTGGATGAGTGGAAGTACGTGAGGATCCAGCCGCTCGCGGAGGACGCGGGCGTCGAAGCCGGTTTTCCATTTCGCTGGGACTGGGACACCCCTTTCGTAATCTCGCACTTCGACCCGCACGTGCTGTATCTCGGCGGCAACTTCCTGTTCCGCATGCCGGACCGCGCGCGTCGCTGGGAGATTCTCGGGCCCGACATGACGCGCGCAAACCGCGCGAATCCGGAGCCCGACACGGGCTACACGTCGTACCACTCGCTGCACTCCATCGCGGAATCGCCGCTCGATGGCAAGGTGCTCTGGACCGGTGCGAACGACGGACTCATCTGGGTCACGCAGGACGGCGGACGCACGTGGCGCAACGTGACGAACAACATCCCCGACATTGCACCACGCCGCTGCTTTGTTGCCGAGATCGAAGCATCCCGCGTCAACACGCAGACCGCATATGCGGTCTACGACTGTCACCAGCGCGACGACTACCACGCGTACGTGTATCGTACAACCGATGCGGGACAGACGTGGCTCCGCATCTCCGGCAACCTGCCCGATGATGCGGGAGGTTACGTGATCCGCGAGGACCCGAGCAATCCGCGGCTGCTTTTCATCGGCAACGAGCGTGGCCTGTACGTGTCGACGGCGGGCGGCAACCAGTGGCAGCGGCTGAAAAACAATCTGCCTACGGCAGCCATCCGTGACATGGACATCGCCCTGCGCGAGCACGAACTCGTCGTGGGCACGTACGGACGCAGCATTTATATCCTGGACATCGCACCGCTCGAGCAGCTCACCGACTCCGTGCTGAACGCCACGGCTGCAGTATTCGACGTGAAGCCCGTGCGCCAATTCAACTACCGCAACACGTACGAATCGTATGGCGCGCAGTTCTTCCATGCGGACAATCCGTCGTACGGCGCACAGATCACGTACTACCTGAAAAACGACATCGGAAAGGATGCGGCGCTTACGGTTCGGCGCGTGAGCGAGCCCGCGCCGCAACCGAAGCGCGCACCGACAGCCGTTGCAGCGCGCACCCAGCCGCGCGCGCAGCCGAATCCACGCGAGCGTGATGAAGGTCAGACGACGACCGCGCCGCTGCCTCCCGCAGGTTCTCCCCCCGCTGCAGCGGACTCCGCCGACGACGTGATCCAGACACTGACCGGATCCGGCCGCCCCGGCCTGCACACGCTCACCTGGGACCTGACATCGAAAAAAGAGCGTCCGCGCGAGCTGGGCGGTCCCACCTCGCGCGAAGAGCTGCGTGAGGTGCTGCCCGGCCGCTACTCCGTAACACTGAAAGTCGGAGACCAGACCTTTACGCGCGTCTTCGAGGTCATCCAGGGCTGGGAAGAAAAAACGCCTGGTAGAATAAGGTGATTGTGCGTCTGGTTTTGTTGCTCACGCCCAACTACCTCTCTGCCCTCCCATGACGCGGCGAGTGGGCGACGCGGCGACGCGGCGAGTGGGCGACGCGGCGAGTGGGCGACGCGGCGAACCGGAACTGAAGTGAGCGCAGCTTTTTTTTCTTCAGCAGGATCGTACCTAATGCATACGCACAATTGCTTTGGCGTTTTGCGAAGTTTCGCCGCGTCGCCGCGTCGCCGCGTCGCCCCGTCACGGTTGGGCCGGGCGAGGTTGGGCGGAGCAAGGTGGAAAGGTGCAGTGCGGCTTGCCAACGCGGTTGCGCTTCTGCTCGCACTCGGCGCCGTTCCGCTCGCGGCGCAGCAACGCGCCAAAGCGAAGCCAGCCCGCACGCAGCAGTCCGCACAAGTGCAAAACGCTCCGCTCGCGATCACGCCCATCACATACGACAGCACGCTCTTCAACGCGCTCGAGTGGCGGAATGTCGGGCCCGTGCGTGGTGGCCGTTCGATCGCCGCGGCGGGCAGCGCTGCGCGCTACAACGAATACTATTTCGGGGCGACGGGTGGCGGCCTCTGGAAGACCACGGACGGCGGCACCACATGGAAGCCTGTCACCGACAAGAAAATTGGGAGCTCTTCGGTTGGTGCCGTTGCGGTGTGCGAAGCGAATCCGGACGTGGTATACCTCGGCATGGGCGAGACGGAGCTGCGCGGCAACATCATGCAGGGAGACGGCGTCTACAAGTCGACTGACGCGGGCAAGACGTGGAAGCGTATCGGGTTCGAGAACAGTCAGGCGATCGCGAAGATTCGCGTGAGCCCCGCGAGCTGCGATGTGGTTTACGTCGCTTTCCAGCACATTGGGATCCTAAGCTTAGAATTCCACGTGGACAAGTTGTCGCG
>JADMIO011460718.1_pt1 | contig 12824 bp, 10 predicted proteins | sample 8958161 | NCBI WGS metagenome assembly JADMIO01 (sample SAMN16585339, study PRJNA669376) | soil metagenome | isolation source: Crop rotation soil | place: USA: Cullars Rotation, Alabama | collected 2011 | reverse complement strand
CAGTGACGACCTCCACGGTGACCGCAGCGCCCGGCACCGCCGCCAGTGCGCCCAGCGCCGCCAAACCCGCTGCCGACGACGACATCGCCTGGCTGTGGCCCGCCAGTGGCGGCGTCATCGGCAACTTTGACGGCAGCAAGAACCTGGGCATTGACATTGACGGCAAGGCCGGCGACCCGGTGCTGGCCTCGGCCGACGGCACCGTGGTGTACGTGGGCGCCGCGGTGCGTGCTTATGGCAACCTGATCATCCTGAAGCACAACAACTCCTACGTCACGGCTTACGCGCACAACCAGACGCTGCTGGTCAAGGAAGACCAGGCCGTGAAAAAGGGCCAGAAGATTGCCGAGATGGGCAACAGCGATGCCGACCGTGTGAAGCTGCATTTCGAGCTGCGCCGCCAGGGCAAGGCGGTGGACCCGGTCAAGTACTTGCCACCCCGGTAGCGCACGAGACAGCCCCATGAGCACCGCCCGCAAACGTCTGCCTGATGGCAGTGGAAAAGGCGGGGGCAAGAAACCAGGCCGTGGTGACGAAGCGCTGCGGGACGCCGCGCTGCAAGCTGAGGGCGGCAGCGCCGAGCAACTGGCGATTGCCTCGTCATTGGAAACCGCCTCCCACCTGGCCGCCGCCGAGGAGTCCAGCGATGCGCTCAGCCTGTACCTGAAAGGCGTGCGCCGCACCGAGCTTTTCACCGCCGAGCAGGAATACGCCATGGCCACGCGTGCCAAGGCCGGCGACTTTGCCGCGCGCCAAAGCATGATCGAGCACAACCTGCGCCTGGTGGTCAGCATCGCCAAGGGCTATCTGGGCCGGGGTGTGCCTTTGTCTGATCTGATCGAAGAGGGCAATCTGGGCCTGATGCACGCCATCGACAAATTCGAGCCCGAGCGCGGTTTTCGTTTTTCCACCTACGCCACCTGGTGGATACGCCAGTCGGTGGAGCGGGCGCTGATGCACCAAGCCCGGGTGGTGCGTCTGCCGGTGAACGTGGTGCGCGAGCTGCAGCAGGTGTTGCGGGCGCGCCGTGCGCTGGAGAACGACGCCACCTTCGTGGCCCAGCGGCCCGATGGCATACGCGTGGAAGATATCGCCATTCTGCTGGGCCGCGACGCCAGCTCGGTGGCCGACCTGCTGGCGCTGGGCGAGGCGCCGCGCTCGCTGGACGCCGCGCTGGACGCTTCCGGCGATGACCAGACCATGGGCGACAGCCTGGTGGACGAACTGGCGCTGGACCCCACCAGCACCACGCAGATCCACGAGGTGGAACGGCTGCTGGAAGGCTGGATAGACACCCTATCGGAACGCGAGAAGGAAATCCTGGAAGGCCGCTTCGGCCTGCATGACCGCGACCCGGAAACCCTGGATGTGCTCAGCACCCGCCTGGGCCTGACACGCGAGCGCGTGCGCCAGGTGCAGAACGAGGCGCTGCTGAAGCTGAAGCGCTACCTGGCGCGGCGCGGCATCACACGCGAGGCGCTGCTCTAAATCCACCCGCCGGTCGTGGCTCACCACCTGAGACAATCGGGGGATGAGTGAAGAAATCAAAGCAACCGAAAACAACCTGCCCGAAGGCTGGCTGGCCGTTGAGTCGTTGGACATAGACGCCCAGGGCGTGGCGCACAAGCCGGATGGCAAGGTGGTGTTCATTGAGGGCGCACTGCCGTTTGAGCTGGTCAGCACCAATGTGCACCGCAAGAAGAACAACTGGGAGGCGGGCGTCGTCACGGCCATCCACCGGGAGTCGTCGCAGCGCGTCAAGCCGCATTGCCCGCACTTCGGCCTGCATGCCGGCGCCTGCGGCGGCTGCAAGATGCAGCACCTGCATGTGGGCGCGCAAGTGGCCATCAAGCAGCGCGTGCTGGAAGACAACCTGTGGCACCTGGGCAAGGTCAAGGCCGACAATGTGCTGCGGCCGATAGAAGGTCCGGCCTGGGGTTACCGCTACCGGGCCCGCCTGTCGGTGCGCCACGTGCTGAAAAAGGGTGCGGTGTTGATCGGCTTTCATGAGCGCAAAAGCCGTTACGTGGCCGACATGCAGCACTGCCCGGTGCTGCCGCCGCATGTGGAGGGCTTGCTGCTGCCGCTGCGCGCCTTGATAGCCTCCATGGACGCCATCAACACCTGTCCGCAGATTGAACTGGCCTGTGGCGACGACGTTACCGCACTGGTGCTGCGCCATCTGGAGCCGCTGAGCGCCGGTGACCTGCAGCGCCTGCGCGGCTTTGCCGCCGCCCACTCCGGCGTGCAGTGGTGGCTGCAGTCCAAAGGGCCGGATACCGTGCGCCTGCTGGACGAAGGCGGCCCTCAATTGGCCTATGCGCTGCCGGACTTCGGCATCACCATGCCGTTCAAGCCCACCGACTTCACCCAGGTGAATCCGCACATCAACCGCGTGCTGGTGTCGCGCGCGCTGCGCCTGCTGGACGTGCAAAAGCAGGAACGGGTGATTGACTGGTTTTGCGGCCTGGGCAACTTCACCCTGCCGCTGGCCACGCAGGCGCGCGAGGTGCTGGGCATAGAGGGCAGCGAAGCGCTGGTGGCGCGTTCACGCGACAACTACCGTGGCAACAGCGCCACCCTGGGCGCCGGGGCGCTGTGCGCCACCACGTTTGCCGCCCGCAACCTGTTCGAGATCACGCCGGAGCAACTCGTGCAAGACGGCGCCGCCGACAAATGGCTGGTGGACCCACCGCGCGAAGGCGCGTTCGCGCTGGCCAAGGCATTGGCTGATCTGCACCAGCAGAAGCTGGACCCCGCCACCAACCCGGCTACAGCGGGTGCCGAAGGCTGGACCCCGCCCAAACGCATCGTGTATGTGAGCTGCAACCCGGCCACCTTGGCACGCGATGCGGGCCTGCTGGTGCACCAGGCCGGCTACCGCTGCACGGCGGCGGGGGTGGTGAACATGTTCCCGCACACCGCGCACGTGGAAAGCATGGCGGTGTTTGAGTTGGCCAGCTGAACGCTGGGCCAATTGAACAGGTTCAATTCGAGGTTTTGGCCGGAGCGGCTTTTTCCGCCGGCTTGACCGGGCCCTTGGCGGCATCCTTGGCCACCGCAACTGCCACTGTTTTGCTGTCGGTGGCCTTGCTGGCGGCGGCCTTGCTGCCCGGCTTCTTGGACTTGCTGTCCTCAATCACTTCTTCCACCGGCTCGGCCTTGCCGGCCACCTTGGGCGGCACGCCGTCGACCTTGTTGTCGCGCATGTATTGGTCCATGTCCTTCCAGCCGGCAAACACGGCAGCACGCGAGGCGTTTTCGTTCAGCGCATAGCAGTCTTCTATGGCACGCATGGAATAGCGGCAGGCGCCGCCAATGGCCTTGCCGTCGGCCTCTTTCTGGGCGATGCGCGGGTCCGGGCCGAGGCCGGGGATGTCGCAGGCGGCCAACAGCAGCGTGAAGCACAGGGGGAGGAGCAGGCGTGCGGTCATGAACAAATGCGAGGGGGTGTGCAAGGGTTATCGGCGTTGCTGCGCGCGCATTGAGTTGTAAACGCAAGCATAGCCAATAAAAAAGGCCCCGAAGGGCCTTTTTTGCAAGCTGGCGTAAGCCTTACTCGCGCTCGCCGCCAAAGATGCCCAGCAGCGCCAGCAGGCTCTGGAACACGTTGACGATGTCCAGGTACAGGTTCAGCGTGGCGCTGATGTAGTTGGTTTCACCGCCGTCGATGATCTGCTTGATGTCATACAGCATGTAGGCGCTGAACAGGCCGATGGCCAGCGTGGACATCACCAGCATGCCGGTGGTTGAACCCACGAAGACGTTGATGATGCCGCCGATCATGATGGTCAGCGCACCCACGAACAGCCACTTGCCCATGCCGGACAGGTCGCGCTTGATCATGCTGGACAGCGTGGCCATCGCGAAGAACACGCCGGCGGTGCCGCCGAAGGCGGTCATCACCAGGCCTGAGCCGTTCTTGAAGCCCAGCACCATCGCGATCAGGCGCGACAGCATCAGGCCCATGAAGAACGTGAACGCCAGCAACACCGGCACGCCGGCTGCGGAATTCTTGGTCTTTTCGATGGCGAAGATGAAGCCGAACGCGCCGACCAGGAACACCACCAGGCCCAGGCCGCCGCTCAGGGATGCGGTGATGCCTGTGGACACGCCCAGCCATGCGCCGGCCACGGTCGGCACCAAGCTCATGGCCAGCAGCCAGTAGGTATTGCGAAGCACCTTGTTGCGCTGCTCGGCGGATGCGCCGTAGCCATAGTCTAGGGTTTGGACTTGGTCATTCATAAGTTTCAGGCTCCTTCAAACTCTGCAGCATGCAGATGTGGGGGATTCTAGGGGCTTCAAGGCCCGGTGTGCATATTTAGTTCACGTTATGCTGTAGTTAGTTCCCCTAGTACTTGCCTCTATACCCTCCAACCTTCCGGGCCAGCACCATGCACACCAAACCTGTTCTCGATTTGGCCGACGTCAAGCTGATCGCCGCCGCTGCCGAAGCCGAAGCGCTGAAAAACAAATTTGCCGTCACCATCGCTGTGGTGGACGACGGCGGCCATCTGCTGTGGCTGCAGCGGCTGGACGGCGCGGCGCCGATTTCCGCGCAGATTGCCCCGGCCAAGGCGCAAACCGCGGCCTACGGCCGGCGGGAAAGCAAGGTCTACGAGGAAATGATCAATGGCGGGCGCGTCTCGTTCCTCAGCGCGCCCGGCCTGCAGGGCCTGCTGGAGGGCGGCGTGCCCATCCTGAAGGGCGGCGTGTGCCTGGGCGCGGTGGGCGTCAGCGGCGTCAAGTCTGCGGAGGATGTGCAAATCGCCAAGGCCGGCATCGCGGCGCTGGGGCTCTAGGCTGTAGCGCTGGATCGCAGGTTGCGGTGCAGCGTGATCACCTGGGGTGCGTTGCTGATGGCAGCCACCGGGTGCGAAGCGCTGCATTGGGCCACCACATCGCGCGCGCACTGCTCGCACTGGCCGCATTGGGTGGCCACACCCAGTTCGAACTGGATGTCGTCAAAACCCATGCCCGCATGCACGTGGCGGGCAATTTCCCGGTCAGAAACGCGTTTGCAGACACAGACAATCATGGGGCAGGGCAGTCAGTCGTTGGTGAGCGAAGTATAAATGAGAATTGGTCGCATTTGCAATACCCTTGAGATGAATGGGGCTGGTTGGCCGGAAATTTGAGCCCGATCCGGGCTTTATCCCGCCTTTACAGTGGCCGCCAATGGGTATCGTACAATGCAAATGAGAATGACTACTATTTGCAAACCACCCATGAGCGCAACCGGGTCAGGCAAGCGCCTGGACCGCGCGGCTTTGGGCCAGGCCTACCGGGTGTGCCACGTGCATGCCAGCGCCGGCGCCCCGGAATGGGCCCGCCAGCTGGAGGAAATCGGCTTCTTTGCCGGTGAGCAGGTGATGGTGATGACGCGCGGTTTCCCCGGCGGCGACCCGCTGGTGGTGCGCGTGGGCCAGTCCACCTTTGCCTTGCGTGGCGCCGAGGCCGCCTGTGTCGAAGTGGAGCCCGCGGCCGGCGAGGCCGGGGCATGAACGAGGCCGTCATTCACCTGCACCCCACAGGCCGCCTGGCGGCATTGGTGGGCAATCCCAACGCCGGCAAGACGGCGCTGTTCAACCGCCTGACGGGCAGCCACCAGAAGGTGGCCAACTACGCCGGCGTCACCGTCGAGCGCAAGGAAGGCCGGCTGGCGCTGGCCAACGGCAAGACGGTGCGCGTGCTGGATCTGCCGGGCACCTACAGCCTGCATCCGCGCTCGCCTGATGAGCGCGTTACTTGCGACGTGCTGCGCGGCCAGGCCGTGGGCGAAAAGCGACCGGACCTGGTGGTGTGTGTGCTGGATGCCACCAACCTGCGCCGTGGTTTGCGCCTGGTGTTGGGCATCAAGCGCATGGGTCTGCCCTGTGTGGTGGCCTTGAACATGGCCGACCTGGCCGCCAGCCGTGGCATCGTGATCGACACCGAGGCGCTGTCACGCGAGTTGGGCGTGCCGGTGGTGCGCACGGTGGCGGTGCAGGGCGATGGCGCGGCCGCCTTGCAAACCCTGCTGGAAAGCCCGCAGGTCTGGCAAGCGGCCACTTCTGCACTGCCCGGGGCCGAGCCGCTGGAAGACGAAACCCCCGACCACGAGGCCGTGCGCGCCATGTTGCAGCGCCTGGGCCTGGATCATGTTGCCCCGCACCTGGCCAGCGACCGCATAGACCGCGTGGTGCTGCACCCGCTGGTGGGCCCGCTGTTGCTGGCCGTGCTGCTGTTTCTGGTGTTCCAGGCGGTGTTTGATTGGGCCACCTGGCCCATGGACCAGATCAAGGCCGGCACGGCCTGGCTGGGCGCAGCCGTGACGGCCGCGCTGCCGGCCGGCCTGCTGCAGAGCTTTGTGGTGGACGGGCTGATCGCCGGCGTTGGCGGGGTGGTGGTGTTCCTGCCGCAGATCCTGATCCTGTTTTTCTTCATCCTGATCCTGGAAGAGTCCGGCTACCTGCCACGCGCCGCCTTCCTGCTGGATCGGTTGATGGGGGGCGTAGGCCTGTCGGGCCGCTCCTTCATCCCGCTGCTGTCCAGCTTTGCCTGCGCCATACCCGGCATCATGGCCACGCGCTCGATTGCCAATCCGCGCGACCGCCTGGTCACCATCATGATCGCGCCGATGATGACCTGCTCGGCCCGGCTGCCGGTGTATGCGCTGCTGATCGGCGCGTTCATCCCGCAGCGCACGGTAGGCCCCGGCTTTCAACTGCAGGGGCTGGTGCTGTTCGGGCTGTACGTGGCGGGCATCCTCGGCTCGCTGGCGGTGGCCTGGGTGCTGAAGCGCTTTTCGTCACATGGCCAGGTGCGCCCGCTGATGATGGAGTTGCCCACCTACCATTGGCCCACGGTACGCAATGTGGCGATTGGCCTGTGGCAGCGGGTGGAAATTTTCATGCGCCGCGTTGGCGGCATCATCCTGATCCTGACCATCGCGCTGTGGTTCCTGGCCAGCTTCCCGGCGCCGCCGGCGGGTGCCACCCACCCAGCCATCGAGTACAGCGTGGCCGGCATGCTGGGCAAGGCGCTGGCGGTGGTGTTCGAGCCCATAGGGTTCAACTGGCAGATCAGCATCGCGCTGGTGCCGGGCCTGGCGGCGCGCGAAGTGGCCGTGGGTGCCCTGGGCACGGTGTATGCGCTGTCCGCCACCGGCAGCGACACCGCCCAGGCGCTGACGCCGTTGATCGCCCAGGCCTGGAGCCTGCCCACCGCGCTGTCGCTGCTGGCCTGGTATGTCTTCGCCCCGCAGTGCCTGTCCACGCTGGCCACCGTCAAACGCGAAACCGGCACCTGGCGCTGGCCGCTGGTGATGGCGGGGTACCTGTTTGCGCTGGCTTATCTGGCGTCGTTCATCACTTACCGGGTGGCGTTGGCGCTGGGCGCCTGACTGAGCACTCGCGTTCAAGCTGGCGCCGCACGCATCCGGTAGGCGAGCGCACCGGGCGTCCGTATCCGTGCTGCCTCCGGACCTCGCGCAGATGATGCTTGTGGCAAACCATGCAAAAGGCGTGACCACCATGGCTGGCGCGCGTGACGCTGTAGCATGCGTCGAATGCCTGCGGCATCCCGGATACAGCCACCCGGCACGCCTGCGTGTCACGGTGGTTTGAGTGAGCTTTCGGGCCAAAGCTTCTTCTGGCCCGTCGCGCGTCCACAGCCGGTCTGCTTGCGGACCTCGCGCAGATGATGGTTGTGGCGCGCCATGCGGTTGGCGCGACCACGATGGTTTGAGCGCGTGGCTCTGTAGCATGCGTCGAATGCCTTCAGCAGCCCGGCTGCGGCCGCGGCCGCGCGGCGGGCCTTGCGGCAGTTGGCAGTTCGGCTGTTGCTCACTTTCACCAGAAGCGATCCGCAGGCGTGCCGGATGGCTGCATTGGGGCGTAGGCGACATTCGTGCCCACGAGCAGTTAGCCCTAACCAAAGACAGTGTTGAGGCCAGCCAAGGAGGTGTGAGAAGGGCTCACCACCGCGCGGCTCGCCGGAGAACCAATGCGGACGCCCGGTGCGCTTGCCAACCGGGTACGTGCAGCGCAGCGGTCTCTCGGCGACCGGGCAAAGATCAATACGTCAACCGCTCCGGCCGGATTTCCTGCAGGATGGTGGTGGCGATCTCTTCGATGGACTTGGTGGTGGTAGACAGCCAACGGATGCTGGAACGGCGCATCATCGCCTCGGCTTCGGCCACCTCGTGGCGGCAGTTTTCTATTGCCGCGTACTTGGAGTTGGGCCGGCGCTCGTGGCGAATTTCGGACAGGCGCTCGGGGTTGATGGTCAGGCCGAACAGCTTGTTGCGGTGGGGCACCAGGGCCGGTGGCAGTTGCTTGCGTTCGAAGTCATCGGGGATCAGCGGGTAGTTGGACGCTTTCAGGCCGTACTGCATGGCCAGGTACAGCGAGGTGGGCGTCTTGCCGCTGCGGCTCACGCCCACCAGGATGACGTCGGACTGCTCCAGGTCGCGGTTCGACTGGCCGTCGTCATGTGCCAGCGAGAAGTTGATGGCTTCGATGCGGTCATGGTAGGCCTGGCTTTTGCTGGCGTCGCTGAAACGGCCAATGCGGTGGTTGGACTTGATCTGCAGTTCCGCCTCCAGCGGGTGGACGAAGGTGCCGAACATGTCCAGCAGCATGCCCTTGCAGTCGGCCTGGATGACCTTCAGAACTTCCATGTTGACCAGCGTGGTGAAGACGATGGGCTTGCGCCCCTCCGTCTCTGCCGTGTGGTTGATCTGCCGCACCACCTGGTGCGCCTTGTCCACACTGTCGATGAAGGGCAGGCGGATGTGCTTGGCCTTCATCTCGAACTGCGCCAGGATGGCGTGGCCGAAGGTTTCGGCGGTGATGCCGGTGCCGTCCGAGATGAAGAACACGGTGCGGTTGGGCAGGGGGGCTTCTGTCATGGCGGTGGTAATGGGGGCGGGGTTGTCGCAAACAGGCCGCAAACGGGGGGTCAACCTGGTGATCAAAGGGAAACTGCGGCCTACAATGGCCCCAATTTATCGCATTTCTCTCCATGCACAGCCTCGCACAACAACAAATACACCGTTGCGCTGCCGCCATGGGCCAGCAGGCCGCCGCCCGTGCGCGCGCCGCCTTGCATGCAGACCCCGTTTTTACTTCTGGAGCTTTCCCATGTCTGCACTGTTCGAACCGACCGCCCTGGTCGTCCCGTTTGAAAACCTGAGAATGGCCGATGTCGAGGCGGTTGGCGGCAAGAACGCCAGCCTCGGCGAGATGATTGCCAACCTGCCCACCGGCGTGCGGGTGCCCACCGGCTTTGCCACCACCGCCCACGCTTTTCGCGAATTTCTGAAGGTGGGTGGCTTGGCCGACAACATCAACCGCATGCTGGCCACGCTGGACACCGAGGACGTGCGCGCCCTGGCCCAGGTGGGCGCCGAGATCCGCGGCATGATTGAGCGCCAGCCGTTCCCGGCCGACCTGGAGCAGGCCATACGCGCCGCCTTTGCCACGCTCAGCGGCGGCAGCGACCAGGCCTCGTTCGCGGTGCGCTCCTCCGCCACGGCCGAAGACTTGCCGGATGCCTCGTTCGCCGGCCAGCAGGAAACCTTCCTGAACGTGATGGGCATAGACGACGTGCTGCACAAGATGCGCGAAGTGTTCGCCTCGCTGTACAACGACCGCGCCATCAGCTACCGCGTGCACAAGGGCTTTGCCCACGCCGACGTGGCCCTGAGCGCTGGCGTGCAGCGCATGGTGCGCTCCGACCTGGGCGCGGCCGGCGTGATGTTCACGATAGACACCGAGTCCGGCTTCAAGGACGTGGTGTTCATCACCTCCAGCTATGGCCTGGGTGAAACCGTGGTGCAGGGCGCCGTGAACCCGGACGAGTTCTATGTGCACAAGCCCATGCTGGCGGCGGGCAAGCGCGCCATCATCCGCCGCAGCCTGGGCTCCAAGCTGCTGCAAATGGAGTTCGCCAGCGCCGCCGAAAAAGCCGCCAGCGGCAAGCTGGTGAAAACCACCGACGTGCCCACCGAGCTGCGCAACCGCTACTCGCTGACCGACGCCGACGTCGAGCAACTGGCCCGCTACGCGGTGGTGATCGAGCAGCACTATGGCCGCGCGATGGACATCGAATGGGGCAAGGACGGTGTGGACGGCCAGCTGTACATCCTGCAGGCGCGCCCGGAAACCGTGAAAAGCCAGGCTGGCAACGCCGCCGAGCTGCGCTACAAGCTCAAAGGCAAGGGCACCGTGCTGGCCGAAGGCCGCGCCATTGGCCAGAAGATCGGCACCGGCCCGGTGCGCCTGGTGCACAACATCAGCGAGATGGACAAGGTGCAGCCGGGCGACGTGCTGGTCACCGACATGACCGACCCGAACTGGGAGCCGGTGATGAAGCGGGCCGCCGCCATCGTCACCAACCGCGGCGGGCGCACCTGCCACGCCGCCATCATCGCCCGCGAGCTGGGCATTCCCGCGGTGGTGGGCTGTGGCGATGCCACCGATCTGCTGAAGGACGGCACGCTGGTGACGGTGAGCTGCGCCGAGGGCGACACCGGCTTCATCTACGACGGCCTGCTGGAGGCCGAGGTGACCGAGGTGCAGCGTGGCGACATGCCCGACATCCCGCTGAAGATCATGATGAATGTGGGTAACCCGCAACTGGCCTTCGACTTCTGCCAGCTGCCCAATTCGGGCGTGGGCCTGGCGCGGCTGGAGTTCATCATCAACAACAACATTGGCGTGCATCCCAAGGCCATCCTGGACTACCCCAATGTGGATGCCGACCTGAAGCAGGCGGTGGAGTCGGTGGCACGCGGCCATGCGTCACCGCGCGCGTTCTATGTGGACCGGGTGGCCGAAGGCGTAGCCACCATCGCCGCGGCCTTCTGGCCGAAGCCGGTGATCGTGCGCCTGTCAGACTTCAAGAGCAACGAGTACCGCAAGCTGATTGGCGGCAGCCGCTACGAGCCGGATGAGGAAAACCCCATGCTGGGCTTTCGCGGTGCGGCGCGCTATGTCAGCGCCGAATTCGGCGAGGCATTTGCCATGGAGTGTGAAGCGCTGAAGCGCGTGCGCAACGACATGGGCCTGTCCAATGTGCAAATCATGGTGCCGTTTGTGCGCACGCTGGGACAGGCGAAAAAGGTGACCGAGTTGCTGGCCAGCCAAGGGCTGCCGCGCGGCTCCGGGGCGGACGTCGCCAATGGCATTGATGGCCTGAAGGTCATCATGATGTGCGAAATCCCCAGCAACGCCATCCTGGCGGAGGAGTTCCTGGAGTTCTTCGACGGCTTCTCCATCGGTTCCAACGACCTGACGCAGCTGACGCTGGGGCTGGACCGCGACTCCGGCCTGGAACTGCTGGCTGCCGACTTTGACGAGCGCGACCCCGCAGTCAAGGCCTTGATCAGCCGCGCCATTGCCGCCTGCAAGGCCAAGGGCAAGTACATCGGCATTTGCGGCCAGGGGCCCAGCGACCATCCGGACTTTGCGCAATGGCTGGCGGAGCAGGGCATTGCCTCGATTTCGCTGAACCCGGACTCGGTGATTGCCACCTGGCAGCAGTTGGCCGGCAAGTAACCACGCGATGTCCGCGGCGGCTCCACCGGTTCCCAGCTTTGGTGCCGCCGGCCGTCTCACCGGCCTGCACGGCTGGCTGCTGCTGCTGTGGTTCGCCGTGTCCTTCGGGTTGGTGTTCTTCGCCCGCGACATCACCTGGGTGGTGGCCGGCTGGCCGGTGAATTTCTGGTTTGCCGCGCAGGGCAGTGTGCTGGTGTTCATTGCCATCATTGCCGTGTTTGCCTGGCGCATGAACCGCCGTGGTACCGACACCGACACCGGCCCGGACCCGCTGGTCTATGCCGCCTACAAGCGCGGCCTGCACCGCCGCTTCGGCAGCTATGTGCTGTGCCTGTTGTGTTTCATGGCGGTGCTGGCGCTGGCGGAGCGCTGGGGCCTGTCCAAGGGCTGGGTGGCCGGCATCTTCCTGTCGGCCACCGTGGTGCTGTATGCGGTGGTGGGCATCTACGGCCGTACAGCGGATGCCGCCGAGTACTACGTCGCCGGGCGGCGCATTCCGGCCATGTACAACGGCATGGCCACGGCGGCCGACTGGATGAGCGCGGCCTCCTTCATCAGCATGGCCGGCGGCCTGTACCTGCAGGGCTTTTCCGGCACCGAGACGCAGCCGGGCGGCCTGGCCTATGTGCTGGGCTGGACCGGTGGGTTTTGCCTGGTGGCCTTGTTCGTGGCGCCTTACCTGCGCCAGTTGGGCGCCTACACCGTGCCGGATTTTTTTGGCGCGCGCTTTGCCGGCCGCTGGCCGCGCGTGCTGGCAGCGCTGGCGGCGGTGCTGTGCTCATTCACCTACGTGGTGGCGCAGATCTACGGCGTCGGCCTGATCACCTCGCGCCTGACCGGTGTGCAGTTCGAGATTGGCATCCTGCTGGGCCTGGGCGGTGTGCTGATGTGCTCGTTTCTGGGGGGCATGCGCGCCGTCACCTGGACGCAAGTCACCCAGTACGTGATCCTGATCCTGGCCTTTCTGATCCCGGTGTCCTGGCTGGCGTACAAGCAACTGGGCAATCCGCTGGCGCCGCTGGTCTACGGCGAACAGCTGGAGCGCATCGCGGTGCTGGAGCAGCAACTGAAGGATTCACCCGCCGAGCAGCAGGTGGTGAACGAGTACGCCCGGCGCGCTGCGGTCTATGAGCAGAAACTGCGCGACGTCAACGCCGCACTGGCCGAGGACCGCAGGCTGGTGAAGGACAAGCTGCGCCGGCTGAATGAGCAGCGCGCTGACGCCGCCGCCATTTTTGCCGCCCGGCGCGAGCAGGCCGCATTGCCCAGGGACGCCGATGC
>JADMIO010830277.1_pt1 | contig 12825 bp, 9 predicted proteins | sample 8958161 | NCBI WGS metagenome assembly JADMIO01 (sample SAMN16585339, study PRJNA669376) | soil metagenome | isolation source: Crop rotation soil | place: USA: Cullars Rotation, Alabama | collected 2011 | reverse complement strand
CTTTCCCCGGTCGACCGGGGCGATCCCGCTTTACTCGTACCTCCTTTGGTCTCGGAGACAAAGCGGCCCGCCGCGCCGGGCGCTCGGCGGGCCGACGGCATCAGGAAGATCCCGCCGGCGACGGGTGACCTCCGGCGGGACCTTCGTCCGTGGGAAAGCTCCTTCGGTGTGCTGGCTATCCGGACACGACGGAGCGTCGTTGAGTCACGGTGACGTTGGCGGTGGTGGCGGTCGTGATCGCGGGTTCGGTTCCCGAGAATTCTCCGCCGGTCCAGGAGATGTCCCATATCGCGACCGCACGGACGGTGTAGCTGCTTCGCTGGAGGGGACCGTGTAGGTGTGCCCGCAGTCCGGTGACTCGGTGTCCATGCCGGCCGACGGCGTCCACGGAGTTCCTGGGCCTGCGCAGACCCCGGCGGCGGTTCCGTCGCCCGCGTCCCAGTGATCTTCTTGGGTACCGCTCGGGCGGTGATGTTCAGTCCGCCCGCCGAGGCGGACGCTGGCTGCCGCTACGCTCGGCACGAGGTCTCCGGTGTGAAGTTCTGCTTGGTCGCTGAACTGACTACCGGAGACCTCGTCGGTTATCGATCACCGCCACGCCGGAACCTCGGCGCCTGCGAAACAGGGCCTAGCTTGCTTCCGCGGCCGGTCCGTCGCCCATCTCGGTCCGCTTCGGCTTGCGCTTGCTCGGCTTGCGACGGGCCGCCTTCACGGCTTGGTCGATGGCGGCGGCAATGCCGTCGCTGCTGCTGTTCGACCAGGTGATCACCGGCCGGGAGGCGGCGGCGAAGCAGAAGGTCGCCGAGGCCCTCGCCGAACGGGCCGGAGGATCATGCGTCCACCTGGGTCCGGCTCCTGGTCGGGAGCGGGTCGGCGGGGCGGGTGGATTCACGGCCGGCGAGCTCGCGTGCGACCGCCTCGGCGCTTTCCCGGCGGGCCTTGCGCAGTTGCATCAGGCCGATCACCAGTAGGGTCAGACCGGTCGCGATCATCACGGCGATCACCGGCCACTGCCACACGTGCGGCACCCGGCGGGCCAAGAACCAGGAGCGCTGCTGCGGGTCGGAGAAGCTGAGGTACGCCGGCACCAGTCCCTGTGCGCACAGCGGCACCCAGCAGACGGCGAGCAGCGTGTACACGAGCGCCGTGCGCCGTGGCGTGGCGTGCGTGATGCCAAGCTTCTTGTGGCCGAGGTCGGCGCCCTCGAGAGAGATGTTGAGCGAGCTCAGGTCCACGGCGGGCCCCTTCTGCTCGGTCGTGACGGCGGAGCGCATCGCGGCCAGCATGTCGGGGCCGGTTCGCTCCAGGCGCTTGGCCGCCAGGTCGCCGAGCAGCCAGTACAGGCCGGTACCGGTGGCCAGGCCGGTGACCGTGCCGGACCACGACGATCCGTACTTCGCGGTGAGGAACGCCGGTGCGGCCGCGGCGGTCATCAGCACCAGCATGAGCAGCACCTGGGTGAAGTCGGTGCCGTTCTCCAGCAGGTTGCCGCTGCGCTTGTTCGGGTCGGTCATCGGCGTCGGTCGCAGGACGGAGACCAGGACGATGATGCCGGCGCCACCGCCGAGCAGCGCCGGAACCAGTGCGCCCAGCCAGGGCCAGGCCCAGTCCTGCCCGCTGATCACCGTCGGGACCACGGTCAACATCACGGTGGGCGGGGCGGTGAGCAGCAGCCAGGACAGCTGGCGGCCGCGTACGTCGTGCCGGGCCGCGCCGGGCACGAGCAGCGTCATCCAGAGCGAGGTGCCGTCCTCGCCGTAGAGGTTCGCCGAGACCGCGGCGGACCAGATGCCGAACGCTACACCGATGAACGGCACGAGGATCGGGATGTGCACCACCAGCGGGACCAAGCAGAAGGTGAGCGCGTAGACCAGTGCGAAGGCCAGGTAGTGGAAACGCATCAGGTCGCGGGCGGTGGTGCGCAGCTCGCGGCCGGCGACCGCGCGGGCTCGGCCTGGCCGAACAGTCCGGGTGGCCTTGCGGGTGGCCGCCGGACGGCCGCTGGCCTGCCGATGGCTCATCCGGCGGACCAGCAGCACCGACCAGCCGAGCATGGCGAGCAGGCTGAGCGCGGCCAGGCCACCGAGGGAGGCGGCGACCATGGCCCAGTCACCCCGCTGCGCCGACTCGACCGCGACCGCACCCCAGCCGGACGGCAACCGGCGCACCCAATCGTGCAGGTAACCGGGGAAGCCTTCGGTGAGCGCCGCTTGAATGGTCGGCTTGAGCATCCACCCGGTGTGGGTGACTGCGAGGATCCCGCCGCTGATCACCGCGGCCAGGATCGCGCCGAGCTTAGAGCGCATCAGCTGGCCGAGCGCGGCCGAGGCGAACCGGGAGGCCAGCACCACGAAGAGCAGCTGCAGCGCGACCGCCAGCACCGCGGTCAGCAGCGCCGTGCCGCCGAGCGGCCAGGCCGCGACGACGAGGGCGGCGAAGGCGATCAGGCTAACCGCCGGCGCCACCCCCACGAACGCGGTGGCGAGCAGGCCGGCGGCGAGCTTGCGGGGCTTGAACGGCAGCAGCGCGAGGTGTTCAGGGCGCAGCGTCTCGCCGCCGCCGCCGAAGAGCACCGGCCCGAACAGCCAGCCCACCACCCAGATCGCGAAGGCCGCCCCGACCAGGTCGAGGCTCAGCCCCGCGACCGGCCACGCGTGTGCGGCGAGCCAGATGGTGCCGCCAGCCAGGACGAGGCCGGCGAGCCCGCCGCCGATCATGTCGGCCGCCCGCTGCCCGGTCGCGGAGTGCCGCAGGATGGCGAGCTTCATCCGGATCAGGACGCCAACCATGCCAGCTCCTCCGTGCTCACGGTCTGGGCGCCGACCAGGTCGACGAACCGGTCCTCGAGGCTGATGCCGACGCGGACCTCGTCGAGCGGACCCGAGGCCACCACCCGGCCGCCGGTTACCACGGCCACGTGGTCGCAGAGCTGCTCGACCACCGGCATCACGTGGCTGGAGAAGACCACCGAGCCGCCGGCAGCGACGAAGCGCCGCAGGAGCAGTTTGATGGTCGCGGCGGAGACCGGGTCGACCGCCTCCAGCGGCTCGTCCAGCACCAGCAGCTTCGGGGCGTGCAGCAGCGCGGTCGCCAGGCCGATTTTCTTACGCATTCCGGTCGAGTATTCGAGCACCAGCGTGCGCTCGGCGCTGTCCAGCTCGAGCACCGCGAGCAGCTCGTCCGTCCGGCGAGCCACGACCTCCGGGTCCATGCCGCGCAAGAGTCCAAGGTAGCTCAGCAATTCCCGGCCGGTGAGGCGCTCCGGCATGGACAGCCCGTCGGGCAACACGCCGAGGAGTCCCTTGGCCCGGGCCGGGTCCGACCAGACGTCCACACCGAAAATCTCGGCGCGGCCGCCGTCCGGCCGCAGCAGTCCGACGGCCATGGACAGTGAGGTAGTCTTGCCGGCCCCGTTCGGGCCGACCAGGCCGAAGAACGATCCGGCCGCGACGTCGAGATCGATGCGGTCGACGGCGACCTTGTCACCGAAGGACTTGCTCAACCCGACGAGGCGCAGCGCCGGCGCGGATGTTGCTGTGCTCACTGATACCTCCGGGACTACGCCGGGCAGGCCCCGCTACACCGACGGTCACCGCAGCGCCGAACTGTCATCAACGGACGTCAGTATCCCAGCCCACCTCAAGTGGACTGCCGTCGCGCCGAGCACAGCGACCAGGTCGCCACCGCACCGACGACGGGCTCCGCAGACCGCCATCCGGCACGCCGGGTCAGCTGCCTGTCTGCGTACTGACCCGCCTCGGCACTGAGAGGCGGTGATCCTAAGCCCCGTGTCGGCGCAAACCTGAATCGGCGGACCCGCCACCTGGCGGAGGTTCATCGGCTCCGACGACGCTGGATGATCGCCGAACACCGGATCACGTGGTGGCGTGGGCGAAAGGAGCGAGGCGAAACCGAAGCGTTTCTCGCCGCGTAACTGGCAAAGCAGCGATCCCCGTCCAAGGATGGGGATCGCCGGGCCAGTGAGCACGGTCGTCGAGCCGGTCTCCTAGCTGCGAGGTGTTTCCGCTGATCTTTGGGTTATCGTGGCCCATCCTCGCCATGATGTCGCGCAGGCTCGCACCCGGCGCCCGCGAGGCGAGCGAGTCAACGAAGACCTGCCGGATCCAGCCGCCGCGCCTACCGGGACCGCCCGCTACCGCCCGCAGGCCACGGGTTCCGCCTGACGTCATGTGTCGCGACGGCGACCACGCCACTGCCGAGTGGCCTGCATGGCCTCATCGGAAGCAGGACCAGCTGTACGGATCGTTGAAATTGCTGTAGCTGGCGTACGCGGAGGCGCTCTTGTACTGGTCGCGGCATGCCCAGCCCATGTTCACCGGGCGGTCGAACGAGTTGGTGCACTTCCAGCCGAACGCGTTGTGCTCCACTAGGTGGGCGTAGGCCTGCTCGTATTGCACATCACAGGCCGCTTGGACGTTGATACCGCCGAGACGGGTCGCGGCGGATGCCGGCAGGACCGACACCATTGTGGCTGCGCCGGCCATGAGGACGGCGGCAGCGGCTAGTCCCATCCGTCGGCTGCGCAATTTGCTGAACCGTCGGTTGGTGGGCATGCTGTCCACGGGAATCGTCATCTCCACTCTTCGCGGGCGTGACCGGGCCCGGTCACGCCTTCCTGCAGGTCAGGGACATCGACCAAAGGGGTGCGTCACGCCGCTGGGAGGCGGTTCGAGCTTCGCTGCCTGTCGATGGCCCGTCATTTTCCTTGCGTGACTGCGTCCTCCACATTCGATGCGACGCGCATAACGCTGGCAAGGATGGCATCGATGGGACTGCGTGTTCGGGCACCCGGTCTGCCCATACAATGTATTCATGCTTGTAAAGTCGTAGAATCCAAACAAGTTCCTCACAATCTCCTCAGATCCTGCGCCGAACTCCGAACATTCATGACCACGGCCAGGTGATCCTCCGCCCGCGTATGAAGGCGCTGAGACAGGGGGCGGAGTGCCCGGCGTGCACCCAGCCGCCGGGCCATTGGCGAGCCATTACGCCGGGCCGCTTCGGGGCACTCCAGGCCGCTCGATGACGCACTGAGCTGGCCATGACGGCAATTTTCGCGGGGTCTTGTACGGTTCCCGAGATGACCGTGCGGGTTCGATTCCCGGCACCGCTGCACGTACGGAAGCCCCGGTCAGGACCGATGGTCCCGTCAGGGCTTCCGTGTGTTCAGCGGACTGGAACACGGCCCGCCATGAACGTGCCATTAGCTCGCCTTGGCGGCCGGTCCGCCGCCCTTGTCGGCCGCCTTCGGCTTCGCTTGCTCGGCTTTCGTCGGGCCGCCTTGACCGCCTGCTCTATCGCGTCCGCTTCCCGCGATCGGCTTCCACGCTGGCGTGTTGATAAATCAACGCGCCAGATCGCTGCAACCGTCGCGGGCTCCTTGACCAGCTTGTTCAACGTGCCGCGCCATACCGTCCGGCCGCTTCTCCCGGTGAAGACGAACGCTTCCGCCGCCCGGCCAACGTGGTTGCTCATGTGCTGCTTGAGCGCAGGGGCGACGGAGTTGGGCAGCGCCACGATCCGCACACCGGGGCGTGACGTGGGCCTGCCCACCGCCAGCAACGACGACAAAGCCCGGGCTGCATCCCTCTGGAAACACCCACCCAGCAACCCAAGCGACGTTGCGACGACGAATGAACACAGATAATCGAAATCCCGAGAAGCGGTCGAATCCTTTCATGCTGGAGAATGACCCAGCCGGTTCATCAGGTCTCTCAGGCTTGCGCCGGTCTCGGCTGCCCGCAATATTCCCGGTGTTGCCGGTGTGCCCGGTGTGCCCGGTGTGCCCGGTGTGTGTGCCCGGTGTGCCGAAGATCGTGAACGCACATCGGGCACGCCCGCTTCTTGATGGCCGTGCGCCAGGGCTCTGGGAAGTTCGATTGGCGCAGTGGCCCCTCCAACGGCCCGACGAAGAGCCACGAGTCCTGGCGGCCACCGGTGAACTCTTTGAGGTGGTGAACGGCGTCCGGCACGAACACCAGCTCGCGCTCGGGTCTTGGGCGCGTCAGGACGGTCCGCGCAGCGCATCGAGCGGTCAGCAGCAGCACCCGGGTCCGCTCTCCGCCTTCGAGTAGGTGGCGGCAGACGTCGTCGCCCGTGCGACCGGGCATGTCGCGGTCGAGGACGGCGACGTCGTACCGGTTGTTTCGCACCTGCTCCAGGGCCGCCTCACCGTCGTGGACGACGTCCACGGCCATCGCCAGCTCGCGCAGACCCTCGGCGACCGTGTCCGCCAAGATCTTCTCGTCCGTCGGCGATCAATACCCGCAAGCTCGTTACCGATTCTCGTCGCCCACCAGGCCCGCACCCAGCATGGATCGGCTGGCAACGGCCATGCCCGCTACGGAGCGGACATCCCGAGGCCTGCCCCGGCGGGTGCCATCCCGACAGATCGCAGCGGGACGGAGAACCTCCGAGCTCCTCCAAGGCTCTCCGCGTCGCGGTCGGCTTGGTTCAAGATCGGGGCTGGTTGAAGCGGATCATGTTGCCCGCCGGGTCGCGGAAGGCGCAGTCGCGGACGCCGTACGGTTGGTCCATCGGCTCCTGGAGGACCTCGGCGCCCGAGGCGCGGATGTGGTCGAAGGCCGCGTCCACGTCGGCCGTGGCGAAGATCAAGCCGCGGAGCATGCCCTTGGCGAGGAGCTCGGACTGCTTCTGCTTGTCGTCCGGGGAGGCGTTCGGGTTGGAGTCGACCGTCTCGATGGTGATCTCGAGTTCGGGCTGGTTCGGCGGGGACACGGTCACCCAGCGCATGCCCTCGAAGCGGACGTCGGTGCGGACCTGCAGGCCCAGCACGTCGCGGTAGAAGCCGAGGGCCTTGTCGTGGTCGTCGACGGTGATGAAGCAGTGCGAAACCTTGATGTCCATGCAGCTCACGTTAGTTTCGTGGATGCCGTCGAGGCTTCTCCGTTCCTGACCGGCCTGGTGAGAATCTTGGCGAAGCACGCGGGGATGGCGGCGCCCGCGTCGTGGCCGCGGGCTCGGTACGCGCTGGGGGTCTCGCCCACCAGTTCGGTGAAGCGGGAGCTGAAGGAGCCGAGGGACGTGCAGCCGACGGCGAAGCAGACCTCGGTGACGGTGAGGTCGCCGCGGCGCAACAGGGCCTTGGCTCGTTCGATGCGCCTGGTCATGAGGTGGTTGTAGGGAGTCTCGCCGAACGCCGCGCGGAAGCTGCGCGAGAAGTGACCCGGTGACATGAGCGCCTCGCGGGCGAGCGCGGGCACGTCCAGGGGTTGCGCGAAGTCGCGGTCCATCCGGTCGCGGACCCGGCGCAGGCGGACGAGGTCGTCCCGGTTCATGCCACGAGCATGCCACGCCGCACCGTGAAGTCCCCCCGCCCGGACCGGGCCGGACGGAGGACTTCGCGCCCCCGTTGGTGTGCGAGGTTCAGAATCGCGCCTGGCGGCGGGCGACCGTCAGCGACGCCAGCCGCGGGGCAGCGGGAGGGAGAGCTGCGACGGGGCGGGTGGGGAGCCGGCTCGCGCGGTCCGTGACGACGCGCGCCGCCTCTGCGAGGTGGGCCGCCTCGGTGCGCAGGGCGGACAGTCCTTCCGGCGTCAGCGCGTAGTAGCGGCGCGCCCGGCCATTCATGATTTCCTCGTTGACGACGTGGACGTAGCCCTCGCCGGTCAGCCGGTCTAGGGCGGTGTAGAGGGTGCCGGTAGCCAGCTTCACCCGGCCCTGCGACAGGTGTCGGCCTGTTTGATGATCCCGTAGCCGTGGCGCGGCTGGTCCTGGAGAGCCGCCAGGATGAAGTACGTCGGCTCCCGCATCCGGGAGGGTTTGGCGGTCATGGCGCCCACTTATATGTAGATCAATTACATATGTCAACGAACGTTGTGGATGAGGGACAACAGCATCGATCGATCCATGGCAAGATTTCGCCCGGACTTCGAGCCGACGGCCTTCATCACGGGGAGAAACAACGCATGGCAGGACGCACATCGAGGCGGTTCACCCGGGTCATCGTGGGCCTCACCATGGCGTCCACGGTGGTATGGGGTTCACCGGCCGTCGCCGCCACGCCGGCTCCCGAGCCGATTCCGAGCGCCGTCGCCGCCACGCCGGCTCCCGAGCCGATTCCGAGCGTCGTCGCCGAACCGCCCGCGCCGACCGCTTCAACCGCACCGAGCGCACCAAGCGCACCGGCCGCGAGTTCGCCCTCGTCGCCTGCTGCATCGCCGACCAGAAGCATCGCCGGGAAGCAGGCGGCGCCCGGGGCGCCCCCCGAGAAGTCGGTTCTCCGACAGGCGGACGACGACTGTGGCGGCGTGGTCGTCCTTGGCACCGTCATGAGCTGCCCCGCGATCGAGCCCGGCCAGCAGCATGTCTTCAGCCTCACCACCACGACGGACGACGAAGACCTCCGGGTGCGGCTCTCGGTCGAGACCCCGAGCGGCTGGGGCGGCGACACGTACGTTCGCGTCACCTCCTCCGACGGCGCCGACATCTGCTCAGGCAATGAGGACGAGTGCACCGCGCCCAAGGCCGGGACTTACACCGTCACGATCCGGCGGGATCCGTCCTCCGAGCCTGGGCCGGTGAAGTACCGGCTCGGCGTGCAATCGTTCAGCAATCCGCACAACTGCACCGCACTGCAGAACGACGCGTTCACCTTCCCGCTGAAGGTGCGCAAAGGTAGCCTCCCGGCGGCCTCCGCGGGCCTGTGCTTCGGCTTCGGCCAGCCCACCGGCTCGCTCCTGCGGCTCGGCCTCGCCATGGAGAGCACCCTGCGCGGCCGGGTCGTCGACGCCGAAGGCACGACCGTCTGCGGACTGGACTACGACCAGGAATGTCGGCTCACGGGCACCGCGCCGTACAGAATCGTGTTTGCGTCGTACAGCTACGAGGAAGGCCCGTACCGGTTCTGGGCAGTCCGTCTGTCCGATCCCGAGGGTTGCGCGACGATGTCGCCGGCAACCTTCGGCGGTCCCGGAGACGCAGCGAGCTCGCTGACGGTCGAGGGCAACAGCATCGGCTGCCAGAAGCTGACCACGACGGCCGGGCCACACCTGCTGACATTCGGCGTAAGGTCCTTCGAGTTCCGGTTGCACGATCACACCGGCAAGCAGGTGTGCGGCGGTTCCGACCGGCCGACGGCCGAGTGCGAGGTGCCCGCCGACGGCACCTATGCCCTGATCACCACCAACAATTACTCGGAGCCCCGGACCGTCGATGCGGCCATGTATCCGCTGGTGTCCACGAAGGGCTGCGCCGGGCCGATCGGCACGTCGTGGAACTCGGCGCCCACCCGGGTTCGGATGTCTTCTGCCTTGCAGGTCGACTGCCACTTGTTCGATGCCGAGCCCGGTGATCGGGTCCAGGTCGACGCCCCGAACGGCTGGATCACCGACGCGTCGGGCACGCGGATCTGCAAACCCGCCGACGGCGAGGAACAGGACAGCTGCCGCCTGTCGGGCGCGGAACCCTATCGGGCGATCTCCGCCGGCTACTGGAACGATGGCTCCGAGCCCTTCGAGTACGCCGTTTCGGTGGTGCGGCTCAATGGCCGGCAGGACTGCGAGACGGTTCCCCTCGGCCGGTACAACGCCGCCCCCGCCGGCCCGCTTTCCACCAACCGCTGCCGGGTGCTGACAGTCCCGGCGGCCGGGACCTACCAGGTCGCCCTGGTCGGCGAGGACAACTACCACGCGTACGGGCAGGCGTACGACAGCACGGGCCTGCGCGTGTGCTGGAGCGCGGGCTCGTGCACCTTCGACAAGGCCGGCACGTACACGCTGGTGGCGCCGGAGGCGGGTACGTACGCCACGGTGTTCGTGGGTGCTGCGTCCAAGGGCTGCGTCACGGCTTCCGACGAGCCGCTGAAGGCACCGGTCGCGGGCGGGTTCGAGGTCGCGGGCGAGTACGACTGCGTGCAGCTGCCCACTCCGCACGGCGCCGGGCTTGCACTGGTACGCCCGCAGGACTCGACCGGCCCCGGATACCCGGAGATGGCGGTCTACGACGCCAAGGACGCCTACCAATGCGGCATCGACGAGCTCCGGGACTACAGCTGTGTGCTCGACGGGACCGCACCGTTCCGGGCAGTGCTGCACCTCGACTCGGACACCGACCAGATCGCCGGGCCGTACCACCTCGGCTTCGCCCGGACCGACGAGGCGCCGGCCTGCCCGGTGTTGCCGACCAGCGCCTTCGGCAGCAGCACCACCACGCCGGTGTCGCTCGGCGGCACGGCAATCGTGGGGTGTTTCAGCGTTCCCGCCGGTCACAAGGCCGCTGAGGCATTCGCGTTCCGGCGCACCGCGGGCACCGGCCTCGCCCGGGTGTCCGTGTTCGATGCCGACGGCAAGCGCGTGTGCGTGCACTCGAAGGTGGGCGCTGCCGCGATGATCTGCCGGCCCGGCGCCGCAGCGGCCACCGTCCTCGTCGAGGGGACTGCCGCCTCGGGCACGTACGCGTTCGAACGGCATGACGTCACCGGCACCGCGGCCGGTTGCCGCACCATCACCGACACCAAGGTCGGCGCGCCGGCGATCCCGGGCACCCTCGCCTCGGCGGGCGACGTGCACTGCTACAAGGTGACCGCGCCGCAGGGCGACCGGCTGGCGATTGACTCGCGTGATCCCGCGAAGCAGACCCGGGCGATCGTGCTCGACGCCGCCGGCGCCGACCAGGGCTGCGCCGGGCTGGTCAGCGGCTGCTCCGTCACCGGCAAGCCGGCCTATCAGGTGCTGGTGCTGGGCTCCGGCGCCGGCAGCACCGCCTACGAGCTCGACACGTGGAACGTCTGGACCGCCGGCAAGCCGCCCGCGGAGTGCACGGTCGTGCCGTCCGTCGCGTACGGCTTCGGTCCGTACACCGGGACGCTGACCACCTCGAAGCCCGCGGCTTGCTTCACCACCATGCGCAGCATGTACGACGACATGTCGGTGGACGTCACCAACCCGGTCAACCCCGACGACGGCTACTTCTGGGACGCCGGGGTCTATGCGGTCACAGCCCAGGGTATGGAGTCGTGCGCGATCGGAGACGGCGGTTTCGACTGCTGGTACCGCGGGCAGGAGCGCACGCAGACGACGGTTTACCTGCTGACCAACGGCAACCGGATCGACCCGCATCCGTACCGGGTGGAGGCGATCTGCGAGAACCCGCTGTGCGGCGGCGACAGATTCACCGTGACCGCGGTGAGTCCGGCCTCGCTCGTCAACGGCGGCGAGCGGACGATCACGCTCAAGGGGACAGCACTGCACCTGCAGGACGTCGTGCAGATCACCCCGGCGGGCGGTGCCGCGCTCACCGCCACGGTGAAGTCGGTCTCGCCCGATCGCCGGACCTCGACCGCCGAGATCGATCTGATCTCGGCGGCCCCCGGGACGGCCACGGTGACCGTCCGGTCCCACGACGCTGGCGCCGAACCTGTCGTGCTGTCCGGCGCCCTGACGATCACGCGGCCGCCGGTAAGGGCCACGACCGCCCCGTCCATCACCGGCACCGTCGCGGTGGGATTCACGGTGAAGGCTGCGCCGGGAGCCTGGACTCCCACGGCGACCTCGTACACGTACCGGTGGTCGGCGAACGGCGTGACGATCTCGGGAGCGACCGGGGCGTCGCTGCCGATCTCCGCGTCGCTGCTGGGCAAGCGGCTCACGGTTACCGTGACGGCGTCGCGCTCCGGCCATCCCTCCGGTTCCGCAACGTCCGCGGCGACCTCGGCCGTCGCCAAGGGCAAGGCGCCGACCGCAACGGTCAAGCCGAAGATCACTGGTACGGCGAAGGTCGGCAAGACAATCAAGGCCGCCGTGGGGACGTGGTCGCCGAAGGCTGACTCGTACCGCTACGAGTGGCGGCTCAACGGCACAGTGGTGCAGGGGGCAACCGGCGCATCGCTCAAGCTCACCTCCGGCATGCGCAACAAGAAGCTGACTGTCACGGTGATCGCGCGCAGGAAGGGCCACGCGGACGGGAAGGCCACGAGCGCGTCGGTGACAGTCCGCCGGTAAGGCCGGACCGCGGCGCCTCCGGCCGAGACCTGTCCAGCTCGCCGCACCCTCGCGCGCTCGGCGGCACCGTCAGCTGATGGTCAGGAAGACGTTGTCGATCTGACCCGCGTACTGGTCGTTGCCCTTGTTGGCGCCCTTGCCGCCGACCCGCAACGGCTCGGCGTTCGCGATCGACAGGTTCATCGGTACGGCCACCGACGCCCGCTCGACGCCGTCCACGGTCAGGGTCAGCCGGTCAGCCGTACGGGCACAGCTCAGGTCGTGCCACACCCCGTCGGCGACGTCGACGGCCGGTTCGGCGCGGTAGATGCGGGTGCGGCTCGCGATCACGCAGCTGGGGTGGCCCTGGCGGTGATCGACCTGGAGCTTGAACTGGCTCACGCCGCCGACCGAGTAGCCCTTCTGGAAGACGTTGGCGCCGTCGGCGAGGTCGCTGTGCGTCATCAGAATCGATGCGCCGTACTCCATCGGGCGGGTACCGGGGTTGAGGTCGTCGTCGCGCAGGCCCTCGAGAATGGCCCGCGGGCATTCGCGTTCGCGGGTCAGGGTGCAGCGGGCCGGATACTGCACCGCGAGGCCCGCGCCTTGCGGAACCAGGCTGAGCGTGCCGCCGTTCTGGCCGAGGGCGCGCAGCTCGTGCCGGCCCCGGACGTCGGTGATCGGCTCTGCCACGCCCGCGTCGAAGGTGTAGCGAACCGTCACGGGGGCGGTTGCCACTCCCACCGCGCCGGCTCGGTCCGGGGCTCCGAAGCCGAAGTCGCTGGTGGTGAGCACGCCGCCGGAGGGGCGGGGCAGGACCATCGGCGCAAGCCGGGGCGCGGCGTCGCTGCGCTGGGCGAAGTGG
>JADMIO011507136.1_pt1 | contig 12826 bp, 17 predicted proteins | sample 8958161 | NCBI WGS metagenome assembly JADMIO01 (sample SAMN16585339, study PRJNA669376) | soil metagenome | isolation source: Crop rotation soil | place: USA: Cullars Rotation, Alabama | collected 2011 | reverse complement strand
AGCCGCCGGCCCACCGCCTCCAGCAGCGCGGTGCGCGCCGCCGCGTCGGCCTCGCGCTCGTCGACGCGCGCCCAGCGCTCGGCGCGGGGGAGGAAGGTGCGCTGCACGGGCGGCGCGTCGCCCTCGAGGTCGACGACCGCGGCGGCGGGCAGGCAGCGCACGCCGCGCAGCAGCGTCGCGTCGCCCAGCGGCGCGCCGAGCGCCATGAGCTCCGGCAGGGCGGCGGGGTCGACCTCTGGGCGCAGGCCCGCCAGCAGCGCCGCGGCCACCGCGTGCGTCGCCCAGCCGCCGGTGCCGTCGGGCCCGGCCGCCGCGTACCAGGTGCGCGGCGCGCCGCTGCCGCCGATCAGCCGCACGCGCCGCGGGTCGGCCTGGACGAGCGCCGAGCAGCCGTCCTCGGCCGGCTCGCCCCAGATGCGCCCGTCGCCGCGCCCGGCGCAGCCCGTGAGCACGCCCGGCCCGGCGTGCCACTCCGACGGCCCGCCGGCGAGGCCCAGCGGCGCGTAGAGCGCGCGCAGCGACGCCATGCGGCGCTCGGCCTCCGCCCGCGGCGCGCGGACGGCGAACAGGACCTGCGCGCAGCTCACCAGCGCACGTCGTGGCGCTCCATGACCCCGAAGCCCTCGGCGAGGCGCACGCCGCCGGGCAGCGTGCCGGTGAACGTGCCGAACGGCTGGCGGTAGTCGCTCGAGAACACGACGAGGTTGTCCCGCCGCGAGCGGACCGCCTCCTCGGCGAAGGCGAGCGACCCGTCCGCAAAGGTGACCGAGCCCAGGTCCTCGGCGAACGCGGCCGGGCCGACCTCGGACGGCACGCCGTCGAACCACACCGTGCGCTCGCTGCCGGACGCGGCGTCGTGCACGCCGTCGACGAGGTTCCAGGCGACGGCCCGGCCGCCCTCGTCGGCTCCGACGCCCGCCGACCAGGCCCAGCGCGTGCTGCGCGCGTGGTAGCCCGCCGAGTCGTCGACGAGCCCGAGCGCGTCGACGTCGATCCGGCGCCCTCCGGCAGCGACGGTCCCGCGGGCGCGCACGGGCTGCTTGCGCGTCCAGATGTACTGCGCGCCGTGGGCGCTGACGATCTCGACGGGCTCGCCGGCGGGCTCGAGCGTCAGGGCGATCCCCGCCGCGCGCAGCGCGCCGTCGGGCACGGACACGGCGCCGGGGCGGAAGACCGTCCGCTCGTGCAGCTTGCGCGCCCTGCGGTCCCACACCGCCCAGAAGCCCTGCGGCATCCCGCCGATGCGCACGCTCGCGGCGCACAGCATCACCTCGGGCCCGTAGACGCCGACGTAGCGCCAGCGCTTCAGCGGCCGCCGTCCGCGCCACAGCGCCATGCGGCCGGGCGGCAGCGCGAGCCCGGCGGGCCGGCTCGATCCGTCGCCGCGGTGGGGCAGATGCACCGGCACGGGGCTATTGTCTCCCACGCGCAGATTGACTCGTCAGTCAACGCGAGGGAGGGCGTGCAAGATGCGTGCGGCGGCCATTCAGCTCAACTCCACCAGCGACACCGATCGCAACCTGCGGACGGCCGATCGCCTGGTCCGCGCGGCCGCGCGCGACGGGGCCCAGCTCGTCGTCCTGCCCGAGAAGTGGACGGTGCTCGGCACGACCGCCGACTTGCGCGAGCGCGCCCAGCCGCTCGACGGCCCGGCGGTCACCTGGGCGCGCGACGTCGCGCGCGAGCTGGGCATCGACCTGATCGCGGGCTCGATCGCCGAGCGCGTCGCGGGTCGCGACAAGCTCGCCAACACGAGCGTCCACGCCGGCCCCGACGGCGAGGTGCGCGCCGTCTACCGCAAGCTGCACCTCTTCGACGTCGAGGTCGACGGCACGACGTACCGCGAGTCCGAGACCGAGGACCCGGGGGACGAGATCGTGCTCACCACCGCCGCGGACGGCACCGAGGTGGGCATGAGCATCTGCTACGACCTGCGCTTCTGCGAGCTGTACCGCGCGCTGGCGCTGCGCGGGGCGCGCGTTCTCGTCATCCCCAGCGCGTTCACGCTCGCCACGACGCGAGACCACTGGGAGACGCTCGTGCGCTGCCGCGCCATCGAGAACGCGTGCTTCGTGATCGCCGCCAACCAGATCGGGGAACACCCGCCCCACCATCGGTCCGGCGGCCGCAGCATGATCGTCGACCCCTGGGGCGTGGTCCTCGCCACGGCCCCCGACACCGAGACCCACGTGATCGCCGACCTCGACTTCGCGACGCAGGACCGCGTCCGGGCCCAGCTCCCGGCGCTGGCCAACCGCCGCCCGGAGGTCTACGCCTGATGGCCGCCACGCGCGCCACCGCCGCCGCCGACAAGCGCCGGACGATCCTCGACGCCGCCGTGCGCGTGTTCGCCCAGCGCGGCTTCAACCAGTGCCGGGTGTCCGACATCGCCGACGAGGCGGGCGTCGCCTACGGCCTCGTCTACCACTACTTCCGTTCCAAGGACGAGGTGCTCGACACGCTCTTCCTCGAGCGCTGGAACGTGATGCTCGAGGTGATCGCCGACATCGACCGCCGCGAGATGCCCGCCCGCGAGAAGCTGCACGCGATCGCGTCCTTCATCGTGGACTCCTACCGCCACGACCCTGACCTGATGAAGGTGATCATCGTCGAGGTCACGCGCGCGGCGAACTCGTTCGGCCAGACGCACCTGGAGAAGATCCGCGAGGCCTATCTCATGATCGCGGCGATCGTCGAGAAGGCGCAGGCCAAGGGTGAGTTCCGCGACGCCGTGACGCCGCAATTCGCCGCCATGGCCTTCTACGGGGCGATCGAGCAGGTCCTCACGGGCTGGATCTTCGACGTGCTGCCGGTGGGGGACGCCGACTTCGAGCAGTCCAAGGCCTTCATCGTGGAGACGATCTGCGGAGGCCTTGACGTAGGATCCGCGCCGTGAGCGACAACGATCTCGTCAAGCGGCTCGCCTGGTCGGCGATGCTCGCGGGCTTCGGCGCGCTGGCCAGCATCGCCACGACCCGCATCGCCGCGATGGTTTACCGGCGCGCGTTCGGGGAAGATCCGCCCGAGTGAGCGGCGACCCGCACACCCCGACGAGCGCCGGCCCCTCGCCGTCCACGCAGCCGACCTCGTCGTTCGACGGCGCGTCCTCCGCGGTCTCGTCGGCTGCCGAGAAGCCCGAGGTCCTCGTCGGCGCCGCGTTCGCCGGCGGCCTGATCACCGCGATGCTGCTCAAGCGCCTTGGCCGCTGACCCCGAGCAGACCCAGATCGCCCAGGCGGTCCAGGAGGTCTCCGAGAAGGCCTCGCTGCTCGTGCGCGAGGAGATCGAGCTCGCCAAGGCGGAGATCACCGAGAAGGTCACCAAGCTCGCCAAGGGCGCGGGCATCGGTGCCGCGGCCGGGATCTTCGTCCTCGGCGCGCTCGTGCTGATCCTGCACGGGATCGCCTGGCTGCTGTGGTACCTGATCTTCCCGGACAACCAGTTCTTCTGGGGCTTCTTCATGGAGGCCGGCATCCTGCTCGTCCTCGCCGCGCTCGCGGGCTACATCGCCTCGCGCCTGTTCAAGGGCAGCACCCCGCCGACGCCCGACCTCGCCATCGAGGAGGCGCAGCGCATCAAGACCACCGTCACCTCCAAGCACCCGGAGACCACCGTCTGATGCCCGCCCAGCGTTCCCCCGAGGAGATCCGCGCGTCGATCGAGGCCAACCGCACCGACCTCGCGCACTCGCTCGACCGCCTGCGCGGCGAGGTCACCGAGCTCACCGACTGGCGCAAGCAGATCCAGCGCCACCAGAAGCAGGTCCTCATCGGCGCCGCCGTCGCGGGCTTCGTCATCGGCGGTGGCATCGCCGGCATGACCGGCCTGTTCCGCCGCCGGCGCTAGCGCATCCCCGAGGCGTCCGCCCCGGTCCATAGCCTCGGCAGGCCGATGGAGGCCCGCAGCCTCAGCACCGCCGCGATCGCGAAGGTCTTCTTCACGGTCGTCGCGCTCGCCGCCCTCGTCTACGTGCTCTACCTGGTGCGGTCGGTGCTGATCCTGATCTTCATCGCGGGGTTCCTCGCCGTGGCGCTGGGCCCGGCGGTCGACTTCTTCCAGCGACGGAAGGTCCCGCGGAGCCTGTCCATCCTGCTCGTCTACCTCTGCATCCTGCTGGGGATCGTCGGCGTCGGGCTGCTCGTCGTGCCGCCGATCGTCGACCAGGTCGACGGGCTCTCCCAGGACATCCCCGGCTACGTCGACGACCTGCGCAAGAACGACACCTTCCGCAAGTACGACGACAAGTACGACATCTCCGAGAAGGTCAACGAGCAGGCGGCGAAGCTGCCCTCGCGGCTCGGGGACGCCGCGGGCGCGCTGCAGTCGGTGACGGTCGGGATCTTCGGCGCGCTCGTCCAGCTCGTCACGGTGCTCACCATGACCTTCTTCTTCCTGCAGCAGGGCAAGGGGATGGTGCGCAGCGTGCTGCGCCTGCGCGGGGCGGAGACCGAGGAGCGTCTGACGCCGATCGCCGAGGAGATCTACCGCTCGACGGCTGGGTACGTGGCGGGCAACCTCATCATCAGCTTCATCGCCGGGCTCACGGCGTACGTGACGATGGAGCTGCTCGGCGTCCCGTTCGCCGTGCCGCTGGCGGTGCTCATGGCATTCCTGGACCTGATCCCCCTGATCGGCGCCTCGATCGGCGGCGTCGCGATCGGCATGGTGACGGCGTTCCACGACTTCCCGACCGACACGATCATCTGGGCGATCGTCTTCATCGTCTACCAGCAGCTGGAGAACAACGTGCTGCAGCCGGTCGTCTATCGAAGGACGGTCAACGTGAACCCGCTGCTGGTCATCGTGGCGATCCTCATCGGATCCAAGCTGCTCGGCGTCCTCGGCGCGCTCGTGGCGATCCCGGTCGCGGCGTCGATCCAGATCATCATGCGGTCGCTGTGGGAGGAACGCCAGAAGCAGACGTCGGTCGTGATGCCGCCGTCGGCGGCCGAAGCGCCCGGGTAGCCCGACACTCGACGAGACTCGCTCGGGGCGTTCGCCCTAGCGCAGGAACGACGACGGGATCCCGCCGACGCCCAGCACGCCCGGCCCGGCGTGGGTGCCGATGACCGGCCCGATCTCGTTGACGAACACGGGGTCCGTGCCGAAGATCTCGCGGCCGCGGTCGGCGAGCCGCTCGGCCTGCTCGGTGGCCTGGATGTGCTGGATGACCCAGGCGTCGGCTCCGTCGGCGTGGCGGGCGCGCAGGTAGTCGACCATCCGCTCGAAGGCGCGGCCCGAGGTCCGCACCCGCTCGAGCGGCGTGATGACGTCGGCGAAGGTGAGGATCGGCTTGATCTTCAGCGCGCCACCCAGCCAGGCCTGCGCCGCGCCGATGCGCCCGCCCCGGCGCAGGAACTCAAGGGTGTCGACGACGAACCAGATCTTCATCGCCGCCGCGGCGTCGCGCGCCTGCTGCGCGACGGCCTCCGCGTCGCCCCCGCCGCGGGCGACGCGCGCCGCGGCCAGCACGCTGAGACCGAGGCCGGCGCAGGCGGTGCCGGAGTCGACGACCTCGATGCGGCGCCCGGCGCTGCCCTCGCGCGACAGCAGCTCGGCTGCCGCCTGGCGGGCGGACTCGACGGTGCCGGAGATGCCGCCGGCGATGTGGATCGAGACGACGTCGCTGCCCGCGGCGATCAGCGGCTCGTAGACGGCGAGGAAGTCGCCGATCGACGGCTGGGAGGTCGTGGGCAGCTCCGACGAGGTGCGCAGGCGCTCGTAGAACGCGTCGAAGTCCGGCATGTCGGCCTCGCGATGCTGCCCCGCGCCGTCGTTGACGTACAGGCTCACCTGCTGGGCTCCGGACTCCTCGAGCTTCTCGCGCGGGAGGTAGTGCGTGGTGTCCGTGACGACGGCGACGGGAGGCATCGCCGGAGCCTATCCAGGGACGCGTGGCACACTGCCGTTCGTGGGGGTCACGCTCGTCACTGGGGCCACGGGGCTCGTGGGGTCGCACGTCGCGCGCCGGCTCGTGCGGCGCGGCGACGACGTGCGCGTGACCGTGCGCGGGCGCTCGCGACTGGACAACGTCCGCGATCTCGGCGTCGAGATGGTCGAATGCGACATCCTCGACCGCCGCGCGCTGCGACGTGCGCTGCGGGGCGTCGACCGGCTCTTCCACGCCGCCGGCTACACGTCGCTGCGGGCTCCGGCGGACGTCATGTTCAAGGTGAACGTCGACGGCACGCGGATCGTCCTCGAGGAGGCGCTGCGGGCCGGCGTCGGGCGGGTCGTCTACACGTCGTCGATCGCGGCGATCGGCCCGGCGCCGCACGGGTCGACGGCCGACGAGACGCAGATCTTCCGCGCCGGGCGCTTCGGGCTGCCCTACCTCAACTCCAAGCACGAGGCCGAGCGCGAGGCGCTGCGCGCCGCCGCAGCCGGGCTGCCGGTGGTGATCGTCAACCCCGCGCACGTGTTCGGCCGGGGCGACCTCTACCGCTCCTCGACGGAGCTCGTGCGCCGCTTCCTGCGCCGCGAGATCCCGGCGTACGTCGACGGCGCGCTGAACGTCATCGACGCCGAGGACGTCGCCGCGGGCCACCTGCTGGCCGACGAGCGCGGCGCGGTTGGGGAGCGCTACATCCTCGGCAACCGCAACTTCACGCTCGACCGGCTCTTCGCCGACCTCGGGCGGCTGTCGGGGGTCGAGCCGCCCGCGGTGAAGCTGCCGGTTCCCGTGGCGCTGGCGATGGCGCGGGCGGCGCAGGCCGTCCCCGGCCGGCCGGTGCTCACCGAGGGCGAGGTGCGCCTCGGGTCGCTGTGGTGGGCGTTTCGCTCGACGAAGGCCAAGCGCGAGCTCGGCTTCAAGCCCTCCCACCACGAGGACACGCTGGTCTCGACGATCGAGTGGTACCGCGAGCGCGAGCCCGACGACCTCCGCGGACCGGGCACGCGGCAGCCGGTGCCGCTGCGCCTGACGGGCAGCGCCCTGCGCACCGCGGGAACGCTCGTCGGCAGACTGAGTCCCTAGAGGGTGGCTCGACGGCCACGTGACCGTCGAGCCGGGCCCCTCTACGGTGTTCACATGGCGACCCTCTACCGCTGCCGCACCCCCACGAACTGGCTCTGCCCCTGCGGCCGCGTCGCCCGCGAGCTGCGCAAGCACGGCGAGCAGGTCGACGAGGTCCGCGTTCCCTGGCGCGCCCGCGACCGTCCCGAGGTCCACGCGCTCACGGGCCAGGGACGCGTCCCGGTCGCCGTCCTCGACGGTGAGGCCATCTGCGACTCCAAGCGCATCGTCGAGCACCTGCGCTGGCGCGCCGGCGAGTCCGGGGTCAGGGCAGAACCAGCGCCTTGAGCGCCTCGCCCGTGCGCTGCAGCTCCAGGGCAGCGCCGGTCTGCTCGAGCGCCACGCGGTGCGTGACGAACGGCGCCGGGTCGACGGCCCCGCCGGCGATCAGCGCCAGCGCGGCGCGCATGTCGGCCGGGCCGGCGGAGTACGACGCGCAGACGTCGATCTCGCCCTGGTAGAGCGCCAGCGCGTCGAGGTCGAGCGCGGTGCCGGGGGAGGGCGGCGCGTAGAGGCAGAGCGACCCGCCGGGGGCGACGGCCGCCGCGGCGGCGGCGACCGCGTCGCGTGCGGGCGTGCAGGCGATGGCGACGTCGACGAGCTCGTTGCCGTGGCGCTCCGCCCCCAGGGCGAGTGCGCGCTCCAGGCGCTCCGGGCGCGGCTCGCGGACCCAGACGGCGTCGACCGCCCGCGCGTGCGCGGCCGCGATCGCCAGCAGGCCGCTCGTGCCGGCGCCCACGACGAGCAGGCTGTCGCCCGGGCGCAGCCCCGCGCGGTCCAGCGCGCGCAGGACGCAGGCCAGCGGCTCGACGAAGGTCGCGCGCTCGGTGTCGAGGCCGGCGAGGATCAGCAGCTCGCCGACGAGCTCGGCCGGGACGCGCACGCGCTCGGCGAACCCGCCCGGGTCCAGCGCCGAGGCGCGGAAGCTCTCGCACAGCGTCTCGTGGCCGCGGCGGCAGCGCCGGCACTCGCCGCACGGCGCGTGGTGATGGACGACGACGCGGTCGCCGGTCGCGACCCCGGTCACCCCATGCCCGACCTGCTCGACCTCGCCGACGAGCTCGTGGCCCAGCACCACCGGCAGCTTCGGCGCGACCCAGCCCGCGCTCACGTCGGACCCGCAGACGCCGCAGGCCAGCACGCGGCAGACGACCTCGCCCGCGCCCGCCACCGGGTCCGGGACCTCCTCGACGCGCACCTCGTCGAGGGCGACCGACCGCGCGATCCTCATGCGAGCAGCGCCGCGACCGAGGACGCGTCGACCGGCGCGGCCACGCCGCGCTCGGTGACGAGCGCGCTCACCAGCGCAGCCGGCGTGACGTCGAAGGCCGGGTTGCGCACCGGCGTGCCGGGCAGCGTCAGCAGCGCGCCGCCGCCGTAGCGCACCTCGTCGCCGTCGCGCTCCTCGATGGCGATCGACTCGCCGTCGGGCGTCGCGAGGTCGATCGTCGACGTCGGCCCCGCGACGACGAACGGGATCCCGGCCGCCCGCGCCGCCAGCGCGTGGGCGTACGTCCCGACCTTGTTGGCGACGTCGCCGTTGGCCGCCACGCGATCGCAGCCGACGACCACCGCGTCCACCTCGCCGCGGCGCATGAGGCCCGCCGCCGCGCCGTCGACGATCAGCGCATGGGGGACCCCGCTGCGCTCGAGCTCCCACACCGTCAGCCGCGCGCCCTGCAGCAGGGGGCGCGTCTCGGACACCAGGACCGAGACGTCCTCGCGCCCGGCGGCCAGCGCCAGCACGATCCCCAGCGCCGAGCCCCGGGCCCCGGCGGCCAGCGCCCCCGTGTTGCAGTGCGTCAGGACGCGCCGCGCGTCGCCCAGGACGGCGGCGCCGGCCACGGCGATCGCCTCGCCGGCGGCGTCCTCCTCGGCGTGGATCGACTGCGCGGCCGCACGCGCCGCCGCGGCCATCGTCGCGATGCCCGCGCCCAGCGCGGCGTCGCGCACGCGGTCCACCGCCCACGCGAGGTTGACCGCGGTCGGCCGGGCGTCGCGCAGCAGGTCCGCGGCCGCCTCGAGCGTGCCGAGGCCCGGACGCGCGGTGAGCTCCATCGCCAGCCCGTAGGCCCCGGTGATCCCGATGTTCGGGGCGCCGCGCACGGCGAGGCGCCGGATCGCGTCGGCGGTGTCCGCGGCGCCGCCGAGCGCGAGCCACTCCTCGCGCGCCGGCAGCAGCGTCTGGTCCAGCACCGAGAGGCGGCGGCCGTCCCAGCGCAGGGCGCTGATCGGCTGCACGCGGACGGCCATCGGGCGACGGTACCGCAGCCGCCGCGCACGGTGACCGATCCCAGCAAGTGCTCTACCCTGCGAACGCGTTGCTCCGGTCTGCCGCCCTGACGCTCGTGGCCTTCTTCGCTCTCGCCGCGACCGCAGCGGCCGAGGGCGATCCCGTCATGCCGCTGAGCCAGGTCGCGGCGGGCATGCGCTGCACCGGCTACAGCGTCATCCGCGGCACCGAGATCGTGCCGTTCGACGTCGAGGTCGTCGACGTCATCCAGGGCGACCCCGGCGCCGCCTCGCCGCGCATCCTCATCCGCGTCTCGGGCCCCAACGTCCCGTCCGGCGTCGGGCCCGGCTTCTCGGGCTCGCCCATCTACTGCGCCGACGCGTCGGCCGCGCAGCGCGTCATCGGCGCCGTGTCCGAGGGGATCTCGGAGTACGGCAACGACGTCGCGCTCGCCACGCCGATCGAGTCGATCCTCGGCGTGCCGGTCGACCCGCCGCCGACCGCGCGCAGGGCGACGGCCGCGGAGCGCCGCGCCACCCCGCTGCGCACCCCGATCAGCTTCTCCGGCCTCAGCCCGTCGGTGGCCGGACTCGTGCGCCGCGCGGCGGCGAAGGCCGGTGCCGCCGTCACCGCCGCGCCCGGCCGTCCGCGCGCCGGCGCCTTCCCGCAGCAGACGCTGCGCCCCGGCTCCGCCTTCGCGGTCGGCCTCTCGACGGGCGACCTCGCGCTCGGCGCCATCGGCACCGTGACCTACGTCGACGGCGACCGCCTGTGGGGGTTCGGCCACCCGCTCGACGCCGCCGGACGCCGCGCGCTCTTCCTGCAGGACGCCTACGTCTACTCGGTCATCGACAACCCGCTCGGCGCCCCGGAGCTCACGACCTACAAGCTCGCCGCGCCCGGTCACGACCTCGGGACCCTGACCAACGACGAGGTGTCGGCCGTCACCGGGCGCCTCGGCCCGCTGCCCGCCCACTTCCCGCTGCGCGTCACGGCGCGCAACACGAAGACGGGCGCGACGAAGAGCATCACGGCGCAGATCGCCGACGAGGCCGGCGCGGGACTGCCGACGGGCGTCTCGTCGCTGTCGGCCGCGGCGCCCGTCGCGGTCGCGCAGGTGGCGACCACCGTCCTCGGCGCCACCCCCGTGCGTCAGAGCGGCTCGATGTGCCTGCGCGTCGGCGTCGCCGGGCTGAAGAAGCCGATGCGCTTCTGCAACACCTACGTCGGCGGCGGCGGGGGGGACGACCAGCTGGCCGGGGCGCCCATGGTCAACGACGCGGCGGCCGCGATCGCCGACCTCGACGCCTACAACTTCGGCCCGCTGCACATCACCGACGTGGAGGCGAACATCCGCATCCAGAGCGGCCTGCGGCAGGCCTTCATGCTCGGCGCCACCGCGCCGGACACGGTCCGCCGCGGCGCCGACCTCCCGGTCCGGCTGCGCATCCGCAGGGTCGACGGGCCCGAGAGCACCCGGACGATCACCGTCCACGTGCCCAAGGGCATGCCGACCGGCGGGCGCAAGCTGCGCCTCACCGGCACCTCGCTCGACGCCGGCGGCTCGTCCGACGACCTCTCGATCGTCTTCGGCGCCCTGGAGGGCGACACGTCCAACGAGACCGACGAGGCCGGCCCGCGCAACCTCGAGCAGCTCGCGGACGACTTCGCCAGCACGCACCGCTGGGACGGGATCATCTCGAGCTTCCGCCCCGCGACGAGCGACTCGGAGGAGCTGACGCCGGGCAGCAGCGAGGCGATCGCGCGCCGCAAGCGCCACGTCTACCGCGACCCGCAGCTGCGGCTCAGCGGCGAGGTGACGGTCCCCGTGACCGTCGTCGGCTAGCCCAGGCGGTTCTCGATGCCCAGCGGCGCGGGGGCGGGGTCGGGGTGGGTGGGGACGGATTCCGCGTCGTGCGGCGCCTGCGCCGGCGCCTCGACGCCGAGAACCGCGGCCAGCTCGCCGGACTCGTACATCTCGGTGACGATGTCGCAGCCGCCGACGAGCTCGCCGCCGACGAAGAGCTGCGGGATGGTCGGCCACTGGGAGATCGCCGAGAGCTCCTGGCGGATCCTCGGGTCGGGGAGGATGTCGACGGCGGCGAACGGCGCCTGCAGGGACTGCAGGGCGGCGACGGTCCGCGCGGAGAACCCGCACGCCGGGGCGTCGGGCGTCCCCTTCATGAAGAGGATGACGTCGTTGTCGCCGATCGCCTCGGCGATCGCGTCGCGGATCGGGTTCTGGGTCTGCTCGCTCATGCTCACTCCGGGGTCTTGGTCTTGAGGCTCAAGGCGTGGATGGGTCCGCCGATCTCTGCGCCGAAGACGTCGTAGACGAGGCGGTGCTGCTGGATGCGCGACAGTCCGGAGAAGCGCTCGGACACGACGGTCGCGCGGAAGTGGTCCCCGCCTCCCGTCCAGTCCTCGACCTCGGCCGTCGCGCCGGGGATCGCGGATTCGATGCGGTGCCTGATCTCCTCTGCGGTGGGCATCCTGCGACACAGAATAGGCCCACCCGACCCGCTATCCTTTGTAAAGCGATGATCGACATCACAGACAAGGGCGCCGACAAGGTCCACGAGTTCCTCGCCTCCCAGACGGCCGACACGTCGTCGGCCGGCCTGCGCGTCGGGGTCCGCGGCGGAGGCTGCTCCGGCTTCCAGTACCAGCTCGCCTTCGACGAGCAGCGCGACGGCGACGTCGTCTTCGAGACACACGGCCTGCGCGTGCTGGTCGACGGGCCGAGCCTCCCGTACGTGGACGGCTCGACGATCGACTATGTCGACTCCCTGCAGGGCGCCGGGTTCCAGGTCAACAACCCGAACGTCATCGCAGCCTGCGGCTGCGGCTCCTCGTTCCGCGTCGCGGACGAAGAGCAGGTCTCCGCGGTCTGATTCACCGCCTGCGCCTCACCCTCGCCGCGGCCGCCGCGGCGCTGATGGTCGTCGTCCTCGCCGGGTGCGGCGGCGAGAAGCAGAAGACCGTCGAGGCGGGCACGCCCACGGTGGCGACGCCGACCACGACGCAGGCGCCCGCGCCTGAGCGCAAGCCGGGCAAGCTCGCCGTCGGCCTCACCGAGACCAACCCGAACCTGCTGTGGAGCTCGGAGGCGGTCCCGAAGTCCCCGGACGTCTTCGGCCCCTGGCGCGACCGCGTGCAGGACATCGCGCCGCAGTACTACCGCCTGTTCGTCGACTGGCAGGCGATCCAGCCCGACCCGACCAAGCCGCCGGACTTCACCATTCCGGGCGACGGCTGCATGCGCCAGTTCGCCCCGTGCGCACCCTACGCCGGCATCCGCGACATCCTGCGGGCCGTCCGCTCCCAGCAGAAGGAGGGGCGCGGGTTCAAGGTCATGATCGTGCTCTACGGCGTGCCCAGGTGGGCGGCGATCAAGGCGCACGGCTGCGAGCGCGACGGCACCACGGCCCGCTCGCGGCCGATCACCGACGAGGGCCTCAAGGGCTACCGGACGCTCGTGCGGTCGCTGCTCGCGCTCGGTGACGACGTCGGGATCGACCTGCCGTCTTTCCAGCACATTGGGATCCTAAGCTTAGAATTCCACGTGGACAAGTTGTC
>JADMIO011413752.1_pt1 | contig 12826 bp, 13 predicted proteins | sample 8958161 | NCBI WGS metagenome assembly JADMIO01 (sample SAMN16585339, study PRJNA669376) | soil metagenome | isolation source: Crop rotation soil | place: USA: Cullars Rotation, Alabama | collected 2011 | reverse complement strand
GGCCGCCGATCTGCGCGACCTGCGTCGGATCGGTCCGCAGGGCTTTATCTACCGTCTGGAACACAGCAAAACGCAGCAGGCAGGCGTCACCGCGACGTCGACGCCGGACAAGCCCGTACTGGATCGTGCGGCGTTGGCGTTGCAGGACTGGCTCGAAGCGTCCGGGATCACTGAAGGGGCAATCTTTCGGCGTCTGTGGAAGCAGCGCGTCGGCCCCGCCCTGTCGCCCGCGGCCGTGGGCGAGATCGTGCAGCGGCGCGCCAAGCTCGCCGGCCTCGAGGGGGATTATGGTGGCCACAGCCTGCGCTCGGGCTTCGTCACAGAAGCGAGCCGTCAGGGTGTGCCTTTGCCCGCCATCATGGCGATGACCGAGCACCGCGCGGTGTCCAGCGTGATGGGGTATTTTCAGACGGGCGGGGCTACCGGCAATCCTGCGGCACGTTTGCTCGAGGATGCCTAACAGTTAAGAGCTTCCTGCCGGTTTGAGTGGCATTTAGCTCGAAAGGATGAGGAGCGCGTGTGGCGATCAAGGCTGTCTTCGTTGGTATCAACAAACACCTCGACCCATCCATTTCTGAGCTAAGCGGAGCACGACGCGACGCAACGGCGCTGTGGGCCCTATTCACCGATTCGGTCCGGGATCTCAGCGCTCGACTCCTGGTGGACGATGCGGCAACGTTGGCGGATGCGTCGAACGCGATGCTGGGGACGTTGGCTGATGCGAGCGGAGACGACGCGGTCGTCATCACTTTCGCAGGACACGGCTCTCCCGATGGCAGCTTGGTGCTCTTCGACACGGACACGTCTGATCTTGCCAACACAGCTTTGTCGATGGCGAGTTTGGCTGATGCCTTCAAATCGACGAAGGCCCGCGCCGTCCTGTGCATACTCGATTGCTGTTTTAGTGGCCAAGCTCCGGCGCGCGTACTGGAGATGGCGGCTCGCCCGCGCAATGCTTTCGCGCTCACTGACATTTACGGCGAGGGACGCATCCTCCTGGCCGCCTGCGCAACCAACGAATCCGCATGGGAGCAGCCAGGCACCGGGCACGGACTGCTCACCCATGCGGTTATCGAAGCCCTGACCAGCGTTACTGGCGAATCGGTTAGCTTCCCCGAGATCGCGGGCGAGATCATCCGGTTGGCAAGGGTGGAGGCCGAGCGCATCAGCGTCACGCAAACACCCGTGTTCTTGGGCAGTGTTCAAGGCGGCCTGACGTTCCCTGTCCTTAGGCGCGGCGACAACTACGCCGCGGCCTTTCCCGCCGGAGCCGTGCAGCAGATGTCCGGATCGTTCGCGGAGTTTTCCGTGCACGGGTTTCCGCCCGAGATTGTCGAGCGATGGTCCGCCGACTTTCCGCAGGGTCTCAATAAGCTACAGCTCAAGGCTATCAACGAATTCGGCGTACTCAATGGCGGTTCCTTGCTGGCCGTTGCGCCGACGAGTTCAGGCAAGACGATGATCGGCGAGGTGGCGGCAATTCAGGCAGTCACCGCCGGCAAGAAGGCGGCTTTCCTCTTGCCCTATCGCGCGCTGGTCAACGAAAAGTTCGACGAGTTCTCCGAGCGCTATGCGCCGGCAGGCCTACGAGTGGCCCGCTGCAGCGGCGATGCCACTGACGGCATTGGGCCCGTGCTGGCCGGGCGCTATGACCTGGGCTTCTTCACCTACGAGACCTTTCTTAACCTCGCCCTCGGCTCTCCACGTCTTCTGACGCAACTCGGCCTGGTTGTGCTAGACGAGGGGCAGTTCATCACCGACCCGCAGCGCGGCATCACGGTCGAACTGATCTTCTCGCTGCTCTTGCGAGCGCGTCAGCGCCGAATCGAGCCGCAGCTCGTGATCCTGTCAGCGGTGATAGGCAATTTAAACAGCTTCGACCGCTGGCTCGGTCTCCCGCTCCTTCTGTCGCGCGACCGGCCGGTGCCGTTGGTCGAAGGCGTGCTCGACCGCCGCGGAACATTCCAGTATGTCGATACCGACGGAAGCACGAAGACCGATGCCCTGCTGCCTTCGCACCGCATCGTGCAGCGCCGGGATAAACCCAGCTCCCAGGACGTAATAGTGCCTCTGGTCCAGCAACTGGTGGGACAGGGACAGAAGCTGCTTATCTTTCGCAATATGCGTGGCCCAGCCCAAGGTTGCGCGAAGTATCTCGCCAAGGAACTGGGGCTACCGCCGGCAACCTCCGTCCTCGACGTGCTGCCGACCCAGGATCTGACCGGGGCCTCGCAAGACTTGCGGGAGTGTCTAAGCGGAGGTACCGCGTTTCACAACACCAATTTGCTGCGGGCGGAGCGTGAGGCTGTCGAGAGAGGATATCGCAGCGCCACGGGGGGCATTCACGCGCTGGTCGCCACAACGACTTTGGCGGCTGGCATCAACACACCGGCATCAACGGTAGTGCTTGCGGAGAACGAGTTCGTCGGTGACGACGGCCGGCAATTTACCGTGGCCGAGTACAAGAACATGGCGGGTCGTGCCGGACGACTGGGCTTCAACGAGATTGGCAGGGCAATCATCTTGGCCGAAACGCCAATGGAACGTGCGCAGCTTTTTCAGCGCTACGTGCTGGGCGTGCCTGAGGACGTGAAATCATCATTCCAGCAGCGCGACCTGCCGACATGGACGTTGCGTTTGCTTAGCCAGGTGCGCGGTGTTCGCGCCGATGAGATTCCAGGCTTATTGGTCAACACGTTCGGAGGATACTCGGCGTCACGCGCGAATCCGCAATGGGTCACGATGGTGGAGCGGGACGTAACCAGGCTGATTGATCGCCTCTTGGAGGCGAGACTGGCCGAACGCGAAGGCGATCTCATTCACTTGACGCTACTCGGGCGCGCCTGCGGCTCCTCGTCCTTGTCGTTCGAGTCGAGCTTGCGCCTAGTCGAGTTGATGGGGCACGTGAACGTAGCGCAGACGCCGCCTGGCAATATCCTTGCGATGGTGCAGGTGTTGGACGAAATGGACGCCATCTACACGCCAGTCATGAAGAGGGGGCAATCGGAGAGCGTACGCGCTGGCGAGGCGGCGCAGCGCTTCGGGCATCAGATGCCTCAAATGCTGCAACGGTATTGCCGCGACCAGATCGAGTTCTGGGCTCGCTGCAAGCGCGCGGTGCTACTTCACGACTGGATCGAGGGGGAGCCCGTTGATGTGCTAGAGAGGCGCTACTCCACCACGCCATTTGGCGGGGCCATCGGCTACGGAAACATCATCGGCATTGCCGACGCGACGCGCTTTCACCTGCGCTCCGCGCATCAGATTCTCGCAACGCTCTTTCCTGATCAACCTGATTTCCTCAAGGGCTTGGACGAGATTCTTCAGCGGCTCGAATTCGGGTTGCCCTCCACCGCCCTGCCCCTCACGAAGGTTTCGGTGCGACTGACACGCGGCCAATGCCTAGAGCTGCTGTCAGCCGGTGTTCACAACGATGATGAATTGAGGGGTCTGGATTATGAGCGCCTGCGTCGCTGCGTGGGATCGGCCACGGCTACACTACTGCGCCCACTAGACCATGTGGCTGGCGAGGCATACTGAGAATAGAACTTGGCCTCGATAGACTGAAACTGCTTTTTTGGGGCATCGCGTGGCCGGAAGCCGTGCCAGTCGCCGGTCTGTCGACATTGCATGGATGGAAACCATTCAACAGAAGTCAGTCGGGCATGGTCGAATCAGGACATGGTTACCTTATCAAGGATATAGAGACCGAGCTTTACGCCTCCCAGAATCAGGAAAAACGATTTGGCAAGGTACATGGCGTTTCCCCATAGATTGGTTATGTAGGGTACGTCGAACTCCCCCGCACCATCCTTCTCTGGGTCAATGTTTTGCTTCTGGAACCTACGCTCTTTCCAGAACTGAAGGGGCCCCCACACGAGCGAAGCGCCGAAGTACTGCAAGAAGTCGCAGGAGAGAAATCCCAAAAAGGCGCCGAGCGAAATCAGTAGGGCGCGCGGGAACTCTAGCGAACTGCTTGGACCATGCAGAAGCCAGACGACGGCAATGCCGCCGAGCGCGAGCTGCCGGCCCACATCGCCGGCTTTTCCAGTGTTGGCGTAATAGGCCTCTCGGGCATCCTTCAAGCGCATGGCTACGCCCTCTTCCGCACGGCAACCTTTTTGGAAGCAATCTTCTTTGCAGCAGCCTTCTTCGCCGATTTCGCCGACCTCAAAATCTTGGACTTCTGGGTCGCCTTTTTAACGGCCTTCTTCACCACCGCTTTCTTGGCTGCCTTCTTGACGGCCTTCTTTGCGGCAGCCTTCTTTGCCACCAGTTTCTTGGGCTTGAGAATCACCTTTGCTGCGGCGCGCTTAGCCGTCTTGCGCGGACCGGTGCTCCCCGTCGGCATCGCCTCTCTCCTATCGATTTCGCGAATCAGGAGACCGTGGTCCGGTGCTACCCGTTCCTCGGTGGTTGATGTCTTTACCCGGAGGTGGACTGGGGCGTGGAGGCGCCGGCGGCGGACTGGGCTGACGCGGCGGAGGGGTCGGCGGGCCTTTCGGGTGGTTGCTCACATACTGCTCCCTGTTCCATGAGGTAAGCCGAAGATGCCACCAGATACAACCAGGCGCAATATTTGATGCCAAGCCGCGGCCCCCGGTCCGCTGGCAGCTTAGGGTTCTAAGGGGTTGCCGTTATGCTTGCCGCGCAAAGCCGGCCGCTTTTTCGGTGCGCTCACACTACCCCTAATGCTCATGGCCAGTTTATCGAGGCAAAATGCTTGGTGCCGTTATGCGATGGGGGAGCGAATGGATCTGAAGCGTCTTGGAAGCGTTGTGCGCGAGATACTGCACCGCCAATTTGGCTTTTGCACGCACAATGGAATTTCGACTACTTGCCAGAAAATAGGATTGCCCGTTCCTGACACAGCGAAGACCAAGGCCGAGCGCTCAGCGGAAGCCGTCGCTGGAATTGCGGATGATCAGGCGGAAGAACTGGCTGAGCAATTGCTTTCTACGTTTCCCCTGCGCGCATCGGATCGGAACGCGTTGCAAGATGCGCTATGGGCCAACTCTGGCTACCCATATATCCCGAAGCGGACCCGTCGAGAAATTGCGGAAGCACTAGATCATTCTGACCTCTTTATTGACGCTAGCTCTTTCGACAAGCTGCTGAGTGATCTTTGGGTCCTTGGTGATGATCCGATCCAAGCAGTCTCTGTCATGTTCGGGCTCTCAGATCAGAGTTTGCGGGGAGAGATTGAACAGCATGTCCACCGCAACCCCGACTGGTCAGGTGTCCAACTCTTCAGCCATCTCGGTGCATTCGAGGCCTCAGATCACCGCTTTGCCCTATTCCTGGAGGGATTGGCGTCCCCTGATGTCAGGCCCGACGAGGGCGAGCAGCGTCGCTTCGTTGAACTGGTCAATGGCCCACTAAAGAAGCTTGGTCTCGAGCTTCAGGAAGCCGGGAACGAAGGGGGTTATCCGCTGTTCGAGGTAATTTCAATCCATGCGACGCCGCGTGGCCATCCCAAGAATCTGATCTTTGGTTCATCTGTAAAGCCGGATCTGAGGTTCCGAGATGCCATCGACAATGAGGTCGAAATCGTTACCGGCGCTGCCCAAGTGCTGGTCTATGATCGCCCCATCGGTCACAACGGTTTGCGATGGTGTGACCTGCAAGCCTGGTGGAAGGTGAGCCAGCAAATCGATGACGACGATCGCGCAAAGAAAACGCTTTATCGACGCCTACGCGCGAGCCTTCCGAGCTCGTCGCCACCCCAGCTGGCGCTATTCGATGGTTTCTATAACGGATTCAAATCGAACTCACCGCATCTCCCCGCCCTTCTGCCCGAGGTCTGGTTGCACTGGGATCCCAAGACCGTTCGGATGAGAGGTCGAGATGCATTGCTTCACTCCCGAATGGACTTCTTGCTGCTCCTGCCCAACAACGTACGCGTGGTCGTTGAAGTCGACGGGCAGCAGCACTATTCGGACAATGGGAAGGCTGACCCGAAGCGCTACGCTCGGATGGTTGAAGCTGATCGTGATATGCGTCTGTCTGGGTACGAGGTCTACCGATTTGGCGCATTGCAACTCATGGATGAGCAGGCGCCCGCAACGGTCATCGACTTTTTTGTTCGTCTGTTTCGACTACACGGCGTTATCCACTGACTCCAGGCGCCTACCCCCGATAACACGGGCTAATCGTCCTGCTCAGGCGCAAATGTTCTTGCGACGCTGTATGCGCCAGGCTCAAAGGTAGCGATAGCTAGAGCTTCGGCCAGATAGGGCGCGGCGGCAGGATCTTCGCGCATTGCCTGATAGGCCTCCATGTTTTGCCATTGGGCATACATTGTCACTTTCGTACCGTCAAAACTTTGATGGAGGGCGGCCGACACGAACCCGCTTGCATGGCGCACGGATAGATCGGTGGCTTGCGTCAGCAGTTCGACGAGTCTCTGCTGATTATCTGGGCTTACCGTAAACACATTGATGAAGGTTATTAGTCCTTCGTCTTCAGAGATCGTTGTCATAGGCGTTAGTGTCGTCATGTGAGCGTATGGCTGTTAGCGAGCAGCGTCCTGCCGTGCTCGCGTTCCTTCACCTACGTGCATTCATTTCTTTCGTGATCTACGGGAGTGCGTTGGTGTCGCGTGCTTGGATCGCGATGCGGACGGCGCGTTAGCGAGAATCAGCACCGCATCGATGCCGCCCTCCAATATTTGCTGTGCGTTTACAGGGTCAGGTACTGCGCGCGCAAACTCGAGCGTTCCTACCATGAGTGCGAAGATGGCTGTCGCACGGCGCTGAGCATCAACAGTGTCAGCGTCCGGGAGTAGATTCGCCAGCAGCGATACATAGCTGCGTAGCCCCTCCTCGTAGGCTTTTCGGGTTGAGTCAGGCTGGCGAGCTATTTCAGGCAGTAGTGCCGCAGAAGGACAACCGTTTTCCGGTGCTTCAAGATGATCGCGGCTCAAATAGCTGCGGATGACGCTCTCAAGATCGAAGCCGGCGCGCAGATCTTCCTCAAGGAGACGTTGCTGGCCTTCAAGCGAGTCGGTCAATGCCTCACGAATCAGTTCTTCCTTGGACTCGAAATGGGCATAAAAGGCGCCGTTCGTCAGGCCCGCCTCACCCATGATTCCGGCGATCCCTGCCGCCGCCGCCCCATCACGTCGAAAGCACATTGCAGCCTTCTCGAGTATCTGGCGCCGTGTCGTTTCCTTTCTACCTTTTTCGTAACGCATCGTTCTTTTCGCTCTTGAAATATGTTTGTGATGTCAGCTTGCGGCCTCTTCCAGCAAAGCCCTGAGATCGCGATCAAGCTGTAGCGCCACCTCATCGACTTCGCCGCTGCCAAACTGCCGGAAAACAAACGCAGGCCGGTCGTATTCGAATGCGACCTGGCCATCGGTATCCTCGCGCAACAGCACGCGGATCGGTGCATAGAGGCCCGCTGACAGTTGATGGCGGGTCATCTTGGAAGCGGTAAGTGGATTTCCAATATCGTACTGAATGGAACGGCGCTGGAGTCCTGCGATAGCTAACAACGCGCCGTGGTCACGCTGGGCGAAAATCGACAATGCAGGGGATGCCTCCAGCTCTTGGAGGGCCCGCCGACTCTCGCCATAGCGCAGGAGGACGAAGATTCCATCGTCAATACGAGGAGCCAAGGATGAGAGCTTGGCTCGAACGTTCTCGAACAGGTTTGCAGAATTGATGGTGACGTGCTCGACTGAAATCGTGCGTGCTGCATAGGTGGCATTAGACATATAGAGATCCTTACAATGTATGGCTCGAGGTGATGTCGGCCGCTTCGTTATGGAAAAAGGCCCGGGCTTCAAACGATTGCCGCTTGGCCATTCAAAATGGCCTCAATGTGGCGAGCCAAACTCAGAAGGTGGCGATCGCTCCGCAAAGAAGAGTCAAGCTCAAGCCCGATGGGTAGGCCATCTCGCGACAGTCCCATCGGCAAACTGATGCCTGGCAAACCCACGCTGCTTGCGGAGATGGTGTTGGCCGCCAGGGCGAGATAGGTGACATCTTTGCCGCCAATAGTGAAGTTTGTCTGCCGGTCGATCCGTGGAGCCGTGCTAGGCGTGGTCGGCTGCAGAATAGCCGCGGCTCCTTGCGATACGAATACTTCGTCCAGTCGCCGCTGGATTTCCGGGCGACTCACCGTGAGTGCTGTTTGATACGCCTCGTGAGAGATCGCACCGCCGCCACCGGGCAACACCATGTGACTCCAAACATCGCGTAGTTCGGGCTTGAGAGCCTGGTGAATCTCTTCAAACGTCGTCGGGATTTGATGGCGGCGAACAAACTCTGAGACCGCGCCCATCGTCTCGTGGAAGAAGATGCCCCACGTCGCGGAATGAATGAGGGCGCTGTAGTCGTCGCCAAGGTCCACCTCAATCAGTTCAGCACCCGTGTGCCGCAGCCGGCGAAGTGATTCACGGAAGCGATCTTCGACTTCAGGGTCGACCAGATCGAGAAATTGCCGCGGCGCGTAAGCCAAACGAACGCCCGTCAGACCATGCCCGTTCTTGAATGACTCCCTGTCGCGGTCGCCGGTCACCACCTGATCTACCAGTGCAATATCTTCCACGCTGCGCGCGAACACACCAGTTGTGTCGAGCGTATGAGAAATGGGAGCCACGCCAGCGCGTGGCCATCGCCCTGTCGTCGGCTTGAAGCCCACCACGCCAACAAGGGATGCGGGCACACGGATCGAGCCAACGGTGTCACCACCCAAGGACGCCGGGACGATGCCAGCGCCCACGGAGGCGGCAGAACCGCTCGAAGAGCCTCCGGTCACCCGATCATGCGCGTGTGGATTCTTTACTTGGCCGTAGTCTCCGTTGCTGCCCGTTAACCCGTAGGACATCTCAACGAGGTTGTTCTTGCCGAGTACCAATGCGCCGGCATTTTTAATCGCGCGGACAGCATCTGCATCCTCCTCTGGCACGAAGTGGCGGAGGCCGCCGATTCCTAGGCTCGTTGCCAACCCTTTCGTCAAATAACTGTCCTTCACGCCGATCGGTACACCCAGGAGCGGGGCTGCCGAGCCTGCGGCGCGCGCTCTGTCGGCATCCCTTGCTGCAGCCAACACGCGGGCCTCATCAACGCTGATGAATGCATTGAGATCGGCCTGCGCTCGCGCCTGCTGCAACAAAGCAAACGTGTAAGCCTCGGACGTCATTTCGCCGCGGCGGATTGCGGCGGCGGCCTCGGCAAGCCCGAGCATAGCCAGGCTCCTCGAGCCTGACTGCAGAGGGCCACTGGAGATATTGGTGGCGGCGGTTATGGTGTTCATAAAGCCTCGCAAGAGCTGAGTGATATGCGGTTGTCATGGCCGCGCAGGGGCGCTGCTGCGATACCATTACGATCATAATATAGAATTATGATCGTAATTCAATAGGGCGGGTTCAGCCTCTGGAGAGGTAAGTTCTGGAGAGTGGAACGAGAGCGCCAGGGCATGCAGTTGAGCGTCTGGGTGGCAGTTACGGCGCCTACCTTTCCCCGGTGTATTCAGCGCAGCCGCCATGTGCCGTTGAAGCTGCGCATTTCGGGAATAGGTGCGGGTGCCGCGCTTGCGCTTGCAATACGACTGTTCCTTAAAGACTTTCCTACCCTCGATAACGACTGTGTTGCAAGCCTCGAGCCTCGTAACTATTTGCGACTCAATGGCTCCCAGATCCGTCCGAACGCGCCCACAGCGACGACATAGAGGCAGAGGCGGATGTATTCACTGATACCAAGGAACAATCGCCTTTGAAGCTTGCTCGCGGTAGATCACCGAGGTTGTCACTACAACCCCTGGAGACCTCCCATGAAAAGCGCGCAGCCAAATGTGACGGTGATCGGGGCGTCCGCCGGCTACTTAGAGGCATGGGCGCTGAACCCAGCGCGCGATTTCGGCCCGCGGGTGTTCGCCTGGCTCCTCGGTTGGAATCGGTCGGCCTTTCCTGGGGTCGTCAACTACTGGTGGGTGCCTATCGTAGGGCCGCTGATTGGGGGCCTTATTGGCGGAGGCACGCAACACTTGCTGATCCGTCCGTTTTATCCGCACGAAAAGAAGGTCGCACTGCAAAGCGCGCAGTGATCTTCATATCAGCCGGTCGTTAGACGGATCTCGATTCAAATACTTGGCAGGCGATAGGACTGAGGGTCGGGACATGAAGTATCCATGCATAACTACGGCAGTGATGTTCACCGTCTCCACAACATTGGTGACGGCGTCCAGTGCACAGTCGGTCCAGTCGGCGCACGCGGACGTTCTTGCCAAAGGCACAAGCTCCTGGAACGGCAAGACCTACGATGCCTATCCCCGGGGAATGCCCGAGCTTACTGTGCTCAAGGTAACGATTCCCGCCAATACGGCTCTTCCTTGGCACACCCATCCCTTTCCAAACGCAGGCTATGTGCTCTCCGGACAGCTAACCATCGAAGACAAGGCAAGCGGCAAGAGGCAGACGTTCAGAACCGGCGAAGCCTTTACGGAATCGGTGAACGATGTGCATCGAGGAGTCAGCGGCAAGGAGCCTACGGTTCTCATCATCACCTACTCGGGAACACCAGGGGTCGCAACGTCCATACCAGAGTCTGGCCAGAAGCCAGAGTACTGATATGCGCCTGAAGCCGATATGGCGGAACTAGGAACCATTTAAGCGATGGCCTACGTCTGTGCGCGCCGGTTGGTTTGATCGAAAAACCTTTTCAATGGAGTTACGCACTCAGTTTTCCCTGACCACAAAACATGTCGACATCCACGCATGCTTTCGATTCTATCCCTCGCCCTCTCGCCTACTTTTTTTGTCATGTTGCTGGGCTACGGCGCCGGTAGGACTGGCCACATGAATAACATGCACGTGAGCGAGCTCATCACCGTTGTGTTGAGCTATTGCCTGCCGGCATCACTCTTCGTTGCTACAGCAACATCAAAGTGGTCTGACTTGATTGCACAATGGCCGATCCTGCTGTCTCTAGCGATCGTCATGATGGGAATTTACCTTCTTTGGTACTTCTACGAACGCTTGGCAAGGAAGCAGAGCTCCAGTGAGTCAGCACTTCAGGCACTGGCGGTCGGTCAACCCAACTTCGGTGCCGCAGCCTATCCGGTTATCACCGCACTATTTGGTGCAGACCACCTTTCGACTGTCGCTGTCGGCATCGCCGTAGGAACACTGCTGCCATCTCCCCTCACGCTGGCCCTACTCGAACTTGATAAGAACAGTGGTCAGTCGAAAGGTGCTTGTTTTAGTCAAATCGCGAGTGCCTCTGGCCACGCCCTAACCAAGCCTATTGTGCTGGCACCGGTGTTTGGGATGCTCGTTTCGCTCAGCGGCTGGCAGCTGCCCAATGTGGTGGCTGCTTCATTGCGTCAGATTGGCGTGGCCGCGGGGGGCATGGGCCTCTTCGTTACGGGCCTCGTGCTGTCTCAAAGCGCCTTTCGGCTAACGCTGAACACCACGATTGGCGTCATCGTCTCGAATGTCGTTCAGCCGATTCTCGCCTTCTTGATCTGCCGTGCCGTAGGGGCTCCCGTCGAGATCACCAAGCTCTCGGTGATCATGGCCGCTCTTCCTTCCGGGTTCTTCGGAATCCTCTTCGGAAACAACTACAACCGACTGTCGGAGGAAGGCAACTCCACCATTATCGCAAGCACCATATTTTCAATTCTTACCTTGGCGGCGGCGATCGGGTGGACGTACCACTACGGTGGCTGATCGCCACCTCTTAACTGGCACCACCAAGAAGAGGAGTAAGTGACGTGGCTAGAACTATCCTCATCACAGGAGCGGGCTCGGGACTCGGCGAGGGCGCCGCCATCGGTCTCGCCCAAAAGGGGCATAACGTCATTGCCACGGCCGAGTCGTGGCCGCAGGTGACGGCACTTCGCAACAAAGTGGCTTCGATGGGCCTGTCAAACCTCACCGTCACCCGGCTGAACATGCTGGATGAATATGATGTCGCACGCGCAGCTAAGCTTGACTTCGATGTACTAGTGAACAACGCCGGCATTTCTGAGGCCGGTCCCATAGCAGAGATACCGATGCACCTCGTCAGACAGAATTTCGAGGTCAACTTCTTTTCTTTGCTGGATCTCACACAACGGGTTGTGCGTCGCTGGGTGAAGAACAAGGTCAAAGGCAAGGTGGTGTTCATATCGTCGATCGTCGGCCTTGTTAGCCCGCCCTGGATCGGCAGTTACTCGGCCACCAAGCACGCCCTACAGGCTGTTGCCGAAGCGATGCAGGAGGAGCTGAAGGACTTCGGCATCCAGGTTCAGACCATCAATCCTGGACCATTCTTCACCGGCTTCAACGAACGCGGGATAGAGGCTGCGCTCCGCTGGCTTGATGACGACGTCAACTTTACGAGCCGCGCTTCTTACAAGGCAAAGACCGACGCTTTTATTGACAAGCCAGAGATGCGCCTGGATCCCAACGACATGATTGGGAAGATGGTCGAACTTATCCCTGAAAAGACCGGGCCATTTCGGAACATCTTTCCTAAGGATACTGCTGACTGGGCGCTCTCTGCCGGACAAGAGATGTGGGAGCGAACAATCTGACTGCACGATGATTGTCGGGCGCCACCTTAAGGTAGCGCCCGACCGGTCCATCCATGCGCGAACGAACTCGCGTTCGACAGCGCGTAATCATGGGAGGTGCGATGTGAGCGTAGAACCGACCGATAGCGACATGATTCCCTCACGTCGTTCGTTCTTGATTGGCAGCTTTGCCGCTGCAGCATTTGTGGCCACACGGCCTGTGCTTGCCTGGATGGATGCCACCGCTACACCGGGTCTGGCGGGCGTCAAAGCTCTGACCTTCGACATGCAGGGCACAGTTTTTGACTTTTACGACCCCATC
>JADMIO011560796.1_pt1 | contig 12828 bp, 10 predicted proteins | sample 8958161 | NCBI WGS metagenome assembly JADMIO01 (sample SAMN16585339, study PRJNA669376) | soil metagenome | isolation source: Crop rotation soil | place: USA: Cullars Rotation, Alabama | collected 2011 | reverse complement strand
AGGCGATGCTGCTGAACACGCCCGGGCTGAAGCTGGCGCTGCCGGCGAGCCCGGCGGACGCGAAGGGTCTGCTGAAGACCGCGATCCGCGACCCGAACCCGGTGATCTTCCTCGAGCACAAGGGGCTCTACCGGGCGAGGGGCGAGGTGCCGAGCGACCCGGAGTTCACGGTCCCGTTCGGGCGGGCGGCCGTCTGCCGCGAGGGCGGCGACGCGACGATCGTCGCGGCGGCGCTGATGGTGCAGCGGCCGCTCGAGGCGGCCGAGCGCCTCGCCGGCGACGAGATCGAGGCGGAGGTGATCGACCCGCGGACGCTCGTCCCGTTCGACTTCGAGACGATCGCGGGGTCGGTCGAGAAGACGGCGAAGGTGATGGTCGTGCACGAGGCGCCGAAGACGGGCGGCGCCGGCGGCGAGATCGCCGCGCGGATCCAGGAGGAGCTCTTCTTCTCGCTCGACGCGCCCGTCGTCCGCGTCGCCGGCAAGGAGACTCCGGTCCCGCAGCACCCGGTCCTCGAGCAGGTCGTGATCCCGAGCGTCGACGAGATCGAGGCGGCGGCGCGCGACCTGCACGCCCTGTAGTCAGCCACAGACGCCGCCCGCCGCGGTTCCAGCGAGCTTCTCAAGCTCAGGCCGAGACGACGAGCGCCATGCGTTTGTGGCGCGGCTGCTCGAGGCGGCGGAGCGAAACCGCTTCGAGGTTGCTGGGGCGATCCCGATGATCGCTTGACGTGACGGGAGCTCTTGTGCGATGGTCAGCTGGCCGTCAGGCGGGCGGGGTGGTGTGGTTTGGCTTCTTCGTCCGTTTTCAAGATTCATCCTGCGATCGGTGTCGCGCGGGTGGGGAATGCCCCGGCCGATTCGTTCTTCATCGGACCTGAACACCCGGGTGTTCCGTCCGCCGGTGGGACACCGGGGACGGCAGTGCCGCCGTACAAGCACCAGGGTGCGGTGAAACCGCAGGCGGCTCGTTTTCGTGTTTTCGAATACCGGCAGGTCGGGGGGAAGCTGCAGGCGGTTCGGGAGCTGACCCATGCCCAGTCGGACGTGGTTGCGATCGAGTGGGAGGTGCACCTCGCGAACCGGAAAGCGTCGTTCCACCGCTTCGATGGCCTGGCGGGGGAGTCGACCAAGCCCGATCAGCGACGAAACCAGGGTCTCCCGACCGCGGAGCTGGAGATCGATCCCGGGCGGCGGGTGATCTCGGGCCCGAATCGCAAGGGTGTCGAGTTTACGAGAGGGACGAGCGCGAACCCGGCTGCGGAAACGTGGCCGGTGTACAAGGGTCCGTCGCCTCCTGCCGGGACGCCCGTGATCGAGTATCTGGGTGAGCTTCGCACTGATGGCGAGGGGCGGTTGATCGTCATCGGCGGGCGGGGACGCTCGGCGGCGAACTCGGGCGCACGGCTCAACCACTATGCGAACAACGACGGTTGGTTCGACGACGTCTCGGATGGTCCGGTCCGGGCGAGGGTGACGCTCCGGATCGGGCAAGGCGAGCAGACGGTCGAGGCGCTGGGGGCGTGGGTGCTGGTGGGTCCGCCCGACTTCGCCCCGCCGCTCGGGAACGTGGTCACGCTGTACGACCTGCTCTACGACATGGCTGCCCGCGAGCTGGTCCTGCCTGCAGAGGCGGTCTACGAGGGGCCCCTCGGGGCGCTGGCGCAGATCAACGCGGAGCTGAAGGTGAAGGGGCGCTCCGAACTGCACGACTACGAACCTGTCTTCGAAAAGGAGATTCGGCCGATCCTGCGTCACGCGATCGACGCGACCTGGCTTTTCCGCCCGGCCCGTGACGCGCACGCGACGCTGGGCGCGGAGGCGAGCATCGAAGAGTTGATCTCGAAGCCCGGCTCTGCCGGCGCAGCAATTCGCACCCTGATTTTCCAGCGCTTGCGCTCGCCACCGGGGATCGCGGCGACGGCCGGCCCACGCGACATGCCGCGTCTGCTCGGCGACGACCCGTACGCACCCGGCCACCCCCGCTACCGGCACAGCTTGACGCGCACGCAGTACCTGCTGCTGAAGCGCTGGGCGCAGGGCCGGTTCACGACCGGGCGAGCCGACGGGGTCGGCACGCGCCTGCTTTCGGCCGCGCGCCGCCTTCTTTCAGCGCGGGCTCGGGCCGCTGCGCCGGCGGCGGGCGGTGTCACGCCGTGGGGTCTCGACCGCGCGGCGCTCGAGAACTGCGTGGGCGGCGCCTTCTACCCCGGGATCGAGGTGGGCTGGCAGATCCGGCACAAGGAGCTCTTCTTGGAGCCGTTCCGTCTCGACCTCGCCGCGAAGAGCACCTACTGGGGCGAGACGGAGACGATCAGAGCGGGGCACTTCAGCCGCCAGATGGCCGTGCCGTGGCAGGCCGACTTCCGCGACTGCAAGATGGAGCGCGAGCAGCACACAGGGATCGAGTTCGGCTGGTGGCCGGGGCAGCGGCCCGACTGGGTCTACGCCAGCAAGGCGGACGCGGCCGCGAAGAGGATGGTTGCCTGGCACCGCCCCACGGCGCCGCCGGGGATGTGGTCGGCGGGTGATCCCGAGACACCGACGCACGAGGAGATGGTCGCCGATTGGTACAAGCTCGGCTTCATCGTCAAGGACGGCGCTGACTTTGTCGAAAGTGAGCGCGCTGCGCAGATTCCCTGAGCAGGTCGACGTTCTCGTTGTCGGGGGCGGCCCCGCCGGAACCGCGTGTGCGCTGACGCTTGCACGGCTCGGCAAGAGCGTGCTCGTCGTGGAGCGCACGCGCTACGGTGACTGGCGGCCAGGTGAGACGCTCGCGCCGGTCGCCAACGCAGCGCTCGAGGAGTTGGGCATTCTCGGGTCGCTGTTCGCCGCGGGCTCGAAGTGCTGCTTCGGCATCGAAGCCTGCTGGGGCAGCACGCAGCTGTACGCCCTCGACTTCATTTTCGATCCGTACGGGCTGGCGCTGCAAATCGAGCGTCCGTGCTTCGACGCTCTCCTTGCCGACGCGGCAGCCACTGCCGGCGCGTGGCTGAGCCTCGACTCGCGCCTCGTGAGGGTCGAGCGCCAGGGGGGCCGTTGGCAGACGAGCGTGGTGGCGGCCGGGCGACAACTGCAGTGTCGGGCACGCTTCCTCGTCGATGCTTCTGGCTGCCGCGCCTCCCTCGCCCGACGGCTCGGTGCCAGGCGAATAGCGGTCGACCGGCTGATCGGCCTCGTCGGCCGATCGGAGCCAACGGGATCGCGGCCAGCCGCCTCGACTCTCCTCCTCGAGGCGGTCGAGACCGGTTGGTGGTACACAGCCTCCGTCGGCGGCGCGCACATCGTCGCGTTCATGACCGACGCCGACCTGCTCGTAACCCGCGGACGCGTCACGATCGCGGGCTTCCAGCGCCTGCTGGCCAACGCGCCATCGACGGCAGCCCGCGCGAACATCGCGGCGAGCGACCTCCGCCCCCGCGCCGCGGCGAGCTGCTGGCTGCGGGAGGCAAGCGGCGACGGCTGGCTCGCGGTCGGCGATGCCGCCGCAGCCTATGACCCGCTCACCGGCGTTGGCATAGCAAAGGCGCTCACCTCTGGCCTCCAGGCAGGCCGCGCACTCGCAGCGGCGCTGGACGGAGACTCCGGCGCAACGGCACGGTTCGCGCTCGAGGCGTCGAACTCCCACCAGCTCTACATGCGGCAGAGGGCCGAGATCTACGCGCGTGAACGACGCTGGCCGGGCTCTGCCTTCTGGGCGCGTCGCCATCCGGGATCAGAGGAGACGTCACCCGTCCGCGCAGTAGACAAGGCGAGGAGTCGGGCCTCCTAATGGCCCCCACCGGGAATTTCGAATCCGCCGCTGACAGACGACTCGCCGAGAAACGCACGTAGCGCATGCGTGAGCGCCTCGGGATGCGTGTACTGGACTGCATGCGGCGCTGCTTCGATCACGACGAGCTGCGCATTCGGCAGCAGCGACGCGACGTGCTCGGCCCAGCGCCGTGGGACGAGCGGGTCGCGTCCGCCGCGGACGACCAGGGCGGGAGCCTGGATTGACGGGAGCTTTTCCTCGACACGATCGGCGACCGCCACGCGACCGATCTCGAGCAGTCGACGCCCGCCAGCTTTCACGTAGTCGCGGGCGAGCAGCTTGAGGAGCGACGGCGGCTCGCGGGTCGCGTCGAGGAGCAGACGAGCTAGCTGTTTCGTCACGGTTCGCGCTCCGGAATAGACCGTCGGGCTCACGAGCACGAGCCGGTCGATGAGCTCCGACTGCGCAAGTGCCAATTCAACTAGCACCTGGGCACCGAACGAATGGCCGACCCACACCGCCCGGTCGATCCGCAACGCCTTCGCCCAGTCGTCGGTGAGCGCCGCGAACTGCGACAGGTCGAGCGCCCGGTCGTTCCGACGACGCTCGGCGTGCTCGGGCAAGTCGAGCACGTAGACGCGGCGCTCGCGGACGAGGAGCTCCGCCGTCGGAGCCATTGAGCGCGCCGGCGCCGCCAGGCCGGGGAGGAACACGAGCGGGAGCTCGCCAACCCGGTCGCCCTGCGAATAGAGGAAGCGGATGCGGAAGCCGCCGAAACGTCTTTCGGCTTCCATCCAGATGCCGCTGACTGCTGACAGTGCGCCGGTCGAGCGCCCAACGGTAACGAACCGAGGAGCGCACCCGTCGTGCGCGCCGCAGACGTTGCACGGATTGCAACGTGTCGGTGAGAATACGACCGATCCCGAAGATGCAATGCCGACGCCCCTGACCTCGTCCCTCGCGCCAACCTTTCCGCCGATGCTCGCGTGCCGGATTCGGGCGGGTTGGTGAGCCGGAGGGTCAAGCTGCGGGCGTTCGTGCGCGAGTGTGGACTCGCGTGCATCGCGAGCACGCTCATGCTGCCCGGGGCGATCGCCGTCGTGACTGTGTTCCTGTTCCTCGCCGGGCCGGAGGACGGCACCAAGCCGTGGTACAGCGCGCTCAATCGCACTCCAACGCGTGTCTGCTTCTTCGGAGTCTTGTTCGCCCTCGGGTTCTGTCTGCTGCTTGCCGTCGTCGTATGCCGTCGCTTCGTGAGAGCCGAGTCAGCGTGCCCGGGGGCATTCACCGAAATTCGCCAGGGGTTCGACCGCGCCCGGCTTCGGCTCGCGGCAGCATCCAGTTCCGGCGCGATCGACTCACTCGCTGTCACCCCGGAGGTGTCAGAGCACTGCCGCTACCTCGAAAGCGTCTTCGCGGACCCGCGGCAGTCCGGGCTGCCGTGGCTCGTCGGGAGCGGGTACATCGACGCTTGGAAGCGGCTGCACAGCATGAACGAGGCTCTGCTCTTCCTCGACCCGCTTCCGCTCGTTGCCCGCGATGCGCTCAGCGATGAGATGCGTTTGGAGGGATCGACGATCCCTCAGAGTGCGGCGCTCCAGAAGCGCTTGCGCCTAGCGGTTGCAAGCCTCACGCGGGCCGGTGCGCAGTACCTCATGGAAACTCCGCCGCCGGGACAACCGACGAACGGCGCACCGCCAGCGGACGAGGGCGAGGCGCGTGCGGCACTCGTCCAGGTGCGATCCGCTATCGAAGAATTCCGCGACGGCAGGCGCGAAGGTCTGGTTCGCGGCCGGAACAGACTCTTCGCGACCGTGATCTTCGCGGGCATCACGGGCTGCGTACTTCTCTTCGTGGCCATCCTCTCCGATGCAACCAAGTCCGCCCTCGTCGCGGCAGCGGCCTACTATCTCGTCGGCGGCGTCGTCGGCCTCGTGAAGCAGTTGCAGAGTGCGGCGGCTGCCGACACAGTCACGCAAGAGGACTACGGGCTCGGCGTCGTGCGACTTATCCACACGCCACTCTTCTCGGGGCTCGCCGCCCTCGCCGGCGTCGTGCTCGTCCAACTCGCGCAGGGCCAGGGACAGCAAAAAACGGGCTTCTCGCTCGCCGACACGTTCAACCTCCACACCAACCCGTACGGACTCGTCGCCGCGGGCTTCTTCGGTCTCACCCCGGCTCTCGTCCTGTCAAGCCTGCAGCAACGCGCAAACCAGTACCGGACCGACCTCAGCAAGTCAGCCGCGAGTGGGGCCAACTCCCCAAGCGCTTCGTGAGTCATCCTGCGGAAGGATGCAACGGCTTCTGGTCCGGCTGCGGTTCGCCGGGTCGTTCGCCTGACGGAAGCCGCCGTCCGGGCGGTACTGCTGCCTCGCTCCCGGTCCAGGATGGGCCGTTCGACCGAGGGGGGGAACGGGTTGAGCGAGCAGAGGAAGTACCGGAGCTGGACGGCGCAGCAGAAGCTGGAGATCGTGCTGGTCGGGTTGCGCGGCCGACCGGTCGGTGAAGGAGCTGTGTCGGGAGCACGCGATCGCGGAGACGCTGCACTACTCGTGGCGGGAGAGGCTGCTCGAGGGCGGCCGCGAGGCGCTCGCCGGGAAGGAGGAGCGGCAGGGCGAGCGGGAGCTGCGCCGCTAGGTCGCGGAGCTGGAGCGGGCGCTCGGCCGCAAGACCTACCAGCTGGAGGTCGCGGGAACACTTTGTGGGAGTGGGAGTGAGGCAGCGCGTCGCCGGCTCTCGTGACCTGGTCGCCGAGGGGCAGGCGCCTTCGGTGGTGGCGCGCCTCGCCGGCATCAGACGACAGGTGCCGACGGCTTCGCGACCGCCGCCGAAGTCCCTTCCTACTTGTAAATCAGAAAACTCTTTTTCTTTGCGACCGACACCGCCGCTCCTCCGCGACAACCTCGGGAGCCGCTCACGTCATTTCGATTCGACTTCTAAGCCGTTGGTCGGGGGTTCGAATCCCTCCAGGCGCGTCCAACTGCCCCGCTCGTCGTTCACCGTCCATGACGGACGGTCTCGACGCGCGACTCGACCACAAGACGTCCGCCCGCGACGACCGCCGGACGAGGCGAGACCGTGGCGATCGCTTCTCGTACCGACTCCGCGGCGACGACGACGAGATCGGCGCGATCGCCGACGGACAGGCCATAGTCGGGGAGCCGCATCGCCCGTGCGGCGTTGACGGTGACCATGTCGATCACCGTCTCGAGCTCGGCCGGCCAGGCGAGGTGGCAAACGTGTGCTGCGTACTGCGCGACCTCGAGCTGGTCGGCGCGTCCGAGCGGGTAGTAGGGATCGTCGACGTCGTCCTGACCGGCGAGGACGTTGACGCCCGCCGCGAGCAGCTCGCCGACACGGGTGGTGCCTCGCCTGATCGCGCCGCGATCGTGGCGCCCCTGGACGACGAGCGAGATGTGCGGGTTGACGCAGACCGAGACTCCGGCGTCCCGGACTCGCGCGATGACCATCTCCGCGTGCGCGTGGTCGTAGGCGGAGAGGGCGCCGGCGTGGCTGACCGTGACGCGGCCTTCCCAGCCGGCCTCGATCGTCCGGAGCGCCAGGTACTCGAGGCTGCGCTGGCTCGGGTCGTCGCTGTCGTCGAGCAGCATGTGCACGTCGAGGTCGTTCCGGCGCGCGAGCTCGAGACAGAAGTCCACGTGGCGTCGTATCCACTCGTCCGTCGCCTCCCCGGATGGAAAGCCGCTGACAACGTCCACGCCCTCGTCGACTGCGGCTTCGAGCAGCCGTTCCCCGTCTCGGCTCGCATAGAGCAGGTCCTGCGGGAAGGCGGCCACCTGGATCGTCACCTCGCCGGCGTAGCGTTCGCGGAGCGCGACGAGAGCGCGCGTGCCAGTCAGCCCCGCGACGGGCTCGACGTCCGTGAATGCGCGCAGGGCGGTCGTCCCGTTCGCAAGCGCCATCTCCACGACCCGGGTCGCGCGTTCGAGCACGTTCTCGATCGTGTAGGTCTTCCGGTGACGCCGATTGACGTCGAGCAGCAGCTCCCAGCCACCCCAGCGCGCGGGCCGGAGGTCGTCGCCGATCATCGTCTTGTCGAGGTGCTGATGAGCGTTGACGAACCCGGGCAGGACGAGCCGCTCGTTTCCGTGCACTACGGTCCGCGCCGGCAACTGGAGATCGCTGCCTACGTGAACGATCCGGCCGTCGTCGACCGCGACGTCGACAATCTCGCTGCTCGTCCGCGTGCGAACCCGTCTGATCAGGAGGTCGATCACAACGGCGCCTCCGCGCCGAGGCCGAGCTCGCGTGCCCGCTCCACGACGAGCGCGGCCCTCACCGCGTCCTGGATCGCGACGCCGATCGAACTGATCTGGTCGTCGCCCGTGCGCCCGGTCTTCGTCCGGCAGATCACCTCGCCGAGCTCGTCGGAGAAATGCTCGTGCACGATCTCCCTGGCTGCTGCCGGGATCATCAGGTCGGGGTGAGGGTGCAGGGGAGATCGGCGGCGCGGACGGCCTCCTCTGCCGAGTGCGCCGCGGACGGCGCTGCAGCAACCGGTCTCGACGATGACGACCACCGAGTTCTGAACCGGGATCCCGCGCGCGTGATTCGAAGCAACGTTTGCGAAGCCTTTCAGCTAACGCGAGCGCCAGCGGTTCTCCGCAATCTCGACCAACTCGCGGAGGCCGGTCTCGAGCTCGCCCTCGGTGCAGTTGCCGATCCGCTCTCGTAGCACGTCAAGGATCTCCGCCTTCGGACGCCGGTTCACGAAGATGACGAAGCAGAACCCGTGCCGCTCCTGGTACTCGCGCTCCAGGCGCGTGAGCTCGGCCATCACGCGAGGCTCGTCGTCGGGCGCAGGCCCGTGCTCGGCCGCCGAAGCGGCCGAAAGGCCGTCGCGCTGACTGATCGCCGGGTGCGCGGCGAGGGCCTCGACCTTCTCGTCGTAGGGCAGCTCGTGCACGAGGGTGCGCGCGCGAACGAGTGGGTCGTCCTCGCCGGCGAGGCGCTCGACCAAGCGCGTGCGGCCCTCGAACAGCTCCGCAAGCTCTTCGGCAGACAGTCGCTGCGGCAGCGCGTCCATCCGTCCGAGGGTCACCTCATGCCTCCGCCCTGAAGGGCTCGAGCGGCGTATGGCACGAGAGATTCTCGACACCGTGGGCGGTAATGAGCAGCGCGTTCCCGAGATTGCACCCCACATGCAGTGGGTCGAGCCACTGTGCGTGAGCCACGAAAATCATGCCTGGTTCCAGTTCGTCGTGATTGCTCGATGTCACGGGATAGCCCCGCATGCCGGGCAGCGCCAGCTCATGCCCGAGCCCTGGCGAATTCGGACCGAGAGTCGCCGGATAGACATGTCGCAGCTTGCGCCCCTGAGCTTCCCAATCCTCGTCGGCGACGTCCTGGCGAGGAACCGGGCGTGGTGTGCCATCCGGGTTGGACTCCCAGTTCCACGGCATCGTCCGTGCCTGCGCCGATTCGAGAAATCCTCGCTCGATGTACGCCTCGAACGCCGCATTGTGGACATCGCTGACCAAAGCGCCTGGCCGCGCGGCCCGCATTGCCCTTTCTACTGCATCTGCGCACATCTCGAACACTTCCTCTTGCTCGTCTGAGACGGCTCCCACAGCGATCATTCGCGCCGCTTGTGCGACGTAGCCCCGGTAGGTCACGTTCGAAATGTAGAGCTGAATGATGTCGCCCGGCCGTACGACGTGCCCGTATGGCTTGGAGACGTGTGTGCCAAACCTGTTGATCCCAATCTGATAGCCGTCCCCGGTTTCGCCGCCGCGAGCCAGCTGTGCGTAAGAAAAGGCAGCATAGATCTCGTAATCAGTGACACCTGGCCGTATCACATGATGAGCCGCCTGTATTCCGATGTCGATCAGTTGTGCAGCTGCTCTGACGATATTTTGCTCCGCAGGCGACCGGATTCGTTGCAGGCGCAGGATGATCTCGTTTTCCTCTTGGAAATGTTCATTCGGCATGGCTTGGGCGAGACCGTTCCAATAGGGTGTCGACATCCGGTCACCGATGAGCGCGAAACGCCGTCCAACCAGGCCGAGGTCGGTAACGGCAGCCTTCGTCGCGTCGGCGAGCTTCGCCGCGATGTCACCGGGGCGATCGAAGAACTGGCGTCCCCATCCACCTACCTGGCGAATATCGTCGACCCAGGTTGGTTCCCCAGGCGGAGGAACGATTGCCGCGTCGCTGTAGAACGAGAATAGGATGGAGGCCTCGGCTTTGTCGGTGGGAATCAGGAGTACGCCCTCGCGAGTCCAGTCACAGAGATACCGCAAAAAGTGGTTCGACGTATGGAACCAGCCGACCATCTCGGCTTGAATGATGATGCCGTCGTAATCTCGGAGAACGGCTTCTCTCAATATTCGACGCAAGCGCGTTTCGAACTCTGACGCCGGCAAGGGGTCTATCGGCGAAAACTCGAAGTTCGGCACGAAGCCGTCCAGAAGGTGTTCCGGTGCGACCAACGGTTCCTCCTCTTGGCTCGATCAGCTCGGCATCGTGAGAGAACTGCTGAATGAGTCTCGCGAGCTCCGAGCGCCATCAGCGCCGGAGGCTGCCCCCGTCCTCGCGGTCCGCACACGCTCGATCAGCTTGCTGAGCTCCGCTTCGCGATCCGCCGGTGCTACGGGCTCCTCCGCGCAGCCTCCGCTGGTGGACGGGATGAACTTGCGCAACCTGCGCTGGTAGCATAGCATCTGGTAACCAGATGTCTGGCTACAATGGCGACGGTGCAAGGTATCGAGCCATGACGGAGACAGTCGGCCGCGACACCGGCACCGCCGACACGGGGTGATGAGCGCGACGGCGCTGCCCGGCCTCGGCGACAGCCTCGCGCGACTCGGCACCGAGACTGCGTTCAGCGTGCTAGCCCGGGCGGGCGAACTCGAACGACTGGGCCGCGACGTCATCCATCTCGAGATCGGTGAGCCAGATTACGCAACGCCCTTGCACATCTGCGAGGCAGCGGCCGAGGCGCTGAGAGCGGGCGAAACGCATTACTGCCCCGCCGCCGGGATCCCAGAATTCAGAGAGGCGATCGCGGCCTTCCTGTCACGCACCCGCGGCGTGGACGTCAACCCGGAGAATGTCCTCGTCGGCACGGGCGCAAAGCCGTTCCTCTTCTTCACGATCCTCGCAACCTGCAATCCCGGCGATGAAGTCATCTACCCCGACCCGGGCTTTCCCATCTACGAATCTGCGATCCGGTGGGCCGGCGCGACCCCAGTCTCGCTTCCGTTGCTCGAAAGCCGTGACTTCACATTTGACCTCAACGATCTAGCTGACAGGCTGAGCCCTCGGACGAAGCTTGTCGTCCTCAACTCGCCGCAGAACCCGACCGGCGGCGTCATCTCGCGCGAAGTCATGGCCGGGGCGGCAGAGCTTCTCGCCGGCGGCAACGCCTGGGTACTCTCCGACGAGGTCTACTCGCAGATGCTCTACGACGGCGAGTTCGCCAGCGTCGTGTCACACAACGGCTTGCTCGAGCGCACGATCCTTCTCGACGGGCTGTCGAAAACGTACGCGATGACCGGCTGGCGCTGCGGCTTCGCGGCCGTTCCGGAACCGCGCGTCGATCCGCTCGTTCGCTTCTTCGTCAACTCGACGTCATGCGTTCCACCCTTTGTCCAGCTCGCAGGAGTCGCCGCGCTCACGGGGCCGCAGGACGAGAGCCAGGCGATGATCGAGGAGTTCCGCGTACGCCGGGACCTGATCGTCGCCGGCCTGAACGACCTTACCCGGCGTCTTCTGTCGCGTGCCGCACGGCGCCTTCTACGCATTCCCCAACGTCTCGGAGGTCTCGATCCCCGTCGAGCGGCTCGCCGATCGCCTGCTCCAGGAAGCCGGCGTCGCCACCCTCGCCGGCAGCGCGTTCGGCGAGGTCGGCAAGAACAACCTGCGGCTCAGCTACGCAAACTCGCGCGAGAACCTCGAGCGTGCCCTCGAGCGGATGCGGACGCTCCTCGAGCGCCTGTGAACGAACGGCAGGAGTACGTCAAGCGCCGGCGTGCGCCACGACCTACTCGGCGAGTGAAGTGGCCGAACGCCACTGGCGGGCGATGAGGATTCCCGCAGCAATCATCAATCCGCCTGCAGCCTGTAGGGCTCCAAGCTTCTCCGAGAGGACGAGGACGGCAAAGAGCGCTGCCAAGATGGGCTGCAGATTCGTGTAGCGCGCTGCATGCGTGGCGCCGACGCGTTGGATCGAGGCGAACCAGACCAAGTTCGCGACCACTGCGGCGCCGAGGAGGCTGTACAGAAAGGCAACCCACGCAACGGGGGTTACCTGCGACCAGTTCTGATGAACGAGTTGGGGCGAGGCTGCCACAAGGAGCGGCAGCGAGCCGACCAGACAGACAACTGCGTTCAACCGAAGGGGAGAATAGCGTTGCACGAGCGACCCGATTCCGACCGAGTAGATGGCGAAGGTCGCCGCCGCTCCGAACGCGAGCGCAATACCCCAAGGAGTTCCCGAAACCCCGCCGGTGCCGCCGAGCGCGACCAGCGCGACGCCGGTAAAGGCGACGGCGGTCGCGAGCCAATCGCGTGACCGCACTCGCTCGTTGCCACGCGAGTGGGAGACGAGCGCGACGAGCACAGGCCCGGTGCCGAACAGGAGCGCCACCAGCGAGGCGCTCGCGAAGTGAAGCGCGTAGACGAAAGCCAAGGGGTTGAGCGAAATCCCGACCAGCGCCGTCCCGCAGAGCAGCCGGACGTCGCCCCGTCCGATGCGCAGACTTCGCTCGCGCCGCAGAGTCAGGCCGCAGTAGATCAGCCCCGCGAGCGCGAAGCTGGGGGCCGTGTAGACGAGGGGCAGGAATCCGTGCGTCAGCGCGTATTTCGTGACGCTGAAGTTGAAAGCCCACACCGAGACGACCGTAAGCAGCCACACCTCCGTCGTGAGCCGCCGCCCGCTCAGGCGCTTCGCTGCCGACGCCTCACCGGTCGGAGCGGCCGAATACAATCTGCGGCTCGCCCTACGGGCTCGGTCTGGAGCGGCGAGCGGATCCGGGGGCAGGCTTCGTGGGTTGGCGCGCCTCATCCTGACCGGGCTTGCGCCGCGCGCACCTGATCGACGATCCAGCGAGC
>JADMIO011227370.1_pt1 | contig 12829 bp, 10 predicted proteins | sample 8958161 | NCBI WGS metagenome assembly JADMIO01 (sample SAMN16585339, study PRJNA669376) | soil metagenome | isolation source: Crop rotation soil | place: USA: Cullars Rotation, Alabama | collected 2011 | reverse complement strand
TGCTTATGCTTAAGATGCTTCTACTGCATCCTCCGCCGTAACGGTTTGTTTCACTTCCTGTGCTTCCATCAGCTTCTTTTTCTCAGCCCTTGCAGTTTTATGATCACCCGTATGGCTCCATCCCGGCGGCATAATGATATATAAGAATTTATTCTTGATTCCGGGCGCATGGCGCACATCTCTTGCCAGGTAATATATCTCTCCAAAATAAACGTCCCAGAAATTGCGCGGGTTTATTTTCCGGGTAACACCATATCGTATGGGCAACTCTTTTTGCTCAGGTTTCAGCGTGCCAAATACCCTGTCCCAGATGTTAAGCAGATTACAGAAGTTAGTATCCATATACTCCACGTTCTTTGCGTGGTGTACGCGGTGGTGTGAAGGTGTTAGAATATACCTGTTCAAAACACCCAGCCTTGCATCTTTCATAATGTTCTCACCCACATGAATAAACGCTCCCCAGGTTCCGTCAATGAACATAATAAAAAATAATAACGGCGCATTTACGCCAAGTAAGATGCAGATGGTGGTCCTGATAAAATCTGCATAAGGCGCTTCTAGAAAAAAATGCGCATAGGTAACAGAAAGATTCATGTTTTCAGGCGCATGGTGCGTGGAATGCAAACACCACAAAATCCTCACTTTATGTGCCAGGTAATGATATATAAAATGGGCAAACTCCCAGATAATATAACCATAGATCAGCCAATACCATGTGAACGTGGTTTTGAAAATGGCATATTTTTCAAACAGGCCGATGCAGAATGCAACCATTGCAATTGCTATAAATCTTGAAATAAACCTGTTCGCTACAAAAATGAAGAATGGAACCCGGTAGTCATCTATCTTAAATTTTTTATATACCGCGGCCCTTGTTATCTCTATTATCAATAAAAAAGGTATGAAGGGAGATATGACCGAAAGTATGCCATCAAAAGTTAAGAGGCTGCTGTAGTCGCCGCTCTGCACAACTTCCACCACATGGCCTATCCCGAAAAAACCGATCACTTCGTCATATAAAACCTGGAAAATATTCATGACAATACCGCTGAGTGAGGTAAAAATAAAGTATGATTGTTAATCATCGCCGATTTTTTTAATTATGGTTTAGCTAATATTTTTAAACCTGTATTTTGCGCCCGAAAATTTTATTTATGAAGCGATTGGCAATACTTGCACTTGCCGGGATAATAAGCTCAGGATCAAATGCTGTTATGGCCCAGGCAAAGGATAAGAACTTTAAATTTATTGACCCTGCCAATATGGATCTTTCCATAAAGCCGGGCGACAATTTCTTTTTATACGCAAATGGCACCTGGCTCAAAAACAATCCAGTGCCGCCGTCTAAAACGCGTTGGGGAAGTTTTGATGCATTACGGCAATCCAGTCTCGATAACCTGAAATTAATTACAGAAGACGCTGCGAAAAATGCCTCGAAAAACAATTTGTACCAACGCGTTGGCGACCTGTATGCAGCTGCTATGGACAGTGCCGCAATTGAAAAGCTGGGTTATACGCCCATTAAAAGCGAACTTGAAAGGCTTAACGCATTAACCACCCAGGAGCAGGTTTTAAATGAAATCGCCACGCTGCGCACGCACGGCATGGGCGGGGTTTTATTTGGATTTGGGGTTGGACAGGATGATAAAAATGTGAATCAATATATACCTGAATTCAGGCAGGGTGGCCTTTCACTGCCCGATCGTGACTATTATTTAAAGAATGATACGCGCAGCCAGACCATCCGCACCGAATACCTGGGCTACGTAACTGATATGTTTAAACTGGTTGGGGATGATCCAACTTTTGCTCAACAAAAAGCGCTGCAAATTTTAAATCTTGAAACAGCACTGGCCAAAGCCCAGTTAAGCCGTGTTGAGCTGAGAGACCCTGTTAAGACGTATAATAAATTCTCCGTTGACGATTTCAGCAAAGCTACGCCAGGTTTGGATTGGAAAACTTTACTGTCCGCGATGAAAGTATCAAAGGCTGACAGTGTTCTTTGTAACAATCCCGCTTTTTTCAAAACAATAAATTCTCTGTTAACCGCTGTGCCCGTTAATGTTTGGAAAGCATACCTGCAATGGGCGATAATAAAAAACCATGCAGCTTATTTGAGCAGCGATTTTGTGAACAGGCAGTTCAAATTCAGCCAGGTTTTATCGGGCCAGAAAGAAATTAGCCCGCGCTGGCAACGCATGAGTGGTATGGTTGACAACAATCTTGGCGAATTGGTTGGCCAGCTATACGTAGAAAAATATTTTAATGATGCGGCAAAACAGCGCATGCTCGCGCTCGTAAAAAATGTGCAGCAAACGGTGGCGGACAGGATAAACCGCCTGGACTGGATGGGCGACAGCACCAAACAGCAGGCATTGGGCAAGTTGAATGCCATTATAAATAAAATTGGTTTCCCCGATAAATGGGAAACGTATAAAGGTGTTGTTATAAACAAGGATGACCTGGTTGGCAGTTTAAAAAGTGTGAACGAATGGGCATACAATGATATGGTGAACCGCATGGGTAAACCTGTTGATAAAACCAAATGGCTGATGACGCCCGCCACGGTAAATGCTTATTATAATCCATCAAATAATGAGATCGTTTTTCCTGCAGCTATCCTGCAATTCCCATTCTTTGATCCTAACGCTGATGATGCGGTAAATTACGGAGGTATTGCGGCCGTGATCGGTCATGAAATTACACATGGTTTCGACGACCAGGGCAGGCAGTATGCTGCCGATGGCAATTTGAAAGACTGGTGGACCGCCGTTGATGCCAAACAGTTTACGGAACGCGCTGATAAGGTTGTTGCCCAATATGCAGCCTTTACGGTTAATGATAGCCTTCATGTGAACGGAAATCTCACCTTAGGTGAAAATCTTGCGGATCTCGGCGGTTTGAATATTGCATATGAAGCGTTCAAGAAAACAGAGCAGGGGAAAAGCGATAAAAAGATAGATGGATTTACGCCCGACCAGCGTTTCTTTTTAAGTTGGGGCCAGATATGGAGAAGCAATATCCTGCCCGATTATGCCGCGCAGTTGGTGATGACTGATCCGCATTCGCCCGGTATGTATCGTTGTAACGGGCCGCTTGTTAATGTGGATGCATGGTATGCTGCATTCAATATACAACCCGCGGATAAAATGTATAAGCCCGAAAGTGAAAGAATTAAAATTTGGTAGACAGCTTTTCCTTCTATATAAAGAGCAGCTTCCGGGAGCTGCTTTTGTTTTCATGTTAAACAAACATGCAAGTGCTGGAAAGAAAAAATTACTTTAGCGCCGTTAAAACTTACAGCATGAATGCGATAATTGTTCCAACAGATTTTTCACCGGTAGCTTATAATGCGGCGCGCTATGCTATAGCCCTTGCAACAGATCTGCAGGTAACTAAAGTAGTCTTATACAACGCCTACCAGGTCTTTATTTCAGAAGATCCTGAATTTAGCATGCCCGTGGAAGCCGATATAGAACAGTTCAAGGAAATAAGCGAAAACGGCCTGGCTAAGATGAAGGAAGAGCTTGGTACACAATTACCCGGTAGTTTGACGATTGAAGCCAGGAGTGAGTACAATATGGCTAATATGGGGATCATCGATGTATGCAAGAACAATGATGCGGATCTGATTGTAATGGGTATATCAGGCGCAGAAAGCAAACTGGAAGAAGCTATTATTGGCAGTACTGCGGTTGATGTGTCGAAAAATAGTGAAAAGCCCGTGATTATTATTCCGGCAGGCGCTGAATATTCCGGTTTAAAAAAACTTGTACTGGCGATCGATTTCAAGAAAGTAAAACAAACAACACCAGTTGCAGAGATAAAAAAGATCCTGGATGCAACACAGGCAAAATTTGATGTTTTACATGTTGAAACAAGCTCAGGTGATATGCAATCAACCCATATGGATGAAAAAAATATTTTCGACTTTTTGTTCCGGGAATATGCCCCCGAATATCATTTTATCAAAAGCGAAACTTTTACGGATGGGATCAATCATTTCGCAATTGAGAACAATTCAGATCTCATTATCGTAATTCCAAAAAAACATGGCTTATTTGATAATATTTTTAAGCCCAGCCGTACAAAAGCACTTGCTTTTCACAGCCATATACCCATTATGACAATTCACGAATGATCGTTCATAACTTTCAAAAATTATATTGAGTATTTCTGCATGCATTAAACAGGTTTTAAATTTCATCATGAGAAATTTTTTGTTCATTTTTCTTTTTTTACCGCTAATTAATAAAGCTCAAGATCTGTCCGGTGACTCATTGGTCATTCATAAAATGGCCGCAAATATTTTAAGCAGCGATGCAGCGTACAATAATCTTTATGATCTCACCAAAAATATTGGTGCGCGCTTGTCAGGGTCTGTACAAATGTACCTGGCAGAAGAGTGGGGCGCAAAAGCTTTGAAAGATGCCGGTGCAGAAAACGTGATATTGCAGGAATGTATGGTTCCGCACTGGGTGCGTGGCGGGCAGGATAAAGCATATATTATTTATGAAGACGAAAAAGGTGTTCAGCAAAAGTATGACCTTAATGTGTTGGCATTGGGTAACTCTGTTGGTACAGGAACGAGGGGAATTGAGTTGCCACTTATCAGGGTGAGTGATTTTAATGAGCTTGAAGCAAAAAAAGATCAATTAAAAGATAAAATTGTTTTTTATAATGTTCCCTTCGAAGATACCCTGATCAATACTTTTTTTGCGTATGGGAAGAATGTTGTATACCGTGGCTTTGGTGCCAGCCGTGCAGCAAAGTATGGCGCCGCCGCAGTACTTATCCGCAGTATGACGAATACACCCGGTAATGTTCCGCATACCGGCTCTTTGCGTTATACTTCAGAAGGGGAAATTCCTGCAGCGGCCGTCGGTTTGGAAGATGTGAAAAAGCTCAACGTTATATTCGAGAAAAACATTGCTGTTACAGCAACCTTATTTACCCATGGCCAAATGTTGCCTGATACCATTGCACATAATGTAATTGGCGAATTAAAAGGCAGCAAATATCCCGAACAGGTAATTACTGTTGGCGGGCACCTGGACAGCTGGGACGTTGCGGAAGGTGCTCATGATGATGGTGCCGGCATAGTGCAAACGATAGAAGTGCTGCGGGCATTTAAGGCGCTTGGTTACCAGCCAGGGCATACCATACGCTTTGTGTTATTTGCCAATGAGGAAAATGGCACTCGCGGAGCAAAAAAATATGCTGAGGAAGCCAGGCAAAACAACGAGCAGCACATTTTTGCCCTTGAGAGCGACGCGGGTGGTTTTACGCCACGAGGGTTTAGTTTTGATGTTGATGATGCTGCCATATGGACGAAAATTAATTCATGGAAGCCCTTGTTCACACCGTACTATGGTGATCGCTTCGAAAAAGGTGAAGCAGGTGCCGATATCGGTTACCTCAAGGAAATGTTCAACACACCACAGGCAGGATTAACTCCTGATAGCCAGCGCTATTTCTCTGTTCATCATGCGGCAACGGATGTTTTTGAAAATGTGGATATACGCGAATTAAAACTGGGCGCTATAAACATGGCAGCGCTTATTTACCTGGTTGATAAGTATGGGCTGGATTAAAATCGTGAATCGTCAATCGTGGGCTATAAACGTAAACCGTGACTACTGATCACAAATCGTATTACTAAAGCATATTATACCTTTATACAATGATCTCCACAATCCCGGATATAAATATCGATATCCAGCTGCAGGCAACCAGGAATTTTTTCAAAACCGGCGTTACGAAAGAATACAATTTCAGGAAACAGCAATTATTAAATTTAAAGCAGTCGATACTTAAGCATGAAGAAGAATTGTATGAATGCCTGTATGCCGATCTGAAAAAGGATAAAGAGGAAGCCTGGGTAACTGAAACCGGTTTTGTGATCGCAGAGATAAATGCCGCGCTAAAAAACCTTAAAGACTGGATGCGGCCTAAAAAAACAGGGACTAACCTGTTAAACCTTCCGTCAACCAGTTTTATACTGCCAGAGCCCCTGGGTACCGTATTGATAATCGGCCCATGGAATTATCCCCTCCAGTTACTATTAACGCCTTTGGCTGGCGCCATTGCAGCAGGCAATTGCGTTGTATTAAAGCCAAGTGAGTTTGCTCCGGCAACCGCTGCCGTAATGAAGGAGATTATCAGGGATGTTTTTGCAGAAGAATATGTTTTATACCTGGAAGGTGAGGGGGCGGATGTAATTCCGCGGATGATGGAAGCATTTGCCTTTGATCATGTTTTTTATACAGGGAGCACCGCAACGGGGAAAATAATTTATAAAATGGCCGCGGAAAATTTAACACCCGTAACACTGGAACTCGGCGGTAAATCACCCTGTATCGTGGAAAGTGATGCCAATTTGCAGGTTGCTGCAAAGCGCATAGTAATGACGAAATTCACCAATGCCGGGCAAATGTGCGTTGCGCCTGATTATTTATTGGTTCATGAAAAGACCAGGGATAAATTTCTCCGGGTACTTATAGCAACCATTGAAAAGTTTTTTGGAGATGCTGAAAATAATTACGCTTATAGCAAGATCATTAACGAAAGGCAGTTTAACCGGGTGATCAGGTATTTACAGGAAGGAACCATCATTCACGGTGGCAGGAATAACAGGGAAAAACTATTTATAGAACCAACAGTTCTTGAAAATGTCAGCCCCGATGATGCTGTAATGCAGGACGAGATCTTCGGTCCTGTTCTCCCCGTGATAAGCTTCAGTACGCCGGAAGAAGCAAAAAGCATCATTGAAAAACATCCAAACCCGCTTGCATTGTATGTGTATACTTCATCAAAACAAAAAGAAGATTACTGGCTGAAGAACATTGCGTTTGGTGGCGGTTGTATTAATAATTCAAGCTGGCACTTAACCAATCATCATTTGCCTTTTGGCGGCAGGGGCACTAGCGGGATAGGAAAGTATCATGGAATATATTCTTTTGAAACTTTCAGCCATTTTAAAGCGATCATGAAAACGCCAACCTGGTTCGATCCGGCTTTACGCTATCCGCCATTAAAGGGCAAGCTTAATATTTTCAAGAAGATAGTGCGATAAGATTTGGCTTTAACGATGAGCGCTACAAAAAAAGATCAGGATAGAGATCTGCGCCGGGGATAACCGCATATTTGCCCAGGTCTGTAATGCATTCAGCATGCAGCACTTTTTCATCAATAAATGCGTTGCCTGTACAAATTGAAGATGCCTTACCCAGTATGTAATAAGCAGCATCAGCAATTATTTCAGGTCTGCGGCTCATCTTCATTAAAGCTTCGCCACCCAGGAGGTTTTTTACAGCAGCAGTTGCTATTGTTGTAGCAGGCCATAAAGCATTTGAGGCAATATTGTATTTTTTTAATTCGCTTGCCCATGCAAGTGCCATCATTGTCATATTATATTTACTCATAGTATAGGCAACATGATTGCTCAGCCATTTTTCATCAAGATTTACAGGAGGCGATAATGTAAGTATATGCGGATTAGAAGATTTTTTTAAATATGGTATAAAATAGCGTGTGGTCAAGAACGTTCCGCGAACATTTACATCGAACATTAAATCAAAACGCTTTGCTTCAGTTTGTTCTGTGTTGGATAATTGTATGGCAGATGCATTATTTACAAGTATATCAACTCCGCCAAAAGTTTGAATCGTCTTTTCAACGGCAGCTTTTATCTGGTCTTCACTGCGTACATCAACCTGTACTGCCAAAGACTTTCCACCGGCTGCTTCAATTGCGTTTGCTGCAGAATAAATGGTGCCGCCAAGGCGCGGATCTTCTTCAACAGTTTTTGCAGCCACAACAATATTTGCGCCTTCTCTGGCAAATCTTAATGCAATTGCCTTCCCTATGCCGCGGCTGGCGCCTGTTATAAAAATTGTTTTGTTTTTAAATGATGCCATCTCAGGATTTTATAAGCTTAAAAATTCTCTTACGGTGTTTTCCGCCTCAATACAAGCCTGTTGCAGGTTATCATTAACAATAATTTTATTGAACTGGTATTTAAAGCTTAACTCAAAGACTGCCTTATTCAGTCTTGTTTGCAAGCTTTCCAAACTTTCTGTTCCGCGTAGTTGCAACCTTCTTTCCAGTTCTTCAACAGAAGGAGGCTCAATAAAAATAGTAAGACAATTTTCATCGAACTGTTCATGTACATGAATGGCCCCTTTTACATCAATATCAAGCAACGGAATTTTGTTGTCGTTCCAGATCCTTTGTAATTCAGTTTTGAAGGTACCGTAATATTTCCCTTCATATACCATCTCCCATTCTATAAACTCATTCTGCTGTATTTTGGTATGAAACACCGCTTCGGATATAAAGTAATAATCTATCCCATCTCTTTCGTTGCCACGTGGTTTCCTCGTAGTGGCTGAAACCGAAAATGCAAGCCCGGGGATCTTTTCAAGTAAATATTTGGTAACTGAAGTTTTACCAGCCCCGGAAGGAGCCGTTATAATAACGAGTTGTTGTAATTGTTCAGTCACAAAAAAATTTTGAGCTGCAAAATACGCAATCAGTTATTTTTGCAACCCAATAAAATGCGGGTATTTCATAACTGACTCCGCAGCTCAAATGGCAGAGCATCCCGATTTTAATCGGGAGGGTCTGGGTTCGGAAATGAATAAAATAAATAAACTGACTCTGTAGCTCAGTTGGTAGAGCAGCTGACTCTTAATCAGCGGGTCTAGGGTTCGAGTCCCTACAGGGTCACAGGAATTAAAAGCCTTGATACTTTAGTTTCAGGGCTTTTTTATTGTGTTTTAGGAATGATTAAAAAAAACAAAGCCGCCGTTACCAAAAAGTAATTAATATTCCTAAACGAATTGAACTTCTCCGGTGAAACTTGAATAAGCAGCATATCGTATGAATAAGTCGTTCACATTATTTATATTTTGCAATATATTTTTATCTTTCACAATTCTAAATACTGCAATTATGAAAACGCTTTTCACAACGCTCTGCTTTTTTTTGATTTTTTCCGTTTCTGCCCAGTTAACAAAAGATGATGTAACCCTCATACAGGAGATGTATGGAAAAGAGAAACGTGATCTTGTAAAGGAATATATGCGGTTTAACGATACAGTTTCGGCTGGCGCATTTTGGAAAATATACGATAGCTATGAAACAGACAGGAAAAAATTGGGCGGGGATTTTATCGGCATTATGCAGGATTATGCTGAGAATTTTGAGCAGCTCGATGATAAAAAAGCAGATGAACTGGTTACAAAAATGAGTACCAATAATATTGCGTATGAGAATTTATATATTACTTATTATAATAAATTGAAACCAGCTATTGGTGCATTAAAAGCAAGCCAGTTTATTCAAATGGAAGCCTATTTCAGGAGCGCTATAAAAACCGAAATTCTTGACGAGATCCCATTTATAGGTGAAATTGACAGTATACTGGATGATTCAGAGGAGTAATTTTGTTCCTGTGTGATCTTTGCCGTTGTAAATAAAAACAACAAGTTACTTATGTGCTTAACATAATCTTGCCAGGCGATCCGTTCTTTCCCGTCTGGCAGCTATCGTTTACACAGCGCAACATTCATCCTCCACATGTCGAATTGTGTTCCTGTTGCTTTTGAAGCATAAGTACCAGGCTGCTCCATTGATGGGTGCATCACTAACTGCACAATGATAGGTTCACCCGGCCCAGGTGAAAGGTAAAGCCGGGTAGTGTTATTAATTCATTTAAAAGAAGCAACACCTGGTTTACCTGTTTGCGGACCGGGCAATACTATACAGGATGCTTGTATTTAAATGTTATAGATATTTATGTCATTCGGGTGTGATTAACCATATACAAAACACCGGTTTGTATCGCCCGGGGCGACGTCACCATAAGCTGAATTAAAAATTAACGCATTTTGCACATAGAGAAAAACTCGATGGGGTTCTTCTGCAGGTTAAAAATAGCCTGATATGGCTATTGAACAGCATTGCGGGTGATTATAATTTTACGGCAAAAATGAATATCGATGAAAAATCAGGCTACTGATGCAAGTTTAATTTTGATATGCAATGGACAAAGTAATTAAAATAGTCATTTTCGACGATCATAAACACAGGCGTGATGCATTAATACTAATGATCAGTTTTCGCAAAGACATGGTATGCATCGGCGATTATGAGAACTGCAATAACCTGGTTGAAGATTTACGTAAAAACATACCTGATGTGGTATTAATGGATATCAATATGCCCGGGGTAGATGGCATTGAAGGCGTGAAGTTGCTGGCCAAATACTACCCGGATACATACATCATCATGCAAACTGTTTTTGAAGAAGATGAGAAAATATTCAACTGCCTGCTTGCAGGGGCTGATGGCTATATTTTAAAAAATGCGCCAAACGAAAAAATGATGGAAGGTATACTGGAAGTTGTGAATGGCGGCGCCCCGATGACGCCTTCCATTGCCCGCCGTGTACTGAGTTATTTCAATAAGAAATCTGAGAAAAGTAATAAGGAGTTATTCAACCTTTCGAAAAGAGAGCTGGATATTCTGAATTTACTGGTAAAAGGCTATAGCCATAAAATGATCGCAACAGAATTATTCATAGCTATAAACACAGTGAATAACCATATTAAAAACATCTACCAGAAGCTGCATGTACACAGCGTTTCGGAAGCGGTGGCAACAGCGATTCAAAAAAATATAGTATAGCTCAAATAGCGAAGGTGCCAGGCATTTTAAAATGCCTGGCACCTTCGCGTGGGCGGGATGCAAAAATTAATCTTATTTAAAGCTTACGCTTATTTTGCCACCCTGCGAACGCACATCTACCAATGTTCCGCCGCCATTCAACTGGCCTTCTACCGAATGTTCATCAACAGAGCCGCTGAAATTTTTTAACTGCATATCAATCTTATTTGCACTCAGGTCAAGATCATAACCCTTATTTGCAGGCAGCTGCAGATTGATATTGCCGCCGGAGTTTCTCAGCTTAACAGTTTTTGTAGTTTCTATTATTTCTGCATCGATGCCGCCACCGCTTGTTTCTGCATCGATGCTGCAGGTAAGATTTCTTAACCTGATACTACCGCCCGATGTACCTGTTACCAGGTCACCTTTAATATTCTCTGCATCGATACTGCCGCCGCTGGTTTCCGCTTCAATGGTTCCGTCTAGATCTTCCAGTTTCAGCGAGCCGCCGGAAGTTTTCAGTTTTATATTCCCGGTGCATGTTTCTGCCTGGATGCTGCCACCACTTGTAACAAGATCAATATCGTTTGACGAATTGGCGATGCGGATACTTCCGCCTGAGCCCTTGCCTTTCATTTTACCTTTTACACGGTCAATTGCAATACTTCCGCCGCTTGTTCTGAAGCTATGTGTACCTTCCAGGTTTGAAAGCGCGATGCTGCCACCGCTGGTTTCAAGTTCGGTAGTAACATTCACCGGCAGGTATGCTTTGAAGGAAACATTCACCGATTTCTTCCAGTTCATATTCGACTTCTTCAGTTTGGCCGATGCTATAAGCTGGTTCCCGCTCACATTAACAGTGAGGGTATAATATTCGTCGAGCCGTTTTTGTATTTCCTCTTTTGAAAGGTTCTCATTATTATTAGGCGTTACAAAAACTTCCAGCCTCGCTTCAGTACCGTTTACACCGGTAACGCCAATGCTTCCGCCCGAAGCGTCGATCTTTGCGCTTGTAATTGACTGGCCCGACAAAGATTTTGTGAGGTATGGCTGTTTATCGGTTTGTGCTTTTACTGCGGTGCCACAGCAAAACAGTGCAGCAAAAAGGAGATATTTTCTCATGATTTTTTATGTTGAATTTTTGATGAAGACTTTAAGTGCCCTACAATTTTAGACATTATTTCCCGGGAACTAATTTCCCGGGTACAACACATTCCAACGTGCATGCCAGTAGCCGTAACCCTTTAAATACAAGGGTTTTGGAAATACAGGCACCAATAAAACTGTGCGGAAACGTACAGTAGTTGCACGGATTTGGGGGCTGTTGGCCGCTAACCGTTGACCGCTCACCGTTAACCGGCAACAGCCTGGTTAGTGAGCCTGCAAGGGCCTTGCGCACTGAAATTTCCCCCGGAAGCCCGGAACTCCCCTCTAAAAGAGTGAAGATTGCCTCTCCGGGAGGAAACATTGCCCCTCTGAGAGGGAAAATTGCCTCTTTGAGAAGGAAAATTGCCTCTCTGAGAGGGAAAATTGCCTCTCTGAGAAGGAGGATTGCCCCTCCGGCAAGAAATCGCCTCACTAACAGAGGGAATTTTGCTGCTGCTGGTTAGAGTCACTAAATTTTCAGCGCCTTTTTCCACGAAGCTGGAGTGGTTGTGGCTATTGGCCTTCAATATTATTTTATCCTGAACCTCATACCGGCATAGAGCATACGGCCGGTTACCGGGCCCCAGGTGAGTGAAGCATCAAAATACGGGCTGAATGGCTCGTCTGCCGCTATAATTGCATCTCTTTGCATATAGTTGGTAATGTTTTCGCTGCCTATATAAACATCCACCGGGTTTTTCCTGCCTATCGATTTGCTCAACTGCGCATTCATCAGTACATACGCCGGTGAATATGGCGTTGTTTGATATTCTTCCGGGTTTGCCGTTGTGGGGGGTATTCGTTTCTGGCCGTTATATGTTATCGTGTAGTCGAACTTCCACCCGCTTATTTCGTAAGCCAGGTTTGCAAATGCCCTGTGTTTTGAGACCAAAGGTTTTTGCAGCAGTTCGGTGCTGTAAGTTGTTTTTACGTCGAACAAACGATAGGCTAGTTTAACGTCAAGCTTTTGCAAGGGGATAAATGAAAATTCTGCCTGGAAACTGTTCGAGTA
>JADMIO010991090.1_pt1 | contig 12830 bp, 13 predicted proteins | sample 8958161 | NCBI WGS metagenome assembly JADMIO01 (sample SAMN16585339, study PRJNA669376) | soil metagenome | isolation source: Crop rotation soil | place: USA: Cullars Rotation, Alabama | collected 2011 | reverse complement strand
CGCGACAACTTGTCCACGTGGAATTCTAAGCTTAGGATCCCAATGTGCTGGAAAGATACCTTGCAAAGACGGCCACGATGGCCGTCTTTCAGCGTTCCATGGATGGAGATAGCATCGCAAAACAGGTACTGCAGTAAAAACCGAATCCCCAAAAGCAAAAATCCCCACAAAAGTCTTCCTTGCGGGGATAATCACTGGGTCAAATTTTCTAGAAAAAACAGAAATTAAAACTTACGAATAAGCCCAACAAGAATTCCGCGGATCTCAACCTCTTCCGGGTTGTACCACATAGATTTCATCGTGGAATTAGATGGGCGAAGCTCAACCATTTTTGCAGAGCTGCCGCTTTCGGGACGAGCGCGGAAGTAAATGCGTTTTACAGTCGCTTCGTTTTCAACAGTCGCCACAACAATGTCGCCATTTTTTGCGTCGTTTTGTTTTTGAATTAAAATAACGTCTTCATCATGAATGCCGTCTTCAATCATCGAGTCTCCTTGCACTTTCAGTGCAAAAGATTTCGAAGGATTGCGCACCATCGATGGTGGAACGTCGACAAATTCATCGTGCTTCAAATTTTCAATTGGTTGGCCGGCTGCAACTTTCCCAAGAAGGGGAAGTGACAGGATCTCATCACGAGCCTGGAGGAGCTGAGTGCGAGGAGACCCTGTCTTCGTCGAGACAGTGTTAGTGAAGTGCTGCTGATAGGCCGAAGCCGAATGCAGAACTTGGATCGCTCTTTTCTGGTTTTGGGGATTTTCGATATATCCCTTTGCGGTCAATTGTTTCAGATAATTCTGAACGGAATTGAACGAAGCCAGACCAAAGTGCTCCTTAATTTCTTGATATGACGGAGAAACTCCTGAACTTAAGATGTGGGTCTCAATAAACTCGAGAACCGATTTTTCTTTAGGTGTCAGGGGAGGTAGTAGTGGGAGGGGCGTTTGTTTCGTCATACTTACATATGAACTTACAGTGTAAATAATGTGTAAGTCAAAAACAAATTTGATGGTCTAGGCAAAATAATAAAGCCACACAACGTCAACGACAGTTGTCTGGCTCTAGCATCGATAAATTGTAAATGAAGCCGGAAGCGCTGTGGCTAGATCGCCACTCAGCAGCTATTTATTCCGAACGCGGACAGACTTTTTTAGAGTCATCGCAGCTCATTTTAGCTTCTTTATAGAGTGTGGCAGCGCCTTCTGAAGCGACTGCACGTTCTATAATGGGACGTGGCTTGTTTTCAGCGTGGCTAATTGGTGACATCGAACAATTCTGGTAAAAAATTATCACAATGGGATTAATCACCAACATTGCTACGAAACTGAAACTACCCTTGCTAAGCATCTTTCCTCCGAACTGCGCATAAAAAATCACACCTTTTAACATTACGGACGAAAGTCCCCAGGACTTTAGGCTGATTGTAAGGATTCTCACTTAGGGGCGAAAAAACCTTCTTTCTCATCTTGAGAGAATCGACAGTCCCGGTGATAATAGAAGAGCCATGACAATAAAACGCCTAACGGCCCCTCTTTTTATATGTTTCTTGCTTTCTGTCGTTGCAGCACGTGCCGAGTTCACTAATGTTCAGCAAGAGTGTGTTAACAGTCTTAAAAAATTTCCTGGTGCGTTCGACGACAAGCTTTTGCAAGCTGCCTGTGAAAAGGCAATTGTGGACGCAGTCTGCGTGAGTGCCGAGGGAAAACCAATTTACCATTACGAGAAAATGTCGACGGAAGCGGACGCGAAAAAAATTCTCGTGTTCAGTTTGATCCATGGTGATGAAACACCAGCGGGAACTGTCGGTCGTTATTGGATGGAAAGATTAGAAGGAATCAACCCAAGAAATTCTTGGCGTGTGATTCCGGTTCTAAATCCGGATGGCGTGAAATACAAAACACGCACGAACGCGAACAAGATTGATATCAATCGTAATTTTCCAACGAAAGATTGGACAACTGCGGCTGTTGAAAATTGGAAGCGCACGACAAAAGAAAATCCTCGTCGTTTCCCTGGCAAAGAAGCAGCCAGCGAACCTGAAACAAAATGTGCGGTTCATCACTTAGAAGAATTCCGTCCTGATTTTGTTGTGTCCGTACATACGCCATTAAAAGTTTTAGATTTCGATGGACCGAAAGTAGCGCCGCCGAAGTTTGATTATTTGCCATGGAAAAGTCTTGGCAGTTATCCCGGCAGCTTAGGTCGCTATATGTGGCTTGAAAGAAAAACGCCGGTGTTAACAATGGAGCTTAAAGAAAACTTACCACCGAATTTACAGCCCTTTGAAAGACTGCAAGACATCATCGGAAGTCTTGTGATGTTAGAGACGGGTAAAGTAAAGCATCTTAAATCGGGCGGGGATGAGAACGTAAAGACTGAAATCCCGGAAGCGAAAATGTTGCCGGTTGCCCTCGAACATACTGCAGGAAAATAAGCTTAAAAATAGGCTTAAGCAGAATCTTTTAAACGGACGCCATTGCGTCCGTTTTGTTTTACCTGATACAAGGCTTCGTCAGCCAAATTCATCAAATAATCTAACGGTCGCGAATGCTCTACGCAACCACAGACACCAATACTGATAGTCACATTTAAACTCAGTTCCAGATCAGCCATATCCGTGCGAGACACGCGATCCCGAATACGTTCGGCAACTTCCTTTGCCGCATCCGGACCGGTAAAGGGCAGAACAATCAAAAACTCTTCGCCACCAATACGACCAACGCGATCGGCTTGGCGCAAAAGTCCCTTGCTGACATCGGCAATGCGCTTAATCACTTGGTCGCCCACCGCATGGCCGAACGTATCGTTCACGCGTTTAAAATGATCGATATCAAATATCAGTACCGAGAAGGGTTTGTTTTGCTCTTTACAAGTGCGTAGGGCTTCTTGTCCATACGTCAGGATGTGACGGCGATTTGGTAATTGCGTCAGTTCGTCAGTGAGGGCCAAGTTTTCCATTTTATGGGCCAAACGGACCTGGCGAATTGCAAAGAAAGCACCGACTCCTAAGAGCAAGGCACCTAAGGCAATGACGGCCATTTGCAGGATCTGTAAGCGTGAAGCCGTTTCTAATTCTCTTCTTAAAAGCTGATTGGCCTGCTCTTTGTGGGCAGTTTCAAATTTCAATTGAATGCGGGAAAGTTGATTTTCTTTCTGGCTGCTTAAAATTTGATCCGAGATAGTTTTATACTTATGCAAATGCACGTACGCATTCTGCCAGTCTCTCATTTGTACATAAATTTGACTGCGTTCTTCAGAGATATCTCGAATATTAATCGGGGAGACCTGTCCATCAGTAAGGCTTTCAGCGCGCTCGAGTTCAATAAGAGCTTTGTCGTTTCGATTCAGCAAGCGATAGGAAATAGCGCGCTCCAGGTGCAGTCCGGCCTGACTCTTCACGCGATTTTTAGATTCCAAAGTGTTCATTGCTTGATCTAATACTTGCAAAGCTTGCTCTGGTTTTTTGGTTTCGTTATAGACACTGCCTAAGGCGCGAAACACGAGAGCTTGGCTGGCTACATTACCCAGTTCTTTATGAATTTTAAGTGATTCTTCATAAGCGTGTTCGGATTTTCCAAAATCTTTAAGTGATTGATAGCGGCGACCCAAATTATAAAGCACGACAGCGACGTTGCGTTTTTTGCCTGCGGCTTTATTTTTTTCCAAAACTTCGTTGAAGTATTCGATGGCTTTTTTATCTTCACCCATACGGCCATATAAAATTGCAATGGAATTTAGGGTGATGCGCAGTTTGTTCGGCAACTCGAGTTCAAAGAAAATGTTTTGGGCATTTTGCAGTGAAGTCAGAGCGTCCGTAAAGTCTCCTTGATAACCGCGCAACTGACCAAGGTTTAAAAGTGCTTCGGCTTCTAGAAGTTTGATTTTTTCCGCGCGGCTTTCCCCAAGTATTTTTAGGTAAGCAGTTTCTGCCACGGCTAATTTCCCTAATTTTTCTTCGGCACTGGCTTGGCAGAGCTGCATTTGCAGTTGGTCTTCTTTAGGGAGTCCACGAATTTTGTTGGCTGTCCAAGAATCGACAATTTTTAATGCTTCTTTGGCATCGTCATTGTCGACGTAATAACTGCAACGGATTAAATCAGCTTCGGCTTTGTCATTATTTTCTAGCGGGCCTTGAGCTTCGAGATCTCGAACGATTTTTAAGGCGTCTTGCGGACTTTCTCCTAAAAGGTCACGAGCTTGCGCAAGCAAATCGGTCGTTGTTGATGCAACAACAACATTTGCGTGGGCAAATATCAAAATGAGACATGCAAGAGCGAGACCCCTCATGTGTCTCTTATCGGTAAAAAAAATGCGAGTCTTAACGGGCCCGTAGCACAATTACTGTCCCGGAAGGGGTCCTGTCCCGATGTTTAGATTACAAATAGTTTCTTTAACTCTTTATCAACTTCAGGAGTGATGGAAACTCTTAAAGCGCCCAAGTTTTCCTTCAACTGTTCGATGGTCGTGGCTCCTAAGATGACACTGCTGATGCCTTTTTGTGCTGCCACCCAGGCTAACGCCAATTGGGAGCGGCTGCATTCCATTGAGTCTGCAAGTTTCTTCATGGCTTTTACCTTGGCAGTATTCTGATCATTATAGAAAGTGTCTTTCAGGGAATCCATTCGAGAAAGGCGACCTTCGGTAATGCCGCTGTCATATTTTCCAGTTAACATTCCTGATGCTAGTGGGGACCAAGTTGTTAACCCCATTCCGTGCGCGTGAGTTTTTGGCATGACATCGTTTTCCATTTTCTCGCGCACCAAAAGATTGTACTGAGGTTGCTCCACTGCGGGTTTGTAGTAACCACGCTTGTCGCAAATATCCATGGCCTCTTGAATCTGAGCGCCGGTCCACTCGCTGGTTCCCCAATACAAAACTTTTCCATGATGAATAAGATCATCCATCACGCGAATCGTTTCTTCTAAAGGAGTTTCATGGTCGAAACGATGACAGTAATAAATATCTAAATAATCAGTGCCAATGCGTTGCAAACTTTTATTTACGGATTCCAAAATGTGTTTACGTGAAAGTCCTTTGTCGTTGATGTCATCGCTCATCGGCCAAAAAACTTTGGATGAAATCACCAGTTCGTGCCTAGGAAATTCGCGCAAAGCTGCGCCCATCATGCGTTCGGACTCGCCCTTTGCATAAACGTCGGCGATATCGAAAAAATTAATTCCGGATTCGTAGGCTAAGCGCAAAATGCTATGAATAGTGGTAGCGTCTTTGACGGAGCCGCCAAACGTGGTCCATCCACCCAGTGCAAACTGGCTGACTTTAATTCCATTTTTTCCAAGGTTACGATAAGGCATGTCCGCATTAAACATAAAGAGGCTCCTTGTTAAAAGAGCCCCCAGTTTGCGACGCCTTGAGATTTAGTGCAAGACGGGATGCTGTAGATAATGATTAATTTCGGAAATACGATCCTGCTGACTGATAACACTGTCTTGAATTTCAATCAGCTTTTTCAGCAGATTATCTTTCGCAAGTTTGATCGCTTGAAAGATATCTTCATGTACTCCTTCGGCCTCAACGCTGGCGTCGTCTTCTTTCAAAACGACCGCAATGCGGTAAAGTTTTTTGAGATCTGCCGGCTTAAAATCGCGTCCGTCCGTTTCATATTGGAGCGCGAGTTTTTTAGGATCTCGAGCAACTACTGTGACTACAGTTTGTGGAGTCACAAAGTGTTCGAAGTCGGCTATCTGTTGATAGATAAATGACTTAACTTCCGGGTTTTGTTCAATAAGTTCTATGGTGGGATTTAGGTTGGTCGTCACGGGCGGCCTCCTTTTCCTCTTAGTTATATTGTAACAATGAGGTCGGATTTTGTCTGGTCAAGTTAGGTTTGGGCGAAATATTTATTTAAAAAGGCACTAGTTTGCATTAGAATCGCACGTCTAGACCTTTGTCATGTGTCAGTTTGAGACTGAGAACGAGATGGTATGATGAGCAACACAAAATCTGAGTTTAAATTAAGTTCTTCATGGAAAAAGAAACTCGAAGGCGAATTCGATTTAGATTATATGAAAAATCTAAATTCTTTTTTGGCCAAAGAGTACAAAGCTAGCAAAACTATTTACCCAAAGAACGAAGAATACTTTGCGGCTTTGAATCACACTGATTTCAATAAGGTCAAAGTCGTGATCGTAGGACAAGATCCCTATCACGGGCCAGGACAAGCACATGGTTTATCCTTTTCAGTACGTGAGGGCGTGCGTTTTCCTCCTTCACTCCTCAATATTTTTAAAGAGCTTAAGAATGATCTAGGCCTAGATATGCCGTCCTCAGGTTCTCTGGAGAGTTGGGCGAAGCAAGGGGTCCTTTTGCTGAATGCTGTTTTGACTGTCGAAGATGGAAAAGCGGCATCCCATCAAGGTAAAGGCTGGGAGCAATTCACGGATAAAATCATTCACGTCCTCAATGAAGAACGTGAAGGATTGGTATTTATTTTGTGGGGTGCCTATGCCCAGAAAAAGGCCGCTTTTGTAGATCGAAAAAAGCATTTCGTCATTGAGTCCGTTCATCCATCACCTTTGTCAGCGCATCGGGGGTTTTTTGGAACCAAGCCTTTCTCCCGGGCAAATGCTTACCTTAAGTCCAAAGGCCTGACGGCAATTGATTGGTCTTTATAAGCACACGTCTTATGCCGATATACTGTCGTGTAGGAGGCTCATGAAACGTTTTATTGTATTATCAATTTTGACGATCGCATTGGCATATTCATTTACGGCTGGAGCAAAAACTCCCTCTCGTGGACCCGCATCAGATGCCGCAACGGATTCAACTTCTAAAATCCTGAAAGACACCGTTAAAAAGGTGCGTGAAGACGACGATGGCGTTGTGGTTTTGTTCGCAAAGGCCAAAGGTTCCTACTATCTGCGTCGTGTAAATGTGAAATTTGATGCGTTAAAGGCCAAATTGGATCAAAGCTTGAAAAACAAGGCCGAGATCTCAGTGACGTATGAGTCCACAGAGCTCAATATTCTTGAAGTGAATTAAGTCTCCATTATAAACTAGGTCTTCTCAATAAAGGAGACCTAGTACCATGAAATCGATCTTAAGCCTTTTGCTCGTTTTATTTTTCTCGTCCGCGTTCGCAACTACTACCGAAGATGTTTCTGCAAAATCTAAAGAAGCTGCAGCTTCTGCAAAAGCAGCCGCAACCGCTGCCGCCGACTATTCAATCGAACAAAAAGAAGCTTTCCAAAAAGAGATGGATCTTAAGATCGATGCCATGAAAGTTGAAATTGCAACTATGAAGGACGATGCCGCAAAAAAAACGGGTGATGCAAAAGCGAAAATGAAAGAACAAATCGCAGCGCTTGAGAAAAAACAGGCGGAGCTAAAAAAAGATTTAAAGAAACTTAAAAAAAGTTCCGGTGCCGCTTGGACCGAAATGAAATCGGGAGTTGCGAAAGCTTGGGATTCAATTTCAGATTCTTATTCAAAAGCTAAAACTGAATTCAGCGATAAAAAAGAATAATGAATTCAACGCAAGTTCTTTTCACTTCAAAATTTCCCAAAGCCTCTTCCTTAGGTGAAGAGACTTTGTTGATCTATGATAAATTCTTAGCTAAAAAATCCCCAGCGTTTCGCAAATGGGTAAAGAGCTTTGCACTTACTTATCCGGTGCAAGCGGGCGAGGGCTTGAAGGCTGTGGAAAACTTTCCTCAGCACATCAAGGCACTCGTAAAGCTTTGTGAAAACACGTCTTCGCGTAAACTCACTTTGGTGGTTGCGGGCGGTGGCAGCGTTGGTGATTTTGGCGGTTTTGTTGCCAGCGTATTAAAGCGCGGCGTGGGTTTGGTTCACGTGCCAAGCACGTGGCTGGCGGCGATTGATTCTGCTCACGGTGGCAAGACTGCCTTGAATGTGGCGGGATCTAAAAACCAAATTGGAACTTTCTATCCTTCGCAGAAAACTGTATTAGTAAAACCTTTGTTGCTGGCGCAACCGGCAGAGCGAAACTTTGAAGCTTTTTCTGAGGTCATTAAAATTGCTCTCCTACAAGGCGGCGATTTCTGGGCCAAATTCCGCAGGGAATCTAAAGTTACCGGAGATGTTTTGTGGAAATACTTGCCACAAGCAATCGACGGCAAGCTTCGAATTGTAAAAAAAGATCCAGAAGAAAAATCAGGATATCGGCATTTGTTGAATCTTGGTCACACCGTTGGCCATGTGTTTGAATCTTATTATGAACTCCCGCATGGAATTGCGGTGAACTACGGAATCGACTTTGCCCTGCGCTGGAGTGCGCGCAAAGGTCTTTTATCAGCTAAGAACGAAGAAGAGCTGCGTTCCGCACCAGTGAGTGCTTATTTGCTATCAGCGGAACGTGATCATCTGCTTTCAGCTAAAGATTCTGTTTTGAAAAAATGGAGTCAGTTGCTGTTGCAAGATAAAAAGAAAAACTCTTCTCGCAAAATCCGTTTTATCTTTTTAAAGAAACCGGGAACTTCGCATATCGAAGAAGTCACCGTGGATGAAATTTTAATGGAAGTTCTGCGCCAAAAGGAAGATGACCTGCATGCCTGAATCTAGGGCGAAGTTTTTTTATGAAGGTGTGGTTCCAGGATCTAAATCCTTGTTCAATCGCATCTTAATAGTGAAAAGCTATTTTCCGGCCTTGGAAATCAGCGGCGAGTCTTCTTGCGATGACGTACGTTTCATGCGCGAGGGCTTACCGAAAATTAGTCAGCACAGTCAAATTGATTGCGGAGAAGGTGGCACGACTTTGCGTTTTATGGCGCTCAGAGTTTCTCGACAACCGGGCGTGCATGTTCTTAAAGGCACTGCTCGCCTCATGCAGCGTCCGCAAAAGGGTTTGCTAAGTTTGCTACAGCAGCTCGGTGTTCAGGCTGAATTTAAATGCAATGAGCTGCATATTGTTTCTGAAGGGTGGAAAAAGCCCGCACAAACTTTGCAACTGCAACTCTCGGAATCGAGCCAATATGCCTCGGCTTTGCTTTTAAATAGTTGGTTGCTGGATTTTGATTTAAGTTTTGAATTGATTGGTCAAAAGTTGTCGGAATCTTATTTCGCGCTGACTTTGGAACTTGTGAAACAATTGGGAATGACGGTAGAGCAACAGGGTTCACGCTTCCAAATTACAGCTGGCGAAAAAATTTCTAAATTTTCTTATGAAGTAGAATCCGATTTGAGCTCTACCTTTACAGTGGCAGCTGCCGGTGCCTTGGCGGGGGAATCTCGAATTCAAAATTTCCCGATGCACAGTCAACAGCCAGATAAAGCCTTCCTCGATATTTTTAAAAAAATGGAAATTGATGCCGAATTTAAAGGAAGAACGTTGCTGGTTCGCGAAAGTCGTTCTTTAAAGTCGGTTGATTATAATCTTGGCGAATCGCCTGATTTATTTCCAGTGCTAGCTGTACTGTGTAGTTTTGCTAATGGCAGCTCACGTCTGCATGGAGCTCCGCACTTAGTTAGCAAAGAATCTAATCGCATTGCGAAGGTTTCAGAGTTGTTAACTTTAGTGGGCGTGAAACATGAAAGTTTACCTGACGGGATGGTCATTCATGGTCAACCACAACAAGTTTTAAAAACTGGTTTGCAGTTTAATCCGGATCAAGATCACCGCATGGTGATGGCGGCCAGTCTTTTAAAGCTTTGCGGTCATGGTATTCATATTCATGAACCGGAAGCGATCAACAAAAGTTTTCCAGAGTTTTGGTCTATCATTGGAGTTAAGCCATGATCACAGCAGTTGTCGGTCACCGTGGAACGGGAAAGTCTGAATTGATGAAACGCTTAGTTTCGCACATGCGTGACCAAGACGTGGAACTGATGGATTTAGATGACGAGATCGAAAAAAAGATCGGCAAAAATATTTTTGAGCTGATCATGCAAAATGGTGAGCCCTATTTTCGCGAGCTAGAACGTCAGGTTTTTCTAGAGTGCCTACAAAAATCAACTAAGACGACTTATCTGGTTTTAGGTGCAGGCTTTGATATGAAGGCCATCCCTGAGTCTGTGCGTGTTTTATGGGTTCGTCGTAAAACAGATCGTGACGGAAGAATATTTTTGGATCGCCCTCGGTTAGATCCCAATATGTCACCAATTGACGAATTCCGTCGTCGTGCGGAAGTTCGTGAAGTGAATTACGCTCAAGCCGCTGATGAAATTTACGAAATGCCAGAGGGTGTATTTGAAAACCACCATCGCGCCTTGGCTATTGAAAAAAGCATTCTGACTCATACCTTTAAGGGCATGGGTGGGGTCGTGACGGTTTTGCCAAATGTTTTTTTAAGAGCTCCACGTTGGGAATCATTTAAAAGTCGTTTTGCAAATTGTGACTTGGACATGATCGAATTGCGCGATGATTATTTAACTCCCGAACAAATTCGCCAGGTCGTAAACGAACTGCCGCAAATCTCATTTTTATTTTCATTTAGAAAAGACCTCGAAAGTGCCAAGTACTGGCTTGCTGGGGAAGGCCGCGATATCCTTGATAAAGCAGCTTGGATCGATTGGGCCTTAGAATTAGGTGAGCCGACCGATATCTTAGAACAGATTCCGGCGTCTAAAATAATTTTATCATCTCACGAAAAAGAAACGCTTGAGACATTACGAACCTATGAACTCAAGGTGGCGCATTGCAAATGGGCACCGGATGTAGATTCTTTTGAACAGCTTCTGCAAGGCCATCGTTGGCAGAAAAGTTCACCTGGCAAACGCAGCTACCTGCCGCGTTCGGTGGATGGTCGTTGGTATTGGTATCGCTGTTTGCAGAAAAAACAGCAGCTTTTGAATTTCTGGCGCTATGATGATGGCAGTGCTTTGGATCAACCGACACTTTTTCAGTGGTTAAGTAGTTCACCATCGGTAACCACGTCAGCTAATAAGTCCGAATTTGCGGCCGTATTGGGTGATCCGGTTTATCATAGCTTTACTCCATTAGAACAATCCGATTTTTTCAATAAACGCGGGCTCGCCGTATTTGCGGTGTGTATTCCGCGCGATGAATTTTCAGTGGCGATGCCGATCTTGCGGGAAATGGGAATGCGTTATGCAGCCGTGACATCCCCGCATAAGCAAGCGGCGGCGGAATTGTGTGCCAGCGAGTTGCGTGCAGTGAATACTCTGTATTGGAGTATCACCCAGAAAAAATGGTTGGGCACATCCACGGACAATCAGGGTTTCGTTGAACTTATCGAAGGTGTGGGCATGATTGCCCCCTTGCAGAAAGAAATTTTTGTCTGGGGCGGGGGCGGGACCTTGGAAATGGTTGAACAGTCCATTCCGCATGCGAGCTTTTTTGCTTCGCGTACTGGAGAGCCTCGCAAAGGATCAAATGTTTCCCCTGATCTGCAACCTAAGATTATGGTTTGGGCGGCACCTCGAGGACCGGAAACATTGTGGCCGCCTTTAACTTGGCGTCCAGCGATGGTATTTGATTTAAATTATAAAGAAGACTCCATGGGTCGCGAGTACGCACTTCGCTGTGGTGCTCATTATCAATCAGGTTTGACGATGTTCCAAGGTCAAGCACAGGGTCAGAGATCTTTTTGGACAAAGTGTGAGGATTCAGAATGAGTGCAAGTCAATTTGGTTCAAGATTTTCTATTTCTACATTTGGCGAAAGTCACGGCGTTGCCTTAGGCGTTCTCATTGATGGTTGCCCTGCGGGAGTTCCCTTTGATGCGACATTGTTGCAAAAAGAAATGGATCGCAGACGCCCAGGTCATCACGACGGCGGAGCCGGCAGGCTAACCAGTCAAGTGGTATCGGGTCGTCAAGAAGAAGACCAAGCCGAAGTTTTAAGTGGTGTCTTTGAAAACAAAACCTTAGGCACTCCAATTGCGATTATCGTGCGCAACAAAGACGCGCGTTCGCAAGACTATGCAGAAATCAAAACTCAAGCTCGTGCGGGACACGCGGATGATATGTGGAAGAATAAATTTTCACACAGTGATCATCGCGGTGGCGGCAGATCTTCAGGGCGTGAAACTGTTTCCCGCGTGATGGCAGGATCCGTGGCGCAAATGATGATGAAGGCCGCAAGCCCTCAAACACGGGTAGTTGGTTATGCTTCGCAAATTGCATCTTTTGAGCTAACGGCAGCGGAGCGCAGCCAAGTTTTAACGCAAAATATTGATTCCTTCCAAGCGCGATTTCCTTCAGCACAATCATCTCAAGTCGAAAAACTTTTAAAAGATGCGCAAGCATCGGGTGAAAGTTATGGCGGCATTGCTGAAATTTTGATTCATAAGGCACCAGCATCATTGGGCCAACCTGTATTTCATAAACTAAAATCAGATCTAGCGCAGGCCTTTATGAGCGTGGGCGCAACAAACGGTTTTGAATTGGGTTTAGGCTTTGAATCCGTTTCTGAAAAAGGCACGGCTTTCCATGGCGGCAATGGTTCAGCCTATGGTGGTATCCGTGGCGGTATTTCAACGGGCGAAGATATTTTATTAAGAGTTTCGTTCAAGCCAACTAGTTCAATATTAGACGTCGCTAAAAAGGGCCGTCATGATCCCTGCATCGTGACCCGAGCCATTCCCGTGTTAGAAGCCATGACATGGTTGGTGTTGGCAGATCATGTCTTATGGGCTAAAACAGACCGCATCTAACTGGCATACACTTCAGCTCCGCTGAAGTAGGTTAAAAGGAGTTCAAGATGGTTTCTGATATTTTCAATCCTGAGTGGTGGACCGAAGTTCCTGGTTTTAATTTTAAAGATATCACTTATCATCGCGCTAAAGGCCAAGGCACTGTTCGTATTGCCTTTAATCGTCCAGAAGTGCGCAATGCGTTCCGCCCGCAAACTGTTGATGAACTTTTCACGGCTCTTGAGCACGCGCGCATCACTT
>JADMIO011347100.1_pt1 | contig 12831 bp, 4 predicted proteins | sample 8958161 | NCBI WGS metagenome assembly JADMIO01 (sample SAMN16585339, study PRJNA669376) | soil metagenome | isolation source: Crop rotation soil | place: USA: Cullars Rotation, Alabama | collected 2011 | reverse complement strand
CGCGACAACTTGTCCACGTGGAATTCTAAGCTTAGGATCCCAATGTGCTGGAAAGGCCAGCGCGATGGCGATGTCGATCCACGCCGTGCTGTTCAGGGCCATCAGCGCGTAGAGCAGCGCCATCAGCACCGTGAAGACCGTGATCCAGATGCGCCGCCGTGCCGGCCCGGGGTCGAGCCGCCCGAACAGCGGCGGTCCCACCATGCCGACCACCGACACCGCCAGCGCGACGTTGCCCGATTGCACCAGCGTGAAGGCATGCCGGTCGATCAGCAGCGGTCCCAGCCACAGGCCGCGCAGCGAGAGGAACGACGCATAGGTGAACAGCGCCAGCACGATGATGCCGGTGGTGTGCGGCAGGCGGAACAGCTCGCCGTAGCTGCGCAGCGCGGCCAGCACCCGCGGGCGCTCCGCCGGGCCGGCCGGTTCGCGCACGACCAGCAGGATCGCCAGCCACGACAGCACGCCGCACGCAGCCAGCGCCACGAAGCCGCCGCGCCACGAGTAAGCCTCGACGATCCAGGCGAGCGGCGTGCCGGTCAGCAGCAGCCCGATCGAGCCGATGCCCATCGTTATGCCCGACACCGCGGCGAACCGCTCGACCGCAAAGCGCCGCGCGATGAACACCGTGCACACGAGGAATGCGGGCGCGCAGCCGATGCCGATCAGCACCTGCCCGAGCACCAGCACCGGGAACGTCGGCGCCACGGCGGAGAGCAGCGCGCCGCCGATAGCGAATGGAAACGCCGCCAGCACCGTGCGGCGCACGCCGTACGAGTCGATGCCGATGCCCATGAAAAGCTGCAGCGCGCCGAACGAGAAGTGAAACGCCCCGGCGAACACGCCGAGCGCCTGCGCCGACAGACCGAAGTCTTTCGCCAAGGGCGGCGCCAGGATGGCGGCCACCGTGCGGAAAGCCTGGCTGAGCGCGAAAGCGCTCGTCAGTGCCAGCAGCATGGGCCAGGGGGTGCGGTCTTCTGAAGGCGGTGCCACGCGCGACAATGTAGGGGAAATGCAGAACACACCGGACACCGCCCCCACAAAATCCCCGAAGCAGCGGCCCGCCCGCGAGCGGCGCGGCCCCCATCCCATGCTGCACCAGTTGGCCGACTGGTACCCGCACCTGTTCGGCGCGCGCTTCCTGCCGCTGAAAGTCGGCGTCTTCGAGGACATCCTCGCGCGCCACCCCGAGGTGCCCAGGGACGAGCTGAAGGCGGCGCTGTCGCAGCACGCGCGCTCGACGCCGTACCTCGAAAGCGTGGCCGCCGGCGAGCAGCGCACCGACCTCGACGGCAATGCGGTCGAAGTGATCGCGCCCGAGCACCGCCACCACGCGCTGATGGAAGTGTTTCGCCGCCGCCAGTCGCGCACCAGGCAGGACATCAAGCCCTGGCTGGTCGAGCGGCTCGCGCAGGCGATCACCGACAGCGGGCTCGACCGCGACGCCTACCTCGAGCGCGTGCGCACCAGCGACGCCCAAGCCCAGCAATTGCTGTTCGATGCTTTCGGGGCGCTGGCCGAGCGCGCCGCCAAGCGCGAAGCGGTGCGCCGCGCTTACGCGTCCAGTGGCCGCAGCGTGGAGGAATTCGCGCAGATGTATGGGCTGGACGTCGGCGCCGTGCGGGAAGCCGTGGAAACCGCCGCATAGGCCGTTTTGGCAGCGCTTGGCGGGTTGCGGAATTTACCGCCCATTTACCCCGGCTTTACGCCTTTGGCGCGGCTCGCGCGTTGAATGGGGCATGGACACCTTTCCCACCCATGCCCATTCGTGGCTGCGCCGCCTGGCCCTGGTGCCGGCGCTGCTCCTCTGGATCGCATCCGCCGCGCTCGCGCAGCAGCAGGAGGCCGACCCGCCGGGACGCGTCGCTGCGCTCACGCACCAGGTCGGCTCGGTCGTGTTCGCGCCCGCCGGTGAGGACGAATGGGTCGACCTGCCGCTCAATCGCCCGCTCACGCGTGGTGACCGCGTCTGGACCGACGCCGGCGCGCGCGCCGAGCTGCACATGGGCGCGACCACGCTGCACCTGGACAGCGAAGCGCACCTGGCCTTCTACGAGCTGGACGACCAGGCCGCGCAACTGAGCCTGACGCAAGGCACGGTCAACCTGCGCGTGCGCGACCTGGTCGAGCGCGAGAACGTCGAAGTCGACACGCCCAACCTCGCCGTGCGCGCTGTCGTGGCCGGCGACTACCGTGTCGACGTCGACAAGGACGCAGGCACCACGCGCGTCATCGTGCGCAGCGGCGAAGTGATGGTGTTCGGGCAGGGCGGCGAGTCGGTGCGCATGAACGCCGGCCAGCAGCTGGTGTTCGACGGCCGCGACCTCGGGCGCGTCAACGCGCGCTTCGCGGCGAATGACGACTTCGACCAGTGGGCCGGCGACCTGAACCGCCGCGAAGACCAGTCGGTCAGCGCACGCTATGTGCCGCGCAGCGTCACGGGCTACCAGGAACTGGACAACTACGGCACTTGGTCCAACGATGCCACGTACGGCGCCGTCTGGTATCCGCGTGTCGTGGCGAACGACTGGGCGCCTTACCGCGACGGCCGCTGGACCTACATCCGCCCGTGGGGCTGGACGTGGGTGGACGCCGCGCCGTGGGGCTTCGCGCCCTTCCACTACGGCCGCTGGACCATGATCGGCTCGCGCTGGTGCTGGGTGCCCGGGCATTTCGCGCGCCGCGCGGTGTATTCGCCTGCACTCGTCGCGTTCATCGGTGGCGGCAACGGCGTGAGCTTCACGCTCAGCTCGGGCCCCGGCATCGGCTGGTATCCGCTGGCCCCCGGTGAAGCCTGGTACCCCACGTACCGCACGACGCACGTCTACATCACCAACATCAACCGGAACATCCATACCGACCGCAACGTCCACCGCGTGCATCGCTGGCACGGCCACGACAACGCGGTGACGGCGGTGCGCGTGGAAGACTTCAACCGCGGCCGGCCGGTGCGCGAGCACTGGACGCGCGTGCAGGGGCGCGACCTTGCGACGGCCCGCACGATCACGCAACTGCCGCGCCCCGAGCGCGAGGACCGCGGCCGCGACCGCCACCAGCGCCTGACGTCGACGCCGCCCCAGGTGACGCAGGGCGTGCTGCCCAGCCGGGTGTTCGGTGGCCGCGTGGACGCCCGGCCGGACGCCCGCGTGGAGCGCCGTGACGACACGCGTGACCAGGCGCGCGAGCAATTCCGCCCGAATCGCGGCAACGACGCGCGCCTGCCCAACGTGCGCGACGAGCAGCGTGCCGAAGAAGCGCGCCGCGAACACCAGCAGCGCCTGCGCGAGCAGCAGGACCAGCAGCGCCAGCAGCGCGCGCAGGACGAGCAGCGGCAGCAACAGCAGCAGCAGCAGCGCTTCGTGCAGGAGCGCATGCAGCGCGAGCAGCAGCGGGCGCAACGCGAGCAGGAACGCACGCAGCGCGACGGCATCGTCCGCCAGCAGCAGGAGCGGGCCCAGCGCGAGCAGGACCGTGCGATGCGTGACCAGGCGGCGCGCCAGCAGCAGGAGCACGTCCAGCGCCAGCAGGAGCGCGCCCAGGTGCGCGAGCAGCGTGAACAGCATCGCGTGCAGCAGCGCGAAGAGCGCCGCGAGGAGCGCCGCGAGCGCCCGCGCCCGCAGCAGGAAGCGGACGACGACAACAACCGCCGCGGCCGCCGCAACGGCTGACGGCGCCGGTCGGACTCTGCAGGGCGGGCGGCGGCAGCTGCCCACCTTGCGCTACAGTGCCTGCCACAACATCCGGAGGCACGATGGACCCCAGCAGTTTGTCCTTCACCCCCAGCATCGCAGGGGTCTGGAAATCGGTCGACGACTCCTACGTCACCTCCAGCAACAGCGGCATCCTCGCCAGCTCGTTCTTCGGCAACGCGGGGCTCGGTGCGAACCAGCTCACCGGCATCGTCATGATCGGCTGGCAGTACAGCGGCTTCGACAACGAGGCCGACCACGTGACGCCGGTGAACCTCGGCATCCTGGAGCAGCAGCCTGACGGCACGCTGCTGCTCGACACGCAAAGCTACGTGACGAACGCCGTGACCAACGGCGGCGGTTCGGTCATCGTCGCGGACTTCAACGGTGACGGCCGCGACGACGTGTTCCTTGCCGCGCACAACGAGAGCCCGTTCCTGCTGGAGCCCAGCACCGTGCTGCTGTCGAATGCGAACGGGACGTTCACGAAGGTGACGCTGACCGACGCCGTGATGGCCCACGACGCGGAGCTCGCGTACATCAACAACCAGCCTGCCGTGATCACGGCGTCGTTCGCGGAAGACTACGAGCACGGCCGCACGAGCCCCACCTACACCTGGAGCGGCAGCGGCTTCACGTTCACCGAGGGCACGCTGCGCAATTCCAGCGGCAGCAACGGCATGAGCGTGGCGGTGGCCGACTTCGACGGCAACGGCGACCTGGAGTTGGCGATCGGCGACCTCGACTTCGGCCTGGGCGTGCAGTGGCATCCTGAGAACAAGTTCAAGATCGCGATCTACGACTTCAACGGCACCGACATCACGGGCACCGGCCCCAGGACCATCCTCACGCCGTACTTCGAGGCGCGCGCGCAATACGCAAACACGCCGGGCTTCGGCGGCGAGCTGGCGCAGACGCACAGCTTCCGCACGTGGGTCGACGATTTCAACCACGACGGGCGGCCCGACATCGTGGCCGGGCAGTCCCTGTGGGACCCGTCGAACAACAACTGGCCGAGCATGCTGCAGATGCTGCAGAACAACGGCAACTTCCAGTTCACCGACGTCTCCGACACGCTGAACGCAGGCTTCGACAAGACGCTCAACGAGTTCGACTACAACATGCAGCTTGTCGACCTGGACGGCAGCGGCATCCTGAGCTACCTGTCGGCCAAGCAGGCGCCCTCGGAATTCAACGGGCAGCAGTGGGTGGCGCGCGACGACCGGCAGGCCAACTTCCTGCTGGTGAACGACGGCACCGGCCGCATGCACATGGCGCTGCACGACGAGTTCGTTGCCATCGGCGACCAGGTGCTGGCGTATGCGGCGTCGATCTACAGCAACCCGCAGGTGCTTTATGTCGACGCGAACCAGGCCACGCCGAAGATTCATGGGTACCTGAACGCGGATGGACAGCTGAACTTCGTGGCCGAGGTGGCGGCATTCCGCATCGGGGCCGGCAACACGAACTACAGCAACAGCTCGGTGCTGGTGAACGTGCCGGTCGAACTCGACCTGCGCACGGACTACACCGACGCGATCGACATCGCCGACCGCAATCACAGCATGCTGATGCGCACGTTCGCGGGCAACGACACGTTCCGCGACGCGAACGCGAACACGACGGCGAGCATCGACGGCGGCCTGGGGCTGGACCTGTCGGTCTATTCGCGGGCGCGCTCGGCGTACGCCATCGGCGCGGCGGGCGACGCGCACACGGTGACGAAGAGCGGCTTCGCCGACACACTCCACAACGTCGAGCGGCTGCAGTTCACCGACGTGAAGGTCGCACTCGACCTCGATGGGAATGCGGGGGACGTGGCGAAAATCCTGGGTGCGGTTTTCGGCGCGTCATTCGTGCAGAACGAGGTGTATGCGGGCATCGGCCTCGGGTTTGCCGACAGCGGGCTCGATGCCGAGGCGCTGATGACGCTCGCGCTCGGCGTGCGCCTGGGCGCGCAGGCGAACGACAGCACGGCCATCGTGAACCTGCTGTACACCAACGTGATCGGCAACGCGCCGCCGCCCGACCAGCTCGCGCACTTCAAGGGGCTGCTCGACAACCACACGTTCACGCCGGCGTCGCTGGGGGTGATGGCGGCGGAGACGGGGTTCAACCTCGCGAACATCGGGTTCGCGGGGTTGCAGGTCAGTGGGTTGGAGTACCTCTAGGCCTCTTCCTTGATCTTGTACTGGCTCGCCAGGTTCTGCTGCACGTTCGGCGGCACCGGCTCGTAGTGGCTGAAGGCGATGGTGTAGCGCCCCTGCCCGCCGGTCAGCGAATTCAGCCGTGTCTGGTACGACGACAGCTCCGACAGCGGCGCCTGCGCGACCACCGTCAACGACCCCGCCGATGCGGACTGCGTGCCGCTCACCTGCCCGCGGCGTGACGCAAGGTCACCGGTGATGTCGCCCATGAAGTGCTCGGGCGCGGAAATCTCCACGTCCACGATCGGCTCCAGCACGCAAGGCCGCGCGGACTGCACGGCGGCCTGCAACGCCTTCTTCGCCGCGGTAACGAACGCGATTTCCTTGCTGTCCACCGTGTGGCTCTTGCCGTCGTAGACGATGCACTTGACGTCGACCACCGGGTAGCCCGCGACCACGCCCTCTTCCATGGCGGCGCGCACGCCCTTTTCCACCGCCGGCATGAAGTTGTGCGGAATGGCGCCGCCCTTCACTTCATCGACGAACTGGAAGCCCGAGCCGCGCGGCATCGGCTCGATGCGCAGGAACACCTCGCCGAACTGGCCGGCTCCGCCGGTCTGCTTCTTGTGCCGGTGGTGGCCTTCGGCCTTCGCCGTGATGGTCTCGCGGTAGGCGATGCGCGGCGGCCGCGTGTCGACGTGGCAGTTGTGCACTTCCTGCAGCCGGTCCAGCAGCGTCTTCAGGTGCAGCTCGCCCAGGCCGTAGACGATGGTCTCGTTGGTGCTGGCCGCATGCTCCACGCGCAGGCACGGGTCTTCGCTCACCAGCTTGATCAGGATGTCGTGCAGGCGCTGCTCGTCGCCGCGCCGCTTGGGCGCGATGGCCAGGCCATGCACCGGGTAGGGAAACTCCAGCGGCTTCAGGTGGATGTGCGAGTCTTCCGCCGCGTCGTGCAGCACGGCGTCGAAATGCAGGTCCTCCACTTTCGCGATCGCGCACAGGTCGCCTGGCACGGCGCGCTGCACTTCCTTCAGTTCCTTGCCCTGCACCATGAAGAGGTGCCCCACCTTGAAGGGCCGCCGGCCGTCGCCCACGAACAGCTGGCTGTCCTTGGTGATGGTGCCCTGGTGCACGCGCAGCACGCCCATCTTGCCCACGTAGGGGTCCTGCGCCACCTTGAACACGTGCGCAAGGACGTGCTTGTCCGCGTCCACCACGGCCTGGTAAGCCTTGGCCTTGTCGCCTTCGCCCTCCAGGAACGCAGGCGGGTTGCTCTCGGTGGGGTCGGGCAGCAGCTTCTCGATGACGTCCAGCAGTTCGGCCACGCCCGCGCCGGTGCGCGACGACACGAAGCACACCGGGATGAGGTGGCCTTCGCGCATGGCCTGCTCCAGCGGCGCGTGCAGCTCCTGCGGGTCGACGTCGCCGTCGTTCAGGTAGCGGTCGGTGAACGCGGCGTCGACCTCCACCACCTGTTCCACCAGCGCGCGGTGCGCGTCCTCGACCGACGAGAAATCGGGCGGCGGGCCTTCGGACTTCAGGTTGTAGAAGCAGTCGATCACCGCCTCGCCCTTCTGCGAGGGCAGGTTCACCGGCAGGCATTCCTTGCCGAAGGTGTCGCGGATCTGTTCCAGCAGGCGCTGCAGGTTCACGCCCTGCGCATCGATCTTGTTGACGACGATGATGCGGTCACGCTCGCGCTGCTGCGCCCATTCCATCATGCGCACGGCCATCGGCTCGATGCCGGTGCCCGCGTTGATCACGATCGCGGCGGTTTCCACCGCTTCCAGCGCCGGCAGCGACTGGCCCAGGAAATCGGGGGCGCCGGGCGTGTCGATCAGGTGGGTGCGGATGCCCTTGTGCTCGAAGTGGACGAGGGAGGAATTGAGCGAGCGCAGCGCTTTCTTTTCCAGCGGGTCGTAGTCGCTGACGGTCGATCCGCGTTCCACGTTGCCCGGCGTGCCGATGGCGCCGGCTTTCCACATCAGCGCCTCGACCAGGCTCGTCTTGCCCGCCGCACTGGGACCGACCAGGGCCAGGGTGCGGCGGGCCGCTATGTCACGGTGAGTTGCCACGGCTGTCTCCTCTGATTGGATGGGATGGACCCATCGTATGACGCCCCGGGACCGGCGGCAATCGCGGCAGCGCGGCGGCGGCATGGGGCTTTCCCCGGGTGAAGCGTGAATTTGTGCCGTCGGGTTCGTTGCCCGCGTGTGTACTGCTGTGCTACTGTCGCCGCTCGTGCCGGCTTTCGCGCCGGCGCAGGCCGCATGCGAGGAGCGGCCAGTTGGGGGCACCATGACAACGAGATCGACACGCGGCGGTGAGGCGAGGAGCCGCGCCATTGCATCCAGCCCGGCTGTGGCGGGTTTTCGCCCGCTCGGCCTGGCGCTGGCCATCGGCACCGCATTCGGCTCGCCCCTTGCGGCGCATGCGCAGCAGTCCGGCATGCAGGCCATCCAGGGCGCCGCCACCATCTTCCAGCGCGGAACCACCACGCTCATCCGCACACAGAACGCGCCGGGGACGACCTTCTCGGCGCTGAACTGGCAGGACTTCTCGGTGGCAGCAGGCACCACCACGCGCTTCCTGCAACCCGGCGCCGGCAGCACGTCGATCAACCGCGTGCTCGGCAACAACCCGTCGCAGATCTTCGGGACGCTGTCCTCCAACGGCAAGCTGGTCCTGGTCAACCCGTCCGGCATTGCCGTCGGCACCGGGGCCCAGGTCGACACGGCCGGCTTCACGGCGTCCACGCTGATGATGAGCGACGCCGATGCGCTGGCGGGGCGGCTCGTGTTCGGCGACGGCAGCGCGGGCGGTGCGCTCACGGTCGGCGGGCGCGTCCTTGCGCGCAGCGGCGACGTCGTGCTGGTGTCGGCCGACGCCAAGGTGGAAGCCGGCGCCGTGGTGCAGGCGCCCAACGGCGCAACGGTGATCGCTGCGGGGCGCAAGGTGGCGCTCACGGGCCGCGGCCTCGAAGGCATCCAGCTCGAGCTGCAGGCGCCGAGCGACAGCGCGGTGAACCTCGGCACGCTGCAGGGCGATGCGGTGGCCGTGTTCGCGTCGAAGCTGAAACACAGTGGGCTGGTGCAGGCCAATGCGGTCACCAGCGAAGGCGGCCGCGTCGTGCTCAAGGGCATCGACAGCGCCGAAGTGTCGGGGCAGGTGACGGCCACGCGCGGCGACACCGGCGGCACCGTGCATGTCACCGCCAACAAGGTCATGCTGCGCAGCGGCGCCGTCATCGACGCCAGCGGCAGCAAGGGCGGCGGCGAGGTGCTGGTGGGCGGCGGCTGGCAAGGCGGCGACAGCCGCATTGCGAATTCGGAACTGACGTATGTGGAAGCCGGTGCCTCGCTGCACGCCGACGCGCGCGACAGCGGCGACGGCGGGCGCGTCGTCCTGTGGTCCGACGGTGCAACGCGTTTCGACGGCACGCTGTCCGCACGCGGGGGCGCGAGCGGCGGAGCCGGCGGCGATGCTGAAGTGTCCGGCAAGAACGTGCTCGACTACCGCGGCCTCGCGGACCTGGGCAGCGTGGTCGGCCGTGTCGGCACGCTGCTGCTCGACCCGGCGGAAATCACCATCCAGGCTTCGGCGCCGCCTCCCGCACCGAGCACCCAGCAAAGCGGCATCGACCCGATCGTGCACACCACGACGGGCGGTGCCTCCATCCTGCTGACCAGCACCATCCAGAACCAGCTGGACACGGGCAACGTGAACGTGCACGTGAAGACGTCCGGGTCCGGCACTGGCGACATCGTCGTGCAGGACGGCGTGACGTGGACGAGCGGCCGGTCGCTGGCGCTGGAAGCGCACAACCTGATCACGATCAATGCGCCGATCAGCGGCGCGAACGGCACGCTGGCGCTGAAGTCAGGTACCGGCGGCATCTCGCAGAACCTCACCGGCGCGGGCATCGTCGTCAACCGGCTCTTCGCCAAGGCTTCGGGCTCGGTCACGCTCACCGGCTCCGGCAACGACATCAACGAAGTCGGCATCTGGGTGACGGGAGCCGGGCAGACGGCCAGCCTCGCATCCGCCGGCGACCTGAAGGTCGGCAACGTCGACGCCTCCATCTTCGGCCTGAGCAATATCGCGGGAGTGAGCGCGCCGGGGTCGGTGAACCTGAAGGTGGGCAGCGGCAACCTGCTCATCGACGACGCCAACACCGGCGTCAGCAGCACGACGACCGTGACGCTGGACGTGCAGGCAGGCTCCGTCACGCAGTCGACGGGCGCCAAGGTCTCGGCGACCACGCTGAACGTGAGCGCGCAGGACATCCAGCTGGACCAGTCGAATTCCGTGAAGCGGTTCGAGGCGACACAGACTTCCGCCAGCGGGAACATCGTCCTCTTCAACGACATCGCGGGCACTTTGAAAGTCGGCAATTCCACCATGGTCAACGGCAGCGGTTCGCTGTCGGTGATCGAGGGCACCGGCAACATCGACGTGGACGGCAACGTGAGCGCGGCGCAGTTGATCCGGCTGCGTGCCAACACGGCCGCGAGCACGCTCACGCGCAGCACCGGCGTGCTGAAGTCCGACAGTTTCGATCTTCGCGCGGGCACCTCGATCGGCGCATCGGGCGCGCCCATCGAAACGATGCCCTACACCGCGGGTCCCGCGCCCAGCAGCGGGTTCACCATCGCGGGCGGCACCCTCAGCCCGGGTCCCGACACGGTCTACATCAAGCACGCCGGCCACGCGCAGATCAACTCGGTGGGGCTGGGCAGCGGGGCGACGTTCGACTTCCAGCTGACCACCTCGAACACGAATATCACGGTCGCCAACGAGATCAACGCGGGCACGGGCGACATCCTGCTCACCACTGCGTCTGGCGGCGAGATCATCGTCAACTCCACGTACGGCCTGACCGGCGGCAACATCACGCTGACTGCCGACCGCATGACGCTGCCGACGACCGACAGCCAGATCAGCGCGTCCGGCATGGTGTGGCTCAAGCCCACCGGCGGGCGCGACATCCTCATCGGCGTTCCCGACCCGGTATCGGACCCGTCGATCCTGGAGCTGCTGGACACGCAGGTCAATGCCATCAGCGCCGGCACGCTGCGCATCGGCTCGATGGCCGCGGGCGAGATCTACATCAACGAGACGCTGGCGCCGCACGCGGGCCTGCTGTCGCTGAAGTCCGGCTCCGACATCGAGCAGTACAGCCCCGGCACCATCAAGGTCCCGAGCCTGTCGCTGGAAGCGGGCGGCAGCATCGAGCTCACTTGGGCGCCGAACGAGGTGGACGCGCTGGCCGCCAAGGCGCACGACGGCGTGGTGCAGTTCCGCAGCGTGAACGACCTGCAGTTGGTAGGGTCGCTCGACGGCATCTCCGGGGTGGTCGCGGTTTCGTCCGTGGCACCGGGCGCGGGCATGATTTCGCTGTTCACGGAAGGCAAGCTCACGCAGACATCCACCGGGCTCATCATGGGCAATTCGGTGTATGCCGAAGGCAAGTCGGTGGTTCTCACCGAGGACAACCCGACGGGTGTGGTCGCGGGGCAGGCGACGGGCAGCGGCAGCGCCGACAACTTCGACTACCGCACGGTCAACACCCTCACCCTCAGCACCCTTGCCCGCGGCGACTTCAACGGTTCCGATGCCGGCAACTTCGCCGGCGTGAAATCGGCCAATGGCGCCGTGGTGCTCAGCGGCGTGGACATCAACCAGGCCTCGGGCTCGATCGTCGATGCGCCGAATGGCAACCTGGTGTTCACCGGGTCGTCCGGAGCTTCAGGATCGGGCGACGTGGTGCTGACCGAGTCGGGCAACACGTTCGTGTCGGTCTTCGGCCATGCCGACGCTTCCGTGCGCCTGTCCCGAAGCGGCGACCTCACCATCGGGAGCCTCAGCGCAGGCACCGGGTCGCTGCACGTCGCCAGCGGCGGCGCCCTCTACGTCAACGGCTCGGTGCATTCGGGCACCGGATTCCTATCGCTGGTGGCGGGCGGGGGCGACCTCGAGTTCAACGACGCGACGCTGCTGGGCTCGGGGACGGCAACCTTGTCCGCAACTGGTGGCTCCATCTCGTTCGCCTCGGGCACGACCACGTTCTCGAGCAGCGTCGGGTCGATCTCGGGAAGCGGGACCATCACCGTGGCATCCGGCGCAGCCTTGTCCGTCGAGAACACCCTGACGGTCGCCCAGCCGATGCTGAACAGCGGCACGATGTACCTGGCCAATGGCGGTGCCATCGTGGGCAACGCGGGGTTCGCGCTGGAGAACGCGGGCCTGGTCGAGATCCACAACAACAACGGCATCACCGGCACCGGGACCGTCACCAACGCTTCGGGAGCCACGTTCCGCAAGGGCGACTCCGGCTCGCTGGTGCAGCGCCAGACCGGGCCCGCCAACCAGTTCGTCGCCGGCACCAGCCTGATCGACGTGACGAGCTTCACGAACGAAGGCACGATCGACGTGCAGGAGGGCACGCTCAAGTTCCAGACTGGGATGTTCACCGCCAATGGCGGCACGATCTACGTCGAGTCGGGTACCACCTTCGAGAACTACAACCAGTCGCTGTCGAACACCGGCATCCTGAAGGGCTTCGGCACCATCGACCTGGGCAACGGCACGCTGACCAACACCGGGATCATCAAGCCGGGTGACCTGAACGTCGTGGGCGAGCTGACGATCAACGCAGCCACCGTGAGCCTGGCCGCCGGCAGCAACATCTACATCGACATCGACCACGACGGCTCGCAGTTCACGCACGACACATTGAGGCTGAACGGCGACCTGGTGGTCGCCCCGCCGCCGGGCCCGCCGCCGCCCGCACCCGGCACCACCATCGTGCCGACGCACCTGACGGCCGTGCCCGTGCCACAGGGCACGACGTTCGACGTGATCTACACAACCAACACGGCAGGGTCTGTGGGTGGTGCAGCCATTGTCGCGACCGGCTACGACGTGAGCTACGAGATAACGCCGACGCCCGCCGTGCGCATGACGGCCCAGGCAGCGCCGCCGCCACCACCGCC
>JADMIO010828356.1_pt1 | contig 12831 bp, 11 predicted proteins | sample 8958161 | NCBI WGS metagenome assembly JADMIO01 (sample SAMN16585339, study PRJNA669376) | soil metagenome | isolation source: Crop rotation soil | place: USA: Cullars Rotation, Alabama | collected 2011 | reverse complement strand
CTTTCCCGAAGCGGCCCGAGATCGTAGATTTTCCATGGCGCGTCGGGCGGCGATACGCGCTTGAAGCGGGCGTCGAGCGCGGCGAAGAACTCCGGCCGTTCCACGGCATCGCGCGGAAACAGATCGGCGTAGTATCGCGCGCCTGCCCGATGCAGCCGCTCCAGCACGGCGGGATCGTAAACGCCGCCGAGCATCCAGCCGCGCCGGTCGGCGAAGTACAGTACGTTCGGACTGCCGCCGGTCTCCGTGACAATCAAGTCTGCCGGCGCGGTGATGCGTCGGAGCTCAACGCCGAGCTCGTACGGCAGCCGGTCGGGCTGGTAGAGCGGGAGAGCCGAATAGATGGCGCTTGCGGCAAATGCGATGAGGACGAGCGCTAGCGGCAGTCGAGGCAATCGTGCAAGCAACAACCCCGCCAGAGCCGCTCCTCCCGGCAGTAGTACGGCGAGATAGTAGTGGTTCTGCGGAAGCAGTGAGGGCGTGGCGATCAGGATCGCTCCCAGGCCGAGGATCCAGAGCCGGAAGGTCCACGCCAGCGGAGTGCGCATCGGCCAGCAGAAGCCCAGCACGGCAAGCACGAGGCCGACCGGCGAGAATGCCTCGAACGCCAGCGCCTTTAGCACCTGCCCGAGGAATGCGGGCTGCAGCCACAGCCCCAGGTCGTGCCCGAGCCGGAACGGCTGCATAATGGCGAAGCGGCTCTCGCGCGCCATCGCCGCCGAGTGCAGATACCACACGAGCGGCGGGATGATTGCCGGCAGCGCAGCCGGCTTCCAGAACTGGCGGCGGAGCGCGCCCACGAAGGCCACGGTCAGCTTCTGCAGAACTGCCAGCGATCCCAGCACGAACGGCCATACGGGCCCCTCGGCCCACAGTGCTGCGAGGGCCAGCGTGATCGCCGGGATCTCGGGCATGAAGACCCGGCCGAAGAAGATCGAGTACGGCAGCAGCGCGTAGATCAGCGCTCCGATCCACGCCGCCTTTTCCCCGGCCCCTCGTTCGAGCACGCGGTAGAGAAACCAGATTCCGGCGAGCGAAAACGCGATCACTATGACCCGTGCCAATACGTCGCTCTCGCCGAAGACCTTGTACAGCGCCGCTGCCAGCACGCTCTGGATAGAGAATTCTCCGCTGAAATAACTCGGCGCCGCGGGATCGTTGCGGCTCACCCATTGCACCTGCGGATGCCACAGCGGGAATCCGTGCCGCGCGAAGTCGCGCGCCACCATCAGCGTGATCGTCTGCCGCCAGTTGTGATAATCCCAGGGAGGGTCGAAGAGATGCCAGCAACGCAGCGCCAGCGCCGCCAGCAGAATCAGCGGTAACGGGCGCACCGCCTTAGGGCCGCGAGCCCAGCAGTTTCAGGTTCGCCAGCACGCTCAGCATGCCCGGCACCAGCGTGATTACGAACAGCACCGGCAGAATGAATATCACGATCGGGAACAGCATCTTGATGCCCGCCTTCGCCACCGCCGCCTCTGCGCGCAGCCGCCGCCTGGTGCGCATCGCCTCGGCGTAGACCTTCAGCGCCTGCGAGAGGCTGGTGCCGAACTTTTCGCTCTGAATGATCATCGCCGCCAGCGACTTGATGTCCTCGATCCCGGTGCGCCTGACGAACTGCTGGAAGGCCACACCGCGCTCCTGGCCCGCGCGCACCTGCATCACCACCGTATAGAATTCGTTCGCCAGCTCCGGGTAGATGTGCTGCATCTCTTCGCTCACACGCGTCATCGCCTGATCGAGCGCCAGACCCGTACCCAGCACGATGCCGAGCAGGTCCACCGTATCCGGCAGCGCCTCCTGCAGCTTCCGCCGGTAACGCCGCACCAGCCTGTGCAGCACCTGCTTCGGAAGCAGGTACCCGAGCAGGAACGCCGGCATAATGCCGATCAGCATGTCGCCGAGCGGCTTGTCTTTCTGCACGTAAACCGCACCCGCCACCAGCAGCAGCAGGAACAGCAGGTTCATCGACGCGTAGATGGCCAGCGCCTGCTTGCTGCGCATGCCCGCCTGGTTCAGCTCACGTTGAGTCTCCTTCATCCAGCCGTCGAGCCCGAGCATGCTCAACACGTACAGGAAATTGTTGACGAAACCGCCGCCGGTAGGACGCCGTGCCGTGCGCGTGGCGACGACCATGGCATTCGACTGCAGCTCCTCCAGCCGGTCGCCCAGAGGATCTTCCTGGTTCTTGAAGAACTCCATCGTGCACCAGACCAGCGTGGCCATGGTGGCGAAGGCGAACAGGAAGAATATGGAGGCACTCAGTATCATCGGCTCACACCCTGATGTTGGCGATCTTACGGATCACCAGAATCCCGATGCACTCGGAAATGATCGCGTACGTCAGAAACTTGCTGCCCGTAGGATCCGTGTAAAGCAGCTTGATGTACTCGGGCTTCAAGATCCAGAAGCCGAGCGCTACCACCAGGGGCATCACGCACAGCAGCCCGGCGGAGAAGCGCTGCTGCGCCGTATGGGCTTTCAATTTGGCCGCCATGTTCAGCCGCTCGCGCACCAGCGTGGCCAGGTTCTCCAACACGGCCACCATATTGGCGCCCGTCTGCCGCTGCAGGATCAGGCCGGTGATGAAGAATTTCAGATCGATGAGCGGAATCCGTTCGCCCAGGCTGTGCAGCGTCGGCTCGAGCGGCGAGCCCAGCGCCAGCTCTTCCATCACCTTGCGAAATTCCATCTTCACCGGATCGATGGTCTCGTTGGCCATGGTTTCCAGGCCGCTGTGAATATTGTGCCCGGCGCGCATGGTGCGGGTGAACAGGTCGATCGCGTCCGGCAGCAGTTCCTCGAATTTGTGCATCCGGCGCGCACGAATGCGCATGATGTACACGATCGGCAGCGAACCCAGCCCCCCGGCGAACAACAGGCGAACAAAGAACATCATTCCAGCCAGGCTCAGCAGCACGAAGAACATCACGAAAATACCGAGCGAAACCGCGAAGACATCCACGGCGCGGTACTTCAAATTCGCCTGTTCGATATAGGATTGCAGCCGCCGTAGCCCGCCGATCCAGGCCACGAAATCGCTGAGGAAATGAAACGTGCCCTTCTTCTGCTGAATCAGCAGCGAAGGCTGCCCCTTGCTGCGAGCGCGCACATTGGCGCGCAGCTCCCGCAGGCGCGCGTTGAGCATATCCGCGTCGTGATTCTGCGGCACCGTCCACAAGTAGTAGCCTGCGGCGTAAAGCGCGCCGGCGAACACGGCGAAGGCGAACAGGAAGAACATTACTTCTCGCGCACCTCATGCGCCTCGGCGAAGATCGAGTTCGACAGGTGGATTCCGTACGCCTTCAGCCGCTCCAGGCAAATCGGCTGCGCGCCGGTAGCCCGGAAGCTGCCCAGCACTTTGCCGCGCGAGCTGATCCCGGTGCGGTCGAACATGAATATATCCTGCATCTCCACCAAGTCGTGCTCCACACCCACCACCTCGCCCACGCCCGTCACCTTGCGCGTGCCGTCGCTCAGCCGCGCGCAGTGCACCACGATGTTGATCGCGCTCGCAAGCTGCTGCCGGATCACCTTGTCCGGCACGTGCTGGCTTGCCATCATGACCATCGTTTCCAGGCGCGAAAATGCATCGCGCGGGGAATTGGCATGCACAGTCGTCATCGAGCCGTCGTGACCCGTATTCATAGCTTGCAGCATGTCGAGCGCCTCGGCGCCGCGCGACTCGCCCACGATGATCCGATCCGGCCGCATACGCAGCGTGTTGATGACAAGGTCGCGCTGCGTGATCGCGCCCGCGCCTTCGATGTTCATCGGACGCGTCTCCAGCCGCACCACGTGCCCCTGCTGCAATTGCAGCTCGGCCGTGTCCTCGATGGTGACGATCCGCTCCTCCTCCGGAATGAAGCGCGACAGCGTATTCAGCATCGTGGTCTTGCCCGAGCCCGATCCGCCCGAGATCACGATATTGAGCCGCGCCTCCACGCAGCCGCTGAGAAAGTCGAGCATGCCGGTGGTGAACGTCTCGTTCTTCAGCAACTCTTCGGTCGAGAGCACCTTCTTGCCGTAACGTCGGATGGACATCACCGGTCCGATCAGCGAGAGCGGCGGGATCACGGCGCAAACGCGCGAACCGTCGGCGAGGCGCGCATCCACGATCGGAGATGAATCGTCGATGCGGCGGCCAATGTTCGAAACGATGCGCTCGATGATCATGCGCACATGCGCGTGGTCCTTGAAGCGCACGTTGGTCTCCACCAGCCGGCCGGCGCGCTCGATGTAGACGTTGTCGAAGCCGTTGACGAGAATGTCGCTGATCGACGGGTCCTTGAGCAGCGGTTCGAGCGGGCCAAGGCCGAACACCTCGTCCAGGATCTCTTCGATCAGCCGCTCACGCTCGGCCAGCGTCATGGGGATCTGCTCGTCCAGGACGAGCTTTTCCACCACCATCCCAATCTGCCCGCGCACGCTCTCCTTATTCAGAGACTTGAGCTGATCGGCCGTCAGCGAGTTCAGCAGTTTCTGATGAACCGTGCTCTTGATTTCGAACCAACGATCGCTGCCCGATCCCGGGCGCACCAGGCGACTTCCCAAAACGATTCCTCCTTATGCCGGCTTGACGACTGCGACTCCGCCCACCACGGCCGGTTTCTCGGCTTCTTTCTTGCGCCCCGTGGCCTTATCCACGAAGGCCCGCATCACACGGTCGAGATCGCCCGCCTGCTCCCGATTCGCCACCGCCGGGCGCGCCCGGTTGATGGACGAAAGCACCGAGGACGACGGCGGAATTCCATAAAACACGGGCTGATTAAGAGTCTGTTGAATCTGTTCCAGACTGGCGTGATTCGAGTTTACCTTTTTCGTGTACTGATTCACCACCAGCCGGATCTGCTCCTGATTGAAACCCATGCGCATCAGGAACGTGATGTAGCGCTGCGCGTTGCGCACCGACGGAAAGTCCTGCTGCAGGACCAGGAAAATCCCGGCCGAAACCTGGCAGGCCGCCATCACCACTTCGTCGGAGATGTTGCGCCCGCCGTCGATCACGATGGAGTCGTATTTCTCTACCAGGAACGTGGCGAACTCGCGGAACATATGTTCGCTGAACAGGCCGCGGTTTTCGAGGGCATCCGGCGGGCCGACCAGATAGAACCCCAGCGGATCGCGCGTCACGAAGCCCTCGAACAGCGCCTGGTCCATGCGGCTCAGATTCTCCGCCACTTCCATTAGCGTGTACTGCGGGCTCGCGCCCACTTGCATGGCGACGTCATTGCCCACCCAGTCCAGGTCGATCATGACGGTGGTATGTTTGCGCTGCGCCAGCACCGAAGCGAAATTCACCGCGAGGGCCGTGGTGCCTACGCCGCCCTTCGCGCCGAGAAACGTGTAGACCTTGCCCAGCTTGCTCTCGCCCGATCCCGCGCGTTTGGGCGCGCGCTCGAAACGGCCCATGGCATCGCGAAATTCGGTGCGCTTAAGCGGCTGCAGCAGAAATTCGTTGGCGCCCGCGCGCATGCAGGCGATCACGGTTTCGCCGTCGGCGTGATAGTGCGAGGCGATGACGTACACATCGGGCGCGGCTTGTTTGATCTTCTCCAGCGCCTTCACGCCGGTGTCTGTATCCGCGGAGAGGTCGAGGATCAACCCGGCGTGGGGATGGCGCTCCAGGTCCTGCAGCACGCGGATGTAGAGGTTCGGCGCCACTTCCTGGAACTCGGAAATGACTTTGGTGTTGGGAACGTTGGCGAGATTGTCGCGCACCATTTCCCGGAAATGTTCGTCGCTGGAGGCGACCATTAGAGCGAGGGCATTAGACATCGTGCTCTCCGGAGGAATATGCGAAATTTGTCATGGCAGGCAGCTTCCCGTCTCATCGCACCCGGCTCCGCCCATCGGCATGCTGGCGTGGAAATCCGGCAGCGACACCGCCGGTAGCCGGAAAAACGCTGCGAACCGGCTGAACTGGTAACTCGTGACATTCACCGTCACCGCGTCCGGCACGCAGTTGGTCGTACAGTCGCCGGCGTCGCAGGTGAAGTCGACGAGCGAGCCTGTGTCCGGGTCGCGCTGGAAATACTGCACGGTGATGCCGGCGCCGCCGTTGATGAACTGGTCCATATCGATCATGCGCGGCACGTGCGTGGTCATGTACTGCAGCACGTTGCCGGTGTCGGACTGCCAGCAGTGCGTGGCGGCGTAGCGCGCGCCGTCGCGCGTGAAATCCACTACGCTGTGCCATACCCAGAGCATCTGGGCCACGAATATCACCATGAAGGTAAGGGGCAGCATCACGCCCGCGTAGAGCAGGGCAAATTCGAAAGTCGCCTGGCCTGACCTGCGAGCAGAAGAAATGTGGGGCGGACCCCCCGGTCCGCAGCCGGCCCCCTGGCCGGCCATTAGTGTTGGCGGCGAAACTGAGCTTGGGGGCAGAGCGGGTCCAGGGGGACCCGCGCGGACCAAGGGGTCCGCCCCACTGGCCATGTGCCGGTTGTGAGTTCGCGCTGCCACTTTATGTGCCTCCGAACGGGACGCGCACGAAAGGCCGCAGCGGGATTTCGTCGCTTAGAAGATAGGGAATCCGCGGCCGCACCGTGTAGCCGTCGGGAATCGAGACCACCAGGAAATCCGGATGCACCACGCCTACCGCCGCGCCGTCGCAGTTCAGCGTGCAGGCGCCGACCGTCTGCGTGGAGGCGTCGTAGCACTCCGTCGTGACGTTTACCAGGTCCGGCGTGAGCTGGGGCAGGAAAGAATCCTGGGAGCCATCGGTGGTGCCGGTGAGTCCGAAGTTCTTGGCCGCCGCGATCAGGCCTGTGCTGTCGCTGCAGAAGTCAACGCCCTGCTGGGTGGACAGGTACGTCGCCGTGGCGTAGAGCGCCTTCTTCAGCGTGTAGTAGAGATATGTGATCTCGCCGATCCGCAGCATGCCCACCACGAGGAGAAACATGAAGGGCAGGAACATGACGGCTTCCAGCACCATATTGCCGCGCCGGTCTCGCATTCGGCGGCTCATTGGTGCAGTACCACCTTTCCCGGGCCCTGGATCGGATTCGCCGGAGGTCCCGTGGCAGTCGGGCAGGCGATCGTCCCCTGCCGCACCGGAGCGGGCGTGGTGCGCGTATCGTTCTGGTTCATCCCCATGTACATCACGATGAACCGGCCGAAGCGATCGGCGGGATCGAGATTGCCGCTGCCGTCCGGCGGCGGAACCAGCAGGAACTGGCGGAATCCCAGCACCGTCATCGCCCCGTCCACGATCGGCACGGTGATCACGCGGCGGCCGTTTCCGGTGTACGCGCTGTAATCCCCGCCCGGATCGGCGACGTCTGAATCGGGCTGCGACGCGGCGGCCAGCGTCGCGGCGTCAGTCACGGCATTCGTGCAGGCTGTGGGCGGCGATTGCGCCAGATCCATGCGTGCGTAGAGTCCGCACACCAGGTTCTGCACGGCAGCCGACACATTATTCCCGCAAACTCCGGGCTGAGCGCTGGTGTTGCCGAGCCCGTTGGTCCCCCAAATCGACTCGACACTGTTGATGGTCACGCACGACACCGGCCCGCCCACCGGCGCCTGGTTGACGTTACTGGTCGCGGCCGGCAGCAATCCGCCGACGCCCGCGGCAAAGAGCTGCTGCGACTCGTCCTGCACGACGTTCGTCGGATCGTAATGGTCGAGCAGCACGTAGCTGCGTACCGTACCCATCAGCGCCGGCGGCGGTACGTTCATGGGCGGGTTCTGTTGGCACTGATAGTAGAGGGTATAGTAAGTGCCGCTCACGCCGGTGCCGTCGCCCAGCCCGAAGTCCACCGGATCGTCCGGATTCGGCGCGGTGATGGCGAAGGGCTGAATCCCGCAGGCCACGCATACCGGCGCGCTGATGCCGGCCGAGGCGGTCGCCGCAATGGGCGTCACTCGCGATTGTCCGAGTGAGAGCAGGCTCCAGAACAGCAGCGGAGCGTCGGCGGTCATCGTGACGGTCACGTGGCGCGCCGTGGTGCCGTCGGCCTGCGTCCCCGTGGAGCCTGTGGCGCCGGTGGCATCGGCGAGCGTGGAGAAGAACGAGGGCGGATCGACGGTGCTCGCGAGCAAGCCCGTGGTCTGGCCCAGGAGATTCGCGCCGAAGTTGTAGCGCGCGCCGTGCCCCGTGCTGTCGTCCAGAAGCTGATTGGCGACGTTGGTGGCGTTGTCGGTGGCTGCCACGGTCCCGATAAGCTGATTTGCGGACGCCATCGCCATCGCCTGCGCCGCCTGGTTCAATTCGCCGCGAATCAGATAGAGCCGGCCCAGATCGACCGCAAAGCCCATCAGCCCGAAGAAGACGGGCACGAGCACGACCAGAAGCTGCAATGAAAACGTGCCGCGGCTGTGGACTCTTGACAGCATGCTGCCCTAAGGCTCCTGATACCCCCGTGGCCCCACGAACTGCGGCTTTTTCGCATCGGCTGCGGGGGGCTGAGCCGCAGCGCCGCCCTTCTTGCCCTTGGATTTGTCAGGCACTGCCGGCAGGAATGTCTCCGGAAATTCCGGCAGTTTCGCCTTTTCATCGGCGGTGAGAGGTTTGACAAAATACGGCGTGACCACCACCAGCAACTCATCGGTCGATTTCTGCGTGGAGCGGCTCTTGAAAAGGTAACCCAGCACCGGAATGCTGCCGAGCCCGGGGAACTTCGCCACTTCCTTGATCACGCGATTGTCGATCAGCCCCGCGATGGCAAAGCTTTCGCCCTCGCGCAACACCACTTCGGTGTCGGCCTTGCGTTGCGAGAGCGCCGGGATGGTGAATCCCTGGATGGTGACGGCGTTGGCGAAGTCGAGCGAGCTGACCTCCGGCGCCACTTTCAAATCGATTGCGCCGGTAGACAAGACGGTGGGTGTGAAATTCAACTGCACTCCAAACGGCTTGAACTGCACCGTGATTACGGGAGCGGTGGCGCCGCCGGTCGAAGTCGTTGTCAGGATCGGAAACGGGAACGATCCGCCTGCCAGGAAGCTCGCCTCTTTGCCTTCGAGCGTCACCAGGTTCGGCTCGGCCAGAATCTGCAGCAGGTTCTGATGCTGCAGCGCGCGGATGGTGGCGCCGATGTTGAGATCCGGCCGGTACACGAACAGATTCAGCAGATCGGCGAAGTTGACTGTGGAGTTGGAGAATTCGCCGTTCTGAAACTGGAGCTGGCTGAACCGCGGCGACTGGAACTGCTGCGTCGTGGTCTCACCCAGCATCTTGCCGTTGCGGCTGAACAGATTGAATCCGACCTGCGAGAGCGCCACTCGATCGATGGCGGCAAACTTCACCTGCAGCAGAATCTGCCGCGGCTCGGGAGCCGGGGGAACCTGCAGCAGATTGATCACGTTCTTGGCGCGCGTCTGCGCCAGGCCCGCGGCGCGTTTCGATTCTTCGCTGGTGCGCACCGCACCGGTGAGCACGATGGTGTCCCCATGCCCGGCCACGTTGATGCTGGTGCCCGGCGCACTGTCCTGAATCGATTTTTTGAAGTTGTCGAAATCGCTGGTATCGGCGCTGACGTTAACGTTGAACTGCTGCGGCGGCTGATCGGCTTCCCAGATCATCACCGTTGTCCGCCCGTTGCCTTTGGCGTTGACCATCACTTCGCGCGGCGAGATCAGCACCACTTCGGCCACCTTCTCTTCCGCCACCGCGACTTTGGTGAGGTCGTGATCGAAACGCAGCAATTCGCCGCGGCCGGTGAGCAAAGAAATCTCCCGCACCGCCGGGCGTTCGGGAACGGTCGACGTCTGTGCCGCCAGGATCGAAATCGCGGCCAGAGCCGCCAACGAGCGCGCTATCATGCCGCCATCTGTTCCCCTCATTTAAATGTTTCCTGCACGTGCTTCGAGCCATGGAACACGTCAATCACCGCCCGGGGTTTCTCCGGCTCTTTCTTCTCCACCACGACTTCCTTGGGCTTGTCTTCCTGCAGTTTCTTCTCGCCGGTCAACTCCTGCCAGACGCGCGGGTCATCCAGATTCGGCGCACCTTTGATGTTTGTAGTTCGGCCGCGCCGCGCGCGCGCCAGCCGCGCACTGATCACCGGATCGAGAATCTCGGTGGTTACGGGTCCGGTGGTCTCAGCCGTCATCGTATCCTGCGGATTGCGCAGCGCCAGGCTGATCTTTCCCTGATTCTTCGCCAGCTCGAGTTTCTGCGCCTCCTGCGGCGTTACGATCAGGGTCGCTACGGTGATTTTCGGCGCTTTCGGATCGGCCGTCTGCACGACCGACAGATTCTTTCCCATCGCCAGCACTTTTACGTTCTGCAGGATCGTGGAAGTGATCGCCTCCGCCATTGATCCGGGGCGTGTATACAACACGTCGACACGCGAGCCGGGCTGAATGAAGCCCGAGACGCTGCTGACATCGGTGATCTGGACCGACACGGCGCGATAGCCCGGTTCGATCGTGGCAGCGACGCCTTCGGCCGTGCTCGGACTGGAGAGCTTGGAGAGCGTGAGCGGCTCATTCACGCTGACCGGATAGAGCAGCACCCGGTTGAGAGCATCCTTCTCGGCGAACAACGCGCCTTTGGGCAGATCGCGGACGGTGATCGCGACGCGACGGATATCGGTCCGCTTCAGCAGGGTGCCGATGGGGAGATCGCGCGCGGCCACCATGACGACGGACCGCTTCTCCTGCTTCGGCACGACCGTGTTGGCGTACAGGAACCAGGTCAGGCCGGCGGCCGAAAGCAGCGCAATGCCAAAAATTACGACGATTTTCTGCCGATCCATTCGTTAACCCCGTGGGGCAGACGATCGTTTTTTGTCGTCTGCCCTCGTGGACGTACCACTGGGGCAGACGACAGAAAACGATCGTCTGCCCCACAGGGTTCGCCCGCAATCTCATTCGGCTTGGCCAACAAGGTAGCCGTCGCGTCGCTATAGATTACTCGCCAGCCCAAACCTTCCAGCGCCGGAATCAAAGAGTAATCGTTGGGTAGCAACGCGTGCGTGAACTCATACCGGCGGAACACATCCTGCCAGCCTGGCCGCACCTGCACCATCCGCGCGTAGTCCTTCAAAAACGATGTCCCGTAGAAATCGCTGCGGCCGTCGAAGAAGACCTTCAGCCGCCCATTGAACCGATAAATGAGGTATCCGCCGAATTTGTCCGGCGCCAGCAATCGGATCCCGGCGGGCAGCTTCTCCACCTCCGTCGCGGCTTGCAAAGGGAAAGTGTCGGACGGAAATCCGGTCCGTGCGGTGATGCCCGGTGTGCGCAGCAGGAAGAACATCGCGACAATCGCCAGGGGAGCCCACGCCCATCCGCTGAAGCGCGCGTCGAACCCGCGCAGTCTTGCCGAATACTCCAGGAACGCGTCGAGCCTGCGTCGCAGCGAGGGACGCAATCCGCGCCAATCCTCCAGCGCTGCCGTGATCGCGCCGTTGGCAATTGGCAGACCAAGCAAAGCCACTAACGGCAATCCACGCGCCGACCGCAGCCCGCCCGCCACCACCAGCGCGCCCAATAGAAAATGTGCCGGATTGCGTCGCCCCAGCGCTAGCACCGCGCCCGCGGCCGCTACCAGCACTGCCAGCAAAATCTGACCCGCGCCCGCCGCCTGAAAATCGAAGCTCTGAAACTCTCCCACCCGATGCAGCAATTCCCCATCGGTGACGTATGCGAACACGTGCCGGTGTACGCCCCATCCGTACGGGTTCGCCAGCGTCGCCAACGCAGCTATTGCCGTTGCGCCGCCAAACCAGCGCGCGCGCTTCCACTCGGCATACCGATCGAAATCCCAAATCAGCGGCCGGAGGAAATGGGAGAAGGCGTAGATGGCAAGGATTCCAGGTCCGAGGAAGAAGGTGGCATGCACATTCGTCCAGATCGCCGAGGCCACTGCGATCGTGCGGAATCGGGGCAACTCCACGCGCTCGGCGCACAACACCGTCGCCAGCAGAAACAGCCAACTCAGCACGTGCGGACGGGCCAGCCAATGAATGTTGCAGGTGGAAAGGAGCGGAATCGCCAGCGCACACGCCAGCAGAAAATTACCACCCACGGCCCAGTTCAACCCGAACCAGAGCCACACGCCCACGCCGATCGCAACGCCATACAGCATCGCCACGCCCGACAAGCCCCACGCGCGATGCGCGGCGCCGCTCAAAACGTCGGCGCCCCACTCCCAGGCATACCAGGGCTGGCCTGCCTTTGTGAAGGAGTAGGGATCGCTGCGGGGAAATGTACCGGTCGCCAGCACGGTTTCTCCTGTGCGGATGTGCCAGCCGGCATCGGAATCGCGGAAAAGCTTTTGATATCCCTGGAAGAGGAACAGGCAGTAGAAGAGGGTTACACAAGACGCGACCAGCGCCACGTCCGGAATCCACCACGCACGCCGGACGCGCCAGGTATCAAACTCGCCCGCTGGAGATCGGGGACGGGCGCCATCCGGCCGGACACCAGCCATCCCCACCATAACCGGCCGCACATTTACACTGGCAGCCCTATTGGGCCGTGGCTCCGATACTGGAAAGGTCACCCGTAATGCTCTGATACAAGCTCACAATGCCCTGCGAGAGCTGGTTGACCGTGGTGATCAACGCCAGTCCCACGGCGGCTACGATGAGAGCGTACTCGACGAGGTCTTGCCCGTCGTCTTCTCTGATAAAGCGGTACAGCAATTGTTTCATAATCCTCTCCGGTTCTCCGGCGTGTTGTTGGTCTCAGTGGCTGATGGTCGTTCTGATTCGTCAATAAAAGCTTTGCGGAGCCCGGTTTTCACCTTGGCCCACCGGCCCTGCACCGGTTTGACCGCAATCGTGGCGGGCTTGCCGTCCAGTTCCGAAACCAGGCGCAGGTTATTCAGTGCGGCTGCGTGGGTTCTATTATATCCCAGCGCCAGATCCGGGAAAG
>JADMIO011302038.1_pt1 | contig 12832 bp, 11 predicted proteins | sample 8958161 | NCBI WGS metagenome assembly JADMIO01 (sample SAMN16585339, study PRJNA669376) | soil metagenome | isolation source: Crop rotation soil | place: USA: Cullars Rotation, Alabama | collected 2011 | reverse complement strand
CCGCCGCCGGCGCGTCGCTGCACATCGTCCACGTCACCAGCACGGGGCTCGGCGACACGCCGACGGTGCTGGACATGATCGCGGGCGCGCGGAAACGCGGCGTCGACGTCCCCACCGAGCTCTATCCATATGAAGCCGCGTCGACGGGCATCCAGGCCGCGATCTTCGATCCCGGATGGCAGGAGCGGCTCGGCATCCGCGAGGACGCTTTTCGTTTCGTGAAGACCGGCGAGCGCGCCTCACGCCCGAGACGTTCGCGAAGTATCGCCGAGTGGGTGGGGCGCTCGTGGTCTACGTGATCCCGAAGGACGCGATGTACGCGGCCGCGAAGGCGCCGGGCGTGATGATCGCGAGCGACGGCGTCGAGATCGCGAACAACACCGGCCATCCGCGCGGCGCCGGGACGTTCGCGCGCGTGCTCGGGCGCTTCGTGCGCGAGGAGAAGATTCTCCCGCTCATGGACGCGATCCGTCGCATGACGCTCCTGCCCGCGCAGCGGCTCGAGACGTACGCGCCCGCGTTGCGCAACAAGGGACGGCTCAGGGTCGGCGCCGATGCGGACATCGCGATCTTCAACCCGAAGACGGTCATCGACAACGCGACGTACGAGAAGCCGGAGCAGGCGTCGAGCGGGATTCCGTTCGTGCTCGTCAACGGCACGGTCGTGGTGCGCGACGGGAAGGTGGTCGCGGACGTGAATCCCGGCGTCGGCATCAAGGGCGAGGCGCGACCATCGCGCCGGTGATCACAGTTGATTTAGGCAGCTAATGGCAACATTATTGGCGATGGTCAGTTCAATCATCGGCCAGTAATGGCAACCAAAATGGCAGCCTACGAATTGCGCGCGCGCGTCGACTTCTTCCCCGATCTCGAGCGCGCGCAAATGCGCGAGGCGATTCAGCTCGTCAGCGAGCTGGACGAGTTCAAAGGGCGCTGGCGGCGGCTCAAGGAAGTACAAGCCGATAAGCTCGAGTCTCTCCGGCAAGTCGCCACGATCGAGAGCACAGCCAGCTCGACCCGCATCGAGGGCGCCGAGCTGAGCGACGAGGAGGTCGCCGCCGTCCTGGGTGGACTCAAGGTGGATTCCTTCCGCGCCCGCGACGAGGAAGAGGTCCGGGGATACGGCGAGCTGCACACGCTCATCTACGAGAGCTGGACCGCCATTCCGCTCACGGAGAATCACGTCAAGCAGCTGCACGCACTGCTGCTCCATCACGTGGCCAAGGACGAACGGCATCGCGGCGAGTACAAGCGACTCTCGAACGACGTGACCGCCACGTACGCCGACGGTCGCTCCGAGGTGATCTTCCAGACCGCGACACCGTTCGACACGCCTCCCTTAATGGCGGCGTTGATCGCCGAGACGAACGAGGCGCTCGCCGACGCCACGCTGCATCCGCTGTTCGCCGTCGCGCGCTTCGTGGTGAGCTTTCTGGCAATCCATCCATTTCAGGACGGCAACGGACGACTGTCGCGCGCGCTGACTACCCTGCTGCTCCTCCGAACGGGCTACGAGTACGTGCCCTTCGCGTCCCTCGAGCGCGTCATCGAGGAGAACAAGGTCCGCTACTACGCGGCGCTGCGCGAATCGCAGCTCGCGATGCGCGATGATCCGGCGCGCTTCGGCGCCTGGCTCCTGTTCTTTCTCGGATCGCTCGTGTCGCAGAAGCGCGCACTCGACGCCAAGCTGGGCGTCGAGCGAGGCATGCTTCAGCTCTCGGCGATCCAGGAACGGATCGTCGCCGCGGTGCGGAACGGCGTCGGCGGACGCGCGACATCGACGCAGATCGAGCGCGCGCTGGCGCTCCCCGGCAGAACCGTGCGCTACCACCTCGATCTTCTCGTTCGACGCAAGCTGATCACCGCGCACGGGCAGAAGCGCGGCCGCTTCTATACGATCGCGTCGGCGGAGGCGAGCGCGCCGGCCATGGCCGACGGTGGCACCAACGCCATCATCGCCGACATCCTGCGACAGGGCGGACGCATCAAGGCACGCGATCTCGCGGCCCTGGTGAAGAAGCACGGATACGCGCCACAAACGGTCGGCGTGTTGCACGGCCGGCGGCTCGCGCACCTGCGCCGCGATCCGCGAACGCGCGAGAGCGTGCTGACCGCGCGCGGGGAAGAGCTGGCGAGGCAGTATCTGTTCGCCGAGCGTCTGGCGCGCGGAGCCAAGGAATCACTGGAGTCTCCCTGACTCGACGATTCGACGCGTCGGAGCGCAATCGATCCGCGTGGCACGTCAGGCACGACCGATCCATCTTGGTCCCCGCGTGCTGAGGAACGATCGTACGTTGGCGCCGCCCCTCTCGCTCCTCTTAGGAGATTCCATGACCCACCGCTTCACCCGTCGCACCTTCCTCGGCGCCGGCGCCGGCGCCGCCGCGGCGTTCATCGCGCCCTCCTGGCTGCGTTTCGCCGGACGAGATGCGGCGCCCGACCTGGTCGTGCACGGCGCCAAGGTCTACACGATCGAGCGCGCGTTGCCGGTAGCCGAGGCGTTCGCCGTCAAGAACGGACGCTTCGTCGCCGTCGGCAAATCAGTCGACGTCCGCGCCCTAGCCGGCCCGCGCACCCGCGTCGTCGACGCGCGCGGCATGACCATCGTGCCCGGCTTCATCGACACGCACGTCCACGCCGATGGCACGACGCTCCTCTACGAGGTGCTCGTCGGCAATCCGTTCGAGGTGGAGTTCGTCACCATCGACTCGATCATCGAGAAGCTCCGCGCGCGCGCGGAGAAGACGCCGCCCGGCACCTGGGTCGAGGGATTCTTCTTCGACGACACGAAGCTCAAGGACAAGCGGGCGCTTCATCGCAAAGATCTCGATCGTGTCTCCACCGAACATCCGGTCGCGGTGCATCACCGCGGCGGCCACACCGCGTTCTACAACAGCAAGGCGCTCGCGCTCGCGAACGTGACCAAGGCGACGGTGCCGCCGCGCGGGGGCACGTTCGATCGCGACGCCGAGGGGGAGCTGTCGGGACGGGTGACCGACGCGGCGATGGACGTGGTCGATCGCGTCGGCAGGCGGCCCACCTTCACGCCCGCGCAGACCGCGCAGCGCGAGCGCGACGGGCTCGCGCACATCTCCAAGCAGTTCGTGCGCTACGGGCTCACGAGCGTGCACCACGAGGGCGGCGACCTCGTCGCGCTGCAGGACGTGCGCGCGCGCGGCGACTTGCGTCACCGCGTGAGCTACGAGCCCTCGGAGCGACAGTTCGGCATGGCCGACGCGCTGAGCGGGATGGTCGCGAGCGGACTGCAGACCGGCTTCGGCGACGAGTGGATCCGCATCGGCGCGACGTCGGAGCACCTGGTCGACGGGTCGTTCTCGGAGCGCACGATGGCGCTGAGCGTTCCGTATCCGAACCGGCAGCCGCCGTACAAAGGCAACATCGTCCCGACGCAGGAGCAGCTCGACGCGTGGGTGCTCAAGATGCACCGCGCCGGGATCCAGGTGAACTGCCACGCGAACGGCGACGTGGGGATCGACATGTACCTCACGGCGCTCGAGCGGGCGCAACGCGCCGAGCCGCGTACGAACACGCGTCCCAAGATCACGCACTGCACGCTCGTTACCCCGGAGCTCGTGCGCCGCATCAAGGCGCTCGGCGCCGTGCCGGCGATGTTCAGCACGTACGCGTACTACAATTCCGACAAGTTCCCGTTCTATGGCGAGGACTTGCTGAAGCGCGCCATGGCGTATCGCTGGATGCTCGACGCCGGCGTGCCCGCCACCGGGGGTTCGGACTTCAGCCCCGGCCCCTTCGCGGTGCTGATGGGCATCCAGGGCATGGTCACGCGCACGGGATGGGATGGGAAGACGTGGGGCGCGAACCAGCGCATCACCGTGGACGACGCGCTGCGCGTCACGACGATCAACGGCGCCTACGCCTCGCACGAGGAGACGCTCAAGGGCTCGATCGCCGAGGGGAAGCTCGCCGACTTCGTGGTGCTGGCGGAGGACCCGCACACCGTGGCGCCCGAGAAGATCAAGGACATCAAGATCGTTCGCACGGTCGTCGGTGGCACGACGATGTACGAAGCATGATGACGCGAATGATCATCGCGCTCGGCGCGCGCTCGCTGCTCGCGTGCGGCACCCTGATCGCCGCCGCCGCACCGCTCCACGCGCAGCGAACCATCTTCGATCGGGTGATCGTGCACGGTCGCGTGATGGATCCGGCCTCGGGGCTGGATGCGCCGCGAAACGTCGGCATCATCGGCTCGAAGATCGCCGCGATCACGACGGCGCCCCTCACAGGGAAGGACACGATCGACGCCAAGGGCATGGTCGTCGCCCCCGGCTTCATCGATCTGCACGACCACTGGCAGTCGCCGGCCGGCTACCGCTTCGCCGCGCTCGATGGCGTGACGACGGCGCTCGAGCTTGAGGGCGGCGCGTGGCCCGTGTCCGAGTTCTACAAGGAGCACGAAGGCAAGGCGCTCATCAACTTCGGCGCGACGGTGAGCCACGGCGGCGCGCGCGCCGAGGTGCTCAAGCCGACGGGAGCGCTCGATCAGGCGAAGACGGCGCAGGACACGCTCGTGCTCAAGCATCCGGAAGCGTATCGGCGCGCGACGCCCGAGCAGGTCCGGCAGATCCAGCAGCTCATCGCGCGCGGGCTCGACGAGGGCGGGCTGGGCATCGGCTTCGGCCTCGCGTACACGCCCGCGGCCGGGCGCGACGAGATCTTCCGCCTCTTCCAGACCGCGGCCTCCTACGGCGTCACGTCGTTCGTGCACGTGCGACACGCGTCGCTCGCGATAAACGGCGGGTCGATCGACGCGGCGCAGGAGGTCATCGCCGATGCGACCGCCGCCGGCGCGTCGCTGCACATCGTGCACGTCACCAGCACGGGGTTGAGCGACACGCCGGTGGTGCTCGAGATGATTGCCGGCGCGCGGAAGCGCGGCGTCGATGTCACCACGGAGCTTTATCCGTACGAGGCCGCGTCGACGGGCATCCAGGCCGCCATCTTCGATCCCGGCTGGCAGGAGCGGCTCGGCGTGCGTGAAGATGCGATCGTCTACGTGAAGACCGGCGAGCGGCTCACGCCGGAATCGTTCGCGAAGTATCGCCGAGTCGGCGGGAGCATCGTGATCTTCGTGATTCCGAAGGAGGCGATGTACGCCGCCGCGAAGGCGCCGGGCGTGATGATCGCCAGCGACGGCGTCGAGATCGCGAACAACACGGGCCATCCGCGCGGCGCCGGCACCTTCGCGCGCGTGCTCGGCCGCTTCGTGCGCGAGGAGAAGATCATTCCGTTGATGGATGCGATCCGCCGCATGACGCTCCTGCCGGCGCAGCGCCTCGAGGCGTATGCGCCCGCGATGAAGGGCAAGGGACGGCTCAGGGCAGGCGCCGATGCGGACATCGCGATCTTCGACCCGAACACCGTGATCGACAACGCGACGTACGAGAAGCCGGAGCAGCCGTCGAGCGGGATCCCGTTCGTGCTCGTCAACGGCACGGTCGTGGTGCGCGACGGCAAGGTGGTCGGCGACGTGAAGCCCGGGCGTGGGATCAAGGGCGAGGCGCGGCCGTCGAGTCGATTGCGATAGCCTCGGGCCTCTGCTGCCCGCCGCAGGCTGACCGCCGATGGCCGGAGTCTCGACCCTAGCGAGTCGTCAGAGTACGCGCGAGCCTACCCGCGTCAGCGGGGTAATCAGTTCGCAACAGCGAGTGGACGACGCCAATGCACGCGAGCCCCAAATCGAGTGATGGGCGCACGGATGACGAGGGCAGCACGGTTCCTTCTTGCCGATCGACGCGCCGAGTCCTGCATCGTCTTCTCTTCGCTTCTCTGAGCATCACGAGCGCGAACGCGTGCGCCCCGACCGCGTCCTACGAGGTCGTCATCCGCGGCGGTACCGTCTATGACGGCACTGGATCGCCGGGAGTCATCGCCGATGTAGCCCTCGTGGGCGACTCCATTGCAGCGATAGGCGATCTCGGCTCCTCACGTGGCGCTCGCGAGATCGATGCTCGCGGAATGGCAGTCGCTCCCGGTTTCATCAACATGAACAGTAGCGCGTACGAGTCGCTCCTCTATGACGGCCGGTCGCAGAGCGACCTTCGCCAAGGAGTGACTCTCGAGGTCCTCGGCGAGGGCGATTCCTGGGGCCCTGTGAACGACCGCGTCAAGCAATGGCTGCTCCGTCAACAAGGTGACATCAAGTACCCGATCGAATGGACGACACTCGATGGCGCGCTGACGCATCTCACCGATCGTGGCATCTCCACGAACGTGGCGTCGTTCCTCGGTGCGGTGACTGTCCGCAAATACTTTCTTGGTTCAGATGACAGAGCGCCCACGCCAGCGCAGCTGGACTCGATGCGGGCGCTGGTCCGGCAGGCGATGGAGGAAGGAGCACTCGGCATCGGCGCTTCGTTGATTTATGCCCCCGATACGTACGCGACCACGGCGGAGCTGATCGAATTGTCCAAGGTCGCTGCGGCCTATCGTGGCCGGTACATCGCCCACATGCGGTCCGAGGGAAATCACATCTACGAAGCACTGGACGAGATGTTGGCGATCGCTCGCGCGGCGTCCATTCCGGTCGAGATCTATCATCTGAAGGCAGCGGGCGTCGGCAACCATGCAAAGATGGATACGGTGATCGCTCGCATTGACGCGGCTAGACGGAGCGGCGTGTCGATCACCGCGAACATCTATCCATACACGCAGGCCGCTACCGGACTGGATGCGTCAATGCCGCCTTGGGTTCAGGAAGGCGGCATCGACGAGTGGCGACGCCGACTGCGCGATCCCGGGAATCGGGAGCGGGTTCGTCGCGAGATGACGAACCCTATGATGAATTGGGAGAACTTCTATTTGGCGTCCGGGAGCGCCGATAGCATTTGGCTGAGAGTACTCACGCAGGATTCGCTCAAGTATCTCACGGGACGTAGCCTACAGGCGGTCGCCCGGCTCTTTCGCGAGTCCCCCGAAGAGGCGGCGATGGACCTCGTGATCCGTGATGGCAGCCGAGTGGGAACACGCTACGCGCTCATGTCGGAGGACAACGTTCGAAAGGAGCTGGCGCTTCCGTGGGTGTCGTTCGGTAGTGACGAGGCCTCGGAATCGCCCGAAGGCCTCTTTCTCAAGGCGAAGCCGCACCCTCGTGCATATGGAACGTTTGCGCGCGTGCTCGGGCACTACGTACGCGAGGAACGCTTGCAATCGCTTGCGGATGCGATCAGACGGATGACCTCGTTGCCCGCCGCGAATCTCGGGATCGAGCGTCGAGGGGCGCTCAAGCGAGGAAACTTTGCCGACGTCGTGATATTCGATCCCGCGACGATCACGGAGCACGCGACGTACGAGCAGCCGCAACGGTTCGCGACTGGCGTCGTGCACGTCTTTGTGAATGGCCAGCAAGTGATCCGCGACGGGCAGCACACGGGGCTCAAGCCGGGCCGCGTGGTGCGCGGTCCCGGGTATCGACGAAGGCCCTAGGCCCGTCGGCGACGACTGTGAGATCGGACTTCGCTGGGGGAACGTTCCCTCCCTTCAACGCCGAGGGGTGCGGGCCGCCGTAGCGCCTCGGACACGGCGGCCATCGAACTCATGCGGTTTGTGCGACGCGCATCTCCACCTGCAGGCCCGCGCGCGCCAGCATGTCGACGAGCGTGTCGATGCTGAAGAGATCGATCTTGCCGCGTACCAGGTCGCTGATTCGCGGCTGAGTCACGCCCAGTTCCTGCGCCGCGCGCTTCTGCGTGAGCCCTCGAGACTCGATCACTTCGCACAGTGTCGCCATTAGCGCCGAGCGAATCCGAAGATGCTCTGCCTCCTCTCGACCGAAGCGCAAATCCTCGAAGACATTCCCGCTGGATCGAGTGATCTTCTTCTTGGTTGCCATCATCGCTCTCTCCTCCTCGTCCGCGCTGCGCGCTCTTTGCGCTCGGCTACGACAACGGCCAGGCGCTGCCGAGCGATGGTCAAATCCGAATGAAGCGTGCGTTGCGATTTTTTCTCGAACGCATGAAGTACGTAGACGGCGTCACTGAACTTCGCGATGTAGAAGACGCGATGCTCCACGGTGGTGTGGATCCGGATCTCGTAGACGCCCACTCCGACGGACGTCATCGATTTCCAGTCAGCCGGCGCGAGGCCAAGCTGCACGAGGTGCAACTGATGTCCGGCTTCCCGTCGAGCGTCTTCGGGGAATTCTCGCAAATCCTCGAGCGCCGAGCCGACCCAGAACAATTCCTTGCTCGGCATTGGGATGATACAAGTAGTTGTATATACTCACAAGCGTCGGAGCGGATCCGAGCGTCTCCCGACACATCCGTTGTCCGAGCGACACACGGCCGTCACTCGCCGCCCGCAATCGCGGCCGCCAGGTCGCCGTGAAGCCACGCTCGCGTTCCGCCGAGCCCGCCTGCAGCTTGGTGCGCGTCCCTCCCGCGCGATCCCGCGCGCCCGCCCACGGACGACCCACTCGGCACCCGACCGCCGCAATCGATGCGATTCCCGACGCGCGTTCGCATCCCCCTCCTGCTCGTCGCGTCGGTGGTCCCACTCGCGAGCTGCAGCGATGCCCGACATGCCGGCCGGCCCATCATCGGCGTCGTGCAGGTCTCGTCGCTCGCCCCGCTCGACGAGGCGCGCGAGGGCTTCTACAAGGCGCTCGCCGATTCCGGGTTCGTGCGCGACGTCTCCGTCAGCTTCATCGAACGCAACGCGCAGGGCGACATCCCGACGTTGTCGCTCATCATGCGCGAGTTCCTGCAGCAGGGCGTCACGCACGTCGCCACCATCTCATCGGTGGCCACGCAGACGGCGATGAAGGTCATCACCGATCGCCCGATCATTTTCGGAGCGGTGGCCAATCCGTACGTGATCGGCGCGGGGACGAGTCCCACCGCGCACCGGCCCAACGTCACCGGCGCCGAGATCCCGCTGCCGGTGGATTCGGCGCTGGCGCTCGCGAACACCACGTTCCCGAAGGCGGTGGTGTGGGGGACGCTCTTCGATCCCGCCGATCCCTTCGCCGAGCATTACCTCGGCGTCGCCAGACGAAAGGCGGCGCAGCTCGGGATCCGCTTCGTCACCGTGGCGTGCACGAGCCCGCAGGACATTCCCACGGGGGTGCAGGCGCTGCGCGCGCAGGGCGTCGGTGGGATCATGCAGATCCCAAGCATCATGATCGGCGGCGGTTTTCCCGCGCTCATCAAGCAGGCGCGCGAGCTGGGCGTGACGGTCGTCGGGTCGAACACGGGCTACGTCGGTGCGCCGCTCGCCCTCGGCGCGAGCTTTCGCGACAACGGGTACGCGCAGGGGCTGCTCATGATCCGCGTGCTGCGCGGCGAGAGCCCGGCCACCATCCCCTTCCGCGTGTCGGCGAATCCGCAGATGATCGTCGACCTCGGCGCGGCGGCCGACTTCGGGGTGACGATCCCGGCGTCGCTCATCGCGCGCGCGTCCACCGTGCTGCGCCCCAGGCAGGGGAAGGACACCGTGGGGTTCGTGGCGGCCAGACCGGCCGCGCGCGGCGCCGCCTCCGATCGCGCCGCCTCGCCCTGGGAGTTCTGGCTCGCGGCGCTCGTGCTGGGACTCGCGTTCGCGCCGCTCGCGTGGGGCGTCTTCATCGCGTCGCGCGTGCTTCGCTTTCCCGACATCACCCCCGACGGCAGCTTCCCGCTCGGCGCGTCGGTGGCGGCGACGCTCACGCTGGCAGGCGTCGATCCGTTGCTCGCGAGCGTCGTCGCGTTCTTCGCCGGCATGGTGGCGGGCTACGTCACCGGAGTGCTGCACACGCGGCTCCGCGTCACCGAGCTGCTCGCCGGGATTCTCGTGATGACCGCGCTCTACTCCGTGAACCTGCACGTGATGGGGCGGTCGAACATCTCGCTCCTCGACCGCGCGACGGTGGCGACGCGGCTGCACGCGATCGTCCCCGCGACCGCAAGCTGGCCGAGCGATGTCTCCTTCGGCGCCGTCTTTCTGCTGCTGACGATCCTGCTCGGCGCGACCATCACCTGGTTCCTGCGCACGGACTTCGGAACGGCCATGCGCGCGGCGGGCGACAATCCGGCGATGATCATCGCGCAGGGCGTCGATCGGCGAGGCATGGTGGAGCTGGCGCTGGCGCTGGCGAACGGGCTCGTCGCGTTCTCCGGCGCATTGATCGCGCAGTACCAGGGCTTCGCCGACGTCACGATGGGGGTCGGCACGCTCGTCGCCGGGATGGCCGCCGTGATCCTCGGCGAGACGCTCAAGCCCCGCGCGTGGCGACTCGGCGCGACGATCGCGATGGTCGCCGTGGGTGCGGTCGTCTTCCGCGGCCTCATCGCGGTCGCGCTCCGCGTCGGTCTCAGTCCGATCGACCTCAAGCTCGCCACCGCCGCCTTCGTGCTGGCGACGCTCGCGCTTCCGAACCTTCGCCTCATCCGACGCCGCGGAGCGACCACGCGATGATCGAGCTGACCTCGCTGGAGAAGACGTTCGAGCAGCCGGGGGGCGAGCGCGTCTCCGCGCTGCGTGGCGTGAGCCTGACGATCCCCGCCGGCCAGTACCTGACCGTCATCGGCAGCAACGGCTCGGGGAAGTCGACGATCCTGAACGTCATCGCCGGGACGTATTTCCCCGACCACGGAGCCATTCGCATCGCCGAGCGAGACGTCACGCGCTGGCCCGAGCACCGGCGTGCGTGCCTCGTGGGGCGCGTGTTCCAGGACCCGTTCAAGGGCACGTGTCCCTCGATGACGGTCGCGGAGAACCTGCGGATGGCGGAGCTGCGCGGGGAGCGGCGCGGGCTGCGCGTGGCGCTCGACCGCGCATGTCTCGAGCGGTACCGCGCGGGGCTCGCGTCGCTCGGCATGCGCCTGGAGGGTCGCCTGCAGGCGTCGATGGGGACGCTGTCGGGCGGTCAGCGGCAGGCGATCACGCTGCTGATGGCGACGATCCGTCGTCCCGAGCTACTGCTGCTCGACGAGCACACCGCGGCGCTCGATCCGCGCGCGGCGGAGCAGATCATGATGGTGACGGAGCAGCTGGTGCGCACGCACGCGCTCACGACGCTCATGGTGACGCACAGCATGGAGCAGGCGGTGCGCTTCGGCGACCGGACGATCATGATGCACCGCGGACTGATCGTCGCGGATCTCGCCGGCGCCGAGCGAAGCGGCGTGACCGAGGCGGACCTCTTGGTGCGGTTCGCGGAGCTGCGTTACACGACGGAGATGCGGGTGACGCAGGAGCTCGCGAGCGGGGCGTGACGCGAGGGTGTCTTCGTCATTCGGAGCGAAGCGAGGAATCCCCCGGCCGCTCTGTCATTCCGAGCGAAGCGAGGAATCTCCGGCGCGTGGCGCGATAATTCGAACCGCCACGCGCCGGAGGTTCCTCGCTTCGCTCGGAATGACGGTGGGCGCGCTACGGCGCGCGCGTCCCCTCCATGCGGAGCCGGAGCACCGAGTCCGGCTTCGTCGTGGCGTAATGCGCCGTGGAGGAGCCCACGAGCTTGTCGCCATCGCGCCGCAACGCGCCGTGCGTGGTGACCTTGAGACCCTTTCGGCGCACGCTCGCGTACGGACCGGCGTCGATGACGACGCTGTCGCCACTGGCCATGACGTGGGCCTTCACCTCGAGGCCGTTCGAGTACTTGAGCGTCCACGTGGAGTCCGCCGACGCGGTGAGCACGTACGTCGTCGCCGTGGTGTCTCCCGATTCCGGGACGGCGCGCATGTTCCACTTGCCCGCGAAATCCGCCAGCGTGGCCGCGGCGGGCGCCGGTGCAGCGGCGGCGGGCGCGGCGGCCGTGTCGGCCTTCGGCGTCTCGGTCTTGGCGCATGCCGCGAGAACGGTGGCGCAACAACAGAGCTGCAACGAGCGATGAAGACGGCGCATCGGGCCCTCCATGAGTGTGGGCACTGAGGACGGCGTTCGACGACGCGCCGGGGGCCACGAACGTACGCCGCCCGGCTTCGCGCGGCAACGCGCGACGGGACCGGGGCGTCACGCGACGCTCACCGATTCGCGTCGCCGACGGCCTTCTCCATCCACTTCACCCGCCCCGGTACCACCCTCAGATAGCGCGCCGGCTTCGTCTACGACTTCGACTCCGCCATCGTGTTGCCGGTGAGCAGCTCCTGCATCAGCGAGAGCACCGCGGCAATCGCCGCCGCATTCTTCAACGCGGCGAAACTGATGCGGAGCCGATCTCCCTCCTTCGACTGTTCGCGCTTGTGCGCGTTCAGCGTCTTCAGCACCATCGCGCGCTGCTCCGGCGTGAGCGGCGTTCCGGACGGCTTGTCGATCTCAAGGCTCGGACCGCTCCCTCTCGTCACCTGAGCGGACCACACGATCGCCGGGCTGCCCACGAGCCCGAAGCGGATGACATCGGTGCGCGTCGTCGCGGGCCTGAACTCGAGCAGCTTGGGGCGCGCGAGGCTCCACTTGATGAGCGCATCGAGGACGGCGACATAGCGCGGGAAATCGGTTCCCGGCGCATCGCGTCGTGTCGCGGCCACGAAGGCGGCGCGTGCATCGGCCAGTGTCAGAGTCATGTGGAAGCTTCGGGGTACTGGGACGTGGAGCGACGAATGCGACGCTCCCTAACGAAGAATACACCATGGCGCTCGGGTCGGCCTGCTCCGATCGCCGTTCGGGCGGCACGGGGCGGGCGCCCCTCGACGCAGGGCGGCATTCCATAAGGCCGAACGACAGGGTAGTCTGGCTCGATGCGTCACCGCCTCACCCACCGCTCGCTCGCCGCGTCCGCCGGCGTGCTCTGCGCTGCCACGCTCCTCGCCGCCGCCTGCGCCGAGGGCGCGCGCTCGGCGGACGCCACCACGAGCGCGGCTCCGGCGGCGCAGGC
>JADMIO010913689.1_pt1 | contig 12832 bp, 11 predicted proteins | sample 8958161 | NCBI WGS metagenome assembly JADMIO01 (sample SAMN16585339, study PRJNA669376) | soil metagenome | isolation source: Crop rotation soil | place: USA: Cullars Rotation, Alabama | collected 2011 | reverse complement strand
CGCCGTAATTGATGTCGATGGCCGGGGTATCGAACGAGATCTCGTGCGGACGCCGCTCGAATGCGATCGCCAGATTGATTTCAAACTTCCCGTTCCCCGGCGTCCCCGGATCGTCCGTAATCATGGGCGGCCCGCCTTGCGCCCACGCCTCGTGCATGGCCAGCAAACCGATCGCGCACGCGACGATTAGTGACTTATCCTTCGCGCCCATCAAAAGTGTCTATTTCCCACGCAACTTGTTCGCCGCGCGCGCCACGACATCGCGGGCTCGATCGCGCGTCGCGCCGGTTTCCTCATGCAACTTGTCAATCGTCCGGTCCATCACGGCCTTCACGCTTGCGGCCGTTCCACCTTTCTCGACTTCGCGCACAACCACGTCCTCGAGCCGTGCAATCACCGCATCCACCGTGTACTCCGGACTTATTTTGAAACCGCCCGGCTCGTGATCCTGGATCGCGCTGTAAACATTGATCACTTCCTCGCTGTGGGCTCCCCATCTCAGCACCTTGTAAAAGAGCGCGCCTTCGCGTTCCCCTTTGACAAAGAGATCGATAATCGCCGCGATGAGCGAGATCGGGACGAGCGCGAAATCGCGCACGTTATCGAGGAACAACTTCAATTGAAAAACAAGCACGTCACGCCAAAACCGCCAGCGCTCGCTGCGGTCGGGGCGCATCGGCGTCGTCGTTGCACTCATCGCGTCACTTAGTTAAGGCAAGCTCACCGCGCCGCGAAGCCTAAAAATTCGCGGATCGATTCCGGGCGGTTCCGGGAAACCGCACGCGAGCCACTTCGCAACATTACGAAATTGTAATTGAGCGAAATGCTCCCGCATACCGCCAAAGAGAACCTCTGTTCCGAAACAGAGCCAACCAAGTTCGAAAATAGCGGAATAAAAATATGAACATCATCCCTAAGACAGGCAAACTCGCGGCGGTTGCCGCAATCTGCGCGCTCGCGTTTTACCCGGCAATGGCCAAAGCGGTCGACATCAGCTCGACCGTTAACGAAGACAATCGCGCGACCACCAACGGCACCGACACCAATCAGGACCTTTACGATGTCCTGGCCAATCATCCGGCCGTAGTGACAGCGGGGACCGGCTACGATTTCAGCTCGAGCTTCATGTCGCTCACCAGCATTCAGCAAATCACGCTGACTCTGACGATGTTCGACGGGAATTCGGGCACGGACGCAAACGATCCAACCAACTTCGATCTCAACCATCTGCATTTCTATGTCGGTGGAACGCGTAACGCCACGACTGGAATTTATACCGGCGGCATCGACACCGGCATCGTCCTGAACGGATTCCGCGGCAACGGCTTCATCGACACGCTGACGTTTTCGATCCTGGTCAATCCAGCGACCACGGGCGCGGCCATTCTCGCCGCCTTGAACACGAACGGCGGCATTCTGCCTGGTTATGTCGTGACCGATAATCCGAACGACACCCAGATCGCGCCGAATGAAGTCGCGCTCACCAACAATCTGGACAATGCGACCACCACGCTCACGCTGAGCAGCGTTCCCGAACCGGTCAGCTGTCTGTTGTTTGGCGCGGGAGCTCTCGTCCTGCTCGCTCCGCGAGTCCGCCGGTTCCGCAAGAACCTCTAAACCCTCCGCACGAAAGCGTTTTCCTATGAAAAAATCGTCACCTTCTTTCCAATTGTCGATCCTGCTGGTGGGTCTTGGTGTTTTGATCTCTCCCTGCGTGAGCAAGGCAACGAACCCAACCGGCGGAACGCTCACTCCCTTGACCGGTGCGCCGCTCACGTTTGTTGGCACCGCGCCCGGAACCGGAGCCGACAGCGAACCTGATGGCATCGAAGGAGTAAACAAAGACACATATGTGTTGACGGTCGCGCCGGGCGATTACACGGGAAAACTCATTTCGATCGCGTTGAGCTGGACGGTGGCGGCGAACGATCGGGATCTCTACGTTTTCAAACGCAACCCCGACGGCTCGAATGGCCAGCCGGTTGGAAGCTCCGGCGGCGGCGCCCCTCAAACCGGCGAACAGACCTCTTTCGATCCGAACATTTACGGAGTCGGACAATACAACGTTGAAATCATTTACTTTGCTTGCACGCCGGCGGCCGATCAGCCGACCGGAACGGTCGCATTGGTGAACGGACCGGCCATTCGGACGGCGAGCTACGCGGCGGGAGGAATGACGTTTTCCGCCAATACATCCTGCAAGGCGCCGACCGCATTTTCCGACGGCGAGCCGAGCAGCCGCATCGACACGTTCGGAAATGCCTATGTTTGCGGCATCCAGGGTGTGCCGGCAGGGGTCGACCTTTGGTACTTCGATTTGCGACCGACTCTGGCGGGCAACGCGCCGAATCCCAATTACGATCCAAATATGCGGGTGCCGATGTATCGCGGCAAACCCGATTCTCCTTCCACCGCGGCCGGTCAGGCCCAACTTCAGGCGGGAGCCCTGGGCGGCGGTGATATCGATCTTGCTGTCGGTTTCGGCAATTACGGTGGGGACAACGGTCTCGGCCTGAATCCGGCGCCGGTTCCCGTGCTGGCTTATGCAAGTTTGACCGCGGCCAACGTCACGGTCGGTCGCTCCTTGGATCAGGGAAAGACATTCCAATTCAATGGCGTCGGCAACTTCGCCGGCGGCGCACCCGTGAACGATCGCCAATGGATGGGTTTCCTCGACGATCACACTGTCTATTTAGAGTACCGCAATTTTGCGCAGGGCATTGCCTTCGCGCAGCGTTCCGATAATGGCGGATTAACTTATGGGCCGGCCGTGGTCGTGGGAAATCTGCCGCAGACCGGTTCGTGCGATATCGATCGCTTTGATAGCACGGTCTACATCAGCGGCGACGATGGCCACGTGGCGGTCGGAATTCCAACCGTCTCCGGTCAGGCGCCGGCCAGCTACAATATTTATCAGGCCACCCCAGCCGGCGTGAGCGTAGCCAATCTTTTCTTCCCCGTGCGCGTCGCGGCGGACCAACACACCTCCGATGGAACATTGACCGGACCAGGAACGGTTTACGGCGTCTATTCCGACGGAGCGAACGTCTATCTCATCTTCTCGCTCGATCGCGGCCAACACTGGAGCAGCCCGGTTCGCGTAAACAACCCGGCCGACCCGAACTTGAAGTTGAACATTTTCCCATGGCTCGCCACCGGGCCGACACCCGGATCGGTCGGCGTAGCCTGGTATGCGACAGATGCATCGTCCAACGATGATAACGCAAAATGGCGCGTCTATTATGCGCAGACGTTAAATGCGACGTCGGACAATCCGACTTTCCAATATGTCCAGGCCAGCGATCACGCCAATCACGCCGCCAACATTTCGCTGAGCGGTCTCGTGCTCACGGGCGGACCGAATCGAAACCTGGCGGATTATTTCCAAATCAACTTCGATCCGCTCGGCGCAGCCGTGATCGCCTACACGGACGATCACAACGATTTCAGCGGCGCCTGTTTCTCGACGCGCCAGATTGGCGGGCCTTCCATCGACAAGAACCGCGGCAACGTCCCGTCGCCGCAGGAAGGTTCGGCCTTGCCGGCCCAGCCATTCGCACTTCCCGGGACACTTCCGGCTTTGGGTCAACCCGCCCCGCAACCGATGCAGCCCGGACCGAACGGCGAGCAGGTGACCGACTTTGCTCAGGACCAGGACAGCGGACTGCTCGCGACCACTCCGACAAGCAGCCCGGTCGACATCATCTCGATCAAGTATCTCTCCCAGAACTCAGGTCAAGGACCGTACATCACGGCCACCATGACCGTGTCGGACCTGACGGTCGTGCCGCCGAACTGCACGTGGCGAATGTATTTTGCGGCGAACGCACCTGAAATCGGTGTCGTTGGGCCAACCGGCAATCAGTTCTCGAAAGGTTTGTCCGATCGTGGGGATCAGTTCTACATCGAAGCCTCGAGCAACGCGCAAAGCCAGCTCAGCTTCAACTGGGGAACAGCTGCACGAAATTTCAGCGGCAGCATCGACACGACCCAGCGTGGTGCGGCCGACACCGGCGCGGTCAATAAACTTCTCAAACAAGTTACCGTCCGCATTTCGCTCGCGAAGCTCAATGCCTACCTGAGTTCGATCGGTCATCCGCAAATCGGGATTAATTCAGTCCTGTGCGGTCTGCGCGGTAATGCTTTCCAAACCGATAGCCTCGGCCTCGCGCTGGAAGATTACACGCGCGGTGGCACGGAGTTCACCATCACGAACGGATTCTAATTCACCGATCTCGCGAACCAACCAAACGCCAATCATCATGAAACACTCTTCCCGCTTCCATCTCGGATCGACCATGGCCCTCGTGCTTGTCGCTCTCACCTTTAACGCCATCCAAATGTTGGCCGCGGGAGACCCTTGCACGCTCCCCGGTGTTTTGGTGATCAGCGACCCGACCGGCGACCAGCAGGATCCATTTGCGCCTCTGCCCGATCCGCCCGGATACAATTCGACCACGCAGGATATTCAAAGCATCTCGGTCGCGGAGTTGGCGCAAAATCCGGGCAAGCTCACCTTCACCATGAAGGTCCAGAACCTGAATTCGGTTCCACAGAATGGTAGCTGGCGCATCAGATTTACTTCAGTTGACGGCACAACCTACTTCGTCAGCATGGACACGGACCAAAACTCCGTTGCCACATTTAGTTATGGCACCTACGCGGTCACGCAGGGTCAGGGCAATTACACGTCGCAAGGCGCGGCCGATTCCGGAAGTTTCGCGGCGGATGGGACGATCACGATCACGAATTCGAACAGCAAGATGGGCAGCCCGGTCGTGGGCGACACGCTAACAGGCTTTTTCGCGGAAACAGATTTGTTACTTGGCACGCAGCAGGCCGGCGGACTTCTCGCGACCGTCGATGATACGACCAACGGCACGCCCGCAAACGCGAGTTACACGCTGGTTGGAAATACATTTTGCGGGAGTCCGGGCGCCACCGGCAATCGCACCGCCACTTACACACATGGCGGCATGACATTTTCGCCGAATAGTCCGTTGAAAGCTCCGACCGCGCATCAGGACGGCGAACCGAGCAGCCGCATCGATGCGCAGGGGAACTTTTATATCATGCCGATCCAGGGTGTCCCGGCCGGCGTTAATCTTTTCTACTGCGACCTGCGCTCGAACAGCGCCAGTTACGATCCGAACATGCGCGCGCCGATTTATCGCGGCCAGCCCGATTCGCCGTTCAGTTCGAACGGAGTGAACTCGCTTTCGGCCGGTGCATTGGGCGGTGGCGACATCGATCTCGCACTCGGCTTCGGAAATTATTCCGGTGTGGCCAGCCCGAGCGAACATGCGGAAGCCGTTCCCGTCATGGCCTACGCCAGTTTGACGGCCGCGAATGTGACCGTCGGTCATTCGCTCGATCGCGGGCAAACCTTCACCTTTAACGGTGCCGGAAATGTTTTGGCCGGTGTTCCGATCAACGATCGCCAATGGATGGGATTCGTCGGCAACAACAATGTGTTTCTGGTTTACCGAAATTTCGCGCAAGGCATCGCCTTCATCCAGCAGTCGACCGATGGCGGACTGACTTACGGCCCGGCCTTTCCTCCGGGTGGAATTAGTTTTCCTCAGACCGGTGCGCTCGATGTCGATCAAACGACCGGCGTGGTTTATGTGAGCAGCAATGATGGACACGTCGCGGTCGGCGATCCGGCCAACAACGTCGTGCCGGGAACAACCGCACCCGGAAATGCACCGACCACTTATAATGTGGTGCAAGCCGTCCCGGCCGGCGTGAACACCGCGAACATTTTCTTCCCCATCCGGGTCGCAACTGTGAACCACACGGTTTACGGCGTTTACTCCGACGGCACCGATATCTATCTCGTTAGTTCCGCAAATCAGGGCCAGACCTGGAGCGCGCCGGTGCGCGTGAACGACACCGCCGATCCGCGTGAGAAAACGAATCTGATGCCCTGGCTCGCAACCGGGCCCGTCCCCGGTTCGGTCGGCGTGGTCTGGTACGGAAGCGACAGTCTTACTAATAATGATGGCGCGAATTGGCGCGTCTTCTTCGCCCAGAGCTTCAATGCCGATTCTGCTACGCCATCGTTCCGAATTGTCGAGGCGAGCGATCACTCCAATCACTCGTCCAACATCTCACTGAGTGGATTGGTTCTGACCGGCGGGCCAAATCGAAATCTGATCGATTACTTCCAGGTCAATTTCGATCCATCGGGCGCAGCGGTCATCGGATATACCGACGACCACATCGATTTTCGCGGGCACACTTATGTCACGCGGCAGACGAGCGGCCCTTCTATCAATGGGACCGGGAATCTGCCGGCCCAACCGGAAGGAGCGTCTTTGCCGGCGCAACCTTTCGCGGTTCCTGGAACCGTCGGTGCGCCCGGAGCCGCGGCGCCGCAACCAATGCAACCCGGCCCGCATGGCGAACAAGTCACGGACTTCGCCCAGGACCAGGACAGCGGACTGCTCGCCGTCGCCCCTGCGAACAATCCGGTCGACATTATCTCGATCAAATATCAATCGCAGAATACGGCGCAGGGTCCCTACATCACGGCCACCATGACTCTGTCCGATCTCACCGTCAGTCCAACCAACTGCATCTGGCGGATGTATTTTGCGGCCAATGCACCCGAGACCGGAGTGATCGGTCCGGTTGGCAACCAATATTCAAAGGGATTATCGGATCGAGGCGATCAATTTTGGGTTGATGCTGAGACCAGCGCACAGGGCGCGGTCACTTTTAACTGGGGAACGACCGTTCGAAACAGTGATGGATCGAGCACAGACACGAAAGTTGGGACGGCGGATGCCGGGGCCTTCAATCGCCTCGTCAAACAAATCAGTGTTCGCATCTCCACTTCGAAGCTGAACACGTATCTCAACTCGGTCGGGCATCCAACCATTGGCGTCGGCTCGATCATGTGCGGCCTGCGCGGTCACGCCTACATTACCGATCCGGTCGGGGAAAATATCACTCTTCAGGACATTACTCGGGGCGGCACGGAGTTTTCGGTCGCCAATACTCCCTAATCTCGGCTTAATCCCGGTGATGATATTGCGAACACTGCTCGCGATGGTGTTTTTTGTTTCGGCCGTCGCCCTCGCCCCTGCCGAAGAGAAGAGCGCGAAAACAACCCCGGCTGTCTCCGCCTCACCGAACGGACCAGCGCTCGCGCCGTTCGAACAGCGCCTCGCTAACGCCAAGTCGGTCAAAGTCATGACGTCGATCCGGGGCCTCGAGCTTGGATCGACCATCGAACAGGCGCACGCCAGGCTCGATAAACTGAGCGATCCCGCCCACCCACCGAAAGAGGAAGGCGGAGATAAAGACAAAGGGGAAGAAGGAGGAGGAGAAAAAGAAGAAGGCCACAAAGTTCTCTGGCAACTCGCCAAGACCGATTACGCGTTCATCTTCGTCAAGGCCGACGACAAAGAGCGCATCACGTACATCAATGGAACGCTGCGGCCCGGGAAAGAGATTCCCTTCGATAAAATCGGCGACACAAAAAAAGCGCCGCTCCAGGACGCAAACACCATTGCCTGGGATGTGCTGCGCCCGGGACATCCGCTCTTTCGCATCGTGGCCAAGGGCGCGGATCGAAAAGCGAACGCCATTACGATTTTCATCGTCAGCCGGCCCAGTCCGACAAAGCGCGATTAAGCCCGGGCAATTCGGGGGCCGGAGACATACTTCCTCGCGCCGAACTGCATTAAAATTTTTTCACGCGCACTTTCCCGCCCTCGCGCGATTGATTGAGGAAAGGAAATCAAAATGCGTTTAAGGGAAAAATTCAAACAGGTAGGCGCGGCTGGATACATTTTACTTTGGCTTCTCGGAATTCCGATTCCAATTCTCTTCATCATCTTCCTGCTCCGCGGCTGCACCTAATCTGCAGATCGGCTGAACATCTTTCGTGCTGTCCAACACCGAGGTGACTTGGCTCATTCTCGTCCTCGGATCGCTGGCCACCTTCCGGGTCAGCCATCTGATGTCGAAGGAACGCGGACCGTTCGCCGTTTTCGAGCGCATCCGTAACGCCCTTCCGGGCGGACGCGGTTCGGCCAAAGAATGGGTCAGCTGCATCTGGTGCTTTTCTTTAACGGCCAGCGCGCTGATCTGCCTCATCCTTTGGGCCGGCGGTCTGCGTCTCACCTGGGATTACTGGATTCTCATCTGGCTCAGCTTCAGCTCGATCTCACTCCTCGTGAACAAAGCCTGCAGGTAATGCCTGTCCTCTGTCCTCTGTCCTCTGTCCTCTGTCCTCCGTTCACACCGTTGCCATATCGATCACAAACCGGTATTTCACGTCGCTCTTTAACATTCGTTCATAGGCTTCGTTGATCTTGCTCATCGCAATCATCTCGACGTCGCACGTAATGTTTCGTTCCGCACAGAAATCGAGCATCTCCTGCGTCTCCGCGATTCCCCCGATGAGCGATCCGGCCAGTTTCCGCCGCGGCATGATCAAGTTGAAAGCGCTCACCGCCACCGGTTCGGGCGGCACGCCCACGAGCGTGAGCACACCGTCGCGTTTCAAGAGATTAAGATACGCGCCGAGATCGTGTTTCGCGGACACGGTGTCGATGATGAAATTGAAACTCGTCGCATGCTTCTGCATTTCCTCTTCGTTCTTGGAAATGACAACGCCGTGCGCGCCGAGACGTTTTGCGTCGGCTGTCTTGCCCGGCGAGGTCGTGAACAAGACCACTTCCGCGCCGAAGGCGTTGGCAAATTTCAGCGCCATATGGCCAAGCCCGCCCAGGCCGACTACGCCCACTTTCTGGCCTTTGCCCACTTTCCAGAGTCGCAGCGGCGAATAGGTCGTGATCCCCGCGCAGAGTAACGGCGCCGACGAAGCCGGATCGAGTTTGTCCGAAAGTCGCAACACGAAATCCCGGTCCACCACGATGCTCTGGGAATATCCACCAAACGTGTGGCCACCGGTGTGTTCGTCTTTGCTGTTATAAGTAAAGACGGCGCCCTTCTCGCAGAATTGTTCCAGGTCCGCTTTGCAATTCGAGCAGACACCGCACGAATCCACCATGCAACCGACCGCCGCCAGATCGCCTTCCTTGAATTTTTTCACCGCGCTTCCCACTTTTGCCACTCGCCCCACGATTTCGTGACCCGGCACGCATGGATATAAAGTTCCCCCGCCCCATTCGTCGCGCGCGATATGAATGTCTGAGTGACAAACGCCGCAAAAAAGAATGTCGAGTTGCACATCGTCCGGCGCCGGATCGCGACGCTCAAACGAAAATGGCTTTAATGCCTCGCGCGCGGACGGTGCGGCGTACCCTTTAGTCGAAAACATAAGGATTTACTTCGTCTCAACCGCTCACCTTCTCAACTTCTGACTTCATTAGCTCGCCCTAACCTCGCTCGAGGGCGGTCGCCGGATCCCTTCTTCTCCTTTCTAATTCCTACCTTCTCCTTCTCACTTTGAGTAAATTCCCCTTGCCAGCGCGGCGAAACCGATGGAAAAAGTGAGATGCGTCCAGTCCGGAAAACCAGCAACGAGGTTTTTATTTGCGACAAATGCGGTCTCCGCAAACGTCTGGAGAGCTCGAAGCGCCATTGGTGCGACAACTGCGTGCAAAGTCCGCCCGTCGAAATGCGGCCCGCCAAAGACAAACGGATGAAGCTCTCCGTCGCGGCTTAATCCCGCTCGCCGGCTTCCCTGTAGCAACGTCGCTACGCGACGTTTCTTTGCGTTCGGCGTATTCCGCTTCTTACATCGAACATCTTAGATCCTACCCCTTACCTCCCGGTGCTCTAGCAACCGCAGTCCTTGCCGCAGTTACATTCTTTCCCGTCGTTCATCGGACAATTCTTGCCGCTTTCCTTGCACGTCGGCTTGTCCGCCGCCAACGCCGTTACGCAAACGATCGCCGCCAGCACCGAGAATAGGATTTTGCCATAGCTCTTCATAACCCCCAATCTTCCGCTTTTCACAGTCAACATCAAATCCGCCATCGGACGGATTCGCCGTGGCGAATATCTTAATTCTTAAGTCTTATCTTACTTCCCTGGCTCGCCGCAATCCGTGAAGGCGGCTTGCTTTCCTTTCAGCCTTGCCTTTCTTCCCGGTTTCCGATTGAATTCCGACTCCACATTGTTGGAAAACATGGGCCGGTTGACCAGGATTCGTCTTCTACTCAGTGTCGTCGCGCTGATCATTCTCGCGCTCGATTCGACGGCCCGCGCCGGTGCCGAAGGCTCCGTCATTACCTGGGGAACTCCCACGACCATTTCCGGCGATACCGATGTCAGCACCGCCGGCACGCTCGTCGGAGCGTTCAACATGTTTGGCCCCGACGTCAACGTGAACGGCGTTACCTTCAGCGCGTTCAACGTCACCGCCGGAACACAGACTGCGAGCAATGGCAATTTCACGTTCACCGAAGTGCCCGGCACTTTCGCTCCGAACAATACTTTCGGCTCCGCCCAATCGCCCTTCGCCGGCTTGAGTGCCAATTACCAAACCCTTCTCAGCACGGCCGTTTCCACGACTGACAACAACACGCTCACACTCCAGATCAATAATCTGATCGTCGGGCAGGACTACCAGTTTGAGTTCTGGGTCAATGCTTCAACCTTCTCCGCCAACCCCGGATTCGATACGACCGCGACCGCTCCCAATTCCATCACGCTCGATTCCAATACGACCAACACGAACGGCGGCGTCGGTCAATTCGTCATCGGGACTTTTCACTGCGGCGATCCCTCTCAATTCATCAGCTTCACCGGCGCCAACAGTACTCAAGCGCCGACCGTCAACGCCTTCGAGTTGCGCGCCGTGCCCGAGCCCTCCACGATCTCGATCCTGTTCCTTGCCGGAATGATGATTAGCGCTGCGTCTCTTCTGCGCCGCCGAGCTCGCTGACCTCCGACCTCCGACCTCCGTCCTCTGTCCTCTGTCCTCCGAAATCGCCCCCTCCGGCTCGCTGCCTTTCCTTCTGAGCGTTGAAAGTTGAATGTTCAACGTTGAGCGTTTGCTCCTTCTCACTCTTTCCCGTTACATCTCACATCTTAAATCTAGCATCGTAAATGGTTCACATCCTCGACACTCTCCAGCTCGGCATTCCCGGCATCGTCGCCGCCACCGCGCTCGAAACCAATGACGGTCTCATCCTTTTCGATACCGGCCCGGCGTCGACGTTCGATAATGTCGTTGCCGATCTGAATCGGACCGGCGTCAAACTCGACGACGTCCGCCACGTTTTTCTCAGTCACATTCATTTCGATCACGCCGGCGCTGCTTACCGATTCGAAAATGCAACAGTCTATGTCCATCCGCGCGGCGCGCCCCATCTCATCGATCCCGCGAAATTGATCGAGTCCGCTACGCGCATTTTCGGTAACGACATGGAACGGCTCTGGGGGAAAATCGCGCCGGTGCCGCAAGATCGCGTCAAGATTGTGCAGGACAACGAAGTTGTTCGCGTCGGTCAATTCGAGATCCATGCGATCGCGACTCCCGGGCATGCCAGTCATCACCATGTCTATCATTGGGACGACAACGTTTTCGGCGGCGATATCGCCGGGGTCCGCATCGGCCATGGACCGCCCATTCCGCCCTTCGTTCCGCCCGAGCTTCACATCGAATCCTGGATCGAGTCCATCCACAAAATCCGCACGCTCCGTTGCGCGAATCTTTATCTGCCGCACTTCGGCAAGGTCGCAGGCTCGATCCCCGATCATCTCGACGCTCTCGAAGAACGAGTGAATCGCTGGTCGCAATGGTTCCGCGAAAAAATTTCCAACATCGGACGTCAGACATCCGACATCAGAGAAGTCGAATCAAAGCTGGTTCCCCAGTTCGCCGAACTCGAACACGCCGACATTCTCGCCCATGTCGCTCTATCAACTATCAGCTCTCAACCAACGACTTCTTCCGCCCTCATCACTTCCTACGAATCCGCCGACCCCAGTTACATGGCCGTCCCCGCCGCCATTCGCTACTGGCAAAAATATCACCCGGATCTTCTCTCGTTGTAGCGATTTGACCCTTCTTTCTGTTTCTGCTAGATGCCTCGCATGCACAAACTCGCCCTTACCCTCGTTGCTCTCCTCATTTCGTCGACGTTTGTTTGCGCCGGAACTGAGTATTCTGGAAATGAAACCAAGCAAGTCGTGCCGCCGCCTTGTCCCGAATGGTACGGCGACACGGAATGGAACGTCAGCCTCTGGGGCACCTACGCTTTCACTGCGGAAGATTGGGAAAGCGACCGTTACATCGACGCCGATCACGCCTGGGGCGGCGGTATTGATGCGAAATTCTTTTTCCACCGCTACTTCGGTATCGGCGTTCAAGGCTGGGCCGCGGAAGCGAATCGCAATGTCCTCGATATCTCTGGTACTGGCACGGCCGACAATGTCATTTCCATCACAACCGACAACAGTCACCACGATACGCGCGCCGTCGGTTCGGTCCTGGGCACGGTCACGCTGCGTTACCCCTTCCATTGTTCGCGTTTCGCTCCCTATGTTTGGGGCGGAGTGGGCGCCATGTTCGGCGGCGGCGAACGCGACATTCTTGTCACGACCAGCCCGCTCCTTTTGGGCTCGTTCGCAACTCGGCACACGGGCTCCGATACCGAATTGGTCGGTCAAGTCGGCGCCGGCTTTGAATTCCGTCTCACCCGCCACATCGGTTTGATCAACGATTTCGCCTGGAATTTCGTCGCACGCGACAATTCCGATTTCGGCATGGTCCGCGCCGGACTCAACTTCGCGTTCTAGTTCCGCTCTCTTCAGCTGCAATTGTCGCGAGTCCATCCGGCCTCTGACATTTGACGTTCTTCTTTGCGTTGCCACCACGCGACAATCGGTAGAAGCTCAAGCC
>JADMIO012807609.1_pt1 | contig 12834 bp, 11 predicted proteins | sample 8958161 | NCBI WGS metagenome assembly JADMIO01 (sample SAMN16585339, study PRJNA669376) | soil metagenome | isolation source: Crop rotation soil | place: USA: Cullars Rotation, Alabama | collected 2011 | reverse complement strand
CTTTCCCTTCAGGACGCTCGCGACCATCTGGCCGCCGATCGCCGAGCCAAGAACCAGGGCCGTCTCGGCCCACATCCGCCTGATGGCGAAGACGCCGACTGCAATCAGGACCACCATGGTCAGGACAGCCACACTCCCGAGGCTCGTCACGTCGCGGACCATCTCGGGCAGCCAGGCCGGACCGATCAGGGCTGCATGGTCGTTCGGATCGCGGAAGATGAGGATGATGGCCCGATCGAAGGCTTCGAGATCGCCTTCCACGATCTCATCGGCCAGACGCATGAAGGCGAAGGCCAGACCCGAAAGGACAAGGAGCGTGACGAGCGGCGTCAGCTCCAGCCAGTTTCCGGTGGATCGATCGCGGCTCAGCTTTGGCTCCTCAGTCTCGGAGGCCACGGCAGAAGGCCTGGCCCAATTCGGAATGTCGCGCCGCTTCCTTCGTTCCCGCTAGTCCCGATCGTCCGACTGGAAGATGGCATAGGTCATGCTGATGCGGGCGGTAAAGGCCCAGTCCGTCCGATAGAGCGGGCTGTCCCGGTTCTCCGCACCCGCGACGCTGATGACGCCGATCTTGCCCCCGAGGCGGACCCGGTCGTTCAGATCGTACGCGAGCTTGGCGGCGATCTCGGTGCCGATATAGCCGTCGCCCGCCGTGAAGCCGGGAGCCGAATAATAGAGCTGGTTGTAGCCGTCGAAGCCGAACTTCGGAGTCAGATAGAGGCCCGTCCGCATGCGCGAGTCGAGCTTCACCAGATAGGAGATCTCCGGCTCGATCACGGTGCCCACCTGGCGCGCGACGAGCCGCTTAACCGCCGGGCGCTTGGGTCGCTGCCTTCGTCCCGGGATGCGTGCCCGCCTGCTGCGGCAGCACCAGGATCAGGGCGACGATGATCGCGGCGATGATCGCCGACGCAAGCGGCCGGCTGACGTCGAGCCCGCCCTGCTCGGGCGGCTTGTCGAAGAAGTCGCCGACCGTCGCACCCAGCGGACGCGTCAGGATGAACGCCGCCCAGAACAGTGCGACCCGCGAGATCGATGTCGCATAATAGGCGGTGGCAACAAGGATCAGGGCCGCGGCAAAGACCGCGGCAGCGCCGAGAAAGCCGAGCCCGGAATCGTCGGCGAGCCAGTCACCCAGTGCCGTCCCGAGGGTTTGCGAGAAGGTGATCGTCGCCCAGTAGAAGAGTTCGACGCGCGGCCGGTTGACGGTGTCGACCGAGACCGTGCCCTCCATCCGGTACCACAGCGCCAGTGTGGCCAGGACACAGGCCAGCAGCAGCGCCGAGCCGCCGGTGTAACCGATACCGAGGGAGCGATCGGCAAAATCCGCCAGCGTGGTGCCGGCGGTCGTCGAAGCGATGATCGTCGCCCAGTAGAGGAAGGGATGGAATCGCGGCGCCGCGACCTGCCAGACGACGAGCAGCGCCAGAATGGCCAGGAAGATTGCGCTGCTCGCCAGATAGCCGAGATTGAACGTCATCGAGAGGGTGTCGCCGCCCGTCTCGCCCAGCGTCGTTGCGAGGATCTTGATGACCCAGAACCCCAATGTGACCGCCGGCACCTTGCTGGCGACGGCGGCGCTTTGCTCGATTGCGTTCATGTCTGATCCCGGCGGTGACGCGGCCAGCGAAAAGAGGGCGCCGTACTCATGGCGCCCCCTAGGCGGACCTGAGTTGGAGGACAAGTCCGCAATACTCGTTTATGCCAGTTGGAGGACTGGTTTTTTTTATGTCGTCGACGTACTCACGAAATTGGACCTAGTCTTCAGCTCACCTCCTTCAGGTTCCGCTGCTGTCGTCAGACACCGCGATGATGATTCCGATCGCGACCGCGACGGCGAGCGCAATGAGCCACCAGTTCTGACCTGACTGCGTCTTCTGCACGACCTGGGCAGGCGCCGGTCCGGCCGGTTCCATGGGCGCGGGAGCGGGAGCGGGCGCGGGCTCGATCGGAGTCCCCTGACCGTTCGCGAAGGCGGCAGTCGTCAGCGATCCCGCCAGGGCCGCTGCAGTGATCACTGAGATAACGGTCTTCATCTGAGTTTCTCCAATTTACCTTAGCGGCTTAACTTGGCTTTTGGAAGCCGTCAACCGATTTCTATTTACTCTCTTATGACGTATGCAAATCTATGTTTAATCTGCACAGACAAAAAATTGCGGACTATTCATTCGCCTCGCGGCGACATTGGTTTCAATCCGCGGCGTCTGTGACTAGATAAGCGTGGCGATCGGGCGGACCGTCGCGCCTGCAGCAACGGGATCGGGCTTTATGGAGAAGACGCCGCAGACGCCTGCTTCCCCCACCGTCGCCCGGGATTATTTTTGGCGCATGGACCCGAGCGGATGACGGTTCAGTCCATCACGCCCCTTCTCGCGGTCTATCTCGACCATAAGAGCGAGCTGCGCCGGTTCGTGATCGCGCGCGCGGGCGACGCCGTGGATGCCGACGACACGCTGCAGGACCTCTACCTCAAGATCGTGCGCGCCGGCCCGGAGCTTCAGGCCGAGTATCCGCTGGCGCTGCTCTATCGTCTGACGGCCAATCTCGTGATGGATCGCCTGCGCCGGCAGCGGCGCGCCCTGACCCGCGACGGCGAGTGGCGCCGCGCCCACCATCTGGAGGTGGGAGGGCAGGATGTCGTCGACGAGCCGAGCCCGGAGGCCGGCGTCGGCGCCCGCCAGCGCCTGAAAGCTTTGCTGGCTGCGGTCGAGACACTGCCGCCGCAGACACGGCGAGTCTTCCAGCTGCACAAGTTCGAAGGCCTCAGCCACGCCGAAACGGCCGTTCGCCTTGGAATCTCGCGCAGCGCCGTCGAGAAGCACATCAGTCTGGCGCTCCGGCGCCTGATGGAAAGGCTCGAGTCATGAGTAACCAACCCTCGCCGTCCGCACGCGACGACGCGGTCGCGTGGTTCACGCGGCTTCAGGACTCGCCCACAGCGGCCGACTGGCGCGGCTTCACGGCATGGCTCGAGAGGAACCCCGCCCATCGCACCGCCTACGATTCCGTCGAAATGCTCTGGGACGATCTCGGCGCCGCCGCGGAGCTTCGCGAAAAGGCCCCCGGGGCCACGGGCCGGTCGCCCTCTCGCTCTTCGCGTGCGCTGCCCTGGCTGGCAGGGCTTGCGGCAGCGGCCGCGGTCACTGTTCTCGTCTGGACGGTCTTGCGGCCGACGGTCGAACCAGACCCGGTCGAATTCGCCGCGACGGCCAATGCGACGGAAGCGGTCAGTCTGCGTGACGGGTCGAGCGTCGTCCTCAATCGCGGCACACGTGTCACCGTAGCACTTGGCGAGCGCGACCGCGTCGTTGCCCTCGCCGATGGCGAGGCGGCCTTCGATGTCGCTGCCGATCCCGCCCGGCCCTTCCTCGTGCAATCGGGCGGCCGGACGATAAGCGTCGTCGGCACCGCTTTTGACGTGCTCAGCCACGCCGGCCGGCTGATCGTCACGGTCCAGCGCGGCAAGGTCACGGTGCTCGGCCCCGACGGCGCCGAAGAGGCCAGCCTGCTGCGCGGCGATCAGCTGGTCTATGCCGGCGATACACACGTTCCGTCAGTCCGCACCGTCGATCCCGACGATGCGCTTGCCTGGCAGACTGGCTCCCTGGTGTTTCGCGACATGGCGCTGCCGGATGCGCTCGCCTCGATCGGGCTCTACACGTCCAGGCCGATCGAGAGCGATCCATCGCTCGCGGCGTTGCGTGTCACGGCGGTCCTCGCCATCGACACCGAGGCCGCGATGCTGTCGCGGCTGGAGCAATTCCTCCCGGTCCGCATCCGGCACGAGGCGGCGCGCTATGTCGTAGAGCCCCGCGCTTGAGGGCTGGCGGCACTCCGCGCCTGAAGGCGGCCGCATTGGTCATGCTGGCGATCCTTGTGCTGCGCGAGGCGTGCGCCGGCGAGGCTCGGTCCCTCGCGATCAGCATTCCGTCCGAACCGGTTGAGCAGGCCCTCATCGATGTCGGCCTGCGCTTCCATCTCTCTCTTGGCGGCGCCCTGGAGGCGTGCTCCGGCCTCGCGCCGCCGCTCGACGGCGTTTTCACCGCCGCCGAGGCGCTCGCGCGCGTTCTCGACGGCAGTGGCTGCGGCTTCAGCATGCCCGATGCCACGACCGCGATTGTCGTGCGCCTGCCTGTCTCAACCTATCCGGTCGGCGCGGCCGCTGTGCGGGTCGAGGAAGTCGTCGTCACGGCGACACGGCGTGCGCAGCTCGCCCTTCGCCTGCCCTACTCGCTGACCGCGATCGCGGGAACGGCGCTGGAGGCCAGTCGCGTCCGCGACATGAACGGGCTCGCCGGCCGCGTCGCAGGATTGACCGTCACCAATCTCGGGCCCGGCCGCGACAAGGTGATCCTGCGCGGTCTCTCCGATGGCCCCTATACCGGGCTCGCCCAGTCCGTCGTCGGGCTCTATCTCGGCGAAATTCCGTTGACGGACAATCAGCCCGATCCGGACCTCCGCCTCATCGACCTCGATCGCGTCGAAGTCCTGCGCGGACCGCAGGGGACGCTTTATGGCGCGGGCGCGATCGGCGGCATTGTCCGCCTGATGCCGCGTCGACCCGAGATGCATGTGCTGGGCGCAAGCGTTGCTGGAACGCTGTCGTTCACGCGGCATGGCGGGCTCAACAGGGATGCCGAGGCGGTCCTCAACATTCCGCTCTGGCAGGACCGCGCCGCGCTGCGCGCCGTCTTCTATCGCCAGCTCGATGACGGCTATATCGACAATCTCGCGACCGGCGAGAGCCGCTCCAACCACTCCACGCGAACCGGTATCCGCGTCGCGTTGCGTTTCGACGCGTCCCCGCAATGGACGGTGCAGGCGGGCGGCACGCTGCAGCAGATCGACACCGCCGACACGCAATATCTTCCCGCCGATGCCATCGCCTTCGAGCGCAACAAGCCGATTGCCGAGCCGCATGACAACGACTTCCTCGAAGCTCATCTGACGATCGAGGGCAGCGGCCCTTGGGGAAGCGTCCTGCTTTCGGGTGTCGGGCTGCAGCACGATCTCGACACGCGCTACGATTCCAGTCCCGCACCGGCCTCCTCCGGCCTTTCCGTGTTCGATGAGGCGGACGCCGTCGAGATGCTGGCGGCGCATGCGATCTATGCCTCGCCGCGCGGCAGCGCCGTCTCCTGGCTCGCAGGTCTCTCCGTCGTCGGCACTAGGACCAGCCGGGACTCCAGCTTGACCTCGCTCACCCCCCTCGCGGGGACGGCCTATGCCGAGACGCGGCGCGAGCGCGAGGTCGAGTTCGCCGCCTATGGCGAGCTGGCCTACGACATCAGTGAGTCCTGGTCGCTCACCGCAGGCGGCCGCCTCTTCCTCTATCGCTTCGATACGAATTCGCTCGTGACGCAAGGTCCGGGCACGCGCGCCTTCGACGGCAGCGGCGAGGATGTCGGCGTGTCGCCGAAGCTGGTGCTCAGCTACCGGCCGGGGCCGGAGACCCTCGTCTATCTTCAGGCGTCGCACGGCTATCGCGGCGGCGGGTTCAACACGGCAGGTCTCAGCGGACAGGTTTTCGATGGCAATCCGCCGCGGGAATTCCTGGCGGACGGCATCTGGCATTTCGAGGCCGGCGCCAAGATCGACCTCGACGACGGCGCCGCGCAGGTGCGGGGCGCCGCCTTCCTCGCCGAATGGCATGACGTCCAGGCCAACCAATACCTTCCCTCCGGCCTGCCGTTCACGGCCAATATCGGCGACGGACGCATTGTCGGTATCGAGGTTGAAGGGGCCTGGCGGGTCCTGCCCGGCCTCGAGGTCGGGATGTCCGCGCTCTTCCAGGATGCGGAGCTGAGCCCCCGCCCGGGTACGTTCAGCGGGCAGAGCGAGCTCGATCTGCCCGGCGCGCCGGCGATCTCCGCCGCAACCTTCATCGACTATCGCCGCCCATTGGGCGGCGATTTCACGCTCCATCTGCGCGCCGACTTCACCTATGTCGGCAAGTCCTTCATCACGCCCGACGAGGATCGGCTCTTCGCCATGGGCGGCTATGGCGTGGCCGATCTCAGCGCCGGCCTCGAGTTCGGCGGGTGGGAGGCGCTCGCCTTCGTCACCAACGCGACGGACAGCCGGGCCAATACTTTTGCCTTCGGCAATCCATTCCAGTCCGGCGGCGCGTTCACGCCGCTGACGCCGCGCACGATCGGAATTCGCCTCGCCTGTGGCTTCTAGCGACGCATCGCCCAATGGCGCAGCGCGCCCTGTCATGGTCGCCATCGACTCGTCCCGGCAGGGCGGCCGTTAACAGTTCTCTCCCCTAGGGGTTCTCGTGCCGGGAACTTTGCGCGGCGACCCCTAGGGGCGCGAAAGCGACGCGCGTCCAAGGGCTTGGCGAAGACTCCATCGCATTTGAAGAAAATGCGACTGAATTTCTTTGGCGGATATTGGCTGCGTCCTTCAAGCAAGTCGCAAACGAGACCGGGCAAACTTTCCCCAAGTTTTCGCTTTGGGGCTTTTATGAAAACCGTTGCTCATGCGATCGCGGCGCTTCTGCTCGGCGGCATTTCCTCGAGCGCCATCGCTGCCGACACGGCCACCACGACCACGCCGCCTGCGCCGGCCGAGTTGCGGCTGCGCCCGAGCTTTGGCGCGATCAATCCGTTCTTCCGCGACATCAACGCGTTCTGGGGGCAGATCAACCCGTTCTACGGCAATGTCAGCTCGTTCTGGGGCGCGATCAATCCGTTCTACGGCAACATCCACGGCTTCTGGGGCACGGTCACGCCCTTCTACGGCAGCATCAACTCGTTCTACGGCAATGTCAGCTCGTTCGCCGGCGACGTGACGGCGCATTACGGCAACATCAACACCTTCTGGGGCAATATCGGTCCGTTCTGGGGGAACGTCGACGCCTTCTGGGGCAACATCACCACCTTCAACACGGCGCAGCTGGGCGAGCTCGGCGCGAAGGTGGACGATTTCGTCGCCCGCGCGGAGGCCTTCTGGGGCGCCGCCGTGACGGCGAAGACCGGGCTCTCCTTCCGCGACGGCTTCGCCAAGCCGATCTTCGCCAAATACGGCATGGATCTCTCCGATCCGAACTCGTTCTACGGCAAGACCTCGGCGCAGCGCGCCGAGTTCATGCTCGCCTGGTACGACCAGCTGATGGAGTTCTCCGGCGTCGACCATGTCGACCACTGGATGAAGACGATCAACTGGACGCCCGCCATCACCCAGCAGCAGGGCGAGGGCTATGACGCGATCATCGGCCTCGTCGACTTCACCGTCGCCGGCGATGCCGACATCCAGTCGAAGCTCTCCTATTTCAACGGCGTCTCCACCTTCTCGAACGGCCATGGCGCCGGCGTCGCCAGCCTGATGGTCGCCGCCCATGACGGCCGCGGCGTGATGGGCATCGCGCCGCACGCCTCCGTGCTCGCCTACAATCCCTTCGACGCCAGCGGCACCACCAGCTTCGGCGACATCAAGAACGGCATCATCGCGCTCTCCGGGCGGGGCGCCGGCATCATCAACATGTCGCTCGGCGTGCCGGGCTGGACATTGCATCCGGACTGGAAGGGCGTGTTCTCCGACCCGACCGTCGCGACGATGCGCAAGAACACGATCTTCGTCGTCGCCGCCGGCAATGACGGCAAGGCGCAGACCTCGAACATCGCCTGGGACTACGCCACCGATCCCAATTTGCTGGTCGTCGGTTCGGTCGCTCCGGACGGGACGATCTCGAGCTTCTCGAATACCCCCGGCACCGCCTGCCTGCTCAAGGCCGACGGCAAGTGCGAGAACAAGAACCTGCTGATGAACCGCTTCCTGGTCGCGCCGGGCGAGTTGATCCTCGTCTCGGACGACCATGGCGGCGTCGTGCGCCAGTCCGGCACCTCGCTCGCCGCGCCGCTGGTCTCCGGCACGATCGCGCTGCTCCAGGATCGCTGGCCGTGGCTGGTCAACTATCCCAAGGCGACGATGGACATCATCCTGTCCTCGGCGAAGGATCTCGGCGCGCCAGGCGTCGACCCGGTCTATGGCTGGGGCCTGCTCGACGTCGCCGGCGCCCAGTCGGTGCTCGATTTCGACAAGCTCAAATACTACCAGAAGACCGACGCCAGCTCGGCAAGCCTGACCGGCATCAAGGCGATCAGCGGCAGCGACGTCCTCAAGGCCGGCGTCAACAGCGCCTGGGAGGCGCAGGGCGCCTATTTCATCGTCTTCGAGCCCACCACCCATACCCAGCGCGATTTCGCCATTCCGCTCTCGACGCGGCTCTACGGTCAGTCGCTCGGCGGCAATGCCTTCCAGCAATTCGTCTATGAGCGGCTGATCCAGTGGCTCAATACGGGCAAGACGGACCCCAAGGGCTTCACCGACCCGGCCGCGCATCTCAATCTCTCCGCGACGAGCGTCACCATGCCGGCGCTCAAGGGCTACACGCTCTCCTTCGGCTATAGCGACCGCCAGGTCGGCGGGCTCTTCGGCATGAGCGAGAGCGCCTATGCCATGCGCTTCGCCGCCGAGGACGGCCGCTTCGGCGTCAATCTCGGCTATGGCGACGGCGCCGCGGTGCTGGGCTACCAGTCCGCCTTCGCGCTGAGCTCCGATTACGGCGCCGGCAGCGGCGTCAACCCGCTGCTCGGCTTCGCCTCGGGCGGCGCCTATGGCAGCGTCGACGTCCGCCTCGGCGACGGTTTCCGGCTCAATGCCGGAATCAGCACCAGCGGCGACCCGCTCAACGCCGAGGGCTATGGCCGCAATTCGGACATTCCGCTGACCTCGCAGTTCGAGCGCTACAGCGCCGACGCGCTGATGCTGTCGCTCGGCTACGATGTCAGCGAGACCTTCGGCCTCCGCGCCTCGTTCACGCAGCTCAGCGAGGAGGACGGCCTGCTCGGCGTGCGGTCGATGCAGGACGACTTCAGCACCTCGACCGTGACCGACGGCATGACGCTTGGCGCCGACGTGAAGCTGGATGACGGCTATTTGTTCGGCTTCTCCTTCACGCTCGGCCGCACCCGGCGCAACGAGAACGATCTCCAGGTGATCGAGCCGGTGATCAGCTCGGGCTTCGAGTTCGCCTTCTCCAAGGCCGGGGTGTTCGGCGAGGACGACCGCGCCCGCCTGACCTTCGGCCAGCCGCTGACGGTGGAATCCGGCGCGCTGCGCTACAGCCAGATCGGTGTCGTCGACCGCCACACCGGCGAGCTCGGCCTCGTGACGCAGGATTTCGGCATCGCACCGGCGGTGCGCCACTACCAGGCCGAGTTCATGTATGCGACCCCGGTCCTGGAAGGCGACGGCGAGCTGGGCGTCTTCGCGCGATCGGGCTTCTCCGACGACGGCCAGCGCTTCGGCGTCGAGGATTACAGCGCCGGTGTCTCGTTCAAGCTCCGCTTCTAGGGGGCGCGAACATGACCCAGGCACTGCGTGTCCTCTGCGTCGACGACGATCCGCTGAACCGGCTGATCCTGCGAAAGATCCTCGGCCCGATGACCGCCTGTTTCGCCGAGGCGGTGGACGGCTTCAGCGGCGTCGAAGTCATGAGCCGCGAACGCTTCGACGTCGTGCTGATGGATCTGCGCATGCCAGGCATGGACGGACTGACCGCGATCCACCGGATCCGCCACGGCGGCGGTCTCAATGCCAAGGTGCCGTTCATCGTGCTCACGGCGGATGTCACCCAGGAGGCCTGGCAGGATTGCGCCGCCGCCGGCGCAGATGCGCTGCTCACCAAGCCGGCAAGCCTGCGCCAGCTCTGCTCGACCATCGCCTCGGTGCTGTCGCGGACGGAGCGCGGCGTCATGACGTCTGGGCCGCCCGCCGAGAGCGCCCGGGCCGCCTGACCATCCGCGCTGCACGATTCCGCGGGGCTCCGGCCCTCGCCCCTGTTCCGCAAGAGTCAGCGAAGACCATGACCGCCGCCGATCCGCCCGTGATCCTGATCATCGAGGACGAGGCGATGGTCCTGATCGATCTCGCCGAGATGTTTCGCGAGGCCGGGTACCGGGCGGTGATGGCCGGCAATCTCGCCGCCGGCCGGCAGCTTGCGCGGCGCTATCGCGACTCCCTCGCCGGGGTCTGCATCGACATCACCCTTCCCGACGGACGGGCGGATGCGCTGGTCGACGAGATCGCCGCGCAATCGCCGCAGGCGCGCATCCTGATCTGCAGCGCCCGCCCCGGCGAAGAGATCGAATGCCGGGCGCTGGGCGAAGGCCGTGCCCGGCTTCTCTCCAAGCCGTTCCGCTCAGAGGACGCCCTGCGCTTCATGGCAGGACCCTAGCGCGGCGTGCGCTCTGCGACATCTGCGCTCCCCCAGCCGCGGTGTCGATCACACCGACGTCGTAGCCCCTTCCGAGCATCTCCTGAACCAGCTTTAGGGCCTCAGCCGCGGTGGCGCAGGCCGTGGAAACCGGACGTACAATTATTTTCCTATCTGCTATTGACGGCTGTGGAGTATGGTCCTATTTTGTTCTCACCTCGTCTCGCGCGAGAAGGCTGCGTCCGGAGGAGTCCTGGCGTGGGAGGCGGGGGGTGAGAGCGGTCGGCGCTCGTGCCTGTCCGGCGTGTCCCTAACCGTACCCAGGGGGCACCCCGTGAAATACCTGGGCGGACAGGCCCGGATCACTCGTCCGAAGCGCCGGACGGTCCAGAGCTCACGTGCGGGAGCGCCGGAGGGAGTCGAAGGCCTCAAGGCCGATACCTTCCTTCTGGTGATCACTTGAAAGACGAAGCCCGGCGTTCCCGCCTCCTTCTCTTTCTTCCCTGAAGTTCGCGAAGGCCTCACCCGCTCCAGCGGCGCTTGGTGTTGCCCGCCAGCCCACGGAGGTTAAGGCGGCCACGCGGTGGATCGATGAGGATGCTCAGTATACGGATTTCTCAAACAACGCGCTGAGGTTGGAGCTGCGCGTTGCGAGCTAGCCATACGTACTGACTCGTCATGCCGAGGTGCTCGTCCAAAGGCTCGGCGGCTGCGCCACCTTGCACCTCAGCATGCCGAGGTTTGTTGGAGCAGCAACAGCTCGAGAGAATACACTGACGGCGCGCCCTAGCTCTCCGGCGCGTAGGGCCAGAGCGGCTGGTGGGCTGCCTGCTTCGCCGCGATCTCCTGCTCGGTCGCCTTCATGGCGGCGATGCGGAGGAGCGATGAGGGATGATGCTCGCCGCCCGCCGCGGCCAGCGGATAGTCGGCGACGATGCGTTCCATGACGATGGTGCCGCCGCGAATGTCGTAGCCGGCGCGGGCAGCGAGATAGAGGCCGATCCGGTCGGCCTCCATCTCGGCCCGCATCGGATCGGCCTCGCGATGCTTCGCGCCGAGGCGCTTCTCTTCGATGACATGGCCGAGCTCGTGGCCGATCACGATGGCGAGCTCGGACTGGGTCCGTGCGACGTCGAGTATGCCGGCGAGGATCAGCACATCGTCGCCATCGGTGAAGGCGTTCGGCACCGGCATGGTGTCGAGATAGATATTGGCGGCGCAGGCCGGCACCGGCGCCAGCTCCGCCTCGTATTCGGTGCCGCGCCGCTCCAGCGTGAAGCGGACGGCGCCGCGGGAGCGGACGGCGCGATGTACCGCGTCGGAGAACTGCCCCATGGCCGGCTCGCCCGGCGGCAGGCGCTTGCGCTCGATGCCGACAAGATGGTCGCCGATTTCGATGCCGGCCTCCGCCGCCGGCAGGCCCGGGCCGGCGAAGAAGACGACCGGCACCTTGCTGAGCAGGCCACTCGCCAATGCGGTCGGCCGCATCTCCTCCGCCATGGAGTCGATGGTCGCGAAGCGCATGCCGAACTCGGCCATGAGATGGTCGCCGCAGAGATCGGCATTGGCCGTGGTCAGGCGGACGAAGACGGTGCGGACATAGCGCTCCAGCCCGAGCCGGTGGGCGATTTTGTCGACCGCGGCATTGTCGACATAGGCGACCGACTGGAGCGGCGCTGGCGGCGGCGGAGGGGACGCCGAAGCGGAAGGGGCAGGCGTGGTGGCGCAGGCCGTCAGCGCGAGCGCGAAGAGGCAGAGCAGCGGAAGCCGGGGGGACCGGGTACGCACGCGCAAAGGCTAGTGGCGGGGCTGCGCTCCGTCGAGCGCTTACAGCATTGCCGGGATCACACGATCCGGAGGGCGGTGGCCGTCGGCATAGGTCTTGATGTTGACGATGACCTTCTCGCCCATGTCGATGCGGCTCTCGAGCGTGGCACTGCTCATATGGGGAAGCAGCACGACATTCTTGAGCTTGAGCAGCTTGGGGTTGACCGCCGGCTCGTGCTCGAAGACGTCGAGCCCGGCGCCCGCGAGCTCGCTGTTCTCGAGCATGCGCGCCAGTGCGTTCTCGTCGATCACCTCGCCGCGCGCCGTGTTCACGATATAAGCGCCGGGCTTCATCATCTTCAGCCGCCGCGCCGAGAGCAGATGATAGGTCGCCGGGGTGTGCGGGCAGTTGACCGAGACGATATCCATGCGCGCCAGCATCTGGTCGAGCGATTCCCAATAGGTCGCGCCGAGCTCGGCCTCGGTGGTTTTCGGGACGGGCTTGCGGTTGTGGTAGTGGATCTGGAGGCCGAACGCCTTGGCGCGGCGCGCCACCGCCTGGCCGATCCGGCCCATGCCGATAATGCCGAGCCGCTTGCCCCAGATGCGCTGGCCCAGCATCCAGGTCGGCGACCAGCCCTTGAAGTCGCCCTTGAGCAGGACCTGGGTGCCGTCGACGATCCGCCGCGGCACGGCGAGGATGAGGGCCATGGTCATGTCGGCCGTGTCCTCGGTCAGCACGCCCGGCGTGTTGGTGACGATGATGCCGCGCTGGCGGGCGGTCTCGACGTCGATGTGGTCGACGCCGGCGCCGAAATTGGCGATCAGCTTCAGATTGGGGAAAG
>JADMIO011153671.1_pt1 | contig 12835 bp, 17 predicted proteins | sample 8958161 | NCBI WGS metagenome assembly JADMIO01 (sample SAMN16585339, study PRJNA669376) | soil metagenome | isolation source: Crop rotation soil | place: USA: Cullars Rotation, Alabama | collected 2011 | reverse complement strand
CGCGACAACTTGTCCACGTGGAATTCTAAGCTTAGGATCCCAATGTGCTGGAAAGCTGGTTCGAGACGCGATGCTTGGCGAGCAAATTCACTCTTCTTGTAGTATAATGGTAGCAATAGTTTATGTGTAGTCGTATTTCAAATCATATTTATTAGAGGGGAAATAGACGAAGCTACTTTTAAAAGGTGGGCTCGCGTTCTTTGCTTCTCTCCCCGCCCTTTCCCATTTAGCATTGCCGTTACCGGCCTTGAATTTTGCAACGTCACAATTGCTCATCCTCCTTTTGCACACCCTGTAACACCACCTTTCCAACCATTAATCAAAAATATAAAATCACAAAAGCTTAGATATTCTGGGGGCCAAAACCTACAACAATCTCGTTTCCAGAATCGTTATTGAGGAGGTATGCTTGGGACTGCTGCAGCTCTTCTTTTTCTCTGCTAATCCCGGCAATGGGCTGCGTAGCTACGTCCGCGGCTTTTGTTTGGGGTGCAGCGATTTCAGTAGCGGTAGCAAGCTCTGGTTTTTTCGGGCGATGACGCACCACATAAATCGTAAATAACGATATTACCGAGCACGCAATGATTGCCATTGCCCTAAATTGCAACAGTACTTATTTGCCGATGGCATTAGTGATGAGAGAGCTGCATTTACTTGCCAGAAAAAGCTGAGCACGTCCGACGCACACCCAATTGCCGGCACATTTGGCTGCACATTCCGCACTGCCGGCAATGCAAACAGCATTGCTGTGGCGGCAGCGAGCAACGGCGGCGGCACTTCACGAGGCGAAAAAAGCGCCTGTCCCGTCACACACAACAATGCAATGGCGAGAATCCACATGAGAATCATGACGCAAATGCAAAAAAAGATGGTCAAGTTTGCTCGCAAAACGGTGATGGTCATTGTAACGCGAAACGGGTCCTGGTCGGGATTGAGCGCGGCAAATTCCGGCCGAAACTTTATGGACTGCACTGCGCCCGCGAATTCAATTGCGAGCGGGATGGCAGCTTGCGAGGTGTTTGTGTCGAGGCGAAAAGCAAACTGAATGAAGGCGGTGTACACATCAAAGGGGTAATCGCGTGAGCTGCCCTCGAGTAGCGGCAACGTAAGCTCTGCTGAGCTTCTGTGCGGTATGCAGTAGATTTGTGGTGTATGACATGTGTGCGCGCAAGAGTAGCGCATTAGAGGCAATGATGCGTGCGTGTGTGCGTGCGTTTACGTTACTTGCATTGTGCGGTTGTCTGGGTACGAGGTCGATTGGAACAGCGTGTATCCCACGACAGGCACCCGCAGCTCGCGCGAATCGGTGGTGCCCGCTAGCGCGCCAAAAGGCACATAGTCCACATGCATGGACAATTTGCGTACGGTCGTGTCCACGGCCATTGCGAATGCCCCAATGTATATGGAATCGTTAGACATCTTTTCAAAGCCATATTGGTAAGAGGTAGCGCCTTTGGAGCCTTCGTGCTGATAGAAAACGTACACCGGAACGACGACAACCAGCGCTACAAAGACTATGCAGATGAGGATGAAGAGGCGCTGTAATGCAACGTTGGTACGAAGAATGCGCGGTATGCGAAGAGCAGCCATTCCACTCTGCTCTGCCCCAATATGCTCTGATACAAATGGCAAGGGGCGGTACAAGGCAAGCTTGCTCAAGCCAAAATTTGCAGGCAGCTGGTGGCGCGTTGCGTGCTGATTGCGACTATTGAAAATGCTGGTGGGAAAGAAGAGAAGACAGGGGATGGTAAAAGAGCAGCTACGAGTGACAAATGTCGAATACTTTATCTCTTGTGTGTAACAGTAGCACAACCTCTCACAAATCACTATTGATGGTGTGCTGAGCTGAATTTCTCTAGGGTTGCTGTATATATGTGCGCATGCATGAATGCATGCATGTTTTTCCTTCCAAACACGCACCTGCTTGCTCGTACGAGCCGCCCTCAACTCTGCGGCGCTTTGGCTTTAGTGCAGTAGCGTGGTGTGCACATCAAGCAAGTCGAGTTTCCCACTGCATTAGCCAGCTGGCTGTCAAATTAACGGCCTATTTTCTATAGTCAATCTTTCGCCTTTGCTCCCCTCATTCCCTGCCATTTTCATGGCTAAAGAAGAGTTGGGCAATGGTTTTGCATCTTCTTCGTCTACTTGCGCTTCCGCTTCGCTCATTGTCTTTTCTGCCGTCCCTGTTCCTTTCCTCCTTCCTGTGATTGTCTTTTTTGGCGGCCACCATCTCAACACATACATCAGAAATATCGCCACGGTGCATATCGCAATTATTGTCATGTCCCAAAAGAAGCCGAGCAGGTCTGAAGAGCAGCCGATCGGCGGCACACCAGGCTGGACATTGCGAAGCGCGGGCAGCGCAAATAACAACGCCACGCTTGCAGTCAGAATTGGCGGCTCGATCTGGCGCTTATGCACTGCGTACTGCAGGGTCAGAATGACCATCACGATAGCAAAGGCCCACATAATAACGATGGCGAATATGCAAAAGAAAATTGCTAGGGCCGTTCGATGAACACCAATGGAAATTTCCACGAGCGTTGGCTTGTCACTCTCCGGGTTAGAAAAGCTGGGCGTAAAGTAGAGTCCCTGCGCCTCTCCATCAAAAGTTACAAAGAGGGGAATGGGTTCTTGGAAGTCGCTGTTGTTGATATCAGTGCGGATGTATAGTTGGAGGCCGCTAGTGAATTGGTCAAACGGATAGTCGCGAGTGCTTCCCGACAACAACGGAATGTTGAGATCAACCGAGGGCCTACAAATACACATCACAGCAATTGTCAATCCAACGCCTACGAGTAAAGCAAGACAGCGATCAAACATAGACTTGCATTGTGCGGTTAGCAGCGAATACAACAGACCGGAAAAAGAAATCTCCTAGCAGCGGTATCAGCAACTCTCTATCGCCATACGTGAGCGCCCCATATGGTATGAAGCTTAGGAGCAGCACCATCCTTCTCGCAATAAAGTCCACCTGTAGCACCTCCAACCCCACGGTTACGCGAGTGGGCAGCTCCTCGCCATACTCGACAAAGGAGCTGGCACGGTTTCCCTGATTAGTGTAGGTAATGTAAACGGGAGTGACGATGAGAAAAAGGCATGCAATAATGAGAAGGGGAACAGCGATACGACGAAATAATGCTCTTGACCACAGAGCGGTGCATCGCTGACGAAGCGTCATTGAGTGGGGGAGGTGCGGGGGGGTTGTGAAGACTAGAATTCCCGTTATGTGCTCCGAGTGGAGATGGTGAAACCGTGTGGTGATAACCAAGCTCTGACTCCCGCAGCACTAATCGCAATGTGAGACCTGTGCAATGCTTGCGCATTAGAGCTAAAAGTGCATTCATGCATATGCACTGGCACGAGTTGAATGCTTATTGTGAACGTGTGGTGTGTGAGCTAACGGTGATTATGGGGAACAAGTCCCGAGCGGCAAACAAGCACAGATTAGCGAGAAGAGGAGAAAACATGTACACGAGTGCCCAGCAACAAGGAATAAATGGCAAATATTGTGCATTGTGTTGTGTCGCGTGCGGCGAATCCCTTCCAAAATCTTTCCAATCCTTGCCTGGCTGCTACAAATCCACGTAAATCACATGCGCGAGCAACTAGAAATATGCCGAGTGCGCTAAGCGACGACACCGCCAACTCTACGGCTTTGCACACAGCTAGCCAGCACTTGCAGGCCACGCAAAAAGCGGCCGGATTAAGGCTGGACGACATTCGCTCCACGATCAGCCGGATACTTGGAGAGTGTAGCGGAGCTAGTGGCAGCATGACAGCAAGCGCAGACACTGCTCCCATCGCGACGCTCCCTACAGTGGAAACGACGGCGGCAGCATCAGCAATAGCAGCGGTCACTCCCTCCCTTTTGCATCAGACGCTGCCCGGTTTGGTACAACCATTTTCTGTGCCCGAATTCTATCGGTGCTTGCTAAGTACGGGCGGCAATTCTGCTGACGCAATGAATGTAAACATGGCGCATATAGGCACGCCGACGGAAGATGATGCGCTGTCGCAGCAATGTGCGCCAGAGCAGCAACACAATATGCAAAATACAAGCAAGTGATTTATGCCGCTCTCCGTGCATGCTAACAATTGTGTGTGTAGGAGACGATATGTGTGTGCATTTCAATTGCGCGCAGCCAATAAAGGAAGCGTGTATGCATAGCAACGGTGCATACACTCAAAATGCACCACCACCACCACCGCCCACGCCGAAAGTTGCTGCTGAACCAACAGCACTTGTGCCAAACAAATTCTCCCCGTTGCAAAACTCAATGTCCGCCACAGTTCCTTGCACGCTCGCGTTCCAAGCCTCCACCGCAGATGTCGACATGTTTCCCCACACTGCTCGCTATTTTGCACAACTGAGCAATGATGGCAATGGGGGCGCAGCGAGCCCAACAATCTTTCCATCAACTCCGCAATCTCTGCGCACGAACTGCGCGCAAAACAACAGGGGTGCGGATGGCGCGCAGTTCCCGTCCTCCTCGCTTGCAAAGTCACCCGGGCACCCCGCAAAGCGGCGGCCTGCGGGCAAGCGTGCGCACAAAATGAATGCAGATTTTGCTGAACTAGTGGTGCAGCGATTCGACAGTGTGCTCACGGGAATGGGCGAGCTTGCTGAAAAGTTAGGCCACTTGACCGAGTCTCGCGTTCGCGTGGAAAAGGGAAAAGCGAGGAACGAGGGGGAAAGAGGAGGAGAGGGTGGTGGTGAAGGAGATGTGGAAACGAAGCTGAATGCGCTTGCAGCGGAAGGTGAGTGACGTGATGTGGCGATGCTTGCCATCAAACGCACAAGTGTCACTGTTGCATAGTTGGCGCGTCTGTAACCGCTCTGCAAGGAAACGTATCGAGCGAAATCGCTGCCCAATTTAACAAGACGCGCAGCACAATAACCAAGGCTGCAATCGAAGCCATCAAAGCAGAGCTATTTGGCCTGCAAGCAGCAGTAATGCAGAAGCAAAGCGAGCTAATCGGCGTAGCACTGAATGCAAAACTCCTACCCATCGAGAAAAGGCTTGAAGCACTCCACGAGCGGACAAAAGGGGAAGGGCTTGTGCAACCTTCAAAAGCTACAAAAAGCGCGGGTGAATCGAGACGCCATGCGCTGGGAAATGCAAGAAATGCTAATAATGCAGCTGGGCACTGCGCACCAACGAGCGCAGCGGATGTAGACACAGCAGCAGCGGCGGTGGCAGCAGCTTGTATGAAAGTGGGGAAAGCAGGGCCGGCCCAGGAAGACTGTGGTGCTTACGCCGTACCCAACAGGCGACATGAAAGGACAGAAAGTCGCGCAAGCGCGTCCAAGGCCACCACTGCTGCTACGAATGATGGCGCTGCATCTCCTGTCCGCATAAGCCGACTGAAAGCTGGCCAACAAGCTCAAGCCAGTGCTGGTCGAAAGACTGGATGCTCTGGCAAAAAGGCTCGACCGCTAGCACGCGCTCGAACTCCACGCAAGCCTTCTCCCAAAAAGGCCGGCAGTGCTAGCGATAAGAGTCCGCACTCCACGGCCAAAAGTGACCGTCTCGTGCAGTCGCCGAAAGCAGCACCCGGAGCCAAACAAAGACCGCGCCTCCTCCTACAGCAGTCGTTTGAGGCGTGTGCAAATGCCCTGTCGCAACAGCTATTGTGCGCATCTGGAAAAAGCGCCATAATCGTCGATGATGTGCAGTGCGATTGGATTTGAGCATGTCCTGGAGCGCAATGGCTTGCTGCTAGTGGACGCTAGCAATACAGCGGCCTTGACTTGTTGTTTATGCGCAAGATAGGTAATTCAACCAGTTGGGTTTATTATTTGCAACAATCAGAGCTCCCTGGAATCACCTAAACTATAGCCAACGAAGCAAATCCTATTGCAAAATTACTTTTCGCTTCCAGAAAGGCCTTGGTAGCAGCTTGCTGCTTTGCTTTTCGACAGACACATCATAACGATCCCGACTGCGCGCACACTCCCGGCCACTCGTGTCACCATTTCACTACTTGCCTGGGCGCAATCACCATTATCCGCTCCGTTCCCTCACCCTCACCCACCGCTCTCTTTCCCCTTCCCTCTTACACAATGACGCCAGTGCCGCCCTCTCCTGCAGCCGCCTCGAGCACATCGGCTGCTGTGAAATTAATTCGCCGCCTTAGTGTTAGCGGTGGCCAAGCTGCAGCTGCGCTTTCTGCTGCCGCTGCTACCACCAAAAAGTACGGCGGCGCTACCATTGGCGCCGACAAAACTGCCAAGACGCCAGCAGAGCACAACTTTAGTTTACGTCAATTAGGTAGATAAATACGATAGTGGGCGAGGGGAGGGGCGTAGTAGTGCGCGCTCCTCTAATCCGAGCGCTTCGATGCGGCCGTGTCCATCACTCACTTACCCACTCACGCAGGCACTGCTCTGCCTGCTTCTGCACGCGTCCGCTTTCGCCTCCGTGGCCAGTTGCCGGCCGCCGTCGAATCCATTGACAATCAGCAGAAACGCGCTCTCGCTCGGCTCCGTAGCCAGCAGAGCGACTTTGACAAGTACATGTTTCTTGCTACGCTGCGGAACACGAATCTCAACCTGTTCTACTGTTTGCTGCTGTCTAACTTGCAGGCAAGCGGCATTTTGGCTGGTATATTTGCCGTAACCGTAGCCGTCATCGCCGCCTTTTCCCTTTCATTTGGCCCTCTCACTCTTTTTCTTCACGCGCACGTCGCTCTCTACGTTCCACTATGCTCGCCCGCTCACTCGCTCGTTCTCGCCTGTTCCCACCCACATCCACACACCATTTTTCCTTGCAGGAAATCACGCCACTAATTTACACTCCCACGGTCGGCGCCGCCTGCCAACAATACTCGCATATCTACCCATTCCTGGCGCCCGTGGGCCAGCCGGATGGGCTCTACATTAACACTGCTGATCTCGCCTCGCTTCCGGAAGCGCTCGCCGATTATCGTGCAGCGATGCCCGACTTTGAGCTCGATCCGCAAATTGCCGTCATCACTGACGGCTCGCGGATCCTGGGCCTGGGCGATCTGGGGATGAATGGCATGGGTATTCCGGTGGGCAAGCTGCAGCTGTATGTGGCCGCGGCCGGGCTCGATCCCATGCGCACGCTGCCGGTGTGCGTGGACATGGGCACGGACAATGAGGAGCTGCTGGCGGACCCGCTATATCTCGGCTTGCGTCAGCATCGCCCGTCCGAAGAAGAGGTAGGAACGCGTGCTTTTTACTCTACCTCTGCCTCTGCCTGCCTTTACCTCCCTCTCTCTCTCCCTATTTCTATCTCTGTCCTCGCCAGCCCAACACCCCTTGCTAATGGCCGTGTCGCACACGCATGTTTAGTTTATGAAAATCATGGACGCGGTGCTTAGCGCGCTCCATACTGCCTTCCCCAAGATGCTCATTCAGTTTGAGGACTTTTCGTCCGAGCACGCCTTTGATCTCCTCGACGCGAACCGCCGCCGCTACCTGTGCTTCAACGACGACATCCAGGGCACCGGCGCAGTCATCCTTGCCGGCTTTATGAACGCGATTCGCGTGGCGCAGGCGGATGGCGGTGTAGATCCCAAAGACCACCGCATACTGTTCTTTGGGGCGGGAAGCGCTGGTGTCGGCGTCGCGCGGCAGCTGGCCGAGCACTTTCGCGTGGAGTATGGGATGACGGAGGAGCAGGCAAAGCAGATGTTTTGGCTAGTCGACAGCAAGGTGCGGTATTGGTATTGCTGCTGTTGCGGCCGGCAAGCAGCGTCTTTGTTATCATTGCCACTACGGAATCACCGTTGCGCAGGGCTTGATCACAGCAGACCGCGGAGATAAGCTTGCTCGCCACAAAGTCTACTTTGCGCGAACCGACAACAACGGTCGGCAGAGCCGCACTCTTCTCGACGTCGTCCGCCACGTCCGCCCTACCGCGCTAATTGGCCTCAGCTCGCAGCCGGGTGTGTTTGATGAGCAGGTGTTGCGCGAGATGGCCGCGATCAACAAGCGTCCCATCGTCTTTCCGCTATCGAATCCGGCAACGCAAGCAGAGTGTACGTTTGCGGACTCTTTGCAATACACGGAGGGGCGAGTAATTTTTGCCTCGGGCACGGCGTTCCCGTCAGAGGCGAACCCGCGCACGGGTCGGGAAGAAGTGCCTGGCCAAGGCAACAACATGTACATCTTGTAAGTGGAGTGGTGTGGAGCGGAGCGGAGGCTAGTTGTGCGCTGGCCGTGTGAAGAACTGTCTTATTTACGCTGCGTGCACTTGCTCAGCCCCGGCCTTGGACTCGGCGCCGTCCTTGCGCGCCCGCCTCACATCACCGACTCGCTTATTTACGTCACCGCGTCCGCCCTCGCCTCCTCCCTTACCGAGGCCGAACGCTCGCGCCAACAGCTCTATCCGGACATCTCGCGCATTCGGGAGGTGAGCGCCGAGGTTGCCGCTGCGGTCTGTGAGCAGGCGGTGCGTGAGGGCCTCGCTACCGACCCCACGTTGCTGCAAGTGGCGCGCCTCAGCGGCGTTGTTGCGACTGCCGGCTACATGGCCCCCGGTGACGTGCCAAAGGGCAAGGGGCACGAAGCGATTGTGGAGTTTGTGCGGAGCAATATGTGGACGCCAATTAAGAGAGGCGACGACATTGAGGAGTTTATGCATGATTGATGAGTAGGGGGAGGTCAAGGCAAGAAAGGGCTCAGGGGGCGGGAGTGGGAAGGAGAAAGCGAGAGGAGCGATACCGATAGCAGTAAAAGTAAAAGTAGGCCAGTGGTAGGAAAGATGCGTCGTCTGCCATTACAACTAATATAATGACACCTTGCAAAGCACGACAGAGTGACACGATGACCGTTGTAAACAGAAAGAAAAGAGTCATGGTGTTTGTGAGATACACAAGAGCAAAACTAGCTAAATGCTACTGTTGCTACTATGGAAAGCTGACCAACTAACTGATATCCAACATGTACCGCCGCCAAACAAACGCCTTGCGCTGCTGCCGCTGCCGCCCATTCCTCAAATCTACGCATGCGCATTCACAACCATTCGTATAATCGAGAAGAGTCACACGACACGCGCTTGCCTCATCAATTTCAAAATCAAACGATACGTCCTCATCTTCCGGCCCAAACATGTCCGTCTCGTTTATCTTTGCCGATTCGGGCAGCTCGCCCATCTGCTTCAGACTTCTCGCTTCATCCGCAGTATACTTTAGGATTACGTCGGCCTTTTCGTCTTGAAAGTCGCGCAGGGAAAGGAGAATAATGTCGCCCTGACCGATCCACACCTTTTTGCGCATTTTTCCGCGAATGTGCGCCAAGCGCTTCTCGCCATCAAAGCACTGTGCTTCGAGGCGGCCATTGCCTAGCATGCGAGCTACCTGAGCATACTCTGTGTGTGTGTATTGGACAGCCGACCGCGATTAATCAATTAGTTTCAGCTGCTCAACCAATACATCAATCATTCGGAGCGCATACCTTGTCCTTCTTCTTTAAGCGTGAGTTCCCGCTTGAAACCGTCGCTCTCATTCTTGCCTCTGCGCCGATTCTTTCCTCCCTAACAGCCACATGTGACGGATGTGAAATGCGATTAGCAACGAAGGCGAGATGAGACAAGGCAAGGCAAGGCGGAGCAAAGAGAGTAAGGTGAAATCGTGGCGGCAGAATGCGTATATATCTGTGGCCCTCGCACCTTTCCCTTATTCTTTGGCATTGCGCTCTATGTTAATATATGGTGTGCCACACAACAGCGATGCTTGCGAGTATTGGACTCGCGAAAGGATGAAGCGATAGAAGCAGCCTAGATATCACAGTCCCGTGACCAAGACTAGAAAATTATTCTTTTTTTGTACCCGGCCGCTCACATCCTTTACTGCTTCTCCTCTCTCTCCTTTCCTTTCTTTTCCTTTTTTTACAATCTCTTCTTTCCGCGAAACAATGTCTGATAAGCCACGGAGCTGCCGTTTGACTTTCAAGGGCGACAAAAAGCCAAAAAAGTACAAAGGATACTATCAGCTGCCAAACTCACTCGAGTGCGTGTAGGAAAGTAAAGAAACAAGGACCAGAGGAAAAGAGCCCCTCTTTAGGCGCCGACGCTGGCCATACTGTTATTCCGGACTTTGAGTCTGGAAAGGAGCTCTCGGACTCTGCCGCCCTGGGCAAGTCCTGCTCTCTTTCCCTGATTCCTGATTCCTGAAGCTCTGTGCTAATTGTGCCGCGCCAACTCCTTAGGCTGGGTCGAGATTACTTCGACGGACGACCTTGTGGGCCCGATCGCCTTTTACTTTCCCGGTACGCCCGCTCGCTGCCTGACCACCACCGAGGCGGACGAGCACGCTCTTGTTGCCGTGCCGCTGTCTGCGCACATGACGCTAGCGAGCGCTGCGCCGACAGACGTGCGGCAAGTACTAGTTGGCAACCGAGTGTTTGGCAGCTCTGCCGCCTTCTACCTCAAGGGCGCCGACGGCCTGTACCTCACGGTCGGCGCCGATGGCCGCGTCACTTGTGATGCTGAGGCGATCGGCACGCCGCAGGAGTGGCAACCGGTGCTGCTTGGCACCTCGCTTGGCGCAGTCGCTTTCCAATCCGTCGCTACCGATCGCTTCCTCTCCGTGGACGAGAGGAGCGGTGCCGTGCGCGCCGACGCCGATACCGCTGCCTACCGCGAAACATTCGTGGTTAGATGCCAAGCGGCACTCAAGCGCGAGCGGACGCGTCTCAGCAAACGAGAGCGTGCGGAGGAGGAGATGAAGCTCAAGGGCACGCGTGCTGCTGCCGACTTTGAGTTTGAGCAGACGTAAGTGTGCACATTTACGAGGAAGGAGGATTGGGATGGAAAAATAGGATGTGGGGCAGGAGAGGAAAGAAAGAGGGGAAGCAGCAGAAATACACGCGTGCGAAACTGGAGTCTTACAATGGACATTGTGTGTGCGTGGTACACAGGCGAAAATACCAAAGTTGGGTGGATGGGAAGCTGCGGACCAGTGCGAGCGACCTTCGCGAGATTAAGCGAGCAAAGGACGCTGGTGTGTTGTCGGAGGCGTTGCTGGATCGCCGCGTAAAGCTTAAATCGGATCGGTACTGCAAGTGACTTTTGTATTGTACTGTGAAATCTTACTCTTCTTCCTCTTCTGCCACCACTACCGTGCAATAATCGCTCGTTTGTTTTCGACACAAGTGTGACAACATGACTGGCGTCGGTAAAAGACCGGCCCTCTTACAACTTTACTCTACTGCCCTCTCCTTCCCGTCCCCCGCGCTGCCTCCTCATGCTTCGCGCTTCCCTCTCCATTGTTGCATACCGCGGAACACACGTGCACACCTGCCTCCTACAACACACGTTCCGCTGCGAAATTGTACAGTTTCCGCAGTGTGTCTTTGTTTAGCGCAAACAAATCAAACTCGAACAGCCCTGCAAGATTATAAAGAGCAGTGGTGATTGTTGTGGGAGAGGAGGGGAGGGGAAAGGCAGGGATGGCACGGCACGACATAACATGGTATGGCACAACGTGCACGGAGCATCATATTTAGCAAGTCGCAGTCACCGCCCCTCTGCTCAGCTGCACGCACCTTCGCTTTCTTGTTGCCATGCAGACTTGTCGGTGCCTGCTTTGATCATTTGCGCGGCTTTGTATGCTTCAGTTTCCGGTAAACTTAATAGCATCCGTTCCAGCTCCTCGAGAAACGCCTATACGTTCATTTACTCAATCGGCCGCCACTGGGCCTTAGCATCCTCTCCATTCTCTGTTGCGCAACGCACCTTTCCCTCTTTGAAGACGACAGTATGGGGCGTGTCGGCTGTGGCACTGCTTACTGCTCGGCTCTTCTTTGTCGCCGCCATTGCCTCCTCCCATCTCGCCTCAAGCGGCCGCTTCTTCATCGATGCTAGCGGCGCTTCTGGCCGGCCTGCGGCAGTCCCCACGGCACTTGCTGGCGACGCTTCGAGCGAGTCGCTCGTGGCCGCCATATGTGCACCCTCGAGCCGCACGGCGTGCGCAACATCGTACGTCAGTGGAGAAAAGTTCAGATCGTGGCGTAAGTGAAGGGGCGGCGTGTGTAAGGAGGGCTGGAAGTGGACGATAATGTGCATCTCAAACTCGCCCCAGCCAGTCTCTCGGATACAAAACGGCGCTTTTTTTACATCTGCGGCGAAAAATTTGGCGAGAGGGAATAGGGAGAAAGTGGGAGGGAAAGGAGAGGAGAGGAGAGGAGAGGGAGGAAAAGAAAAATACGGAACGCGATAAAAAAGCAAACACAGCAGCTCTCCACTCACGAACAATCGGGGTTTTAAAGGTCGGATGCAGATGAAACTCGACGTTCTCTACGAACGGCAGCACCGACAATTGCTCTTCACTCGGCAGCTGTGTGCTCGCAGATTTGGCCGCGTTCAGCCGGCCCCCGTCCAATAAAGTGACCGACCAGTTTCGATACTCGGCGCCCTCTGGAGTGCGCTTGGCCTTGAGCGAGGTCGGAGCAATTTTGGTGCGCACAATAAGCGTTTGTGTAGTGGCAGCACTGTTACCGAGCCCATCGGGATTATTATTATTATTATTGGGATTGTTGGTGGCAGGGTTTGTGGGGCTCAGGCGTACCTTGCACCAGCATTATTGGCTTTTGTAGCAGCGGACGAAGCAGGATCCGACATGGCCTCACTCACGCGACAATGCGTCGGAAAAGAAAAAGCAAGGGAAAATGGAGACGGCGGAGATGCGATAAGTAATGGCCAAAAATGTCCTCTCTTCTTGAAACAATACGCGAACAACAATAAGCGTTGGGGAGCTGCTATTCCCTTAATCGTTGCAAGAACGGGAATTGTTTTGGGCTCCTATTTTCCACGTGGTTTACTCAATTTTATAATGGCCTATGGGCACTATTGTGTGCCGTGGA
>JADMIO011047637.1_pt1 | contig 12839 bp, 10 predicted proteins | sample 8958161 | NCBI WGS metagenome assembly JADMIO01 (sample SAMN16585339, study PRJNA669376) | soil metagenome | isolation source: Crop rotation soil | place: USA: Cullars Rotation, Alabama | collected 2011 | reverse complement strand
CCCCCCCCCCGCCTCAATCGCCGTCAGCGTCTGGCCTGGCTCAGATTGATCAGAAGCGAGAATGTAGGACCGGCCACCTTCCGCGCCCTGGTCAACGAATTCGGCGGCGCCGAGGCTGCTATCAGCGCCCTGCCGTTGCTGTCGCGCCGCGGCGGACGAAGCGACATTCGCCTCTGCACCGAGGCCGAAGCCGAGGCTGAGCTTCAACTTGCCGAACGTCTAGGCGCGAGCCTCGTGGCCATCGGTGAGCCGGGCTATCCGCCGGCCCTCGCTCAAGTGGATTCGCCGCCGCCGCTGGTCTACGTCAAGGGCCGGCTCGATCTCGCCGATATTCCGATCGTCGCCATCGTCGGCGCCCGCAACGGCTCGGCGGTCGGCCAGAAATTCACGCGCCAGCTCGCCACCGAGCTGGCGCTTGAGGGCTTCGTCATCGCCTCGGGTCTCGCGCGCGGCATCGACACCGCCGCCCATCTCGCCGCTCTCGAGCATGGCACCATCGCCGTGCTCGCCGGCGGCATCGACATTGTTTATCCGCCGGAGAACGAAGAGCTGCAGCGCGCCATTGGCGAGCGTGGCCTGCTGATCACTGAACGGTCTCCCGGCTTCTCGCCGCGCGGCAAGGACTTTCCCCGCCGCAACCGCTTGATCTCGGGGATCGCGCTCGGCGTCGTGGTGGTCGAAGCCGCCGAGCGCTCGGGCTCCCTGATCACCGCCCGCCTCGCCGGCGAGCAAGGACGAGAAGTGTTTGCCGTCCCCGGCAGCCCGCTCGATCCACGCTCTGCCGGTACCAACAATTTGCTGAAGCAAGGTGCCTGCCTCGTCACCTCCGCCCGCGACATCATCGAGACGCTCGCGCCGATCCTGGGGCGTCCACCAATCCCGCCGCCGATCGAGCTCGCCGCCGCCGATGAGCACGGCACGCCGGCGCCCCTACCTGATATCCACCAAAGCGAGCGTGAGCTGGTCGTAAGTGCCCTAGGCCCAAGCCCGGTCGACTTCGACGAGCTGATCCGTGCCACCGGGGTCGCCACGCGGAAAGTTCATATCGTGTTGCTCGAGCTCGACCTCGCCGGCCGGCTTCAGCGTCACGGGCAGCAGCTCGTCTCCTTGAAGGTTTGAGCAGGCGGAGACCTAGTCGCGGGCGGTCTTTTCGTTATTGGCCTCTTCCAGCGCGACATTGATCAAATAGGCCAGGAACGGCATCTGGCCGCCGCTGGCGACCTTCCTCAGCCCTTCCAGTAACGAGGCGATGTATTCAGCGGTCTCCTGGCGTGTAAGCGCGGGCCCCTTACCCGCCTCGCTTGCACCGCCGGCTGTAGACCGGGCGCGCGTCCCTGCCATTCCAACTGTCCTTTTCTCGCGCCAATTGGTCTCCAGCCCGCCCCGAAACCGTTGTTTTCGGCCGTAGCGGCGACTTCCAAGACCCAATTACGACTAACAGCTTATGGTTGTTGTAGTTAGTCTACACCCTTATAAGTTGTCAACGGGGTGCGGCCAGATTTGACAGTTAGGGGCTGAGACACCATTTTCGGGCACATAACCGTGGTCCGTCTCGGTCCACCCGCCCTCAGCCTGACGCAATTTGCGCGGCTAGGAAGTCCCAATGAACATCGTCATCGTCGAATCGCCCGCCAAGGCAAAGACCGTCAACAAGTACCTGGGGCCCGGCTACCATGTGATCGCCTCTTACGGCCACGTGCGTGACCTGCCGTCAAAGAACGGCTCGGTTTTGCCGGACGAGGATTTCACGATGCACTGGGACGTCGAGCCCAAAGCCGCCAAACGGCTCGACGAGATTGCCAAAGCCCTCAAAGGAGCCAAGAAGCTGATCCTGGCTACCGACCCCGACCGCGAGGGCGAGGCCATCTCCTGGCATGTGCTCCAGGTGCTCGACCGCAAGAAGGTGCTGACCGGCATCCCGGTGGAGCGCGTGGTGTTCAACGCCGTGACCAAAGAGGCGGTGCTCGACGCCATGCGCCATCCCCGGGCGATCGACGGGCCTCTCGTCAATGCTTACCTCGCCCGCCGCGCGCTCGACTATCTCGTCGGCTTCACCCTCTCTCCAGTGCTGTGGCGGAAACTGCCGGGCGCGCGCTCCGCTGGCCGCGTGCAATCGGTGGCGCTCAGGCTGGTCTGCGACCGCGAGCTCGAAATCGAGAGATTCAGGGCGCAAGAATATTGGTCGATCCTGGCCGAGCTGGCTACCGGCAAGAACGAAACGTTCCAGGCGCGCCTGGTCTCGGCCGACGGCAAGAAACTCGAAAAGTTCGATATCCCGGATCAGGCGACGGCCGAGCGGTTGAAAGCGGCGCTCGAAGGCGGTCGCTTCGCGGTTTCGACTATCGAAAGCAAGGCGCAGCGCCGCAACCCAGCCGCTCCCTTCACCACTTCCACGCTCCAGCAGGAAGCCTCGCGCAAGCTCGGCTTCTCGCCGCGCCATACCATGCAACTCGCGCAGCGGCTCTACGAGGGCATCGACATGGGCGGCGAGGCCGAGGGTCTCATCACCTATATGCGAACCGACGGCGTGCAGATCGTGCCGGAAGCGGTCGCCGCCGTTCGCCGCCTCGTCACCAAGCTTTACGGCGACCGCTACGTACCATCCTCTCCGCGCGAATACGAAGCGAAGGCCAAGAACGCGCAGGAAGCGCACGAGGCTATTCGGCCGACCGACTTCACCAAGGAACCGGACAAGGTCGCCCGTTACCTCGAAGACGATGCAGCCAAGCTCTACAAGCTGATTTGGCAGCGCACACTGGCCAGCCAAGCCTCGAGCGCCGAGATTGAGCGCACCACCGCCGATATCGACGTCGCCGGCAAGGACGGCAAACCTTACGGCGTGAGAGCCACCGGCTCGGTCATTCGCTTCGACGGATTCCTCAAAATCTACGAGGAAGGCATCGACGACGCGGTCGGCGAAGACGGCGCGCTGCCGCCGTTGGCCAAAGGCGATAAGCTCGATCCGCGCAACATCGAGGCCAAGCAGCACTTCACCGAGCCGCCGCCGCGCTACAGCGAGGCGACTCTGATCAAGAAAATGGAGGAGCTTGGCATCGGCCGGCCCTCGACCTACGCCAGCACGCTCAACGTGCTGCGCGACCGCGAATATGTCCGCCTCGACAAGAAGCGGCTTTATCCCGAGGACAAAGGCCGCCTGGTCACTGCCTTTCTTGAGAGCTTCTTCCGCCGCTATGTCGAATACGACTTCACCGCCGATCTCGAGGAAAAGCTCGACCTCATCTCCGCCGGCAAGCTCGAATGGAAGGACGTGTTGCGCGACTTCTGGCGCGAGTTCATCGGCGCGGTGAACGACATCGGCGATTTGCGGATTACCCAGGTGCTCGATGCCCTCAACGATCTGCTCGCGCCACACATCTTCCCCGATCAAGGCACTGGCGGCGATCCCCGCGCCTGCCCGTCCTGCAACATTGGCCGTCTCAGCCTCAAGGTCGGCAAATTCGGCGCCTTCATCGGCTGCTCGAACTATCCCGACTGCCGCTACACCCGCCAGCTCGCCGACACCAACGGCGAGAATGCGTCGACGGCCGAGGGCAAAGTGCTCGGCACCGACCCCGAAACCGGGCTCGATATCACGCTCCGGTCCGGCCGGTTCGGTCCTTACGTGCAGCTCGGCGAGCAGAACGGCGGCGAGAAGCCGAAGCGCGCTTCGATCCCTAAGGGCACCGATCCCGAGGGCATCGAGCTCGACTACGCGCTTGCGCTGCTGTCGTTGCCGCGCGAAGTCGGTGTCCATCCCGAATCGGGCAAGCCGATCACTGCGGGGTTCGGGCGTTACGGACCTTACATTCAGCATGATGGCAAGTACGCGAGCCTGGGCGGTACGGAGGAAGTATTCGAGGTCGGCCTCAATCGCGCCGTGAGCCTGCTCGCCGAGAAAGCGGCATCGTCGCGCGGCCGGCGCGGCGCCAACGTCATCAAGGAGCTTGGCGAGCACCCTGAGTTCGGCGGCAAGGTTCAGGTTCTGACCGGCCGCTACGGGCCCTACGTCAAGCACGGCAAGGTCAATGCCACCATTCCCAAGGACCGCGAGCCCGAGCAAATAACCATGGAAGAGGCGGTCGCGTTGATCGCCGCGCGAAGCGCCAAAGGTCCTGCCGGGAAGAAGGCGGTCAAGAAACCGGCTCGCAAGAGCGGCAAGAGCAACAAAGAGACCGTCGAGGAGACGGCAGGCTGAGCGGCGCCCGTGGCGAAATCTAAGGGGGCTCGGCACAACAAGACTGTGGGCAAACTTCCCTCCAAACAGGACATTCTCGATTTTCTCGCCACCGCCACCGGTGAGGCCGGCAAGCGCGAAATCGCTCGCGCTTTCGGCATCAAGGGCGGCGACCGCATCGCGCTGAAAGCGCTGTTGCGCGACATGACCGATGACGGGCTGATTGCCGGCTCGCGCCGCAAACTGACGCGGCCCGGCGTGTTGCCGCCCGTTACGGTCCTCGAGATCGCAGGCCGCGATGCCGACGGCGAGTTCATCGCCAAGCCTGCGTCATGGGACGAGGAGAATGGGCCTCCGCCCCGCATCCTCATGGTCGAAAGCAAGCGCGATGCGGGCCCGGTCGCGGGCATCGGCGACCGTGTGCTTGCGCGCATCACGGCTCTTGGCGCCGATGCCGACTATCCCTACCAGGCGCGGACCATCAAGCGTCTCGCTCGCGCGCGTGGCCAGCTGCTCGGCATTTTCCGCGCGCTATCCGGCGGCGCCGGCGTCATCGATCCGGTCGATCGCAAGCAACTGAAAGAGTGGCCCGTGGCGCGCGGCCAGACTAACGAGGCCGAGAACGGTGAGCTGGTGCGCTTCGAGTTGACCCGCTCCTCGCGCATGGGCGTGCAGACCGCGCGTGTGACGGAGCGTCTCGGCAATCCGCAACCCCAGCAGATGACGAGCCTGATCGCGGTCCATGCCCATGGCATCCCGGATGCATTTCCTGACTCTGTGCTGGCCGAAGCCCAGGCTGCCAAGGAGCCTGATCTGGGGCGCCGCGAGGACCTCCGGCACGTCCCCCTGGTGACCATCGACCCCTCCGACGCCCGCGACCATGACGACGCGGTGTGGGCGGAAGCCGACCCCAACCCGGCTAATCGCGGCGGCTGGGTGGTGATTGTCGCCATCGCCGACGTTGCGGCTTATGTCCGCCCCGGCAGTGCCCTGGACAAGGAAGCACGAAAGCGCGGCAACTCGGTCTATTTTCCGGACCGCGTGGTGCCGATGCTCCCCGAGCGGATTTCTAATGATCTCTGCTCATTGATCGACGACGAGCCGCGAGCCTGCCTTGCGGTCCGCATGATCTTCGACAAGGACGGCAGAAAGCTCAGCCAGCGGTTCTTTCGTGCACTGATGCGCTCGACCGCGAGCCTGACCTATGAGCAGGCCCAAGCCGCGATCGACGGGCGCGTAGACGAGGTCACCGCCCCCTTGCTCGACACCGTGCTCAGGCCGCTGTGGGGCGCTTACGCCAGCCTTGCGCTTGCGCGCACCGAGCGCGGACCCCTCGAGCTCGACCTGCCTGAACGGAAGATCCTGCTCGACGACAAGGGCCGCGTGCGGGGCGTGGCGAGTCCTCCCCGCCTCGACGCCCATCGCCTGATCGAGGAGTTCATGATCGCCGCCAATGTGGCCGCGGCCGAAACCCTGGAGGCCAAGCGTTCGCCGCTGATCTATCGCGTCCACGACAGCCCGTCGAAAGAGAAGCTCGCCGCACTCGGCGAATTCCTGAACACCATCGGCATCAAACTGCCGAAATCGGGCACGCTCAAGCCGGCGCAGTTCAATCGCATTCTGGCCGACACGCGCGCCACGCCGACCGCGGATCTGGTCGGCGAGGTCATTCTCAGGAGTCAAGCCCAAGCCGAGTACAAGCCGGCAAATTTCGGCCATTTCGGCTTGAACCTCCGCCGCTATGCCCATTTCACCTCGCCCATTCGCCGCTATGCCGATCTCATTGTCCATCGCGCGCTGGTGCGGGCGATCGGCGCAGGACCTGACGGCTTGTCCGACACCGAGATGAACGAGCTCGACGAGATCGCGAGCCATATCTCGGACACCGAGCGCCGGGCCATGGCTGCGGAACGGGAGACGGCCGACCGGCTGATCGCCGCCTTTCTTGCCGATCGGATCGGCGCAAAGTTCCATGCGCGCGTGTCGGGCCTGGTCCGCACCGGCCTGTTCGTCAGGCTGACCGAGACCGGCGCCGACGGCTTCGTGCCGGCTTCGTCGATCGGTCAAGAATATTTCTTCCACGACGAGGTGCGGCAAGCGCTGGTCGGCGAGGATAGTGGGCTCGCCTATCGGCTTGGCGACTTGGTCGAAGTGCGGCTGGTCGAGGCGATCCCCACTGCCGGCGCGCTGCGGTTCGAGATGCTGAGTGAAGGCCGCTCGATCGGCGCGCGACCAAAAGGCGCTGGCAGACCAAGTGACACGGGTAGATCGCGAGGCTACAAGGGCAAGCCGCGCGGACCAAAGCGCGGCAGTTCCCGCAAACGCCGCTAGGCTAGAGCGATGCAAGACAAGCCAGGCACGTACCAGATCGACGGCAGGTCAAGCGGAACCAGGCCGATCCTAGGCTCGCTCCTGCGCGGCGCGTCGCTCAAATGCCCGGCTTGCGGCCAGGGCGCGATGTTCCGGCGCTACCTCAAAGTGGCCGATACCTGCCCTCAGTGCGGCGAGGCGCTGCATCATCAGCGCGCCGATGACGCGCCGCCCTATTTCACCATCGTGATCGTCGGCCATGTCGTGGTCGGTCTCGTGCTCGCGGTCGAGATGGCTTACCGCCCGCCCCTTTGGGTGCACGCGGCGTTGTGGCTGCCGCTGACCGTCGTCCTCACGCTCCTCGTGCTGCCGCTGGTCAAGGGCGCGCTGGTCGCCCTGCAATGGGCGCTGATGATGCACGGCTTCGATCCTGACTTTAAGGAAGAAGTCTTGCCGGGCTTCGATGCCGACGCGACCTAGCGCGCCGTCCCGCGCCGCCTTGACTTCCGGCCCTGAGCGAGTAGGTTCCGGCCGGATTTGCTTTCGGCGTTATCGAGGTTAGAGATGGCCAAGCCCGTCACCCAGAAGATCAAGCTCGTCAGTACGGCCGGCACTGGCTACTACTACGTGACCAAGAAGAATCCGCGCAATCAGACCGAGAAGCTCGTGTTCAAGAAATACGATCCGGTCGCGCGCAAGCACGTCGAATTCAAGGAATCCAAAATCAAATAGGAAGTGGACCGTTCGCCGGTCTGATCGTCGGCCCCGCGGCCAAGCGGGCTATTTAGGTGGCCGGCCGAAGCGCGGCGCTAACGAGGAGGCCACTCAACCGCGCTCCGGCCAGCCGAACCCTACGGACCCAGGAGATGCGGCGGACCTGAGCAATTCCGCAGGGTTATCTCTGATGAAGAGGAAAACGGGATGCGGGGATGCGCTCGGAATCAGCACGGTAACCCCCTACCCCTTTTTGCCTCCCCGTCGAATTCAACGAGACAGTCAAGCCATAAAACAGCCCCTACAGGGGCGAAATCAAGTCTATTAATGCGCTTAATACGATAAAATGCGAGGCATTGTAAAGCCTTAAGGTTAAGCGCTCAGGTGACACCTCAAGTCTCGGGTCCGCCTCAGCAAACACGATCAGTCTACGGATTTGGCCTGGAGTGATTCGATAAGTGGCGCGGGCGCCGGAACTAAGCGGCGTCGGCAACCACCCGGTTGCGCCCGTCGCGCTTGGCGCAGTACAGCGCCTGGTCGGCGCGCTTCAGGATAAGCTCGGGCGTGTCGTCGGCAAATTCGAGCGCCGCGACCCCCACGCTCGCGGTCACCTCGAGGGTGCCGATCCTCTCCCCGGCATAGAATGGGGCGGCTGCGATGCATTGGCGCAGCCGTTCGCCGACGAGATAGGCCTTGGCGAGATCGGTGTCCGGCATCACGACGACGAATTCCTCGCCCCCGAGGCGGCAGGCGAGATCGATGCCGCGAATATTGCGGCGCACGCGCGCGGCGAACTCCCTCAGCACCGAATCGCCTGCGTCGTGGCCATAACTGTCGTTGACCGCCTTGAAATAGTCGATGTCGAGCAACAGCACCGACAGCGGTTTGCCGCGTTGCGACGACTCTTCGAACAGGGTCTTGAGGTGGCTAGTCATATAGCGGCGGTTGTGGAGCGCCGTGAGCGGGTCGAGAATGGCCATCTCGACGGTTTCTTCCAGCCGCATGCGCAAATAGTCGGTGTAGCGCTTGCGCTTGATCTGGGTCCGCACCCGCGCCAGCAGCTCGTTGGGATCGACCGGGCGGACGATGTAGTCGTTGACGCCCATATCGAGGCCCCTGAGCAGCTTGGCGTCGTCACCGGGCTCGATGATGATCATGATCGGCAGATGCCGTGTGCGGTCGAGCGAACGAACCTGCGAGCAAAGCCGTAAGCCGTCGGCGTTATCGAGGCTCAGGCTTACGATCATCAGATCGAAATTGCCGTCGGGCAGCCGCAGCAAAGCGCGGGACGGATCGGTCTCGCGCTCGATGTGATGCTCCTCCTCGAGGGTGTCGATGATGCGTTCGGCCGAACGATCGCGGTCTTCCACCAACAAAATACGTCCGCCGCGTCCGAGCTGATCGAACCTGATCCCAAGGGTCGCGGTGAAGCCCATCTGCTCCTCGGTCGACGCGCGCATGAGCATCTCGTCGGTGAGCATCTTCAGCCGCGCGACGTTCTTCACTCGCGTGATGAGGGCGAGGTCGTCGACGGGTTTGGTGAGGAAATCGTCGGCGCCGGCCTCGAGCCCCTTGACCCGATCGGACGGCTGATCGAGCGCCGTGACCATGATGACCGGGATATGCTGAGTACGCGGCTCGGCCTTCAGACGCCGGCACACTTCGAAGCCATCCATGCCGGGCATCATGATATCGAGCAGAACCACGTCGGCCCGCTCCCGCGCGCAGATATGCAACGCTTCGGGCCCGCTCCGCGCCGTGCGCACTTCAAAATATTCGGCCGTCAGCCGCGCTTCGAGAAGCTTCACATTGGCGTCGACGTCATCGACGACAAGAACGCGTGCGGTCATGACTCGCTTACCGTGCTTCGCCGATGAACTGCCTGACCGTATCGAGGAACATCGACACCGAGATCGGCTTGGAGATGTAGGCTTCGCAGCCCCCTTCGCGGATGCGCTCTTCGTCACCCTTCATAGCGAAGGCGGTGACCGCGATCACCGGAATCTGGCGCAGCTGATCGTCCTCCTTCAGCCACTTGGTCACCTCAAGCCCTGAGACCTCCGGAAGTTGGATGTCCATCAGGATGAGATCGGGGCGATGCTCGCGCGCAAGAGCGAGCGCCTCCATGCCGTTCCGCGTCTGCAACGTCTTGTAGCCGTGGGCGTCGAGCAGGTCGTGGAAGAGCTTCATGTTGAGCTCGTTGTCCTCGACGATCAGCACGGTCTTCGTCATCGGCCTCGGCCCTGGCGATTCGGTTGGCCCATGATGGGCGAACTCATGGTATTGCGCCATTGTGCTCGGAGCCGGTCTAACCCTCCAAAACATTATGGTTCGCTCCCATCCTCCGCGGCCGACAGATTTCACCGTAAACCTGTAACCAATTTCTTTAGATGCTCGGCAAAGTGGCCGGGAATCTCGGAAATTTTGCCGGTCGGTCGCCCAAAGTGGACTCATGACGTAGCCCGGAAATCGGTGCTTGGCCCGTCAGTTGTCCACAGTTTCTGCTGGAGCTCAGGGACAACCGCTAGGGGTGCCCTTTGGGGCACTCTGTGGCTTTGAGATATTCGAGCGATGTTAGTGTGCCGTGGATCGAGAAGTCGCCATAGTCGATGAGGAGCTCGCGGCTGACACCGTTCTCGTAGAGCCGGAAATCGATTTGATAGCTGGGCGTCAGATCGTCGCCTTTCGGCTCAAAATAGCCGATCGATACCGGCCATGACGCAAGCTCGCCCAACCCCTTGTCCTTGGCCACCGCTTCGAGCTTGGGATCTGCGCCCGGTGCCACCATGGTGCCGATGAAGGCGGTCGTATCGTAGACCTTCCGGCCCTTTTCCGAACCGTCATAGATGCGGGCTTGAAACAGAGCGAGGCCGGCTCGGGCTGCCTCGATCAAGGCAAGACTGTGCTGGGTCGGAAACAGCACCGGCCCGGCCAGATCAAGCTCGGCACGCGCCGGCTGGCTGAGATTCACCTTGACCGCTTCATTGGGAGTCTCGCGCACTGCGCGGCCCATGGTGACGTCCCCGAGCTTGTCGTTCAGATACTGCGTCGACTGGAAGCGGAACTTTTGACCGTCGCCCTGCTCCCACGTCGAGGATCTGAGATCAGTAAGGTTGGTCTGGCCTTGGGAATCGGTCATCTGCGTGACCATACGCATATTGAGCGAATAGCCGTCGCACTCCGAGCCGGTAAACTCGAACACCATGCGGCCATCGATCCCGGTAATGCCGGACGCGGTGCGGGCATCATCGAGCGTCATTTCATAGATGGCTCGGTGCGCCACGAGCCGGTTCGGCTCTTTTGCTGCCAGCGCCAGCGCCTCACTGGTGAAACCGCCACCGAGCAGAGTGGTCGCAAGCAATACAACCGTCGAACGGTGGCAAAGACCGGACATGCCTTCTCGCGTCTACTTGGTCCGTGGCGGGCAATCAGCCGACGGTAGGCGTTTTTCGCACCAACCGCCGCGCCGGACAAGGGCCGCGTAAAGACGCCAGCCGCTTGCAGGATGGGCAGATTTGCTTGATGGTTTAGGACCCTAGCGCAAGACGCTGATCGACGATTGGAGGCGACATGGCCGGAGAGATCGAAGCACGTCTGAAGGCGCTCGACCTCGTTCTTCCCGAGGCCAAAGCAGCACTCGGCTCATACGTGCCCTATCTTCACCTCAACGGCCAGCTCGTCGTGTCAGGTCAGCTCCCCCTCAAAGACGGCAAGGTCGCCGTCGCCGGCAAGCTTGGCGCCGAGGTCGATGTCAGCCAAGGACAACAGGCCGCGCGGCTCTGCGCCATCAACATCCTCGCCCAGGCCAAGGCGGCGCTGCGCGATCTCGATCGCATCGTGCAATTGCTGCGCTTGAACGGGTTCGTCAATGCCGCGCCGGGCTTTGCCGACCATCCCAAGGTGCTCAATGGCGCCTCGGACCTGATGGTCGAAATCCTCGGCAATAAGGGCCTGCACACGCGCATTGCCGTCGGCTGCGCGAGCTTGCCGCTGAATGCCGCCGTGGAGGTCGATGCCCTCTTCGCGGTAGATTAGGTCCTTCTGCCGGGCGCGTCCTCATGGCCGAACTTTATTGGTTGCAACGGCCGATCGCCCATCGCGGCCTCCACGATGCCGCCAAGGGCATCGTGGAGAACAGCGCCTCTTCGGTCCGAGCCGCCATGGGCGCAGGCTACGCCGTCGAGGTCGACCTGCAATGCGCCGCGGACCATGTGCCCGTGGTGTTTCACGATGCGACGCTGGACCGGCTCACTGAAGATAGCGGACCGGTCTCCGCCCTGAGTGCCGATGCGCTGTCCCGCATTCGCTTGCACCATAGCCAAGACTGCATCTTGTCGTTTCCCGCTTTGCTGGCGCTCATCAACGGACATGTCCCCCTCGTGCTTGAAGTGAAAAGCACCTGGTCGCGCGACGGCAAGTTTGAGGCAAACATCGCCCACAGGCTCGCGTCCTACCCCGGGCCTGTAGCGGTGATGTCGTACGACCCTTATGCGCTGAAAGCCTTTCGCGAGATCGCGCCTCTCTTGCCGCGCGGACTGGTCGCCGAGCGGTTCGACGATGAGAGCCATTGGTCGCAGCTCACGGTTTGGCAGCGGCTCGCCATGCGCAACCTGCTCACCGCCGCCATCGCCTGGCCAAACTTCATCGCCTACGATATCGCGGCGCTGCCGGCGGTGGCGCCCCTCACCGCGCGGTTCTTATTCGGATTGCCGCTTCTGACCTGGACGGTGCGCACCGAGGAAGAGCGTGCCCGCGCCTTGCGCTATGCCGACGCCATGATCTTCGAGACCATAAGACCTTAGCCATGGGCGATATCGAGCAACCCTCGACCTATGCCAATAACGCAAACCCGGGTGAGCCGGTGCTGCTGCGCGTCGCGTCGCACATCGCCGAGGTTTCCGCCGCCGACTGGGATACCTGCGCGGGAACCGCCGCGGGCCGCCTCCGGCCGGATAACCCGTTCATTTCGCACGCGTTTCTCAAGGCCCTGGAGGACAGCGGATCCGCCACGGCCGAGGCCGGCTGGTTGCCTCAGCATCTGCTCCTCGAAGACTCTACGGGCGCGCTTCTCGGCTGCATGCCCTGCTATCTGAAATCTCACAGCCAAGGCGAATATGTGTTCGATCATGGCTGGGCCGACGCCTATCTCCGCGCCGGCGGTCGCTATTATCCCAAGCTGCAAGTCTCAATTCCCTTCACGCCGGTCACCGGCAAACGCCTCCTCGTCAGGCCAGGCGACGGCGAACAAGATCGCAAGGCGATACTGTTGCAAGCGGCGATGCAGGTGGCCGACCGGCTCGGCGTGTCCTCGCTGCACATCACCTTCCTCACCCGCGAGGAATGGCAGCTTGCCGGCGACATGGGTCTGCTCAAGCGTACCGACCAGCAGTTCCACTGGCGCAACGACGACTATCGGAGCTTCGACGATTTCCTGGAGGCGCTCACCTCGCGTAAACGGAAAGCGATCAAGAAGGAGCGCCGCGAGGCGTTAAGCGGCGGGATCGAGATCGAATGGCTGACGGGCCGCGACATTACCGAGGCGCATTGGGACGCTTTCTTCGCCTTCTACATGGACACGGGCTCGCGCAAATGGGGCTCGCCCTATTTGACGCGGCCTTGCTTCAGCCTGCTCGGCGAGAAC
>JADMIO010820082.1_pt1 | contig 12841 bp, 11 predicted proteins | sample 8958161 | NCBI WGS metagenome assembly JADMIO01 (sample SAMN16585339, study PRJNA669376) | soil metagenome | isolation source: Crop rotation soil | place: USA: Cullars Rotation, Alabama | collected 2011 | reverse complement strand
CGCGACAACTTGTCCACGTGGAATTCTAAGCTTAGGATCCCAATGTGCTGGAAAGAGCTGCTCGGCGAGTCCATCGTGGCGATTTCGCCGGCGCAGCGGGCTCGGATCAGCTATCTCGCGGAAGGTCATCCCCTGTATCGCTGGATGACCGTCGACGGTCTCGAGCGGCTGGCGCGGCCGTTCTATCCGACGTGGGACGGCGAGCTGTTTCGACAGATCATCGAGCACTTCGAACTGCCCCGGCGTGTCCGGGTTCGCAAGTTTTCCAAGGGGCAGCAGGCACAGGTGGCGCTGGCACTGGCGGTCGCTCCTGATCCGGAACTGCTGATCCTCGATGATCCGACGCTCGGCCTGGACACCGTGGTGCGGCGCGACTTTCTGGAATCGATGATCCAGGTGATTCAGCGCGGCGGCCGGACGGTCCTGTTCAGCTCGCACATCTTGGGGGATGTTGAGCGCGTGGCGGACCGGATCGGCATCATGGTCAACGGCGTGCTGCGCGTCGACTGCGCGACGGACCACTTCAAGGAGTCGGTGCGCAAAGTCGTGCTCGAGTACGACGGCGCTCCGCCGCCGTATCCACTGGAGCGGGGCGTGGTCAGCGATCGTAGTGCGGAACAGCGACGAGAGTTGATCGTCGCGAACTATGACGAGGAGCACCGCGCGGCAGCGGAAAGCACCAGCCCGCGGGCGGTCCACGTCCTCGAGATGAACCTTGAGGATTCGTTCATTGAGTACACACGCGGGAAGCGGCCGAGGCTGCCGGTGTTCTCAGAACCAAGGTCACGGACACGCGCGGCGGTCGGGATGCAGGATTCACGGGAATGACCAAACAGCAGCAGCCAGGCTACGAGGCGCCTTCATGTATCGTGCATTAGTCCTGAAAGAACTGCGGGAGACGTGGTGGCTGGCCGCTGCTGCGTTCCTGTTCCTGATGAAGGCTGCATTCAGCGATTTCGGAGTGCAGATCCTCGAAGGATACTCGCTCGTTCGGTGGCAGCCGCCATCGGAGCCGCGGCTCATCCCGTTCATCAACGGTGAATTGCTGGAGTACCTCGGGCTGACCATAGGCGTGCTGGGCCTGGCGCTCGGGTTCTGGCAGACCGTTGGCGAGGATGTCCGCGGGACGTGGCCGTTCTGGCTGTATCGACCGCTGAGGCGGGAGCGAATGATCGGGGTCAAGGTCGCGATCGGCCTGGCGCTCGTCGCCGCCGCCGGTGCGGTTCCCATCCTGCTGAGCGGACTCTGGTTCAGCCGACTGGGGACACGCGCAGCGCCGTTCTACTGGTGGCAGACGGGAGCAGCGTGGCAGTTTGCGATCGTGGGGCCGCTGACGTACCTCGGGGCGTTCTACAGCGGATTGCGCGATGCACGATGGATCGGTACGCGGCTGCTGCCGCTGGCGGCGATTGCGCTGTGGCTGCTGTTTCACGTGGAGATCTTCTGGGAGATGTCTCCCGCCATCGGATTCTGGGTGACAACGGTGTTCGATCTGCTGCTGCTGGCGGCGATCCTGGATGCGGCGCGGGCGCGCGACTTCAGTTGAGAGGACGATCATGGAATACAAAGCCAAGTTGCCTGCGATTGTGAGCGCACTGCTGCTGACGATCGCGGCAGCATGTGTCTGGGCGTTCGGAACCTACATGGTGGTCGAGTCGTACGACGACTACGTGAAGCACCAGCGGCCGCAGCCGTATCATCCCTACGAACGTGTAGCGGTGTCGCCAGAGGGGACGCCCCTCATTGCGGTGAACAATCATGGAGGTAACGACGTCGAACAAATCCTGAAGATCGATCGAAGCGCTATCTCGCGGGAGACAGTGCCCGCCATCGCGCAGCAGGCAACCCTGCCTGAGCACCGCGAACGAGATACGGGGGGCGGGCGAAGACACGGGAATCGGTTCGTTCTGCTGGAATATAAAACGAAGTCGACCGGGGAGCCGGACGTACGTCCCGAGAACTGGTACTTCGTTTTGAACGATGTGCGGACGGGTCGCGGCTGGCTGGAAGGCTACGACCGGGCGACACGCGAGCGGATCGGTTTCATCGGACGCAACGGGTTGTCGGCAGAGCCTCCGGCGGAGTCCGATCAGTTTGCACCCGCGCCGGGAGAGCTGCTGCGGGGGACGTACCAGCGATGCCTGTTGGAGTGGCAGGATTTTTTCAGGATCTATGGTGATCACAATTCGTCGGCCGTGCACTTCGACGGAAAGTATCCCGTTTCCCTCCGCGAGTGCCTGATCCTCGACGATGCGGGCGTCCATCTCATTGATCTTCAGGCGCGGACGGCCTCGGTGCTCGTGCCCGGGCCGGTGGAATCGATGGCGGCGGCAAGTCAACTCGAGCCACTGCCGGAGGGCTTCGTGATCGACGACCCGCAGGATCACTGGAAAGAGGATCGACGGTATCTGCTGAAGATTCGCCTGGCGATCCGAACGAAGGAATCTGTGCAACTGTTGGACCTGGTCCGGGATCAGCAGCGCGAGCTGAATCTGCCGACAGAGCTGCAGACGAAGCCAATCGATCTGATGCTGTTGGGCGACGGAGGGGCGGTCGCGAGGACGTCGACAGTCGTGCCGCTCCGAAGCGTGGGGAACGGACTCGACGCGGTCAGAATGCGCTTGACGTGGTTCCAACCGGATGGCCGGGTGGCGCGGCAGGAGGACGTGGACTACTGGCGGAGTTCGTCGACGTTCAGCGCCGAGGCCGGAATGCTGATGGCGAACGTGGCCATGCCCGCGCCGCTCGCGAGCACCATATTGGTGTGCTTGAACACTGCGTTCATGTCGGATGACGCCGCCGCATCCGGATTCTTGCAACGCTTGAGTGCGGTGATCCGTGCGATGTGGCCCGGGATTCTGCTCGCCCTCGCCAGCGGACTACTCGGCTGCTGGCTGCTGGAGCGGCATCGACGCCGTCATCGGCTTCCGCGCGATATGCGCTGGCTGGTGTTTGCGTTCCTGCTCGGAGTGCCGGGATTCGTCGGCTATGTCTGGCATCGTCGCTGGCCGCCGGTGCAATTGGCTCCCGCACCCGAGTTGACGGGGATCGAGATCGTCGCTGCCTGAGGCGTTTGCCAACGGACGCTGATCGGGTATGAACGGGAACTTCATGTGGTGTCGATCTCGAAATCGAACACCCTGAGTTCCGGATTCCCGATCTGAGCGGCAGCGATCTCGTGGTGGATCAGCGTCTCGCAGATTCCGAACGTCCGACCAGCGTCCGCTGGAGTGTGTTCGCCATCGCGTGCGGGACATCGTGGCTGCTGTACTTTCATCGGTACACGTTCGCGCTTATCAAGCCGGAACTGCAGGAGGAGTGGGGCCTGGGCAAGGATGAACTGGGCCTGCTCGACAGCGCGTTCTACACCAGCTATTCGCTGTTCCAGATTCCGCTCGGCATTGCCGGGGACGCGCTCGGCGTCCGGCTGATGCTGACACTGCTGGTCTTGGTGTGGTCGTCCGCTTTGGGGCTGCAGGCGTTCGCGCCCTCGATGAAGGTCCTGGCCGCCTCGCGTGCATTGCTCGGACTGGGTCAATCAGCTGTCTACGCCTGCCTGAGCCGTGTGACCCGCAACTGGTTCCCCGCACAGTTGCGCACGTCCCTGCAAGGATGGATCGGCGTGTTCTTCGGGCGCGTGGGGGGACTGAGCGCCAACCTCATCTTCGGCGCACTGCTGATGGGTACGCTGGGCGTTGACTGGCGAACGCTCCTCTACGCCTGCGCCGGAGTCGGCGCGGCGCATGCGGGTCTCGTGTGGTACATGCTGCGCGACCGGCCGGGTGAACATCCGAGTGTGAATCCCGCCGAAACGGCGCTGATCGAAGGAGAAGCCGCCAACGGCACTGCCGCTCCGTCGTCTCGATTGACGATGCGCCAACTGTTCAGGATGACGAGCGGACGGTCGCTGGCGAACCTGCTGGCGCTCAATGTCCAGACAATTCTGAGCACGGCGGCCGATACGCTGTACTCCGACTGGATTCCGCTGTTCCTCAAGGACGTGTACCTGTTCGATTCTCAGCAGCGGGGGCTGATGTCGGCGCTGCCGCTACTCGGGGGGGCGATCGGCGGAACGCTCGGCGGGTGGCTCAACGACAGGTTGATTCGAGCGACCGGCGACCTGCGGCGCGGGCGACGAATTGTCGGCGTCGGTGGTAAGGGGATTGCTTCGGTGCTGCTGCTGGGCGCGCTGCTGGCGTACGACCAGCCGGTTGTGTTCTGCACGCTGCTGTTCTTTGTGAAGTTCTTCAGCGACTCCGGGCTGGCGACGACCTGGGGGACCGTGACGGATATCGGCGGCAAGGCGACGGCGTCGGTGTTTGCGTTCAACAATGCCGTGGCGGGAATCGGCTCGATCATCGCACCGGCGGTGTTCGGCGCGATGGCGGCAGAGTTCGGATGGAAGCCGGTATTTGTTACAGCCGCCGGGTGCTATCTGCTGTGCGGACTGTCGTGGCTGTTGATTGATCCGCGGATTCCGATCGTGCAGGAAACAGCAACTGTCCCGGACACTCGCCGAGACGGCATCGATTGACGGACGCGGCTCTACGAGTGTCCGGGACAGGCAATGATGCCGGCACGGACGACGAGCACCGCTTCCCAGCACGGCCCGGGGCGGCGTTCGCCGCGGCAGTCGATGAGTGGAGCGGCGGAATCGCGCTGCGTGAGGGCCGTGAGATCGGCGCACGAGCCAGGCGCGAGACTGCCGATCTCATCCGGCAGTCCGAGGATCGCTGCCGGCCTGGCGCTGACGCGGGCGAAGACGTCGTGCTCAGTCATGCCGGCCGCGCGGAGCTTGCTCATCGTGCGCGGCAGATCGTGCGGCGGGTCTGAGCCGATGTGGCGGTTGTACTGGTCGGTCGAGATTGTGTCGGGGAGGAAACCGTCGGCGATTGCCGCTTCAGCGATGCGAAACGAGAAGCTCTGCATGCCGTGACATGCATCGAACAGGACGCCGCGCTCACGCGCGGCGCGGACCTCTGGCCGTATGTGCCCGTCGTTGTCCACGATGCTCCACTCACCGTCGCGGAAGAGATACGTCACCACGTCGCCGGGACGCAGCAGATCGAGTTGGTCGCGGATTGGCCAGTCTGAAGGATTCCGGAGACCAACGAGCAGCGGCTTGCGGGCGCTCACCGCGATCTCCAGTCCGCGCTGGAGAATCCATTGGGGATCGAGTGCGCAGGATTCGCGGCTGAGATTGATCGAGATGCCCCAGATGGATCCGCCGCTATCGGCAATTGCTCGAGCACAGGCATCCGCATCAATACAGTTCGCATCGCGAAAGCACGGTCCGCCCGGCGGTTCGCCGAACTTTGACAGGTTGAGGGCCAATTGAACTCGCGTGCGGCTCGTAGCGATGGTTTCGTCGCGGTAGACGGGCCAGTTGTCAGCACCGGAGTCCCCCTGGGACATGACGGTCGTCACACCGCGCGGCAGGAACTCGACGTCGGGATCGACGCCATACTTCGATCCGCTCCGCGCGGGATGCGCGTGGAGGTCAATGAGTCCGGGAAGCAGCACGGCGTCCGGAAGATCGATGACTTGTCGGGCTGACCCGCCAACATTCGGGCCGCTCGCCACAATCCGGCCGTCGCGAATCGCCACCGCGCCCGGTCCGTCGAGACCGGTTCGAGTGCAAACGACTCGTCCCGCGCGGATCAGAAGATCGTGGTCAAGTTGCGGCATGGAAGCGATCAGAATGGAACGCAGATGACGCAGATTCAAGAGATGACCGCAGATCTCGAAGAAGTGTCAAAGGCACATACGTCGAAACGAACTTACGCGAGTTCGAAAAGAAGGAAACACAGAGGCACAGAGGACACGGAGAGAATATGCAGGAGGCGTCGAAACGCCATCTGAGCTCTCTGAATCTGCGTCAATCCGTTTCATCTGCGTCGATCTGCGTTCCATTCTTCTGCCGCGAGCGTTCCATTCGTCCGCGACGAGGGTATCGTACGCTCACGCCATTCCGAGAGCATCATCATGTCCAGTCGTGCCGCGACCGAATTTCGTTACGAGAAGCTGACCTGGCCGGAGATCAACGATGCGATCGCCATGAACAAGGTGTGCATCGTTCCATGCGGGGCTGTGGAGCAGCATGGCGATCACCTGCCGCTGGACGTCGACCTCGTGTGTCCCGGCGGTATCGCCCGGGGCGCCGGAGAACTGCTGCCGTCGAAGGTGCTCGTGCTGCCGATCATCAGCTACGGCTACACCGGCCATGTGATGGATTTCCCGGGCACGATCAACACGCACTATGAGACGTTCATCCGCATGGTGCTGGACGTCACGAAGTCGCTGGCCTACCACGGGTTCAAGAAGATCATTCTGCTGAACGGACACGGTTCGAACATGCCGAACCTCGACCTGGCGGCGCGGCGGACAAACCTCGAGACCGACGCGGAGTGCATCCTGATCGCCTGGTGGCAGCTCCTGCAGATCGACAAGTCGTTCCTGCCGGGCTGGCGACAGAGCACGTTCCCCGGCGGATGCTCGCATGCGTGCGAACTGGAAACCTCGCTGTATCTGTACCTCGACGAGTCCGGCGTACGAAAGGACCGGATCAAGAACCACATCAGCACGCTTAACGACGGCAACCCGTACATCTGGGGCGACCTGCTCGGCAAAGGTCCCGCATCGCTGATCTCATGGACCAGCACGTATTCGCCTCGCGGCGTGATGGGAGAGCCAGAGCTGGCGACGCGCGAGAAGGGAGAGCGGGTGTATCGCGAAGCGACGCAACAGCTCGCCAACATCGTCGAGTTCTTCCAGGCGCGGCCGCGCGACGTGAGAGAACGACACCAGCAGAGCGAGCCGACGATGCCGATCCCGTGGGGGCAGTTGGATGCGATTCCGTGAAGAATGGAACGCAGATGACGCGGATTTAAAGGGATTTTCGCAAATAAGGAAGTGGATGTTCAGGCCAATGCTCTGAGCGATGAAGATCAGTCCTCGACTTCACGCCGGAAAATCGCGACTTTGATCTAGGCAAAAATACATCGTGCATCTTGTGGAAGAGCCTTCTGGTTCCTTGTTTGTAATCTGCGTCAATCCGTTGAATCTGCGCTTATCCGCGTTCCATTCGTCAGACGACGACCATGAAGATCACTGCTGTTGAGCCGTTGCATTTGCGAGTATCTGTCGTCGAGGAGATTCCCGACGGCACGCTCGACGTACTCGTTGTGCGGATTCATACCGATGCCGGGATTACCGGTGTCGGGGAGGTGACGAGCCAGTCGTATGTCTGCAAGGCGTGCTTCGATGCTCCGCGATCGGCGGCGCGGCGGCATGGGCTGACGTCGATTCTGGTCGGCGAAGACCCGCTCGATGTCGAGCGGCTGTGGGAGAAGATGTATTACCAGACGAACCGCTACGGCCGCCGCGGCGCGGCGATCCATGCGATCAGCGGGGCGGACATCGCGCTGTGGGACATCCGCGGCCAGGCGCTGGGGAAGCCGGTGTCGGAACTGCTGGGAGGGACGCATCGCACGACCGTGCGCGCGTATGCCAGCGTGTTGTTCGGCGAAACTCCGGATGACACCGCGTCGATGGCCGAGCAGTTCGTCGCGATGGGGCTGACGGCTGTGAAATTTGGCTGGGGGCCGTTTGGCAGGAATGCCGACACGGACGTCGCGCATGTTCGCGCAGCACGCGAAGTTCTGGGCGACGGTCGCGAACTGATGGTCGACGCCGGGCATGCTTGGGATGCCGACACTGCACTTGCCCGTGCCAAGCTCCTTGCTCCCTTCAATATCGTCTGGCTGGAGGAGCCGCTGTCGCAGGATGACCGTCGCGGGTACGCGAAGCTGTGCCCGCAGTCTCCGGTGCCCATCGCTGCCGGCGAAGGCGACGTCACGCACTGGGACTTCGAGGACCTGATCGAGCGCGGAGTGCACGTCGTGCAGCCGGACGTGGCGTTCTGCGGTGGGCTGACGGTTTGCCGACGTGTTTCCGACATGTGCCGTCAGCATGGCCGTCGGGCGGTTCCACACTGCTTCAGCACCGGCATCAACCTGACCGCGTCCCTGCACTGGATGGCCTCAGTCCCGAACGGCGATCTGGTCGAATACTGCCTGCGGCCGTCGCCGCTGATGCGCAAGCTCGTGAAGAATCTGCCGCCGCTCGTCGACGGGCGGGTGCCGGTGCCCGGTGGTCCAGGGCTCGGGATCGAACTGGATGAGCAGATTATCGAGGAGTTTCGAGTGCGGTGTTGACGCTGGTTCAACCACCCCAAGGGGGTGGGACTCGACAGCCCAGGGTCGCGAGCAAAGCGAGCGCACCCTGGGTATTGGTTGTCGGAGAACCGTGCCCTGCAGGGGCACCACATCGCAGTGAGTGGCGGCCCTTCAGGCCGCAGCCCATCGGCGCTCCATAACCCAGGGCCGCGCTGCTCTTGCCCTGGGCTGACGAGCTTGAGTCCTTCAGACTCGTCCAATCACCATCAGGTCATCGGGAGGATGAGTTCTTCGTCGCGCAGGGCGATGACAGTCTTCTCGAAGGCAGCGGTAGCAGCGTCGACGTCGGCGGGGCAGTGTGCGGCGCATGTGACGCCGCCGGTGGAGCTCATGTTGTCGACGCCGGCCGAGCGCATCCGCAACTGGTATCGCGCGATCAACCGGCCGGACATGCCTTTCAGCCGTGCGGCTTCGGTCGTGTGCAGGTCGCTGCGGGACCTGGCCTCGCGTACTCGGCCTGGATCGGTCTCGAAGTAGACGTGGTACGTTGATGCCGACCCGTACACGTAGCCGGCGATGCCTTGTCGTTCGAGGATGTCATCCCACGCGGACCGCAGCTGCGTGGCGGCGGCGTTCGCTGCTTCGATGGCGGTACCGTCCGCGACGCGGCGAAGAACGGCGATACCGGCGGCGGCCGACGGCGGCGCGGCGTTGAACGTGCCGAAGTGCACGACCCGCTGGTGGCGGTCGTGATGTGCGTCGCCGGTCATATCGAAGACGCGCATCACCGGTTCGCGCCCGGCGACGGCCCCCCCCGGCATGCCGCCGGCCATCACTTTCGCAAAACAGCCCAGGTCGGGAGTCACACCGTAGAGCTTCTGCGCACCGCCGGAACTGAAACGGAAGCCGGTGACGACTTCGTCGAAGATCAATAGCACACCTCGACGGGCCGTTGCCTCGCGCACGCCGCGGAGCCAGTCGACGTTGATTGGGACACGGCCCCACGAGGCGCCCGACGGTTCGAGGATGACGGCAGCGATGTCGGGATTCGCGGCCAGCGTTTCATCGAGCAGGTTCAGGTCATTGTCGGGGATCGTCACGAGGCCCTGGCGAATGTGCGGCGGGACGCCGAGCGAGCCGTCGGCATCAAACGGGGGATGAAACCCGTGGACAACATCATCGTGCCAGCCGTGGAAATGGCCGGCGAACCGGAGGAGGCGGTGGCGACCTGTCGCGGCCCGCGCGATGCGGATCGCGAGCAGCGTCGCTTCGGTGCCGGAGTTGGTGAACCGGGCTCGTTCGGCGCAGGGGATCAGTTTCTGGACCAGTTCGGCCCACTCGATGTGCAGTGGGTGGTCGTTGCCGAAGTGCGTGCCGAGCGACGCTGCGCGGGCGATCGCCTCGACCACCTGCGGATCGGCATGTCCGAGGAGGAGCGCGCCGTTGCCCATCAGGAAGTCGACGTACTCGTTGCCGTCGATGTCCCACTTGCGTCCACCCTGCCCTCGCTCGATGTAGATCGGCGATGGGAGCGCATAACGGAGATCGTGACCGACGGCTCCGCCCAACGCCTTGCGGGCTCGTTCGAATAAAGCAATGCTCTTCGGCCGCCGCGCGGCATAGGCAGCGGTCAGTTGGTCGTTCGTCATTGATCTCGATCCGCGTGCCTGCGATCTGCGGCCGGCAGCAATGGCATGCCGGTGACGGACGGCTATTATAGCCGTCACTGTCCTCTGTTCCCTATCCCCTGATCTCTGCTCTCCCCCATGCGACCCAGCGGCCGACGGCAAGACGAACTTCGCAGCATCACCATTGAGCGCGGGTATACGCGCTCTTCGCCCGGGAGCGTGCGGATCCAGGCGGGACGGACGACCGTGCTCTGTACGGCGTCGATCGACGAGGAAGTCCCCCCGTGGAAGGCGGCACGGCCGGACAGCGGCGGCTGGCTGACGGCCGAGTACAGCATGCTGCCGGGGAGCACGGCGCCCCGCAAGCGGCGCGAGCGGTCGCATGTGGACGGGCGGACGAACGAAATTCAGCGGCTGATTGGACGGAGCCTGCGGGCGGTGGTCGACATGCAGGCGCTGGGACGACGCACGGTCACGATCGACTGCGACGTGCTTGAGGCGGACGGCGGCACGCGGACGCTGAGCATCACCGGAGGATATATCGCGCTGGTGGATGCACTGAGTTCGATCACTGCTCCGGACTTCGATCGAAGCCGTGCGCTGATCGGAGCGGTGGCCGCGATCAGTGTCGGAATCGTGGGGGGAGAGCCGGCACTCGACCTGGAATACATCGAGGACAGCCGGGCAGATGTGGATTTTAATGTGGTGATGACCGGGGCTGCCCGGTTCGTCGACGTACAGGGGACGGCGGAGCGGGGGACGTTCGACGATGCGCAACTCGCTCAGATGATGTCGCTTGCGCGCGGCGGCATCCGGCAGTTGTTCGAGCTGCAGCGGGATGCGCTTGGGGAAAAATGGCCTCTGGACACGATTCAGGGGTTCTGATAAAAGCCCGCCCCTCTCCTCACTTTGTCTCAAGTTTCCCCTCGAACTTCCCTCCAGAACGGTCCCGGCGAGCGCCGGGGAGTCGGCCGATCTTGTCGCCCAAGGATGGCGCCCTGATCGTGTACAGGCCGAGTTGCTGTTCTGCATTCACGGCTCCATGCCACAACGGAGTGTGTCATGTTCCGCCCTCGGAATTATGGACTGGCGGTCCTCGGATTTGTCGCAATGATGGCCAGCGCCTCGATCGCGCAAGCGGCTCGGATCGAGGCTGATCCGAACAAGCCTTATACACTCACCAGGGACTTCGGTCCCTGGATGGTGATGGTCGCCAGCTTCCATTCAACCGGGGAAGACGGCGAAACCAAAGTCGGCAAGACACCGGAAGAAGCGGCGCATGAACTCGTGATCGAGCTGCGGCAGTGGGGAATCCCGGCCTACGTGCACGCGGTGAATCCCTCAGCCGCGCCGGTGGCGACACAGGACAGTGTCGGCCGTGCGGTCCGCAAGCGGAATCTGCATCAGACCCGTTCGATCGGCGTGGTCGCCGGCAATTACAAGTCGATCGACGACCCGACCGCGCAGAAGACGCTGAAGTGGCTGAAGGAGTACAACCCCAAGTGCCTGCAGAACGGGGTCGTGTTCCAGAAGACGGAAAAGCGCCCGACTCCGCTGGCGATGGCCTTCATGACGATGAATCCGCTGATGCCTCCGGAGGAAGTCGCCGCCTACCGCAACGTCGACAACTTCGTATTGAAGCTCAATCACGGTGAGAGCAACTCGCTCCTCGAGAATCCCGGCAAATTCACGCTCGTGGTCGCGACGTTCGCCGGTCAATCGGGCGTGGAAACGCCGCTGGGATTTGGAGGCCGAATTGGAGAGTCCTTCGATGACAAAGACGTGAAGAACGACCTAGACATCGCGGCGGAGCAGGCCCGCGTCCTCTGCGGCACGATGCGGCAGGTTGAGAACGTTGACGCGTACGTGTGGCACGATCGTTACCAGTCGGTGGTGACGGTCGGCGCGTTCTCGTCCGTGAACGACTCCAGCATCGGGGCGATGAAAGCGCGCTTTGGCGCCAAGCAGCAGGTGAACGCCCTCGTGCCGCGGTACAACAATTCCGTGCAGGTGCTGGCGATCGACGCGCAGGGACGGAAGATTCCCTTTGACCAGAGCCTCGGCGGCCTGAGCACGGGCAGTGGAGCATTGCCGGAGGGCTTCCGGATCTGGGCATACGATCCGAGTCCGCAGGTGATGGCCGTGCCGAAGAAGCGCTGAGATCAGAGATCGGAAGTCGAAAAACAAGAACACCCCGGCTGCATTTGGGCAGCCGGGGTGTTCTGCATTCGCGACGCACATTTGACGGGCACTGACGTCTTGCGTCTGGCGTCTGTCGTCTCTTAGAAGCCGAGGCCGAATCCATCGAGTGCTGAAGTGCCGACCGTGCCGTCCTTGATGTCGAACATCGTCGGGAACTGGCGGGCCCACTTCTTGTTGGCGGCCGGGCAGAACTGCCGGCCGTTGCCTTCAATGGCAGCGACGCCGGGGATGCGTGCCGCCAGGCTGGCCGAGTGCAGGAATGAGTAGCCGGGACACGTCAGGTCCTGCACGCACAGGAACATGCCGAACTTCTGTGCGGCCGCGGCGGCGAACAGCGCCTCGGTGTGCCCTTTGCAAGCCTTGAGTGCCACGCCCGTGTAGCCCTGTTCGCGGGCAAGCTGCAGGGCTTCGTAGTCGACCAGCGATTCGTCGATGACGATTGGCTTAATCTTTGCCGCCTCGTGCATCCGGTTTTCCGGATGGGCCTTCAGATCGCGATGCGTGGGCTGTTCGATGTACTGGATGCGCTCAAAAGCCGCCGGGTTCTTCTGCTTGATCTGCTTCAGGAAGTCCAGCACGTACTGCACGCTGCTGCACTTCTCGTTGAAGTCGGCGGAGTAGTGCCACGTCGTGCAGCCGCGCTTGGCCTGCGCTTCGGACGCGACGCGGTCGATTGCCAGTACGCGGTCGACGTCCCAAGCAAGATCGTCGCCATTGAGCTTGATCTTCAGGTGGGTCAGCCCGTTATAGGGAATCCACTCGGCGAGGCATTCCGGGAGCTTTCCAGCACAGTGGGATCCGAAGCTTGGAATTCACGTGACTTGAAGTCGCGGC
>JADMIO010023066.1_pt1 | contig 12841 bp, 12 predicted proteins | sample 8958161 | NCBI WGS metagenome assembly JADMIO01 (sample SAMN16585339, study PRJNA669376) | soil metagenome | isolation source: Crop rotation soil | place: USA: Cullars Rotation, Alabama | collected 2011 | reverse complement strand
GACAACTTGTCCACGTGGAATTCTAAGCTTAGGATCCCAATGTGCTGGAAAGCGTTTCTCGCGGGGCGGGGACAGCGGCCAGTCCCTGTGCCGGCTGATGTAAATGCGCGTGTTCTTCTCGTGGATGACGAAGATTCAATTCGCGTTTCGCTGAAGCGTTTCTTCACGCGTCGCGGCTGGCAGGTTTCGGAAGCGCGCGATGGCGAGGCTGCGCTGTCAGTGCTCCGCTCTGAAAACGCAGATTCATTCGCGCTCGTGCTGTGCGACCTTCGCATGCCGGGAATGGGGGGCGCTGAATTGTACGAGCAGCTGAAGCTCGAGTTTCCGCAGTTGATCAAGCGATTGGTGCTGGTGAGCGGCGACGTGGTATCGACGGAAACGGCGACGTTTGTCGCAACGACGGAATGTGCCGTGCTCGAGAAACCGTTCGAGCTGCGTACACTCGGCACGCTCGCTGATGAGAAACTCTCGTCGATGCATCAGGGGCAATAGGAAAGCCGCATAGGGACGAGCGGTTTGCGCGCTCGTGATGCAGCGCACGCGCCGCCCTGTACGCTTTTCTCCAGAGCCGCTACAATTTCGGTGCTATCGGACTGGATTCTCAGGAGGAGAGCCGCGATGTTGCGACGAACCCCAGGCAGTACCCCCACGCAAAATCCCCCCGAAGTTCTCGAGGGGATTCTGGTTTATCCGAACGGCGTGCGGCAGCGCGTTACAGGCGATCTCGACTACGGCTTCAATAACCCGAATTCCGGTGTGACTGAACCCCGGCGGTTCTGCATTTACACGTTCACCCACGCGGACACCGATGTGAAAGTCGGCGTCGTTCCGGTATTCAGATCGGACCTCGACAATGTCGAGGGCGCCGTGACGGCGCGCCTCGAGTCACGCACTGGAGCCAAAGTCGAGCCTGCCTGAACGTTCCTACTTCGCGATCTGAATCGACACCGGATCGCTTGTCGGAAATGATTCCTGGAGTGCCTCATCGAGCCGGTCTTCGTCGTTGCGCCCCGGCTGACCAATCGGCGTGTCGGCCGCGTGCAGGTCGTGCGTGGCGGGTGTCATGGGCCCCGGGCTTTTTGCCTTGAGACGTTTGGAAATGACGCGATACGTAATGAACGCAGCCGCGCTGAACGCGGCCCCCGCGAGATACGGTGCGCTACGATTGATCCAGCGACGTGTGGTTTTGTCCATGGGTTTCTGCGGGTAACGGGTAACGGGTAACGGGTAACGGGGAACGGGGAACGGGGAACGGGGAACCGATCAGTCGGGCTATAACTCCGCTTCTTCGAATTCTTCCTCTTCTTCAAGTTCCTCTTCGTCATCTTCTTCTTCGCCGTCCCCTTCGTTGAGCACCGCCTGCGGGTTCACTTCGTTCTCGGCGATCTCGGTCAGCGTTTCGTCGGCGGTGCGTTCTTCCTCGAGGGTTTCGTTCAGAATCGCAACGACATCTGAGAGTTCGAGGAGCTCCGCGTAGGCGATGGCGCAGCCGTAGCCGGCCATCTCGTAGTGTTCGACTTTTTGCGCGGCTGCAATGATCGCGGCGTCGCGAATGGCCTCGTTTTCGTGTTCGAGCGCCTCGCGTCCCTCCTCGATCAGCCCTTCCATGGCGGCGCAATGCTTTCCACCGGGGCGTTCGCCCAGCAGCTCGAACGCTTCCCGCAGCCGCTCGATCTGCTCCTCGGTTTCCGCCAGATGATTCTCGAGCGCCTCCGCCAGCGCCGGAGAACTCACCTTGCGCGTCAGTCGCGGAAGCGCCTTGACGAGCTGATTCTCGGCATTGAAGAGGTCGCGCAGGTTCTCAACCAGAAGCTCTCTCATCGTGTTCGCCATGGCGTTGCTCCTCGGGTGGGTGTTCGTGCGCCAGCGTACGGGAGTGCGCGTACACGTTCAAACCGGGTCAGTTCCAGGGAGTTTTTTCAGTCGAGGGCTGCCACCGCCCGCGGGCGCGCGGGGAGCGCGGGAATTGTGCGAAGGGGAGTAATTGGCGTCTTGTGAACTCCGTCCAGGGCCACGATCTCGTCGCCCCGGATCATTCCGTCGAACGCGAGCTCAGCCACTTCGTCGAGGTTGTCCAGCGCGGCGCGGACGCAGGTCACGGTGACCGACGTTCCGTCGAGCTGCTGGTTCAGGTCACGCGAATACTGTTCGATGAATGCGGATGTGGCCGGGTAGATGGGGGCCATCTGCACCGGATCATCTCCCTGAATCACTGTGATGGTGAGAATCCGTCCCCCACCATTGGCAACCATGTCGCCGGCGACGCGCTGCGTGAGCACGGTCAGCGCTTCGACATTCACGCGGATGGCCCGGAGCTGCGCCGCCAGGGTGCGGGCCCCGAACAGGTCCGAGTCTCCGGTCCAGGATTCAGTCACAAGTACGTCAATGCGCGGACGCCGACGCGAAATCGCCTCGTAGAGACGCATCGACGAGCCGGCCACGCTCAGATCGGCGGAAAACGTATCGATGCTGATTGCCGGATATTCGGTGGCCAGCTCCGCTTGCGTAAGCGTCAGCTCCATGTCTCGCTCGGACACCAGAATCAGATTGTATCCGGCCCGCGCCAGACGCGAAGCCATGGCCTTGCCGATTCCCGACGAACTTCCGACGACGAGGGCGTAGCGGGTAAGCGATGAGCGTGCGTCCTGAATCATTGGGAGCTCCGGGGAAAGAAAAAGGCACGATTGCTGCCCGTGAGGGCGAATCGTGCCTGCGACTTCGTCGGCACAGAGTCTGATTTGAAATAGCGTGCCGGCGTACGCGCATACTTCACCGGAACGCTGCAAATGTTCCCGGCCGATTATTCCATGAAACCGCGCAGTGTCTCGATGGTATCCGCCTCCGACGCCGGCTTGTCCGTGCGCCAGCGGAGCATCCGCGGAAAGCGCACGGCAACCCCGGATTTGTGCCGGGAAGATTTCTGAATTCCCTCGAAACCGAGTTCGAAAACCTGCTCGGGCTTGACGTGCCGCACAGGTCCGAACTTTTCGATGGTGTTCCTTCGAATCCATGCGTCGAGCTCACGAATCTCCGCGTCGGTGAGGCCGGAATAGGCCTTTGCAAAGGGAACGAGCGTGTCCCCGTCCCATATCCCGAACGTGTAATCCGTGTGTAACGATGCGCGTCGTCCGTGCCCCGGCTGTGCGTAGATCATGACGGCGTCCACGCGGTAGGGCTCGAGTTTCCATTTCCACCAGCTTCCTTTGCGCCGGCCCGTGCCGTACGCGCTCCCCGACTCCTTCAGCATCAGCCCCTCCGCGCGCATCTCCCGCGAGCGGCTGAACGAGTCACGCGCGGCGTTCCAGTCCGTCAACGAAATTGCGGGGGACACGATAAGCGCCGCGGAGCCGATTCCCGCAAGCAACTCCTCCAGACGTGCGCGGCGCCACGCCAGCGGCTCCTCGCGAACGTCGCGGCCGTTCAGCTCGAGAAGATCGTACGCGATGAGTACAACGGGGACTTCGCTGAGAATCTTCGCCGAGAGCTTCTTGCGCCCGATGCGCCGCTGCAGCTGGGCGAAGGGAAGGGCGGCCCCATTTGTCCACGGCATGACTTCGCCGTCAAGCACGGTACCGTCCGGGAGGTGGGTTGCCGCCACAGCAATCTCGGGAAAGCGGTCGGTCGCGAGCTCGCCGCCGCGAGTCCATATGTACGTCTCCCCTTTTCTCCGTATGACTTGGGCGCGAATGCCGTCCCATTTCCACTCCGCACGCCATTCCGCTGGGTCCCCAAGCCCTTCGAGCTCGCTTTCGATGGGATACGCAAGATAGAACGGGTATGGACGCGAGACTTCCGCATCCTGCGTATCTGTGGCGACGAGCGCGCTGAACGCCGCAGCCGATGGTTCCCATTTGCCGCTGATGCGATGCGCGAGTACGTCTTCAGTGATGCCACTCGCCTTTGAGAGAGCGCGCAGGACGAGGGACTCGGACACGCCGACGCGCAATTCGCCGGTGGCCAGCTTGTTCCACACGAATCGGTCGACGCCGTCGAGCTCCCGCCACGCATCCTGCACCGACGTGCGCTCTTCCTCTTCGGTCATGGATGCAAGGCCGAGGAGGCGACCCTCGACCCATTCGGCGAGCGACAAGTTGCTCGATGATGTTGCCGGCGGCAGGAGGAGCGCGATCGTTTCGGCGAGGTCGCCGACAGCATCGTAGCACTCGCTGAAGAGCCAGTCCGGCACGCCGGACAACTCCATCGCCCAGGCGGCAAGCTTGCGAACGCCGATGAGTCTTTTGGGACGATTTCCTGTTAGGAAATAGACGGCCCACGCTGCATCGGCGGGGCGGGCCACGCGAAAATACTCCGCCATCGCAGCAACCTTTGCGTTGGTGCGGGTCGTTTCGTCGAGCGCACCATAGAGCTGCGAGAACGTTCTCATGCGCCGGCCACGGCCGTGAGCATCGCATCCGCGGCGTCTTCGCCTTCCCAGCGCGCCGCAACCGATTCGGCTTCGAGCCCGCGCTCCCGCAGCCATCGAACGAGGGGATCGCGATATCCGTGCGTGACCCACACACGGGATGCACCGCTCTCACGTATCGTCGCGAGGAGCGACGGCCAGTCAGCGTGATCGGAGAGGGGGAATCCGCGATCGAGGGAGCGCCGCCTGCGTGCGCCGCGAATCTGCATCCACCCCGATGCGAAGGCGGTGGAGACATCGCCGAAACGGCGGAGCCACGCCGAACTCTGCGCCGATGGAGGCGCGATGATCAGACTTCCCGCGAAATCGTGTCCCTTCGGCATCTCCATCGCGTACGTCGTCGGTGCGAGCTCGACGCCACACGCGCGATACACGCCATTGATTCTTTCGACGGCACCGTGTGTGTAAATGGGACCGACGGGATCCGCCTGCAGTCCGGCGATGAGCCGCTGCGCCTTGCCGAGTGCATACGCGAATACGACGGACGCGCGATTGTCGCGCCGGTTCTGCAACCACCAGTCGCGAATGCCCGCAAATACTTCCGACTGCGGACGCCATCGGTAGATCGGAAGACCGAACGTGCTTTCGGTTACGAACGTGTCGCAGCGGACGACTTCGAATGGCGCGCACGTGGAATCGGGTTCGGTCTTGTAGTCTCCGGATACCACCCACGTTTCGCCACGATGTGCAATTCGAACCTGCGACGATCCCAGGATGTGTCCGGCCGGGTGCAGGGAGACCGAGACGCCGTGCACGGTCGTCGTCTGTCCCCATGCGACGGATTCGATATTCGCTTCGGGTCCGATGCGCACACGGAGAAGTGCGGCGGTGTCCTTCGACGCCAGATACGCGCGCGAGCCGCCAACGGCATGATCCCCATGTGCGTGCGTGATCACCGCGCGATCGACGGGCGCCCAGGGATCGATATGGAAATCGCCGGCCTCGCAATAGAGGCCCTGCTCGGTGTTTCGAAGCATGAGTGAAAATAGACCCACGAATGAGTGGCAGGCGTTAGTTTATCGCCGCGAATGACCTCACAGACCCGGCTCAACGCGGCCCGTGGCGCCTACGTCGCCATCCTGCTTCTCGCGACGCTTTCGGGACTCGGATTTTCCCCCGATCTCGCTGCAGCAGGAGAGCATCTTCGCCGGGCGCTGAGCTTCAATCTGCACTGGCGCGATGCGATTGACGGCGTGCGCAACGTGGTGCTGTTCGCGGGATTCGGATCTGTCTGGATCATCACATCAGTGAACACCCGGTTGCTCGTCGGCGTGCGCCACGCGACGATCATTGGGTTCATGATCAGCGCGACCGTCGAAGGGCTGCAGTGTTTTTCGAGCGTCCGCGCCGCGAGCGGCGCGGACGTCATCACGAATACGGGAGGCGCTTTCTTAGGCGCGCTCGTCACAGCGGAATTCATTATCGCCCTCGCGAAGTCGAAGGGTGCAAAATCGTATCTCGGTATACCCGCATTTGCCGTTGCAGGTGGCTACGCTGCCGGCGCGCTCGCGGAAGCCCTGACGCCACTGTTTCATTCGAATGCGGTGATGGGGGTCCCCGGGGGCCCCATCGTACTCCTCCGCCTCGCTCTCTCGGAGGCGCTCCCTCTTTCGTTCGAGGAGATTCAGTTCACGAATCTCCTGCTGTTTGGCGCCGCAGGTTTTCTCTGCGCGATGCTCGCGTCGGAAACCAATCGCCTCCGCCGTATCGCCGTCGCCATCCTCGGCGCGATCGTCATATGCCTCACGCACGTGTCGCACGGACTGTTCGGTCTCCCGATCCGGTGGGAGGCTGTCGTCGTCGACATCCTCGGTTTCGTGCTGGGTGTAGCGGCTGCAAAGCGGTGGCTCGGGCCGCTATCGACTGTTTTCCGTGGCGCCGCGCGGGCGCGCGCGGTGTACGTCGCGTACGTCGTGCTCCTCCTGGCCTGGTCGTGGCGCCCGTTCTTTCCGGAATGGGACTGGTCAGTCATCCGGAGCCAGTTCACCGTCGTGCGATTCATTCCCCTCGCCTCGCTCTCCATCCGCGGCGACATGTTCAGCGCGGTGCACGTCGGGCAGCAGTTCTTTCTGTTCTTCCCACTCGGCGCGATGCTCGCCGTGTGGCCGCTGCGACTGCGTGGACGATGGTCGAATCTCTGGCCCGGTGTGTACGTCGCAATCATCGCCGAACTCGGCCACGTGTTCGTGCAGGGGCGAAGCTTCGATATCACCAACGCCCTGATCGCCTGCGCCGGACTCGGCATCGGCTGGATCGTCGTTCGAAGATCCGGATACGCTCCGTACGGTGAAGCTCTGGTCCCGTCGTAGCCAGTTCGAGCTTGTAGCGCCATGGGCATCCATGTTTTGCCGCGGAATACGCGGCAGGAGCGTTAGCGGCGACGGTCGTTGCCATTAATAACAACCAAAGCAAGAAACGTCCGCTCCGCGGTACTCCGTCTTTTTTTTCGCGTATTCCGTGTCCAAACCCCCAAGCCCGGCGCAAAGGAGCATGCGTTCGTCCCGGGTCCCCTTGCACAACTACAGGAAGGGTCTTAGGATCGCTCCTGTAGACGTGCAAAGGGGAGCGCATGACCGGACGGATCGACCTGCCGCAGGGGACACTGGACTTGCTGATACTCAAGACGCTCTCGCTCGAGCCGATGCACGGGTGGGCGATATCGGAGCGCCTTCGACAAGTGTCCCGCGATCATTTTCTCGTGCCGCAGGGATCGTTGTATCCGGCGCTGCATCGCCTGGAGCGGCGCGGATGGATCGCCGCCGAGTGGGGGGCGTCGGACAACAACAGAAAGGCCAAGTATTACCGGCTGACGGCGGCGGGGAAGAAGGAGCTTGCCGCTGTGAGCAAAGCCTGGACACAGATGACCAACGCTGTCGGCCTCGTCCTCGACATGGCCTGACCGGAGACTTCATAGATGATCGCGAGAATCCTCAGCGAACTGCGGTTCCGTATTCGCGCGCTCGTTCAGCGCAACGCCGTCGAACATGAGCTCGACGATGAGTTGCGATTTCACATCGAGCGAGAAACTGAAAAGCTCGTCCGTGAAGGCATTGCCCCAGCCGAAGCGGCGAGAAGGGCCCGCGCAGCCTTCGGTGGTGTCTCCCGCATCAAGGACGACACCCGCGATCAGCGCGGTGTCACGCTCATAGAGCAGACGATGCAGGATGTGCACTATGCCTTTCGCGGACTTCGCACACGAAAGGCATTCGCTGCGGGCGTGGTCCTCACGCTTGGACTCGGAATCGGCGCGAACGCGACGATGTTCGGCATCGTGGACCGCCTCCTGTTCCGCGCTCCGCCGGCCCTTCGCGATCAGAGCACCGTGCATCGCCTCTATCGGCACACGGTGGACCAGAACGGGCCGCGCATTGACAGAAACTTTGCGTTCGCCACCTACCTCGATCTCAGGAAATCCGGGCAATCTCTCACTGACGTCGCCGCGTTTCAGACGCGAAGACTTGCCGTCGGTCAGGGAGAGAACGTCCATGAAGTATCGGTGACCGTCGCCAGTGCATCGTTCTTTCGTTTCTTCGATGCCAGGCCCGTCCTCGGACGCTTTTTCACCGAGGCTGAGGACAGTGTGCCCGTCGGGTCACCGGTCGTCGTGCTTGGCTATGCGTTCTGGCAATCGGAGTTCAGCGGACAGAACGTGATCGGCCAGAAGCTGCTCGTCGACCGCACTCCCGCGACGATCATCGGTGTCGCGCCGAAGGACTTTGTGGGAATGACCGACCAGGGCGTGCCGGCGCTGTACATGCCCATCACGGCGTATGCGTACTCGATGCGCGGAGCGCGATATCCCGGTACGTATTCGTGGTCATGGCTGGAGCTGATCGCGCGCCGCGCGGACGATGCAACGATTGACGGCGCAGAAGCTGAGCTGACCGCCGGATTCGTCAACAGCTGGCGCAATGCATACGCGCTCAACAAAGCGTGGGGGACGCCGGACTCGGCGAAGGTGCGCGGTGAGCTTGCACCGATTCAAATAGCGCGCGGTCCACAGGCCGGGCGGAATTCGCAGGTCGCGCAATGGGTCAGCGGCGTCGCGCTCATCGTTCTCCTCATCGCGTGCGCGAACGTGTCCAATCTCCTTCTTTCGCGCGCCGTGAGCCGCCGTCGCGAAATTGCCGTGCGCCTGGCACTGGGAGTAAGCCGGGGGCGACTGACACGCCAGTTGCTGACAGAGGGTCTCGTGCTCGCCATGCTTGGCGGAGTTGCGGGCATCGCAATCGCACAGTGGGGCGCCGCGGGACTTCGTCACTGGTTCCTCCCACCGGAATTGCAGGCCGGCGTACTCAGTGACGCGCGGACTCTGATCTTCACGGCCCTCGCAACACTCGGCGCTGCAGTGTTCACCGGTCTTGCCCCTGCGTTCTATGCGCGCCACACCGACGTTGCGGGATCGCTCAAGGCCGGCGCGCGTGAAGGTACGTATCAGCATGCAAAGACGCAGACTGCCCTCCTGGTATTTCAGGTGGCGCTCTCGGCTGTGTTGCTGGTGGGCGCAGGTCTGTTCATGCGCAGCCTCAACAACGTGCGCGACTACCGGCTGGGTTACGACGCTGACCGCGTCGTCTTTGCGGGCGTGAATCCGCGAGGAATGCAGCCCGACTCCGGCACGATTCGCGACATCGAGAACAGGATGCTGGCGGGAGTGAAATCTTTGCCCGGCGTGACACACGCAGCGCTGGCCGCCTCTATTCCATTCTGGAGCAACGAAGGACGCGGACTCTGGGTACCTGGCGTTGATTCGGTGAGCCGCCGCGGGCGATTCGTGTTTCAGGTCGGCACTCCGGACTACTTCGCGACGATGGGAACAAGAATTCTGCGTGGTCGCGCGTTCACTGATGCAGATCGAGCGGGCACACCGCTCGTAGCGGTGGTCAGCGAGGGCATGGCAAAGGCGATCTGGCCCGGGCAGGAGGCCATCGGCAAGTGCATCAAGATCGACGCGGATACGGTGCCGTGCACAACCGTGGTCGGCATTTCGGAGGAGATGCACCTGCGGAGTTTCGCCGACGCGCGCGAATATTCGTATTTCATTCCAGCGGCGCAGTTCGCGGGAATCCTCGATCCACAGCTTCTCGTTCGTGTCGATGGGGAACCGCGCGCATTCGTCCCCGCCATACGCGCCCGGCTGCAACAGGAGATGCCCGGCACGGCGTACGTCAACGTGATGCCCCTCGCCGCACTCGTAGATCCGAACCTGCAGTCGTGGAAGTTCGGCACCACGATGTTCGCGGCATTCGGCGCCCTGGCGCTCGTTCTGGCCGGCATTGGTCTCTACAGCATGATCGCGTATGACGTTGCGCAGCGAACGCGCGATCTCGGAATTCGCATTGCGCTCGGCGCGTCCATGTCGCGGGTGGTCCGCTTCGTCGTTGGCCGTGGCGTGGTCCTCATTGCACTCGGCGTAGTCGTTGGGGGTGGCTTCGCGCTCTGGGCCGCCCCATGGGCCGAGTCGCTGATGTTCAATCAGCCGACCCGCGATCCCATCGTCTTTGCGGGCGTTGCCTGCGTTCTTCTTCTGGTAGGCTGGGCCGCCGCCGCCGGACCGGCTTTCAGGGCGTCGCGCGTCGACCCGAACATTGCACTGCGGGGGGACTAGGACCGAAACGGCGGACGATTCCCCGAGTCCGGTGTAGTAAAGGCGATGGTCGGAGTGGCGCTGCCGCCAGTTCAAGACTTGGACGGCGGGACACCCCGGTGACTATCTTGGCAACTCGCGCGACGACGCGCCGCCCGACCGCCAGTACCGAACGCAGTCGCGATCGACTGCATCGCCTTCAGTCGCCGGTGGCATGGACAAGAAAGACGCGGATAACGCCGACAAGATCGACAGGTGTGCGACGCCCTATAAGGCTGTCGTGCCTGGCGCGCGTCCCCATCTCGATGTCGAGGCGTGGCTTGCATCGATTGTCGAGTCGTCCGATGACGCAATCATCAGCAAGGACCTCAAAAGCACGATCCTGAGCTGGAATGCAGGGGCGGAAAGACTGTTCGGCTATACCGCAGAAGAGGCGATTGGCCGGCCGGTGACGATGCTCATGCCTCCGGACCGGACCGACGAGGAAGCGGGGATCCTCTCGCGGATTCAGCGCGGGGAACGCATCGACCACTACGAGACGATTCGGCGACGGAAGGACGGCAAGCTCCTCGACATATCGCTGAGCGTTTCACCTATTCGCAATCAGGATGGCGTAATTGTCGGCGCGTCGAAAATTGCGCGAGACATCACGGACCGGAAACGCGCCGAGCGCGCATTGCTCGAAGCCGACCGTCAGAAGAATGAGTTTCTGGCCACGCTGGCGCACGAGCTTCGCAATCCCCTCGCTCCAATTCGCAATTCACTGCACATCATGCGCCTCACGCGCGGCGACATGGCGATGGTCGACCGTGTGCAGGGGATGCTCGAGCGGCAGGTTTCGCATATGGTACGCCTCGTCGACGATCTCCTGGAGATCTCGCGCGTGACGATGGGCAAGATCGATCTGCGGATGGAGTCGGTCGACATCGAGGCAGTCGTCACGAGTGCAATCGAGACGGCAAGGCCCCTCATCGACGCGGCGAATCACCATCTCACGATTACGCTCCCCGATCATCCGCTCGTCGTCGATGGCGACGCGGTGCGGCTGTCGCAGGTGGTGTCGAATCTGCTGAATAACGCTGCGAAGTACACGCATCCCGGCGGCAACATCTGGATCACCGTCACGCAGCCGGGCGACCACGTCGAGATCTCCGTGCGCGATGATGGCATCGGTATTACCGAAGATCAGCTGCCGCGAGTGCTCGACATGTTCACGCGCACCGATCGCGGAAAGGAGCATTCGCAGGAGGGTCTCGGCATCGGGCTCGCACTGGCGAAGCGTCTCACGGAAATGCACGGTGGCCGCATCGTCGTGAAGAGTGGCGGTCCCGATCGGGGCAGTGAGTTCATCGTTTGCCTCCCGGTCTCCGTTCGGCCGCCGCTCGATGCTGCAGATGACGCCATGCTCAACCCGCTGCGTGCTGTCGCGCCGCGCGCGCGCATTCTCGTGGTCGACGACAACCAGGACGCCGCGTCGAGTCTCGCCACGCTTCTTTCACTTCTCGGATGCGAAGTTGCCGTCGCGAATGACGGCGGCACCGCGCTCGCGCTGTTCCAGTCGTTCCGTCCAACGCTCGCCCTTCTGGATCTCGGCATGCCCGGGATGAGCGGCTACGACGTCGCGCGTCAGGTGCGCGCGATGCCACAGCACGCCGCTGTGACGCTCGTTGCGCTGACAGGATGGGGACAGGAGGAAGACCGGCGCCGCACACGCGAAGCTGGTTTCGATCACCACCTCGTGAAGCCAGTTGATCTCGACGCGCTGCAGTTACTGCTCGCCGATCTCCCCGCGCGCGCGTTGCGTTTTGCGAACGTGAAGACTGCGCACGTCTAGCTCGGACGTATTGCGAGTCCGCCCGTGTTGGGCACGATATCGGTGGCGCGGTCAGTCAGCCCGAGCACGCCGACGATGCTGAAGCTCCCATCGTCGCCGCCAAGGAGTTGCATCGGAATGCGGACGACGACGGTGTTGCCGGAGTACGCCGAAGTCACGACGGTTTCGCCGCTCGGCGCAAGAATCGACGCCTTTCGCGTTCCGAACTCGTCGAACAGATCGAGGATAAAATCGATACCGAGCGTTGCCGTTGCGCCGAAGGCGCCCGACTCAGGTGCATTGCCGGTGCTGACCCGGTCGTCGATGTCGAACTCGATAAACCCGTAGAGACCTGCCGGTCCGCCGAGTGTTGCGTCTGAAACGGGGCCTGCAAATGTCAGCGTGAGAATCAGTGAGTCGCGCTTGAAGTCGCCACGTATGCCCGTGAGATCGAGCGCCTTCGCGGCGGGAGGTCCGGAGTAGGGAAGCGTGTCAGCCGCAGGATCTGCGAGGTTGAATGCCAGGATGCCTCCATCGGGGGCGATGGCCGTCGCGAGAAATCCGACGAGACCGACGCCACTGACGGAAGCATCGAGGGCCTGCGCGGCGAACGTCTTGCCAAGGGTCCACGATACGCTTGCGATGCCGGACGCGTTTGTCGTGGCGGTAGTGGTCGAGACACTTCCGCCCCCTGACGCTACGGCGAATGTGACGACGACACCCGCGACGGGATTCCCGGCGTCGTTGGTGATGATGACCGCGGGTGCGACGGAGGTCGGCTGCCCCATGATTCCGGATTGCGTCGCGCCCGCGTGAACGGCGATGTGTTTTCCGCCCGCGGGCGTATCGCCGCCGTCAGGTCCGCTCGAATCAGATGAACAGGCTGAGAAGGTGGCGAGAACTGCGAGTCCCGCGAGACATCTTCGCATGGACCAAACCTAAATCAGCGACGTTTTCGGGTGCAGACTTTCCAGCACAGTGGGATCCGAAGCTTGGAATTCACGTGACTTGAAGTCGC
>JADMIO011721486.1_pt1 | contig 12843 bp, 8 predicted proteins | sample 8958161 | NCBI WGS metagenome assembly JADMIO01 (sample SAMN16585339, study PRJNA669376) | soil metagenome | isolation source: Crop rotation soil | place: USA: Cullars Rotation, Alabama | collected 2011 | reverse complement strand
GCGACAACTTGTCCACGTGGAATTCTAAGCTTAGGATCCCAATGTGCTGGAAAGATCGACTGCGCGAAGGTGCGCTCCTTCCGACCTACACGTCGAAACCGCTCGTGACATTCAATGGCGCGGCGATGTTCGGCGAGCTCGCCGTGCTGCGCTGGCTCGAGGTCGACGGCTGGACCGGCGTATGGCTCGACACGATCCATGGGCGCAAGGCGTGGCGCGGAATGCCAACGACGTCGTCGCCTGTGGCTCTCCCGCCCGACGCACAGCAGCTCTACGATCGGATCCTCGCGGCAAACGGCGGCCGAGCGAGCGGCTTCTTCGACGTGATGGCGTGGCGCGGCGGCCAGACGATCTTCGTCGAGTACAAGGGCCCGGGCGACCGCGCGAAGAAACACGAATCATTTTGGGTCGAAGCCGCGCTGCGCAGTGGCGTCTCCGAGAACGATCTCATCGTCGTTGCGGCGGTTGACGCCTGAGGGTCGGCCGGGCATCGGACACGAAATCAGCCAACAGACACTGCGTATTCATGGGGGGGCGCGGGTGAATCGACCATCCTCGCGGAAGTCGCTATCATGGAAATCGTGCATACGCCCTTTGCGCACGATAGCTCCACTATCTTCGGCTTCGGCTTCCGCTTCGGCTTCCGCTCCGGCTACGGCTACGGCGCCCGGTCGTCGGCTTGGCTGCCCGCTTCGGTCGGCGGCCTGGCTGCCGGCTCGGCTAACGGCGATTGGCTGAACGCCGAGCTGGTAGCAGGAGGCAAGGCCGGTAGCCGCGCTGGCAGCGGAAGCTGGGAGCGAGACGGGCGACCGGGCGCCGAAGCCGGAGCCGGAGCCGGAGCCGGAGCCGGAGCCGGAGCCGGAGCCGAAGCCGGAGCCGGAGCCGAAGCCGAAGCCGAAGCCGAAGCCGCAGCAGTGTCGCACTCACCGCGCGCGATGAACCTTCGCCGCCACGAACCTCCCTTGTCAGCAACTCAATTCATATTCTCTCAAGTGGCCATGACACGCCCGTATGTTCTCGCCGAGACGACCTGGAAAACCGTGGACGCGACGCCCTACGCCGTCGCGATCCTGCCCTGGGGTGCGACCGAGGCGCACAACTATCATCTGCCTTACGGCACCGACAACATCCAGTCGGAGCAAATCGCGATTCGCGCGGCGGAGCGCGCGTGGCAGCGCGGCGCTCGTGTGGTCGTTCTGCCGACGGTGCCCTTTGGCGTTCAGACGACGCAGCTCGACATCAAGCTCACGCTCAACCTGAATCCGAGCACCCAGGCGTCGCTGCTCGGCGATCTCGTGGCGGCGCTCGACGGCCAGCGTATTCACAAATTGCTCATCGTCAACGGCCATGGCGGGAACGACTTCCGCCAGATGATCCGCGAGCTGCAGCCAAAGACGCGCGTGTTTCTCTCGCTGATCAATTGGTGGTCATGTGTCGACGTGAAGCAGTTCATCGAGGAAGCGGGCGATCACGCCGGCGAAGCCGAGACCGCCGCGATGCTTCATCTCGCGCCGGATCTCGTACGTCCGCTGGAGGACGCCGGTCCCGGTCGGGCGCGACCGTCACGCCTCGCGGGCGTGCGCGAAGGCTGGGCGTGGGCTCCTCGTCGTTGGACGCAGGTCACCGCCGACACGGGCATCGGCAATCCGGCCAAGGCCACCATCGCAAAAGGCGAAGCGTATGTCGCGGCTGCCGTGGACCGGATCGCTGGATTTCTCGTCGAGCTCGCGGATCTCGATTTAGAGAACTTATACGAGGGTTGAGGGTCGAGGGCTGGCACCTGGCACCTGGCACCTGGCACCTGGCACCTGGCACCTGGCACCTGGCACCTGGCTCACATCCCGGTCGGATATGTCTCTGGGACTTCCCCGTCGACGTGGATCGGCATGTGTAACGCATCGACTCCTTTCGTGTCCTGGATATACAAAAAGGCATCGTAGCGCCGTGGCACGATCGTCGGCACGTAGTTGCCCCAACGTTCATGGCGCGGGTCGTACACCACGCCGATCGCTCGGTGCCCCATCGGCTCGTCGAGTCCCGTCACGCCACCGTCGTCGGCCCCGTTGAAGACAATCAGCGCGTCGCCGGTGCCGGCCTCGAACATCGCATCCTCGAAGCTCCCCGGCCGCGCCGCCGGCACTCGCATTCGCTCCATCGGCGCACCCCATTCGTCGGCCGCGATCACCGTCCCGCGATGTGTGCCGAAGCCAACCAGCATGACGCCCTCGCGGTCGTGCGCCTGCCGCGTGAGTTGGCCGACGTTCACCATCCCGCCGCGCGCCATGTCGGTGAAGCGCGCGTCGCCGATGTGCGTGTTGTGCTCCCAGACGATCGCTTTCGCCGACGGGCCGTGATGAGCCACGAGCCGGTCGAGCGTCTCCATCATGTGATGATCGCGCACGTTCCACGACGCTGGCCCGCCACGCACCATCGTGCGGTAGTACAACTCCGCGTTCTTGGCGACCAACGCGTTCTGCTCGGCGTTGAAGTAGCTCTCGCGGCCATCGCCGTCGAAGTGCGTCGCATTCGCGCGCAGCTCGCGCAGCACGGCGATCGCCTCCTTCTCGCACGACGTCGGCACGATCGCCGTCGCGCGCGCGTAATCCTGCACGTCCTCGGCGTACGGCTCGAAGCAGTTGTAGGCCCGGCGCGCCGATGCGGCCAGCTCGGGATGCTCGCGCTCGAGAAACTCCATCACCGCGCGCATGGAATCCCAGAGCGAGTACACATCGAGACCGTAGAACCCCACTCGCGTATCGGGCCCTGCGCGCCGGGTATTGAAGTCGCGCAGCCACTCGACGAGATCGACCACCTCGCGGTTGGCCCACATCCATGTCGGCCATCGCTCGAACGCGTGCAGCACGTCCTCGGCGCTGCGACCGGAGTCGGACATCCCTTTTGCGTAGCGGTTGACCCGATAGCAGTCCGGCCAATCGCCCTCGACGGCGATGAACGAGAACCCGCGCTCCTCGATCAGGCGTTTCGAGATCTCCGTGCGCCACGTGTAGAACTCCGACGTGCCGTGTGAAGCTTCGCCGAGGAGGACGAAGCGCGCGTCGCCGATGGCGTCCATCAATGGGTCGAGGCTGCGTGCATCGCCGAGCGGCAGGGACGCACGGCGAAGTCCGGTCAGCAAGACCTCGCTTGGACCCGCGATGTCGGTTTCGTTGTTGTGCGCTCGACGCAACGGCATACGGCCTCATCTCTGTCGGTGAAGCCATGTAGACTGCAAGTTGAAGGCAACCATGAGCGCGTCGCACCCTCTGACCGACAAGGAACGCGCGACGCTTGCCGCGGCGTGTGATGCCTTTCACCCATCGCTCGAGGCGGAGCCGGGGGACGATCAGATTCTGTTCAGCCTTTCGGCGGGCACGCTGGGCGTTCCGGCGGCCGTCGAGGCTGCCGTCGCTTTGCTGTCGACGGCGCAGCGTGGCGAGCTGAAGCAGCTTTTAGCACTCTTGAACAACGCGGCGTTTGGCCTCGGCGTCGCGCGGGTGCCGCGCGCGCTTGCCGCCATGTCACGCGACGAACAGCGGCGCTTTCTCCTCGCGCTCGCGACCAGCCCGATTCCACAGCTGCGAAGCGGCTTCCAGGCCTTGAGACGGTTGTCGAGCTTCATGTACTACAGCGCGACCGATGACCGCGGGGAGAATCGCGTGTGGCCGCGCATTCGCTACGAGCCGTCGACGCTCCCGCCGCCGTCGCCGAGCTCGCATCGGCTGAGTCTGTCGGATCCGAGCAAGCTCACGACGATCGACGCCGATGTCTGCGTGATTGGCTCGGGTGCGGGTGGCGGCGTCGCCGCCGCGGAGCTGGCGAAACGGGGACTGAAGGTGGTCGTGCTCGAGGCAGGTCCTGGGGACCAAGCGGCCGACTTCGATCAGCAAGAGCTGAGCGGCATGCAGCGCCTCTACCTCGACAGCGCTCTGACGGCGACGCGCGATCTGGGCCTCTCGATTCTTGCCGGCGCGTGCCTCGGCGGCGGGACCACGGTGAATTGGCAGACGTGCCTGCGAACGCCGGACGACATTCGCGATGAATGGGCCGATCGCTCCGGCTGCGACGTCTTCACGAGCGAACGGTTCACGCGAGCGCTCGACTCCGTGTGGACCCGCCTCCGCGTGTCGACCGACGAGACGGTCGTGAACGGCAACAACGCGCCAATTCGCAGCGGCTGCGACGCGCTCGGTTATTCGTGGACTTTAATTAACAGAAACTCGAGCGGCTGCTCGCCCGAGCAATGTGGCTACTGCACGTTCGGTTGCCGGATCGGCGGCAAGCAGTCGACCACCGTGACGTATTTGCGCGACGCGCAATGCGAGGGCGATACGGTCATTTTCACCTCGTGCCGGGCGAATCGGATCACGATGCGCAACGGTCGCGCGACGGGTGTGATCGCCATCGCGCGCGACGCCGAAGGCCGTGAGAGCTCTCTCACGGTGCACGCACCGCGGGTCGTGGTTGCGGCGGGCGGCATCGAGAGTCCGGCGCTGCTGCAGCGAACCGGGCTTCCGCTGCGGCACGTGGGACGCAACCTGTTTCTCCATCCGACGACGGCCGTCGCGGGTCTGTACGAGCAATCCGTCGAACCATGGTGCGGGCCGCCCCAGTCGATTCTCGGGGACGAGTTCTCGTCCATCGACGGCAGGTTCGGTTTTCGGCTGGAGACGGCACCCGTTCACCCAGGACTGCTTGCTCTGGCGGTTCCGTGGACCGGTCCCGCCGATCACCGAAGACTGATGCAGCGATCCTCGCACGCGAGCGGGGTGATCGTGCTCACGCGTGACGAAACCGCCGGCCAGGTTCGGTCGCGCCGCGACGGATCGACCGTGATTGATTACACCCCTGGGCAGGCGGACCGAGAGCGAATCATTCGTGGGATCATCGAGGCGACGCGCGTCCACGTCGCCGCCGGTGCGCAAGAAGTCGTCACGCTGCACACCGAGAGCTTGCGCTTTCGTCGTACCGCTTTGACGAACGAGCGCGACATCGAGTCATTCTGCCGGCAGATCGCGACGCGAAAGGTGCACGGCAACCGCTGTGGTCTGTTCAGCGCGCATCAGATGGGAACGTGCCGGATGGGTCGCGATGGGCGAACCGCCGTTTGCGATTCGCGCGGCGAGGTGTTCGGGATGAGCGGCCTGTTCATCGCGGACGCGAGCGCCTTCCCCGCGTCGAGCGGCGTGAATCCGATGATCACCGTGATGGCGCTTGCCCAGTGTGTTGCGGAGACCATCGAGTAACCGTTGCTGGGAACTGCCGGCTCGGCTCCTGCTTCGGCTACGGCGCCCGGTCGTCCGTCTCGCTCCCAGCTTCGGCTGCCAGCGCGGCTTCCGGCCTTGCTGCCAGCTTCCAGCCTTGCCGCCGGCTTCCAGCCTTGCCGCCGGCTTCCGGCCTTGCCGCCGGCTACCCGCTCGGCGTTCAGCAACTCGCGGTCAGCCGAGCCGGCAGCCAGGCCGGCGACCGAAGCCGGCAGCCAAGCCGACGACCGGGCTCCGAAGCCGAAGCCGGAGCCGAGCCGGCAGTTGGCCACCATGGGGCTACGAGTACAGCTCCTCAATCACATCGGCGTATTTCTGCGCCACGACCTTTCGCTTCAGCTTCATCGTGGGGGTGAGCTCTCCTCCTTCGATCGACAACTCGTTCGGAAGCACAGCGAACTTCTTGACGCTCTGCACGCGCGCCAGCCGTTGATTGACGGCTTCGATCTCGCGCTCGAGGTACGCGGCGAATCGCGCGCATTGCGCCGCCTCGGCCGCGGTGCGCGCGGGGCTGCCCGCCAAGCTCGCGACCGTCGGAATCTTTTCGGGGTCGAGCGTCAGCAGAACCGACAGATAGCGGCGATTGTCGCCGATGACGACCGCCTGATTCACGACGCCGATCGATTTGATCTGCCCTTCCACCAGCGCGGGAGCGATGTTCTCGCCGCCGGCGGTAATGATCAGCTCCTTCTTGCGATCGGTGATCTGGAGGAAACCCTCGGCGTCCAACTCGCCGATGTCGCCAGTGTGCAGCCAGCCGTCGGTGTCGAGCGCCTCGGCCGTCGCCACCGGGTCATTCAAGTACCCTTTGAAGATGTGCGGCCCGCGCAGACAGATCTCGCCGTCGGGCGCGAACTTGATCTCGCCGCCGGGAACGGGCGATCCGGCCTTGCCGGTGCGATAGGCCTTCGCGTGCGAGACCGTTGCCGCGGCCGTCGTCTCGCTCATGCCATAGACCTCGTAGATCGGCAGACCGAGCGAGAGGAAGAACTCGAGCGTCCGCTTCGCGATGGGCGCCGCGCCGGTGACGAGCGTTCGCGCGCGATCGAGGCCCATGTTCGTGCGCACTTTAGAGAACACTAATCGGTTCGCCAGCGAGTACGTGAACGGGCGTGGCCTGCCCTGCTGCTCGGCGTAGCCGCCCTCGAGGCCGACCTTACGGGCCCACGCGGCGATTTTCTTCTTCAGCGGCGGATTCTTGGCGCCGACGGCCTCGATCTTCGCCTGCATCTTCTCCCACACCCGCGGCACCGCGAGAAAGTGATGCGGCCGCGCGGCTTTGAGCGCGTCGCCCAGCGTGTCGAGGCTTTCGGCGAACCAGATCGTCGTGCCGAGGACGGTGTTGCTGTGCAATGAGAACAGCTGTTCGGCGACGTGGCTGAGCGGCAGATAGCTGACGATCACGTCCCCTTCGCCCATCGCCACGAGACGCCCGGCTTGCTCCGTGACCCACACGATGTTCGCGTGGCTCAGCATCACCGCCTTTGGCACACCCGTCGTTCCGGACGTGTAGATCAACGTGCACACGTCGTCGGGTCGCTGGGCGGCGATGCGCTGCTCGAGCGCGTCCTCGCCGACGCCATCGCCGATCGCCAGGAACTCCGGCCACGAGAGCACGTCGTCGACATCCGGCTCGCCGTGCATCACGACGATCGCCTTCAGCGCCGGCAGCTGATCCCGAATCGCCAGAAATTTCGCCAGCTGCTCCGCGTTCTCGACGAACGCGACGCGAGCGGCGCAATGCTCGGCGATGTACTGGCATTGTTCCGGTGTATTCGTCGTATAGATGCCGGCCGGAATCGCGCCGGCCGCGATCGCGGCGATGTCGGCGACGAACCACTCGGCGCAGTTGAAGCCGATGATGGTCACGTGCTCGCCCGGCCCGACGCCGAGCGCGATCAGAGCGCGCGCGGCCTGGCGGATCTGTCGGCGATACTCCCGCCACGTGATCGAATCCCAGGTTCCGTTGCGCTTTCGGTACAGTGCGGGCAGGTCGGCGCGGGACGCGGCGGTGCGTTCCAGAGCGTCAATGATGCGTGTCGGCATGTGACGATAGCGAGGCAGGTGGGATGTCCAGACAGTACAGTCGGTGACAGCGGACCGCCATACGCATCGTTAATTTCCGGCCATGCTTCGTGCTCTTTGGCGCAGTGTGGCATTGCTCGTCGTCGTCGCCGCCGCGCTCTCCGCGCAGACCCGAACGCCGCCGCCGGATAGAGCCGCTCCGTCGGCGGCCGACTCGTCGATCGACCCTCTGCATCAGAGGGGAGAGAACGTCACGATCTCCCTCCTCACGATGAGCACCGGCGAACGGATCTGGGAGCTTTTCGGCCACGACGCGATCTGGATTCACGACAACGTCACGGGCCGCGACACGGTGTTCAACTGGGGCGTGTTCAGCTTTCAGCAGCAGAATTTCATCGTGCGATTTCTGCAGGGGCGCATGTTGTACGCGATGGGCAGCGATTCGCTGCCGTGGATTCTGATCGCCTATCGCTACCTGAATCGTACCGTGCTCGCGCAAGAGCTCGACCTCACGCCGGCGCAACGCGACGCTGTGCTGAAGCGCATTCAATGGTATGCGCGCCCCGAGAACGTGAATTACCGCTATGACTATTTTCTCGACAACTGCGCCACCCGCGTTCGCGATATCATCGACGAGGCGCTCGGCGGGCAGATTCGCGCGCAGGCGAACGAGCTGACGGGCACGACATTTCGCTCGCACGCGCTGCGCCTCATGCAGGGCGATCGGCCGCTCGTGGTCGGCGTGGACATCGGTCTCGCGCGCCCGTCGGACGAGAACCTCACCAAGTGGCGGACGATGTTCCTGCCGATGCAACTGCACGACTTCGTCTCGACGCTCGAGGTCCGCGACAGCACGGGTGCATCGCGGCCACTCGTGCGCCGGGAGAGCGTGTTGTATCAGAGCACGCGTCCACCGGAGCCGAGCACTCCGCCGCGGCTCTGGATTTGGCTGCTGTCCCTCGGGGTAGTGATCGCCGGACTCTTTTTCTGGCTCGGCCTCAGAGCGATGGCGGGAGCGCGGTGGGCTCGCCGCACGTCCGCTCTCACGGTCGGGCTGTGGACGCTAGTCCTGGGTCTCGTCGGCACCGTCGTTGCGCTGCTCTGGGGCGTCACTGACCATTCCGCGGCGCACAACAACGAGAACATCCTGCTCTTCAACCCACTTTGGCTGGTGCTCACGGTACTTGCCGCGAGCGCCTTATGGACGGGTCGCCCGAGCCGTTGGGCGCGGATCACGGCGCTGGGCACGGCAGGCCTGGCGGTCATCGCGCTGCTCATGCACGTCGTGCGTCTTTCGGCGCAGGACAACCTTGCCCTCGTGGGCCTGATCCTGCCGCCCGCGCTGGCGATCGTGTGGCTGTTGATTGCCAGGGGCCCGGTGCCAGGTGCCGGGTACCAGAGCGAGCGGAAGGCGCGGAGCTGACGCCTCCGCGCTTCGTTGCGGCACGCGCGGGCACGGGCCAGTGACGCAGATCATTGCCGCATGATGCGCAAACGCTCATCATGCGTGCGAGATCGCTGTACGAATTTTCCTCAACGGGTCCGTCGACGACGACGGACGGAAGGTCGTGCGCCATGGCGTCCACCCTCGAGTACGCAGCCGCGGTCGTCTGTGCGCAATGCGGCACGCGCGGCGTCGGCCGGTTCTGCGGCAACTGCGCTTCTCCGCTCAGGCTCGATGACGAATCGGTCTCGGGCGAGCTGCGATCGAAGATCAGCAAGCCGCTCATCGGATTTCTGTCGTTTCTCAAGACGGCATGGTTGGTCATCCGATCGCCGCGCGTGTTCTTCAAGAGCTACGTGACCGCCGCCCCGCCGCTGAGCGAGCTCACGTTTCCGCTGACAAGCCTTTGGCGACGGGTTTCACCGAAGCCGCAGCGTGTCATGCGGCCATTCCAGGCACTGGCCACGGCCATGGGTCTGGTCGCCGCGATCGCCGGCCTGCAGGACTGGGCCGGCCGCATCACCAACTTCAGCGAGCGCGCATATGGGATGTCTAAAGCCGATGTGGCGCAGCGCTCCGAGGAGATGATGCGCGCGTTCTACGAGAAGCAGTTCGGCCAGTCGCTGACCATCATCGATACCTCGCATCTCACAGGGCTGGCCCTCTTCGACGGACCGGCGCACGAGCTCATCCAGCTTCTTCAATACCTGTACTTCCCGCTCGTCGTGGCGGTGTTTCTTGCCGGCCGCAACATCAAGCGGCCGGTCGTGATGCATCAGTACGTGTACGCCGTCGCCGCGTCGCTGGCGATTCAGTTCGTCGCGGGGGTGATCGGTGTTGTGGTGTTCTTGCTGTTGCAGGGCGTATCACCCGACGCCGCGCTGGGATTGAGCGGCGCCCCGGTGTTGGCGGGCTACCTCGTGCGCGTGTATCTGCTCGTGATCATGCCCATCGTGGTGCTTCCGACGATCTTGCCGGTGTCACGCGTCCGAGTCGTCGCCGCCACGATCGTCGGCGCGCTCGTCTGGATGGCGGGCAACGCGATCATCACGAAGGTGATGTTGTTCAATCTTGGAGTCGTATGGGTTTAGGCGTCCGTGTTTGTCGGTCAGTGTCAGCGTTCGTCCGTGATTTCTATTCGTTATTTCCTGGAGAATCTACGGTAGAACGATCGGCGAAACACCCGACGTCCGGAGCCGTACGTTCAACGCACTCAACTCGGCTCCTCGAATCGCGTTCCATCGTCCCAACAACGTCTGGTAGTCGCGCAGCACCGCCTGAACCGCCGCTGTCGCCTGCGTCGTCGGCTCGGCATCCGAATCCTCGACCAGATTCAGCATCGATAGCAGCTCGCCATTGATCGACGCGAACGTCGGACCCGCGCCCGGAGCGCCGCCGCGGCCTCGGCCCCCGCCGCGACCGCCGCCGCCGCCGGTCTGACCAACCACCGCCACCACTCGCTGATCGAACGCCGCGATCGCGTCGTTGACCCCATTGTCGCTCGAGCGCTCGCGCGCCGCCCGCAACGCATCGCGCAACACCCGCGACGTCGCCACGACCTCCGAATCACGCGCGATCGCGTCGTAGAGCGACACCGACGTCGCATGCGTGCGAGCCAGACCGGCGGTCGTCGTCTTGATTCGCGGATCCATTTTGATCGTCAGCGGCTGCGTGTACGATTTTCCGCCGACGGTCAGCCGCACCGTGTACTCACCCGGAAGCGCCCACGGCCCGCGTGGCTCGCGCGGCGTGTCGCCCGGTGTCGCCGAGATCGGATACTGACCCGGCTGGGCGCTGGTACCGGCCGGTGGTGCGAAATGCACGTCCCACACGAAGCGATGGAATCCCGGCGCCGCCGAAAGGACCTTCGTCGGCCGAATCCAGTACGCGGGCGTGTTGCCGAGGTCCGCCGGCGCCATCGACGTATCGCGACTCGAGTATTTTCTAATGACGCGCCCGTTGGCCTGGACGATCTCGAGCGTTGCGTCTCCGCCGGCGTTCGCGCCGACGTAGTAGTCGATGATCGCTCCGTCGGGCGGGTTCTGGCCGTAGGGCTCGTCCGGCGGCAGCGGAGTGTCGGTGTATTTGCTCCAGCGGAACCGATACGCCGCCGACGGCTTGAACAGCGTCACGCCGGCCGACGACGTCGCCGGCGTGATCTGCCGCAGCGGTGCCACGTCGTCGAGGATCCAGAACGATCGGCCGTGCGTGCCGACGGCGATGTCGTTGTCCTTGATGATGAGATCTCTGATCGACGTCGCTGGCATGTTGAGGCGCAGCGACGACCAGTGGTCGCCGTCGTCGAACGAGACCCACACCTGCGTCTCCGAACCGGCGTAGAGCAGCCCGCGGCGCTTGGGATCTTCGCGAACCGTGTTGATGGCCGCGCCCGCGGGAATCCCCGTCGTGATGTGCGCCCACGTCTTTCCACCATCGTGGGTGCGATAGATGTGCGGCCGCAGGTCGTCGAGCCGGAAGCTGTTCACGGCGGCGTAGGCCGTGTTCGCGTCGAAGTGGCTCGCGTCGATGATGGAGATCTTGCTCCACGGGAGAGCGCGGAGGTCCGGCGGCGTCACGTCGGTCCAGTGAGCGCCGCCGTCCGTCGTCACATGGATCAGCCCATCGTCACTGCCCGCCCAGAGGCGATTGATGTCGATGTACGACGGCGCGATGGTGTAGACGACGCCGCCATGTCGCGCGCGCGCCACCGCGCTCGAGGCATACACGCCGACGCTCGGCGGAACGATCGAATCCTTTCGCGTGAGATCGGGGCTGATCTGTGTCCAGCTCTTGCCGCCATTGAGTGTTTTCCAAACGACGTTCGACGCGAAGAACATCGCGTGCGGATCGACCGGCGAGAACAACACCGGCGCCGTGCGCAGCGTGCGATACTCGGCGCCGTTTCCCCGCCCGACGCGAGGTCCTACCTGCTGCACGTCGCCGGTCCGACGATCGTATCGCGTGACCTTGCCGCCGTAGACGATGTCGGGGTCGAGCGGATCGGGCGCGACGTACCCGTATTCCTCGACGCCGACTGGATGCCAATCGCCCGATGTGATGCGGCCGTCATCGCCGCGACTGCGAATGCAGGCCGAGCCGGACTCCTGTTGTCCGCCGCAGACGCGATACGGGAACGCGTTGTCGGCGCTCACGTGGTAGAACGCGGCCGTCGCCTGATTGTACCACGAGCTCCAGCTCTCACCGCCGTTCACCGTGACGATCGCGCCTTGATCGCTCGCGATGAGCATCGTCTGCGGGTTGAGCGGATTGATCCAGATGCGATGATAGTCGTCGCCGCCTGGCGCACCGCGAAACGCTTTGAACGTCTTGCCGCCGTCCGTCGACTTCCACGCGACGACGCTTGCCGTATACACAATGTCCGGATTCTTCGGATCGACCTTCACCTCGGCGAAGTCCGACTCGCGCGTCGACACACGATTGTCGGTCGTCGAGAGATGGAAGTTCTCGCCGGCGTCATCCGAGCGATATAGCCCGGCGCCCCGCGTGGCACCGACGGTGGCGAACATCCGGGAGGACATCGTCGGCGCGACGGTGATGCCGATGCGGCCCAGACCATCCTGCTCGAAGGTCGGCAGCCCTTTGCCGATCTTGCGCCAGTTGCCGCCCCCGTCGGTCGACTTGAACAGGCCGCTGCCGGGCCCGGAGAACTGTCCGTTCTCCCAGGGACCCTGCCGCGACTCCCAGAGGCACGCATAGACCGTCATCGGATCGGCCGGATCGAGAACGACGTCGATCGCGCCGGTGTTCTCGTCCTTATATAAGACTTTCTGGAACGTCGCCCCGCCGTCCGTCGAGCGGAACAACCCGCGCTCGGCATTCGGTCCGTACGGGTGCCCCATCACGGCCACGAACAGTCGATTGGGATCGCGCGGGTCGACGACGATCTGTGGGATCTGCTGTCCGTCGCGCAGCCCGAGATGCGTCCACGTCTTGCCTGCGTCGGTCGACTTGTAGATGCCGTCGCCGGTCGACAGGTCGGGCCGCTGCAATCCTTCGCCGCTGCCGACGTAAATGATGTTCGGATTGGACGGCGCGATCTTTCCAGCACAGTGGGATCCGAAGCTTGGAATTCACGTGACTTGAAGTCGCGGC
>JADMIO011482885.1_pt1 | contig 12843 bp, 20 predicted proteins | sample 8958161 | NCBI WGS metagenome assembly JADMIO01 (sample SAMN16585339, study PRJNA669376) | soil metagenome | isolation source: Crop rotation soil | place: USA: Cullars Rotation, Alabama | collected 2011 | reverse complement strand
AGGTGAGCCAGTGTGATTACATTTGCGGCCTAACTGTGGCCAGTCCAGTTACGCTGGAGTCACTAGTATTTAGGTGACACTATAGAAGCGGCCGCGACAACTTGTCCACGTGGAATTCTAAGCTTAGGATCCCAATGTGCTGGAAAGCGTGGCCAAACGCTACGAAAAAGGGGCCATGATCCTGACCTCGAACCTGACCTTCGGGTCATGGGACCACGCCTTGGCCGGCGACGCGGTCCTGACCGGCGCCATGCTCGACCGCCTCCTGCACCACTCGACTGTCGTGACCATCCAGGGCGAGAGCTATCGCCTCAAGGACAAGCGCCGAGCCGGCCTGATCGCTCGGCCAGCACCCGAGCTCGTCAACTGAACAAGGTGGGTCAAGATTCAATCGGAACGTCAGCCACAAAGTGGGTCAGATTCCAGCCGGCGTTGACATCGGTACAAGATCACTCTTGCATTGGTCCGGGTGCTCGACCTCGCTCAAGGAATTAGCGAAGCGATCAGCCAAGCCAGCGCGACCCAAAGGACAGCCGAAACGATCACCAGCGGGATCGCCCACCAGCCAGATGGGAGCTGCCGCTCGGGCTTTCCCGAAAGGCCCCGACGCATACTCGCACCCGCACCCAAACTCGGCCTCGCGGCTCAGGCTGCTCCGCCCGTGCTGGGAGTCTAGTTATCGAGGGTGTGCGCGACCGGGCCGAGAAAACGGCAGGGTGATCTGGTACTTTGATCGAGCGGGTCTGCTTCTCAGCGATCTCGGGGCTGAGCAGGTCGCCGACCACGCGCTGTGGCTCGTGCGATGGCTGTGGCGATGTGCCGGTCCACTGTGCCACTGGGAACTATTCTGGCGTGCTTGCGCGTTGTTTCGTGATGGGGGGTGTTCCGTAAGAACGGGAGGTGGAGGTATGGAATACAAAACCGTGGCACAGCTGGAGCCCGTGGCAGAAATCGGTGCGAGCCCCCCCAGCCCAGCCCTGGCAAGAAGCGAGCGGCTGGAACGGTGGGCAGAACTTCTCGAGCAAGAGCCAAACCGCCGGCTCAAAACCCTACGCCAGACCGAATATGAACCCCAGTTCCGGCGAGACGCGATGGTGCGAGACTACTCCCCGATCTCGGTCGCGTTCGCCGACCCGGTCCTTCGCGCGGCGGGCCTCAAGGATGACACCTATGGTGAAGCCAAGAGGTTTTTTGGCCTCACCGACAGGGAGCTGCACGACGTCCTCTGTTATTGCCATCATGGAGAAACCATCGTTGCTGCCACGGCGGCGGGTGTCATTCGCGGGATCTCATCAAGGGTTGCTGCGGCTACTTCTGCCCCGAAGCCCGGCTTTTTAGGCCGGGTCCGGCAATTTCTGCAGCTGCTTTGAACGTGGCCAACGCGGCCGAACCGGCCTGACCAGCATCCATCAATCCCGCGGGCGACCCGCCCGGGGCCACACGGGAACCAATCGCAGCGCCTTGGCGTTGTTCTGCCAGAGCGGCACTACCCGCCCCCGCCCCGGTGCCGCTCCAGTCTTCAAGCCCCGCCGTGAGAAGCGGGGCTCTTTCTTTTCCTTACAAATGTCTTTTCCGCTCCTGCGTGGCAGCTGCCGGGCGCCTCCCCCAACGAAGCAAGTCATCCCTCGGCCATTTCCCAGCATCAGCTTCGGTAGCCGGGCGATCTTGCGGGCTTCGACCACTGTGAGCACCCCTGCCGTCTGCGCTTCGCTGGCCGGCTCGCGGCCGCAGAAATAGGCCAGGCCCTGCCGGCCGGCGTCCAGCACGCAGAAGCCAAGTCCGAGGTGTCACAAACCCCAACTGACAAGGGCAATGCGGGTGTCGGCAACGGGGTCGATGGCAATCCATCGGCCAACGCCAATAACTCAAATGACGCGTCCGGGACATCACCTGGGAACCCCGGCGGGCCTAAATCCGGTTCCTAGGACCCCACCCCCGACTAACCCTGGCGTAAGGCGGTAAAAGCTGAGCCGCCGATCGGCGGTTACGGTGCGATCGATATCGCCGATCTGGTATGTCGCTGCAGTGGGCAATGATATTACCGAAATCATGGTCCGTATTCCTCTTGCCGTGTTAGCCAAAGACAATGGGCTGGCTCACGTCCGGCTGGCAGTCGCGAGTCGCTTGCGTCAATAACCCCTGACAGCTGCGGCAGGAATAGTGGGTTGCTGAACCGTTTGCGTCGGGGGGCGGGCCGATGACCAGACACCGACATTGACAAGGCGTCACGGCCTCCTCGTGCAATGTAGACCTGCAGCCTAATGCCTCTCACCTCGTCGAAAGTTGCTCTCCAGCTCGACTGCGTTCGGGTCAGGAGTGGAGCAATAGTCTCGAATGTGCCGTTCCAGAACGAAACCAGTGGCATCGACTTTGCTGCTGATGTTCACAACTGCAAGGAATGCCCATGTCGGCATCGGCTGCGCCTCGCGGGACCAGAGTCGAGGCGCTCGACCTGCTCCGTCTGTTCGCCGCCCTTTCGGTAATGTTCTATCATTACGGGTTTCGTGGTGCTGCGGGCAACGCCATGACTTGGCTGTCGCTCCCCGCGCTCATTCCGATCGCCAAATATGGCTACCTCGGAGTCCAGCTCTTCTTCGTCATCAGCGGCTTCTTGATTGCCCGCTCCGCCGAAGGGCGGACGGTGCGCCAGTTTGCGGTCGCCCGGGCCAGCCGCATTTACCCCGGCTTCCTTTCATGCATGACCATCACCTTCGTGGTCACGCTCCTCATCGGTGCGCCACGCTTCGACGCCTCGTTGGTCCAGTGGGCAGCCAATCTCGTGATCTTCGCGCCGGTGCTCAAACAACCCTTCATGGATGGCGTATACTGGTCGATCGTCTACGAGATCATCTTCTACGGCTGGATGGCGGCGCTGATCGCCACTGGCCTGTTTCCCCGCCATTTGCCGATGATTGTCGCCGTTTGGCTGGCGGCTTCAGAAGGCAACGAGATCATGATCGGCTCGGCAGCGCTCCGTCGTCTTCTCCTGACCGATCAGAGCGGCTTCTTCTCCGCCGGCCTGTTGCTCTACACCGTCTATTCCAGCCGGCGTGGCGCCGTGGTTTGGATCCTTCTGGCCGTTTCAATGCTGGCCAGCGCCGAGCAGGCGATCCGCAGCGGCGACTGGGTGCGCACGCATTTGGCCGTGCCCCTTCACAATCCAACCATCGTCCTGATCAGCTTGGCGATTGTCCTCGTGGTCGGCGCGAGTCTCTTGCCGAAGCGCGTGCCGATGCCGGCCGGGGTCCTGCTTGCCCTCGGCGGGCTGACCTACCCGCTCTACCTCATTCACGAGAATATCGGCTTCATGACCTTCAACCGGCTGGCAGGTCTCGCCCCTCCGCCCGTCCTTTTTGCCGGGACGGTCGTGCTCATGCTGGCTGTGTCGTGGCTGATCTGGCGGTTTGTCGAGAAGCCCGGGCAGCGTTGGCTGAAATCGGCTTTGACCGGCCTGCTTCGGCAGCATTCGGATCCCAGCTGGTCGGCTCAAACGAGATCCGGGTCCAAATCAGCAACGAGCTTGCAACCTAGGTTATCAAGGCATGAAGCGGTTGAATAAATTGCGCTTCGATTTTGCAAATCAATCGGAATGAATCCCGCCTAACTTCCTCCACGGCTCCGATCTTGGGGGAGTTGGTCAATGCATCGATGTGAACGCAAAGACAAGCGTAGCGAAAACAAACTGATCACGCCGGCTACTGGCATTCGGCTGCTGCAGGACAACAGCGGCGTAGCCGCAATCGAAGCTGGCTTATTGTTCCCTGTTTTGGCCGCCTTGCTGATGGGAACAGTTCAGTTCTCATTGATCTTGTACACGAACAGCGCGATCCAGACCGCCGCCCGGGAAGTCACTCGGCAGCTCGCGGTTAACGTCCTCACCACCACAGCCGTTCAGGATGCTGTCCATAGCCGCATACCATCATGGGCGGCAGGGTCTGAGGTCGTTTCGGTCAGCCAGACCAATCCGGCAGATCCGACAAGCAATTACATGACCGTTTCTGTCAACGTACCCTCCTCTAAAGCTTCTCCTCTGAGCTTTCTCACCATGGGGGACTGGAAACTCTCGGCAACGGTGACTATGAAGCAAGAAGATAAGCTGCCATGATCACCTCATTCTTCAAAGACAAAAAGGGCAGTACGGCACTTGTCGTGGCGCTTATGCTGCCAATCCTCGTCGGGGCCTGTGCCTATGCGGTTGATCTAAGTTACTTCTACCTGCTCAGAGGCAAATTGCAAACCGCCGCCGATGCGGCCGCCTTGGCGGCCGTCCACAGCCTCAGCAATCCCGCTACAGTTTTCCAGACCGCGATCGATATCGCGCAGAAAAATGTTCTCCCCGAGTATGGGGTGGTGACGACTCAGGCTGATGTCGAGATCGGCGGGTATGATCCTGCCACGAAGCGCTTCTCGGTGGGCAGCGCGATTAAAAACGCCGTCCGAGTCACGGCGATAAGAAACCAGGACCATAAGAATGCTCCGATACGGTTTTTCAGCAGTCTGTTTGGCCAAGAGGCTATCGAGATCAAGGCAAGCGCGATTGCGGTCTTCTCACCGGTTAAAGCCTGTGTCATAGCCCTGGATCCCTCGGCAGGAAGCTCCTTCAAGGTTGCTGGGAACGGCACCGTTTCGGTCCCCAATTGCCGGATTTATGTTAACTCCAGCAACGACTCGGCTCTAACGTCGCAAGGTTCGGCCAGCGTTAACGCCCAGGGGATCAGCGTCGTGGGCGGTTATTCCGGAAATTTTTTCCCCACACCGGATAGCCGGCAACCCCCGATCGCCGACCCTCTCGCCAATCTGCCAGAACCGACAGTCCCAAGTTCTTGCTCCATTTCCAACACGACGATCGGGACGACGGATGTGACGCTGAGCGGAAACCAGCGCTACTGCGGAAATATAAAGATCTCGGGAAATGCCACTGTTACGTTCGGCCCCGGCATCCATTATTTCACAGGAGGCACTCTCACCATAGGGCAGAATGTTAATCTGGTGAGTAACGAGGCGGTCCTGTTTTTCGCTAAGGACGCCTACCTTGACTCAGCATCGAATCAGACAGTTCATCTGACCAGCCCTCAATCCGGCATCTATCGGGGGATTGCCATTTTCCAATCCCGTCAAGGCAACACGCCACTTACGTTCAAACTCACCGGCGGGAAGGACTATTTCGTCGATGGGACAATTTACCTGCCAAAATCGAACCTGGCCCTCTATGGTAACGTCGACCTCAATGTCACGTCGAAATCTGGGTACGTCATAGCAAACCAGTTCTTTTACCAAGGTGACTCGAAATTTACGTTCGATGCTTTTGGCGGGGCTGTCGCGCCGGGTTTTTCACCCCACGCGGTTCTCGTTCAGTAGCCGCTTGCTGGGGCTCTGATGGATCAAATCTGACGGGTGAATCCAATAGGGATTCCCGCTTGCTTGGTAGCGTGCGAGTCTGGGGCATGCGCCCCGGAATATCGATTTTGCTCACCGTTACTGACCGCCGCCGCTTGGAGAGGATAGTAGCCGCCCGCAACGCCGCCCAGAAACATGTCTGGCGGGCCGAAATCGTACTCCTGTCGGCCAACGGCTCGGCACGGTCGAGATCATCCGCAGGACGCAAAATCCAAGACCTGCGTCTGGCGCTGGCAGGAACGCTTCGCCGCTGAGGACGTCGCGGGCCTCCTGCGCGGCAAGACCCAGCCGGCGCGGGTCAAGCCGCTCGCCAAGAGGTGATCGATCAGGTGCTCAATCTGACCGCGGCCGAACCGCCGCATGCGGCGACCAACTGGACCCCTCGACGATCGCGAGCATGATCAGGCCGAGGACGGGATCGCCGATTACGGCGCCCTCATGCTCTACGAGCAGGACGCCGGTATTGCCCGGCGGTTTCGAGAGGAGGCGGTGCTGACGAACCCTGCCGGCGAGGCCAGACGGATGCTCGACCGGCATCTCCGCAGGAGACGCGGTCAGGCTCGGAGGGCAGGTTCATGAGCCACTGGACAAAATTCGAAACGGATCTTCGCTCGATCGAGAGCTCTGCATTGGCCGTCATGCTCATTGCCGAGAGGATGTCGGAGGCGGAGGGTCATGGCCCAGCAATTAACGAGACTGCCGCCAACATCCTGCACAAGGCCAGGGCCCTCTTGGGCTCGCTAGAGGAGGACAAGCCAGAACGCCATGATCATGCAGTGAAATCCGCAGAGGTCGACAAAACGACATCTGCACGCAAGGCGGGGAATTTTGGCGGAGGCGAGAAAAATGACGATGATCAGGAGGAGGCACGCCCCCGCACCCCGAGAAGCGTTCTATCCGGCATGGAGGATGATTTCCGCATGGCCACCAATTTCTCCGAGGCAATCATCATGATAGCGACGAGCAACGCGATTAGCGGCCAGGAGGGCGATGCCGTCTTTGAGGTCGCCCAGGCTCTCAGCGGCGCCCTCGAGCGGCTCAAAGATTCCTGGACGGAGCTGTGGGACTTACTCCACTCGGAGCGCAAGAAGGAACAGGCCGAGGCTGCCTAATTTTCGCGGCGCCACGAACAATTAGGAGGGCCGGGCGGTCAAATGCGGCCCAGTCATGTTGGCAGATTGCTGCTCAGCTCTTCGGCGCCACAGGTGGCTCAATCGGACGGTAGGGCGTCTTTGGCTCCTGGTCCGGAGGTACTGCATCCGGCGGGGGATCGCCCGGATCACCAAGCGACATAATATATTGATAGAGAGAACGAAGATCACTTTCATCCATGGCGCGTACATTGTACCAGGGCATTGGTGGTCGCGTCTTTAATGTCTTGGCATACTGAACGAATTCGTCTTCGCTTTTGGCTTTCTGGCGAGCTATCAGACGAAGGTTCGCTGCATACGTGGTTCCCCACGGCCCACGCCAGCCGATAGCACTGCCCTTCAATGCTTTCGCCGGATCGATTTGGCCGCCAGACTCGTTATAGCCGACCGTGTGACAGTCATTGCAGCCGCCGATCACTGAGATTTGCCTGCCCCGCTCAACCGAAATGTCGGCTCCCTGAGAGGCTAGGGGCGCAATCAAGATGCACAAAGCGGCAATAGCAGCGGTTTGAACCAATCTGGTCATGACTTTTCCTCCCGAGGTGCCGCATCATCCGGCCGCATTTTGCGCCACTTTTCAGGAAATGGCACTCGCTCGAATGAGACGGGGTTATGCGATTCCCGAGAACCGAATGATTTCGACCATCAGGTCGCCATCGCCGACCGGGCCGACAGTTGTTGGAGAGCATCGATCGACCTGACCAGGATCGGCGTTGATACCGCCTCAAAAACGATGATGCGTGCTGGCCGTCGCCGACAGTTTGTTGGTCCTGATCGCGTGCCTCCTCGACCGGCACAGGGGCCACCTGCCGGCGTTATTCGCGAGAGCGTGAAGTTTGACAATAGGGCAGAAAGCAAGGCCAGGCAGGCAATTGCCGAGCTCTTTGAAGGGGGCTTCGTTCAGCCTGAAGGAACTTAGACAGTCGGCACGGATTGATTCAGATGGAGCACGGGATATTTGCTGCCCCAAGTAGGAGATCATCAAATGTACACGCTCTCTCGCCTCGCCGGCGTTGCCGTTGCCCTAATGCTGGTCGGATCGCCGGCTTTCGCCGCGAATACATCCTTCACAGCCGACCTGAAGGGCGCGACGGAAGTCCCTCCCAATGACAGCAAAGGGACTGGGGCTGTGGACGCCACCTATGACAGTGCGAGTAAAAAGCTCTCTTGGACCATAACCTATGCCGGCCTGACGGGGCCTGCGACCGCCGCTCATTTTCATGGCCCGGCCGTCCCGGGTAAGAATGCCCCGCCGGTGGTGCCGATTAAAGGCAAGCTCGACAGTCCTATTACGGGCACTGCAACTCTGACCGCCGCGCAAGCGTCTGATTTGATGGCGGGGAAGTGGTATTTCAACGTGCACACGGCTGCTCACAAGGATGGCGAGATTCGCGGGCAGGTCCTGAAGAAGTAACCTGGGAAAAGGCGCAGCGGCCTTTCATGCGAGCGTTCCGGGCCCTCATCATTGGCTTGCTCATTGGGTTTGTGGCCGGAGCAATCGTTATGGCCTGGTTTCTGAACAGTCGTTCTGTTCAGCAGATTACGACACCCGCTCCTGGAGTGACAGAGCCGGCTCCGCAGGCGAAATCGCCTCCTACCCTCGAGCCCATCGAGCCGAACGCTCCTGCGCCTGAGCCAAAGTAGACCCTATCAAGATTTAACTGGGCGGACAGGGAAAGGCCCGAATCCGCACAAATCGCGCGCGCATTCATCTCACATCCAAAATTGATGCGACCTCCCAACTTGCATCATACTTATTTGAAGGAAAAAGGGTGTATGCTGAGCAACCATAGTGTTTTGGGGTCGCCAACGCGGATCCGGAATTCGCCCGGGTCGGAGGTAGATCATGGCGCACATCCGAAATCCGGTCGAATGGGCGGTAGATCAGCTCAAATTGACGGGCCACAATATTGAGGAGGTGGGCCACTACGTCGGCGGATCTGACGAAATCCGCGATCTCTCACCGCCGGTCGTCGGTCGTGTTCAACTGAGCGACCTTAAGCAGGTGCTGGTCAGAGGTCTCGATGACTTCATGGCGTGTCGCACCGATGTAATTCTTCTCTGTCTCATCTACCCCGTGCTCGGCTTGGTTCTGTCTCGACTGGTGTTCGGCTACGAGATGCTTCCCCTGCTGTTTCCGCTCGCTTCGGGCTTTGCGCTCATTGGTCCTGTTGCCGCAATGGGTTTTTACGAAATGAGCCGACGCCGCGAGCAAGGCCGGACTGTCGGATGGGGCGACGCTTTTGGCGTGGCGGCGTCGCCAAGATTTGGTGCAATCCTCCTACTCGCGCTGCTGCTCTTGGTCATTTTTTTGGTTTGGCTCGCCGCCGCTTATGCGATCTACGCCATCACCCTGGGTCCCGAGCCGCCGCTCTCGGCGATTTCTTTCCTCCGTGAGGTGTTCACGACACCATTGGGCTGGGTGCTGATCGGACTGGGCACTGCAGTTGGATTTCTATTTGCGTTGCTCGTCCTGGCGATTAGCGTGATCTCGTTTCCGCTTCTCCTCGACCGGGACGCCGGCCTGCCAACTGCAATTGTGACATCGGTGCGCGCGGTTATCGCAAATCCAGTTTCAATGTTGGTTTGGGGCTTATTGGTCGCGGCTGGTCTGGTGATCGGGTCAGTGCCCGCATTTCTCGGACTTGCGATTGTTGTTCCTATTCTCGGCCATGCGACATGGCATCTCTATCGAAAGGTCGTTGCCTGAGCAGTGGCCTTGGAGGTGTCGCACCAGCTCATGCAGGCATCTGCGTGTTGATGACCTCCGGCATCTTCTCCGCCGGTCATCATGGCGGCCAGCCGGGAAGGTCAGCCACCTCTCGGCGAAATCTAGCCGCGCATGCCTATAACTAAGTCGCGCTTCGCAAAAAGGCCCCGGCGAAGTGGCCGGGGTCAGGTGGCGCGGCAATCGGGGCCGAATGGGTGTCAGCCTCGGTGACCAAACCGCCGAGCTCGGCGATCGCGGCTGGTCCATGCTCGCGGGCGAGTTCCCGGACCTCGGCGGTGGCCTTATTAGGCACCCCGGTTGGCCGGCCGGCATTAGGACGCGGTCCGCCGGATGTCCACTGCCTGATATCCGTCGAGCGCCCCCACACTCGCCACCACCCGCGACAAAACGGGGCGCCTGCCGACCGGCTGTAGGACGGGCCGCCTAGTCCTCACAGATGTGGCCTGGTGCTAAAAGCGTTCTTGGCCTTCGTCTCTGATATATTTTGATGGCACACGCCGGTCTCGCGACGGAGGGCTACCGACGCAATGCAGAGACTCACGGTCCGGGAGTTTGAACAGGCCGACCGGAAGCTTCCTCTTGGCCGTACGCTTGTCATGGGCGTGCTTAATGTCACGCCGGATTCCTTCTCGGACGGCGGTCATTTCTCAAATGTCGAAGCGGCCCTCTCGAGGGCCCGTGCGATTACGGCGGAAGGTGCGGATATCCTCGATGTTGGGGGCGAATCCACGCGGCCCGGTTCGCAGCCAGTAAGCGCTGCGGACGAGATCGCGCGCGTCATCCCGGTCATTTCCAGGGGAGCGCCGGAGGTCTCTTGCCCGATCTCGATCGACACTTCCAAAGCGGAAGTGGCTCGGCAAGCCATCGATGTCGGCGCCCGAATCGTCAACGACGTATGGGGTCTGCAGCGCGATCCTGAGATGGCGGCTGTAGTTGCTGCGGGCCGTGTCGGTCTCGTCGTCATGCACAATCGCGCCGTCGTGGACGGCTCAATCGATATGGTTGCCGAGGTGCTGCGCTACCTGGAGCGGTCGCTGGATCTGGCGCGGCGGGGTGGCATTAATGAATCGCGCATCGTTGTCGATCCCGGGATAGGCTTCGGAAAGACGCTCGAGCAGAACCTGATGCTGATCGCCCAACTCGACGTCCTCCGTGTACGTCTCGGGCGCCCCGTGCTGATCGGCGCTTCGCGCAAATCAATGATCGGGCGGATCTCCCCTAGCCAACCAGGCGAGCGCCTTGCGGGAACCATAGCGCTTCACAGCGCGGCCGTGCTCGCCGGAGCCAACATTGTGCGGGCGCACGACGTTGCGGAGGCCGTCCAGGCAGCTCGTGTCACCGACCGCCTGAAGGAATTTTGGGCGCGATGACCCTTGCCATCTTCCGGGTCGACGGTCTCACCTTGCGCGCCTACCACGGCGTGCTACCGGCCGAACGCCAAGAAGGCCAAGTCTTTCTTCTGGACCTTACAGTCACGACGGATGTAGGGCCGGCGCTTCGCAGCGATCGGATCGAGGATACCGTCGACTATTCGGCGCTGATCGAAGCGGCAACGATCGCCTTTACGGAACGACGATTCAACCTGATCGAGGCTGCGGCTAACGCCATTGCCGAAAATCTACTCCTCCGTTTCCCCAAAATAGTGGAGGTGAAAGTGACCGTGCACAAGCCGTCGGCGCCGGTCCCTGCGACTTTAGCGAACCTGTCGGCTACAGTGGAAATGCGACGTGGCGACTGAAGCGTTGCTGTCGCTCGGCAGTAATCTCGGCGATCGGAAGGAGCTGGTCGACCAAGCCGTAACGTGTTTGGCGTGCCTTCCGCGGACGAAATTGGCGGCGCGGTCGTCCTATTACAAAACCGATCCAGTCGGGCCGGTAGCTCAGGAATGGTTCCTCAACATCGCGATCGCTCTTCGCACCGGATTGAGTCCCGAGCATTTGCTATCCCTCGCGCACGGTATCGAGGTTGGCCTCGGGCGTCACCGGGCGGGTGACATCCGATGGGGGCCGCGACCTATAGATATCGACATAATCGCTTTCGGTAGGATCTCTCGTACCGACCCAAACCTCACGCTGCCTCACCCGAGATTCGCGACCCGAGCGTTCGTGTTGGTGCCACTCGCGGAAATTGCCGCGGAGAGTCGGATCCTTGGCCGCTCAGTGGCAGATCACCTGAGACGCGTCGGCTCCGCTGGCGTGGCCAAACTTGATTGGCCGGTCCCGGATTCCAGCGAATGCGGTTCGAACAGCGGCCGATCATGATCTTGGGCGCCAGGCCCTGCTTTGTCGTCCCTACGCCAGCGCGGCCCATGACGATCGGCTCCTCCTGGCCGGCTATCGTCAGATCATCTGCACTCGGCCACCCCCGCAATCGGTCGGTCCGCTGCACCAGCTCATGCAGGGTTGGCACCCACAGTGAGGAACGCCGCGCTGAACCCCCGCGTTGACTCGGTGCTGTTTCCTGACCGGAGTTCCACATGGCCCCCCGCCCGTACTGGAAAGGATACCTTCGCCTTTCCCTAGTCTCCTGCCCGGTCCTCCTCTACCCCGCCACCAGCGAAAGCGAGAAGGTCAGCTTCCATCAGATCAATCGTGTGACCGGTAATCGCATCAAATACGAGAAGGTAGATGCCGAGACCGGCGAACCCGTCGACAAGGACGACATCGTCAAGGGTTTCGAGCAGTCCAAAGGCAGCTACATCGAGATCACGCCTGAGGAGCTGGAAGCGGTCGAGCTCGAAAGCACCCGGACCATCGAGATCGACAAGTTCGTGCCCAAGACCGAGATCGACGAGCTTTACAACATTCGGCCCTACTACCTCGCTCCCGACGGCAAGGTTGGCGAACAGGCTTTCGTCGTGATCCGCTCGACCATCGAGGCGATGGGCATGGTCGCTCTAGGCCGGGTGGTGCTTACCAGCCGGGAGCACGTGATTGCCCTGGAGTCGCGAGGCAAGGGGATCATGGGCACCTTGCTCCGCTATCCCTACGAGGTCCGCGACTCGGCGGAGTACTTTGCCGACATACCCGACCTGAAAATTCCCAAGGACATGATGGAGCTGGCCAAGCACATCGTCGAGAGCAAGACGGGGCACTTCGATCCTGAGAAGTTCGAGGATCGGTACGAGAACGCGCTTCGCCAGCTCATCAAGAAGAAGTCGGCAGGGGAGAAGATCGAGCCAGCGAGGCAGCCCGAGACGGCCAAAGTGATCAATCTCATGGACGCGCTCAGACGAAGCGTGGAAGCCGACAAGAAGAGGCCTGCAGCTTCAGCCAGGCAGAGGAAGACAGCTGCATCGGCTCGCCGGAGTGCGGCCGGGAGATCGGCGGCAGCCAAGAAAAGGAAGGCTGGCTAGAAAGAGCCGCCTTGGCATTTGCCTGAAGCTGGCCCTGGCTGAAGCCAGGTCGACCGAGGGATAAGCCTACTCGCGCGCTTGTCGGAGAGCGGCTTCCAGCTTCTCCCTTTCAGCAGCCCAGCGCGCATCCTCGGCATTGGCCTCCTTTTCCAATGTAAGCGCTGTTTTAGCCCCACCTTTCGGGTTTGGCTCTGAGGTGTGAGTCTGCC